>Ga0102953_1001641_pt1 | contig 14067 bp, 15 predicted proteins | sample SalPon2A_C_D2_MG_FD_78509 | JGI IMG/M metagenome (GOLD analysis project Ga0102953, IMG submission 78509) | Soil microbial communities from South San Francisco under conditions of wetland restoration - Salt Pond MetaG R2A_C_D2_MG | ecosystem: Environmental > Terrestrial > Soil > Wetlands | place... | reverse complement strand
TCGACAAAGTTCAAACATAGGTTTCATATACCGCCAGTCATCCCAAAAATCGTTGCAAATACGCCACAGGTTGGCGTGCGTTTTCACATGTTCTGCATCCTCCAAAGGTGTAGCTCCCGGAGATGTACTTAAAACAATGGGCCGGCCACAGTGATCAATTGCCCTGCGAATGAGTTCTATTTCAGCTTTGTGGTATGGCCGCGAAAGGTTATCGATTTTTACATAATCCACGTTCCATGAAGCATACAACTCAAACAACGAATTGTAATACTCCTGTGCTCCGGGTTTGTCTGCCACAACCGTGTACATGTCGTGCAACCACTTACACTGCATTTCTTTCGAGTAAATATCACCCGCATGATAAGCAGTTCCTTTTATGGGCGTATTTTTTTCAACTGCAATTACCGGAATGCCCCGCATGAGATGAATCCCAAATTTTAATCCTTTACTGTGAATGTAATCAGCTAACGGTTTAAATCCTTTTCCCCCTGTTGCCGACGGAAAACGGTTGATCGCCGGAATTAATCGTCCATATTCATCCATGCAAAAAACAGGGTCGGTTTGGTTGTAGCCGTGTGCTTTTGTGTTTTCTACATACCAGCGAATATCTACAACAATGTATTTCCAACCGTGCTTTTTTAACTTATCGGCCATATAATCGGCATTGGCTTTTATCTCCTTCTCGGTAACTGTGGGGCCGTAACAGTCCCAACTGTTCCAACCCATTGGTGGTGTTGGTGCATAAGCGTAAAATGCGGTTGGATTTTCGGTTTGCCGGTTTTGGGCTATACCTGAAAACGCCAGAATTCCAATAAATAACGTAAATATTAAAGTGATTCTATTTCTATTCATTTTTTTGAAAATTTTTGGTTAAAGGTAAAAGATGAGATTCAATTGCTCAAATCCCATCTTCTTTTGATGTTAATTCACTTAAACCAATTTGTCATTTACTTTTTAGTGTACATATCATTTGTGTGGCACAGTTACAAAATAACAACCGGCCAACCATCTTTGTCCCAGCTTATTTTTCTTATTAATAGTTTCGAACGACCATTATCAGAAGCATCGTATCCATGAAAAACCATGTAATCCGTTCCGTCGAAATTTGCTACGGCGTTATGCCCAACACCGTACCAGTTTTTATTTCCCTGTAACAAAATTGTACCTCCGCCCGAGGCCAGTGGTTTCCCCATTTTATCGAAATACGGTCCGGGTATTTTTTCAGATCTTCCAATAATCATTTTGTAAGTGCTTTTTGGCCCCTTGCAACAATAATCGATGGATGCAAACAAGTAATAATAATTTCCTTTTTTGAAAATGAATGGAGCTTCAATTGCATTTCCACCGGCATCAACCGGATTATTGTCAATTGATGGAGGATTCGGAGCATTAGGATTTGTTTTTCGCGAAGCAATGGTTGGCAAATGTTTCAGGTCGTCGTTCACCGATTTGGCATCGGGACTAAGTTTCACCTGTTTTATTCCATCCCAGAATGATCCAAAAGTGAGATAGGGTGTTCCATTGTCAGCAATAATTAAGTTTGGATCAATGGCATTCCAGTTTGTTTTGCCCGGAAACGACTGAATTATCTTTCCATGATCAACCCACTTAAATTCATGATCAGCCGGGTCGAGCGTTTTGTTGGTTGCCAACCCGATACACGACGTATTTTTTCCAAAGGTTGAAACCGAGTAATATAAAAAATATTCTCCGTTGAAATACGAAATATCGGGTGCCCAAATATGGCCACTAAATCCCGTAACTGTATTTAAAGCCCATTGGGGCGGTTCATCAAAAATAGGTTTCTCATTTTGCCAGTTTTTCATGTCTTTCGACGACCAAACGCTGATTCCACGCCCGGTGCAAAAAATATAGTAAATATCGTTCTGGCGAATGATAACCGGATCGTGTACGGAAATTTTTTGCTGAGTATTTATTGTCTCAAATGAAAAAAAGAAAAGAGCAATGATGAATATGAACAGGGAGTTTGATCCGAATTGGTTATCTGGAGTGTCTGTTTTATTCATTGTTCATCAGGATTGTTTTAAAATTCAAACAGAAAACTCTGGTTTTACAAATATAAACAATAAAAGTAAAAATGACCCTTATTTTTCACGATTAAAAACAGGCCATTTTTATTTGGGTTTATGTGAGAAAAAGTTGATGAATTTAAGTGTCAATGAATGGACTAAAAGAAAGAAGGAGACTCATCAGTCTCCTTCCTAAATGTTAACCCCCAAACACACAATATGGGATGAATCCCAAATGCGTTTCAAAAATAACTAAATAATCAAGATTTGTTAGAATTATTAAAATTTTTTAACAAATACACATGTTTTAATTATCTGATTGAAAGATTATGGCAAAAGATTAATGTATGTTTTTAATTACGGAACGATAAAAAATATTCAAAGAAAGTTATTTTCCAAAAAAATAATGTTGTAAAATATAAGAAGAAGACCCTCTTATTTAAAACTATTAAATGGCTCATTTCGTATAGTTTATCAAAAAGGGAAAACTTAAAATCAACTAAAATGAATGCAAAAATAATTGGAGCAGCTTTTCTTTTTATTCTTTTTCATATTTCAGCATTGGGCCAAAACTGGGATATTGAATGGGAAAAGAAAATGGGCACTCAGAATTTGGATGTTTTTACTGATGTAATTCAGAATAATGAAAGTGGATTTACAGTAATTGGTACAACTTTCCCGGAAGGAAAACAGGATATGGATTTTTGGCTGATAAAATTTAGTGCTGCCGGAGATCTGGTTTGGAGTAAAACTATGGGAACAGCAAATAACGATTTCCCTTCGAGTTTGGAACAGTGCAATGATGGCGGATATATTATATCCGGTAAAACACAGGTTGGTGACAATATTTTTAAGGCCTTTTTATTGAAAACCGATAATAATGGCAGTGAAATTTGGCAAAAGATTTTGGAGAAAGATGGCTGGGAAAATGCAACAAATGTAATTGTTACAAACGATGAAAGTTTTGTGGTGTCTGGGGAGGAATTAACAAGCGATGGAAATAAAAATATATGGCTGGCAAAGTTAACCGGAGAGGGAGAATTTGTATGGGAAAAGAGTTACGGGGAAAATAAAGCGGCTTCTCCGGCTTCGTTAAAAAAGCTTCCTGACGGTGGTTTTGCCATGGCCGGACAAATTTCAGAAAAGGGATCAAAAGATTCGGATTTGTGGATTTTCCGATTCGACAAAAACGGCGAAAAGATGTGGGACACCCAGGTTAAATCGCCCGGAATTAATATGTTGCCTGAATGTATTTGTTGTTCGCCCGACAGTAATATTGTTGCTGTGGGATGGTATGGAACATGTATGAACGATCTTAATTCAGCAGATCCTATTTTTGATTATGACTTGTTTATCACCCAGATATCATCAAAAGGTAAATTTTTATGGACAAAAAACATCGACAGCGAAGGTTCAGAAGGAGGAAATGCAGTAGTCATACGTCCTGATGGAAAATTTTTACTGGCAGGTAAAAAAGAAACATCATATTTAGGTCGTATCGGGCCCTGGTTGTTACTTACCGACAAAAAGGGGACTGTTTTAAGTGAACTCGTTTTGCCTTTCATTTTTAACGGAGATCAGGCAGCTAAAATCATAAATACTTCTGATGGCGGATTTGTGGTAATTGGGCCTGGAGATATTGATCCTGATAAAACAAGAAGCGATGGTTGGATAAAAAAATTCAAGGCATTTTAAGTATTTTATTTTACCTTTAAAAAATACTTAAACGTTTATGTATGAAAATAAAAAGCATATTTATTATTATCTGTCTTTTTGGGGTATTAGCTACCAGTGCTCAGTATCAAAAAGGTGAATATGATTTGGATAAAAGGATTAAAAACTTCCTGCAGGAAAATGCAAATAATTGGCGCGATATGAATGTTCCGCTTTCCGACGGGAAAATTCTGTACGATATTATCGTGAAAAATAATTATAAGAATGCCGTAGAAATTGGAACATCAACTGGTCATTCTGCCATTTGGATTGCCTGGGCTTTGAGCAAAACAGGGGGGAAATTAATTACCATTGAAATAGACAAGGAAAGGTACTTGCAGGCAAAATCGAATTTTAAAAAGGCTGGTGTTTCTAAATATATCGATGCCAGGCTGGCCGACGCTCACGAACTTGTTCCAAAATTGCCGGGCAAATATGATTTTGTTTTTAGCGATGCTGATAAATACTGGTATAAAAATTATTTTATTGCCATGGAGCCGAAGTTAACAGTAGGAGGTTGTTTTACAGCACATAATACAGCGATGCGTGTGCAGGGTATCAGCGAGTTTCTGGATTATGTGGAAAGTCAGAAGAATTTTAAAACCACAATTGACAGAAACAGTCGCTCCGGAATTTCCATCAGTTACAAGTTGGCTGAAAAATAATAAGCTTGAATATACCCGATAAAAATCTGGAACGAAAACTTGGACTATTTCCTGTAGTCAATATTGTTGTTGCAAACATTATTGGTGCAGGAATTTTTACAACTACAGGCTATCTAATGGATTATCTCAGTAATCCTGTTGTAATGTTGTCGCTTTGGCTGGTAGGTGGAATTATTTCTTTTTGCGGGGCATTGGCTTTCGGTGAATTAGGGGCAGCTTTCCCTCAGGCAGGAGGAGAGTACATTTTTATTTCGAAATTGTTTCATCCCTTGCCTGGCTTTTTAAGTGGCTGGTTGTCGCTTATTGTAGGATTTTCAGCGCCGATTGCTGCTTCTGCAATTGGATTTGCCAGTTATTTTATTTGGGCTTTCCCGGCAATTCAAACCTGGCTTCAACTCGACCATTTCTTGAGTCCCGAAATTTTCAGTAAGTTCCTTGCTATTGCTTTGATTTTGGTTTTTACCCTTATTCATTCGCGCGGAATAGTTTTGGGTGCAAAAGTTCAAAACGGACTTACAATGCTGAAAGTGATTCTGGTAACCGGTTTAATTGTTGCGGGGTTTACCATCGGGAAAGGAAGTTTTGAGCATTTCAATCAGGAACAGGTTTTTCAATTTGATTTTAAAGGCTGGAAATCTGTGGGATTATCACTAATGTTTGTGATGTTTGCCTATAGTGGTTGGAACTCAGCTACATATATAGGCTCAGAAATTAAAAATCCGGGAAAGGTAATTCCCCGCTCTTTACTTATTTCAACCGGAATTGTAATGGTTTTGTACCTTTTACTAAACCTGTTTTTTGTTTATGCTGTTCCGCCGGAAAAGATGGTTGGCGAACCCGAAATTGGCGGACTGGCTGCAGGGAGTGCTTTTGGCCCTGTTGCCGAAACTATAATTTCACTATTAATTTCGTTTGCGCTTTTTTCTTCATTGAGTGCATTTATTATTTTAGGACCGAGAGTCTACTATTCCATGGCTCGTGAAGGATATTTTTTTAAAATTTTTTCCCAGGTTCATCCACGGTTTAAAGTGCCGGTTTGGTCTATTGTTTTGCAGAGTTCCATTGCCATCATTTTAGTACTTTCCGGAACTTTTGAACAGATTTTGGTTTACATGGGATTTTCACTCGGTATATTTCCAATCATTGCAGTACTTGGAGTTTTTAAATTACGCATGACAAAGAAAAGCGCCTTAAAAATGCCCGGGTATCCGTTTGTACACATTATTTTTATTGGCACCGGAATTTTGATGCTGGTGCTGGCTTTTCTCGAGCGCCCACAGGAATCAACCATTGCTATTTTAACTGCTCTTTCCGGGATACCGGTTTATTATTGGTTCAAATACAAAAAAAACCATTAAGCTTTTTTATCAATTATTTCAGTGAGCATGCCATCAATTTGCTCACGCGTTTCTTTTTGAAGGATTTTGTGATCGGAATTATAAATCGGACTTCCGTAACGGATATATACCTTTGAAACAGGTTTTCCCATTTGCCGGAAAATGTGTCCGACAAAAGTATCTTTGTCCACCCAGGCGTCGTTTACATCCTTATAATGAATTGCCATTGGAATTACCGGAATCCCGGCATCAGCAGCAATTTTAAAACTGCCATTTTTAAAAGGTTTGGTAAGCGGGCCTTTGTAAGTTGTTCCTTCGGGGAAAAGCGTAACCGGAATGTTCTGACTCACAGAATCTTTAATTCTATTCATCGTAGTTACCAGGCTTTTTATTTTCGTCCGGTCAACCAAAATGGAGTTGGTAACTTTGGCTCCCAGTTTCCCGAATGGCCATTTTTTAATTTCTGCTTTGCCAACGAGTGCTGCAGGTGTTAGTCCGGCTACAATAAAAATATCGATGTAACTGCGGTGGTTGGGCATTAAAATGAAATTCCTGGTTTGGGGTAATTCATTCCGATCGATCTTTACACCTAAAACAAACAAAATACTTTTCCCCCAGGTACGCATTACCCATTGTTGCAAACGCCGGCTAAAGCCAAAAAATTTTAGCCAAACCCAACCAATTATTACCACATACCCCGACATAAAAACCACAAATAGTAGACGCACCAATGCCAGGGGTGATAAAAAAATAATACGCAAAATCTTCATGATACAAATATGGTAAAAAAGATGGGTCGGCTATTCCACATCATGAAGTTATTTCTTTCCTGATTCAAATGTATATCTGTATCATATTTATTTGTCCGGAATTCTGAAAAATAAGATAAAAATGTATTTTATTTTTATTCCGATAGTATTTAAGACAATTTTGTCTTATTTTTACTGATTAAATAATTTATAGTTATAAGAAATATTTATAAGTCTTTGCCGGCAATTCTAATAATTGCAGCAACATTGGCACTTCAGTCGTGTCAAAAAGAAGATGGATTATTAAATGACAGTAATCCGTCACCAGCGTTAAAAAGCAGCGAAATGAACACATTTTATGGTCCAACAGTACCCGTGGGTAATGGTGTGGCAAGAGCGTGGGTTAAAGTGAATAAAAGCGGAGATCCTGAATCGGTTGGTGTTAACTTTACAGAAAAAGCATTACAGCGGCTTTCGGATACTGTATCGGAAGAATTTGTACTTCCTTTTCCAAAAATGAAAGGCGGTGGTTTTTATACCCATGCATTAATGGAGTGGAATCCGCTTGGACATCCTCCAATTGGAGTATATGATACAGCCCATTTTGATTTTCATTTTTATACCATTTCAAATGAAGCGCGAATGGCAATTAAGGGAAGTGATCCATTTGTGCCTATTGACGGAAATTTTGTTCCACCAAATTATGTAGCTATTCCTCCGGGAAATCCTGAAGTGGTGCCTCAAATGGGCTCTCATTGGATTGATTTATTATCCAACGAATGGGTTAATCCTGGTCCTGGTGCATTTACAAAAACTTTTATTTGGGGATCATATAATGGTAATTTTGTATTCTGGGAACCTATGATTACCAAGTTTTATTTTAATGACTTAAAGGAAGGTCCTGTCCACTCAGTTGAATCTATGGTACCTCAACCAGATGCGTATCAAGAGGTAGGTTGGTATGCGCAGAATTATAATGTTTCATATTCTACTCACCCGAATCAGTTTACGGTTGCATTAACGCATTTAAAGCACTGGCCGGAAGATTTTAATTAAAATTGTATTAATATAAAATCAAAAAACTCTCTGTATTTATTAAGTACAGAGAGTTTTTTTTGAGGTCTCTGGCGGATTCGAACCGCCGTACGCGGTTTTGCAGACCGCTGCCTAGCCACTCGGCCAAGAGACCTTATGTCATTCCTTTTTTATGTCCAATCGCCGTACGAGGTTTTACCCGATTCCTCGGGACTAGCCACCTGGCCAAGAGACCATTATTTTTCAATCTTTCAAACGCTCAACTGCCGTACCCGGTTTTTCCCGAGAATTCGGGACTAGCCAATCGGACAGAAGACCGTTTTTTATCGGACTGCAAATCTAAGAAATTTTGCAGTTTACACAATAACTTTCATTTAAAACAATCGCAATTATTGTTTTATCAATGGAGTAAGATGATTTGAAACTTCAGGTGGTAACAAAATGAATTGGTTACCGGCGAAGTTTCTCCCACTGGGTATTTTTACACGAATGACATCCGGGTTGCCAAAGTTGAACATTTGCATGATCAATCGGATTCTTTGGATTTATTCCTTCGTGAAGTTCCCGTTTTCCGCATTTTTTGTGCCTGCCAGCACAGCTTCCTTCGTTTAAATGATTAAAAGTTAAAAACATGACTTTCGGTTTATAAAATCATTTCGAATTTACGAATAAAAAGTTTGAAGAATCTGACAATTATCAGATTTGTGAAACGGAATAACTATTTCATAACATACTGTTATATAACATACTATCGAAGAATTTCCTTCTGAATCTAACAAGCGTGAGTGTGAAATAAAAATTAGCGGGATAGAGTAACACTTACTTTTTCAATTTGGCCTCCCATAGGCGGATTTAACTTTGAAACTTTTACGGTCGCATTTTCAATGGATGGAAAAGATAGGTACAATGCATCTAAAATTCGTTTGGCCACATTTTCGAGTAACCTGGATTTTTGCATCATCTCTTTTTGAACGATTTCGTAAACCGCCTGATAGTTCAACGCATCTTTCAAATTATCAGATTTTGCAGCGTTGTCGCAGTTGGTTTCCAAAACCAGGTCAACATTAAACGGATTACCTACAATCTGTTCGGCTTCAAAATGCCCATGGTAGGCATAAAAATGCATCCCTTCAATTTCAATTCTTCCCATTGCGTTTTTTTGTGGCGAAATTAAGAATAAGTGATAAAAGCCAATAATTTAGAGGGGTATTGATCTTTCTCACAAATCATTTTTTAATTTTGTCATTCTTAAAAATGGGTAAATAATAAGAAATGGCAGAAAATCGTACAACTATCGAAAATTCGGAAATAAAGACAAAAACTAATTTTATTCATCTGCAAATCGATGAGGATTTAAGAAAAGGGAAGAACGATAAACGAGTTCATACCCGATTTCCACCAGAGCCAAACGGATATTTACACATTGGTCATGCAAAATCCATTTGCCTGAATTTTGGCATCGCCGAAAAATACGGCGGTAAATGCAATCTCCGGTTCGACGACACTAACCCATCCAAAGAGGAAACCGAATATGTTGATTCTATTATGGAGGACGTGCACTGGCTGGGATTCGATTGGGACGATCGGTTATTTTATGCTTCTGATTATTTTGAAAAATTACATCAATTTGCCACTCAATTGGTTAAAGAAGGAAAAGCGTATGTAGATGATCAGGATGCGGAAACCATTAGCAAACAAAAAGGTACGCCCACCCGCCCGGGACTGGAAAGCCCTTTCAGAAACCGTACTGTGGAAGAAAATCTGGATCTTTTTAACCGAATGACTGGCGGCGAATTTGACGAGGGTTCGCACGTGTTGCGCGCCAAAATCGATATGGCTTCACCCAACATGCACATGCGCGACCCGATAATTTATCGAATTATGAAAGCGCATCATCATCGTACGGGCGACAAGTGGTGTGTTTACCCGATGTACGATTTTGCACACGGACAAAGTGATTACTGGGAAGGAATTACCCATTCCATTTGTACCCTCGAGTTTGAAGTACACCGGCCATTATACGATTGGTTTATCGACCAGTTAAAGGAAGACGACTATCGCCCGCGGCAGATAGAATTTGCCCGTTTGAACCTGACTTATACCGTAATGAGCAAACGTAAATTGCTGGAGTTAGTAAAAGATCATCATGTAAATGGTTGGGACGATCCGCGGATGCCTACTATTTCCGGATTGAGGCGAAGAGGCTACACTCCTGAATCCATTCGGAATTTTTCCGATCGGATTGGTGTTACCAAAGTTGATGGGATGATTGATGTTTCGTTACTGGAATACAGCGTTCGCGAGCATTTGAATAAAAAAGCACAGCGGGTAATGGGCGTGCTTAATCCTCTAAAAGTGGTAATAACCAATTATCCGGAAAATGAATCGGAGGAACTCGATGCGATAAATAACCCGGAAGACCCGGAAATGGGAACACGCAAAGTTCCTTTCTCTCGTGAATTATACATCGAGCGTGATGATTTTATGGAAGATCCGCCGCGCAAATTTTTCCGGTTGGCACCGGGGCGGGAGGTTAGACTCCGGTATGCCTACTTTGTAACCTGTACCGATGTTGTTAAAGATGTAAACGGCTAAATAGCCGAATTGCATTGTACCTACGATCCGGCCTCAAAAGGAGGAAACTCGCCTGATGGCCGGAAAGTAAAATCGACACTGCACTGGGTTTCTGCAAAACATGCAATAAAATCGGAAGTGAGATTATATGATCGTTTGTTTAACGATGAAGATCCTTCCGGTCATAAAGATGTGGATTTCAAGGAATTTATGAATCCTGACTCCCTGAAAGTTCTACCCGATTGTTACCTGGAGCCATTTGTGAAAGATGCAAAACCACTGGATCATTTTCAATTTGAGCGACTTGGGTATTTTAATTTCGATTATGATTCCACGCCCAAAAAACCGGTATTTAATCGCACTGTGCCTTTGCGCGATTCATGGGCAAAAGAAAAGAATAAAGGATAATAAATCGAAGCGGGCACGGTTCCCGCTTTTTCTTTTTCAGGCGAAATGGAACTTTTCACCGATACTTTCCTTTTGTTAACCGAATGTTAAGTGGTTTATGTATATTGCTTTTCTATTTTTGAATTTGTAAAACATGAAATACCTGAATCATGAACGATGAACCACAACAAAAGGACAACTCAAGAGTAGTATTAGCATTTGTATTAATCGGAATAGGTGTGCTCTGGATACTTCGCAGAATTGGAATCTATTTCGATTTTCCGGATATCCACCTGGGAAATATCTTTTTCCCGTTACGCCAGTTCTTTCACAGTTTTGGGCATGTTATTTTTTCGTGGCCAATGATTTTAATTGTAATCGGCCTGGTTTTAATGGCTGGGAAACGGAAATCTGGTGTCGTATTTATAATTGTAGGTGGCGTATTTTTAATGCCCCGTATCTTTTTATTTCATGGATTAACTGTTTCGTTGTTACTGCCATTGCTTTTAATCGGAATTGGTATTGCCATGGTTGCCCGATTGATTTAACGATTGTGAAGATTTTAACCGACGGAATAAAAACGTTTACCGAACGGGAGATGGAATTTTAAAATGCAGTTTTACATTTGAAATCGTAAATAAATTAAAATGGAACATCATAATTCATCCACGAAGAGAATTTACTTCGGATTATTTTTAATCGCAATAGGAGGATTTTGGATTTTGGAAAGACTCAACTTGATTCCTGATGTTTGGGATGATATCCTGATTTCGTGGCAAATGCTTCTTATCGGAATTGGTATTTTCTCGCTTATTGGTGGAAACCGAACCTCAGGAACAGTTTTGATCTTAATAGGTGGATTCTTTCTTATACCAGAGGTTGTTGATATTCCTTATGAACTTCGAAGAATTGGTTGGCCTCTCTTAATCATTGGGATTGGAGTGGTGCTTCTCGTTACTCACCGGAAAAGAAATGAACCGCCTATCCAGAACGGAAGAAAATACGGAATGGATTATTTTGATGATTTTGTGGTTTTTGGAGGCAGAGAGGTATTTATCAATTCATTAAATTTCTATGGCGGAAAAATCACGACCATTTTTGGTGGCGCAGAATACGATCTTCGAAATGCTCAACTTTCTCCAAACGGTGCTGTAATTGATTCTGTTTCCGTTTTTGGTGGGTGTGGATTTAAAGTACCACCCGACTGGGCAGTTAAAAATGAAGTTACAGCTGTTTTTGGCGGATTCTCTGATAAACGGGGTGCATCTCCTCACCAGGTTATTTCCGATCCTTCAAAAACACTGGTAATAAAAGGTTTTACTGCTTTTGGCGGTGTTGAAATCAAACACTATTAAATCAAATGGATTTTCGTCATCCATTTATAACAAACCCGAAAATGGCCATTTACTATGGTCTTTTCTGGCTGGTTGCTGCCACAGCAAACATACTTGTTTTAGTCTTTGGTAATGGTATTGATGTACTTGAGGCCGTTGTTGAAGTTTGTGCATTTCTACTCTCCTTTGCTGTTATTGGAACCGCCATTTGGTACGTTATAAAATTCAGCACATTAGAGGATAACAATTTCTGGCGCGTGGTATTTGCACACACCATTGCAGCATCAATAATTATTTTTATCTGGATATACTTTGGCATTGTAATCATAAAAGTATTTCATCCAGATCCTTCACGCTGGATTGAAAAGCAAATAGCAAACCGCATTTTTGCAGGTTATGTACTATATACCATTTACGTCGTTTTCTTTTATGCCGTAAATTATTACAACGGATTTAAGGAAAAACTGCGTAATGAAGGTAAGTTAAAAGCACTGGTGAAAGAAGCGGAATTACACGCACTGAAATCGCAAATTAATCCACATTTCCTTTTCAATAGTTTAAACAGTATTTCATCGTTAACCATGACCGACCCTGAAAGAGCCCAGGAAATGGTGATAAATTTGTCGCAATTAATGCGTTATTCACTAAAGCATGATCAAAATGAAAAAGTTTCTTTCAAACAGGAACTCGAAAATAATAAACTGTATTTGCATATTGAAAAAGTACGATTCGGTAAAAAACTGAATCCGTCATTCGAGGTAAAAGAAGATTGTTTAAAAGCTGAAATTCCAAATATGATACTTCAGCCTCTTTATGAAAATGCTATAAAATATGGTGTTTACGAAGCAACCGAAACTGTAGATGTGTTTACTGGTTGCCGAATGACCAAAGATGGTGCGCTGGAAATTACAATAAAAAATACATACGATCCAGATGTGTTAAGTAAAAAAGGCGAGGGGATTGGTTTGCGCAATATCCGCGACCGGCTGCAAATTATTTATGGCAACCCAACGCTGTTAAAAGTTGAAGACAACAAAAAGGAATTTAAAGTAACTTTAACTATTCCACAAAAATAGAATGCTATGCCCGAAAAATTACGTATCATAATTGTTGAAGACGAAGAACTGGCCCGCAACCTGTTAAAATCATTTTTAAAAGATATTGATAATATTGAAGTAATTGCTGAATGTGAAAATGGTTTTGAAGGAGTGAAAATGATAAATGAACTGGAACCCGACCTCGTTTTTCTGGATATTCAGATGCCCAAAATTACCGGTTTTGAAATGCTTGAGTTGCTCGATCATAAACCACAAATTATTTTTGCAACGGCTTACGACCAGTATGCATTAAAAGCGTTTGAATACAATGCTGCCGACTATTTGTTAAAGCCATATTCAAAAGATCGCTTAAAAGAAGCGGTAGAAAAAGTGGCTGAACGAATTCAGAAAGAAGGAAAAACTTCTGACATTGCCGAGAAAGTTAGTGATTTTCCGAAAGAAGAATACCTCGACCGAATTGTGGTGAAAGACCGCCATAAAATTCATATCGCCCCGGTCGATCATGTGCGTTACATCGAATCGATGGATGATTATGTAATGATTTATACTACTGAAGGGCGCTACATGAAACAAAAAACAATGAAATATTTTGAGGGAGCGCTCGACCCTAAAAATTTTATTCGCATTCATCGATCCTACATTGTAAAAGTGGACGAAATCAATGAAATTCAGCAATACGAAAAAGAATCGTACATTGTTATTTTGCACGATAAAACAAAATTGAAAGTGAGCAAAACCGGATATAAAAACCTGAAAGAAGTGTTGAATTTTTAATCCTTAATTGTTTGGTTCAGTAAAAGAATAACCTGTCTGCCGGCAAAGTTCCCATTGTTTTCCAAATTTAGTCTTACTCGAATAAATTGAGTAAATTGCAGCAAATGGAAATGGAATGGGATTATTCATCGCCTTTATTATTTTCCTGCTTTGGGCGGGGCATTTAGTGTATTCGCTGCTATTTGTGAATGTTAATCTGCTGTCTCCGTTTTTTTACCTGCATATTTTGATCCAAACATTTTTTTATACGGGGCTTTTTATTACTGCCCATGATGCAATGCATGGAACAGTTGCAAAAAACCGTAAATTAAACGATTTAATCGGGTATCTGGCAACCACTTTGTTTGCTTTTTTATCTTATAAAATATTGAGTAAAAAACATTATCTGCATCATCAATTTCCGGCTACGGA
>Ga0102953_1001639_pt1 | contig 14080 bp, 13 predicted proteins | sample SalPon2A_C_D2_MG_FD_78509 | JGI IMG/M metagenome (GOLD analysis project Ga0102953, IMG submission 78509) | Soil microbial communities from South San Francisco under conditions of wetland restoration - Salt Pond MetaG R2A_C_D2_MG | ecosystem: Environmental > Terrestrial > Soil > Wetlands | place... | reverse complement strand
TCGGCATGGCCCCCTCAGCCGTGCTGGAGCGGATTCGCAAACTCGAAGAACGGGGCATTATCGAAGGGTACGAGGTGCGTCTCAATCCGGAACCTTTCGGTCAGGGATTGGCGGCTTTCATTTTCGTCGACATTGATCAGCTTGCCGGAAATGTTGGACTGGAATCAGAATTGAACCGCGTAACGGGAGTTCAGGAGCTTCACCAGATTGCCGGAGAGGATGGCTATCTGGTCAAGATTCGTGCTGCCAATCCGGCTCAACTCGGCCGGATTCTGAATTCTGAACTGCTGGCCATCAAGGGCGTTCGCGGCACCCGGACCCAGATCGTACTCAACACCCTGAAGGAAACGCGACGCATCGATCTGGGCTGACACCTTAAACATAACCACACTGGAGGAAAGTACCTGTCATGCCATTAGCTGACTCATTCAAAAACCGCCTGTTCCCCAACCTGGAACAGATCGCCGAACATTACGGCACTCCGTTTCACATCTATGACGAGGCCGGCATTCTACAGACCGGTGAGGAATTGAAGCAGGCCTTTGCCGGCATTGACGGCTTCCAGGAGTATTACGCCGTCAAGGCGCTGCCGAACCCAGAGATCCTCAAACTGATGAAGCGGATGGGCTTCGGCTTCGACTGCAGCTCGATTCCGGAACTGGTCATGAGCCGCCAGGTCGGCGCTACCGGCGAAGAGATCATGTTCACTTCGAACAACACCGACCCGGTCGAATTCGCCGAAGCGGCCAAGGCGGGGGGCTGTATCCTCAACCTCGATGACATCACGCTGATCGACAAGGTCCCCGCACCCTTTCCGGAACTGGTCTGCTTTCGCTACAATCCCGGTCCGCGCCGCACCGGCAATGTGATCATCGGCAACCCGGTCGAAGCCAAGTACGGCGTCACCCATGAGCAGGTGGTCGAGGCCTACCGGCGGGCCCAGGCCCGCGGCGCCAAGCGCTTTGGCCTGCACACCATGGTCGCTTCCAACGAACGCGACTACACCTACATGGTCGAAACCGCGCGCATGGTGCTGGAGATCGCCGAGATGGTCGAGTACGCGCTCGATATCCGCTTCGAGTTCGTCAATATCGGCGGCGGCTTCGGCATCCCCTATCGCCCCGAGGACCATGCTCTCGACCTGCAGACCATGAGTCACGACATCACCGTGCTGTTCAAGGCTTTCAAGGAGAAACATGGCTATGCACCGAAGATGTATATGGAGTCGGGCCGTTTCATGACCGGACCGCACGGCTGCCTGGTGACCCGGGCGATCAACCACAAGGACACCTATCGCAAATACGTCGGCGTCGATGCTTGCATGTCGGCCCTGATGCGTCCGGCAATGTACGACGCCTACCACCACATCGATGTCCTCGGCGCCGAGGATCGACCTACCGTAGTCGTCGACGTGGTCGGCTCGCTGTGTGAAAACAACGACAAGTTTGCGGTTCAGCGCGAGCTGCCGCGGATTGATGAAGGCGACCTGCTGGTGATCCACGACTCGGGAGCCCACGGTCACGCCATGGGCTTCCAGTACAACGGCCGACTGCGGCCCAAGGAGTTGATCCTGCGCCAGGATGGTACGGTGGAGCTGATCCGCCGCGCGGAAACCCTCGAGGATTACTTCGCTACCCAGACCTTTGCTGCCGACAAGTTCACCCCCTGATCGAGCAAAATATCCGTTCGACCCAAGGCCGGCTTGCACAAGCCGGCCTTTTTCGAGCCCGGGTGACGTTTTTTGCCTGACCCGGGGAAATAGCGCCCCATATCATTGCCCATCTGCAGCTGTAACAGGAACATACAACGTTCTGCCAATCGGCACGCTTCTGGGACGACAGAACTGCAGATCAAGGTCTACCAGATGAACCGGGACAACGAAGAAGAAACCGTGTCGGGCGAGTGGCTGATCAATGATCCTTCCGGAACCCGGCAACTTGGCATCAAGATTCCCCAGTAACGTTCAAGCCCGGATTTTTCTACTGGCTCACATATCCTAACCGGACAGCAGATCGCAGCTCAGCGCAGGAACGATTAAATTCTTGACAAAATTAATAGTATATTACGAAAATTGATGGACCCGAAATTGGAGGAGAATCACCATGAAATTATCGACGAAAAGTCGCTACGGCCTGCGAGCCATCTTTGACATGGCCTATCACGCGGGCAACCTGCCGTCCCAGATCAAGGACATCTCACGACGGCAGAATATCTCACCCCGCTACCTGGAACAGATTTTTCAGGACCTGAAAAAAGCCGGGCTGCTGAACAGCCGCCGGGGTCCGCAAGGAGGCTATACCCTGTCGCGTAAGCCGGAAGAGATCACCGTCCGCGATGTCATTGAAGCGACCGAAGGTGAGGTATTCCTGGTCGCCTGCACCAGCCGGGCAAAATCCTGCGCGCCGAAATGCGAATTCGACAACCAGTGTGTCACCCAGAAAATCTGGGCTGAAGCCAACAACCGACTCAACGACTATTTCGGCTCCCTGACCCTCAAAGACCTTTGCGAGGATGGCAAAGCAATGGGGCTGGAAAAAGAACTCGACCACCGCTTCATGTATTTCATCTGATCGGGCAAACCAGTCAGGATGCCAGCAGCATCGACGGCCTAGACTGCTCACGGGATTTACTGGAGAGAGAGATGTCATTGCCATTACAAACCGATAAAACCTTAAACCTGGATGAACGCTACGCACGGCTCAAAGACGAGCTCGCCCGGTTCGGTTCGGTAGTGGTTGCATTCTCCGGTGGGGTAGACTCGACGTTTTTACTGAAGGTCGCCATCGACGTCCTCGGCAGCGACAAGGTCCTGGCGCTGACCGCGACGTCTCCGACCTACCCCGAGTTCGAATTCCAGGAGGCCTGTCGGCTGGCTGGGCAATTCGGAGCCAGACAACTGGTGGTGGAAAGCAACGAACTGGAGATTCCCGGCTTTGCCCAAAACGACCGACGCCGCTGCTACCACTGCAAGTCCGAGTTGTTCAGCATTTGTCGCGACAAGGCCCGCGAGCTCGGCTATGCCGAGATCCTCGACGGTTCCAATCTCGATGACCTGCAGGACTACCGCCCCGGCCGCGAAGCAGCCTGCGAACTGGCGGTTCGTTCGCCGCTGCTCGAAGCCGGACTTGGCAAAGAGGATATCCGCACCCTGAGCCGTCGGCTTCATCTGCCGACAGCGGACAAGCAGGCCTTTGCCTGTCTCTCGTCACGCTTTCCGTACGGCACCGAAATCACTGCAGAACGACTTCAACAGGTCGATCGCTGTGAAACCTTCTTGCGCCAGCAGGGCTTCAAAAACTACCGGGTTCGCTACCATGATGAGGTTGCCCGGATCGAAGTGGCGGCAGCGGAACTGGACCGTTTTTTTGACCGGGAGCTGAGAGAGAAAGTCACGGCAGCCTTCAAAGCCGCCGGTTTCACCTATATCACCCTGGATCTGCAGGGGTATCGAACCGGGAGCATGAACGAAATCGGCAACTGAAATTCCCTCTGAAATAATTCGCGGGAGATGTCATGAATCGTGGTAGTGCGTTGTTTGCAGTCTGTTTCACGACCGGAGCACTGGGTGGATTGTGCAACAGTTTGGCCATCTGGCTGGCCGGCACCTGGCAGCTGACCGCCATGGCCGGGGTGAATATCAGTCCCGAGTTGACCACGGCCTGGCTCTATCCCCGCCTGGTCTGGGGCGGCGTCTGGGGACTGGTCTACTACTTCACCGTTGGCCGGCCAAGGTCACGGCGTCAGTGGGTCCGCAAGGGGCTTTGGGTCAGCCTGCTGCCGACGGCGGTTCAACTCTTTGTCGTCTATCCCAACACCACACCGCATGGCATGGTCGGTCTCGGCCTCGGGACCCTGACCCCGTTGTTCGTGCTGATCTTCAACCTGATCTGGGGCTTTTTCACCGGCGTCTTCACGCGCGCCTTCTGGGGGCGTACTTAAGTGGTGCCAAGCCGCTTGCTGATTGGCCTGCTGCTGACCTCTCTGTTGCTGCCGGTCGCTGTCTGGGCAGCCGAATCGTCATCAAATGGCACGGTCAGCTGGATTTACGACGGCGACACGATCAAGGTCGATCAGCTAGGCAAGGTCAGACTGCTCGGAATTGACACCCCGGAGACCGAATCCGGACCGCGCGATGACTACTACCTGCGCCAGGGATTGAAGCGTCCCCAACTCCGACAGACAGCGAAACAGGCCAAAGACTGGCTGATCGAAAATCTTAAGGGGAAACAGGTCCGTCTCACCTTCGACCGGGTCATGCGCGACAAGCATGAGCGCCTGCTCGCCTATGTCTATTTACCCGATGGCCGGCTGGTCAACCGTTTGCTAGTGGAGAGGGGACTGGCCAGCGTATTTCGCCGCTATGGATTTGCCCTGAAAGAGGATTTCCTAGCCGTCGAGGCCACGGCCAAAACGCAACAACTTGGCCTCTGGCGAAAGCAGGAATGAACCAAATCAGCCGAACAGGACCAAACACCAGACCGATCCGGCCAGCAGCAGGGCCACCAGCACTGCAGCCGAGCCGAGATCTTTGGCCCGACCGGAAAGCTCGTGATGCTCGGCGCCGCCCCGATCGACCACCGCTTCGACCGCCGAGTTGAGCAACTCGACGATCACTACCAGCAGCAGGCTGCCAAACAGCAGTGCCTTCTCCACTCCGCCCTCTCCCAGCCAGAGTCCGACCGGTCCCAACACCAGCAGCAACAGCATTTCCTGACGGAAGGCGGCCTCATGGCACCAGGCGGCGCAGAGCCCGGCCCAGGAGTAGCCGGCCGCCTTGAGCAGGCGGGTGAGTCCGGTTGGCTTACTACTTTGCTTCATCGAATTCCCTCCACGTCCAGTCGATCAGGGGCCGAGATTCCAAGTAAGTCGCTCGCGCATTATTTATGATCAAACAATGCATCGTGTCAACTGCGACGATATATGGCTCCGTTTGTTCCAGAGGGTTCATAACCACGACTCGTTATCAACCATAGCTTGTCAGGGTTGAGACGCATTCAACTTGGAAACTGCATAAATTCCAATGGAGAGGCCATCATCAATGGGACAGCTTCATCAGGGCAAACCTTATGACACTGAGTACCTTTACTTACAGGACTTCCCAAGATAAATTAACTTAATCCAATCAATCTGGTTGAAATGCCGACTGCAGCGGAGGCGAACTACAAGCCAATTTTTACAAAAAAACGTGCTGTCCTAGAAAAAGCACAAGGAGAAAAGTTGCTATGTCATTAATGGGTAGCTCTGGTTTGGATATCACCGAAGCAATTTCCTCTGCTATTCCTGACCCATTTTTTATTTTCGATGAGCACGGTTACTATGTTGATGTCATTGGTGGCATTGACAGAAGAAAATACCATGACGGACAGCATCTCATAGGAAAAAGAATAAAAGATGTTATGTCAGCTGAATTGGCAAATACATTCGTAAGCAAAATAAATGAAGCGATCGAAGCCCAAAAGGTCCTTACCTTTTACTACAAGCTAGCCGCAAACGACATACGAGGTTCTGAAACACTCCCTGGTCCCGAGGGAGAGCAGCGATTTAGAGCAAATATCCCGCCGATAAAATCGGTCGTTGGAAAACCACGGATGGTTGTGTGGGTTGCATTCAACATTACGGACCTCCACAACACTATTGAAGAAAAAAAGTCCCTGATAGAAAAACTCGAAAAGGCCAACAAAGAAATCAGGACCCTGCGGCAAATCTTACCGATCTGTTCCTACTGTAAAAAAATCAGGGATGACAAAGGATATTGGAATCAACTGGAGGCTTATATTCACCAGCACACGGGTACCGAGTTTACCCACGGTATCTGTGAAGAATGCGTCAAGGAACATTTTCCCAACCTGAACATTCCAAAGCATGAATAGTTTAACGGGTCGACAAATTTTCCCCAACGACCTGACAACACAAGTCCGAACTGGCAATCCAAGTAGCTACGCCTGCAACGCAGTATATCCAAGCGCGAAGGTGCCCCAAGCTGAATGCTAGGACGAGCCATTCCTCCAGGTTGCCCTTGATCTTGACCTCGGCCGCCCAAAGGAAAGCAAGACCTCTAAAACGAGGTTAGCCACCAAGTCGGCTGCTCCTTGCTTGCCAGAGCCAGGTCAGGCCATCAGACCTTGTAAAACATAATTCAAGATTCCACCATTGCGATAATAGGCCACCTCGTTCGCCGTATCGATCCGGCAGGTCACCACCAGCACGAAGCTTTCGCCAGTGGCACGCTTGACCGTCAAGGTCAGGTCCTGTCCCGGCTCGATCAGTTGACTCTGCCCCTGCAGGTCGAAGGTTTCCGAACCATCGAGCTTGAGGCTCTCCTGGTTCTCGCCCGGTTTGAACTGCAGCGGCAGCACCCCCATGCCGACCAGGTTGGAGCGATGGATCCGCTCGTAGCTCTCGGCGACGACCGCCTTGACTCCGAGCAACAGGGTTCCCTTGGCCGCCCAGTCGCGGCTCGAGCCGGTGCCGTACTCCTTGCCGGCGACAATCACCAGCGGCGTCCCGGCCTGCTGATAAGTCATGGCGGCATCGAACAGGGGCAGTTCCTGCCCCTGCGGCATCAACCTGGTAAAGCCCCCCTCGGTGCCGGGGACCATGCGGTTGCGCAGGCGGATATTGGCAAAGGTGCCGCGCATCATCACCTCGTGATTGCCGCGACGCGAGCCATAGGAGTTGAAGTCGGCCGGCTGCACACCGCGCTCGCGCAGGTAGACGCCGGCCGGGCTGCTGGCAAGGATCGATCCGGCCGGCGAGATGTGGTCGGTGGTGATCGAGTCGCCCAGTAACGCCAGCACCCGGGCGCCCTCGAAACCGTCCAGGCCCGGTCCGGCGGGATCGCGCAGCTCGAAAAAGGAGGGCTCCTTGACATAGGTTGATTCGGCAACCCAGGCGTAGGTCTCCCCTTCCGGAACCGGCAGCTCGCGCCAACTCGGCTCGCCGTGAAACACATCGGCGTACTTGGCTTTGAACATCGACGCCGAGACGGTATTGACCAGTCCGGCGATTTCGGCGTTGCTCGGCCAGATGTCTTTCAGATAAACGAGCCGATCATCCTTGCCCAGCCCGATCGGTTCACTGTTGAGATCAATCCGGGTGGTTCCGGCCAGGGCATAAGCCACGACCAGCGGCGGTGAAGCGAGCCAGTTGAGTTTTGATTGCGGGTGGATGCGCCCTTCGAAGTTGCGGTTGCCGGAGAGCACCGAACTGACCGTCATCCCCCCCGCGTCGATCGCGTCGGCAACCGGACCGGTGAGTGGCCCCGAGTTGCCGATACAGGTGGTGCAGCCGTAGCCGACGACGTTGAACCCGAGCTGATCCAGGTAGGGGGTCAACCCAGCCTTATCCAGGTAATCGGTGACCACCTTGGAGCCCGGCGCCAGGGAGGTCTTGACCCAGGGCTTTTGCACCAACCCGAGCTCGACGGCTTTTTTGGCCACCAGCCCGGCGCCCATCATGACGGCCGGATTCGAGGTATTGGTGCAGGAGGTGATCGCGGCGATCACCACGTCCCCTTGGGAGAGAGAATAGTGCTGCCCTTTCACCGCGATGGTCTTGTCGGCCTCGTCCTCCGGGATTCCCTTGATTGTGGCCTCCTTGAGCTGCTCGAGATCGACCCGGTCCTGGGGCCGTTTCGGCCCGGCCAGACTCGGCTTGACCTGATCGAGATCGAGTTCGAGCAGGTCGGTAAACTGCGGATCGGTCATCTCATCGGTCCGCCACAAACCCTGGGCCTTGGCATAGGCCTCGACCAGAGCGAGGGTCGCGGGTTCGCGACCTGAGAGCTGCAGGTAGTTGAGGGTCTCCCGGTCGATCGGGAAAAAACCGCAGGTTGCGCCATATTCGGGGGACATGTTGGCAATAGTCGCCCGGTCGGCCAGGGAGAGCTGAGAGAGACCCGGGCCGAAGAATTCGACGAACTTGCCGACCACACCGAATTTGCGCAGTTTTTCGGTGACCGTCAGCACCAGGTCGGTCGCCGTCACTCCTTCGCGCAGCTTGCCGAGGAAGCGGAAGCCGACCACCTCGGGGATGACCATCGAGATCGGCTGGCCGAGCATCGCCGCTTCGGCCTCGATCCCGCCGACCCCCCAGCCGAGCACGGCCAGGCCATTGATCATGGTGGTGTGGCTGTCGGTGCCGACCAGGGTGTCGGGGTAGGCGACTTTTTCGCCATCCCGCTCATGACTCCAGACCGTCCTGGCGAGGTATTCGAGGTTGACCTGATGGCAGATGCCGGTTCCCGGCGGCACGACACGGAAATTGTCGAAGGCGAGCTGCCCCCAACGCAAAAAGGCATAGCGCTCGCGGTTGCGCTCCATCTCCTTGTCGACATTGAACTGGAAGGCCTCGGGCATGGCGTACTGATCAACCATGACCGAATGGTCGATGATGAGATCGACCGGGATCTGCGGATTGATCTGTTTCGGGTCACCGCCGGCCCGCTTGACCGCGTCGCGCATGGCGGCCAGGTCGACGACCGCCGGCACCCCGGTAAAATCCTGCATCAGCACCCGGGCCGGCGCGAAGGCAATCTCATGGCTGGAGCGCCGTTCCTTCTGCCAGTCGACCATCGCCACGATATCAGCAGGGCTGACATGCTCACCGGCCTGGTTGCGCAGCAGGTTTTCCAGCAGCACCTTGAGGGTGAACGGCAAGCGGTCGACGCTGCCAAGGCCGGCTTCGCGAACCGCGTCGATGGCATAGTATCTATAGCTGTCGGTCCCGACCTGCAGGGTCCGGCGGGCTTTGATGAGGGGCGTTGTAGCTGAACTCATGATGGACTCCTTTGCTGGATTTTTTTCTCCCATCCATTCTACCAGAACCATGGAGAATCGCTCGTGACTTGCCATGACGCAGTATCTCTGCTATCAAAGTGAGCGAACCGACAGGGGATCAATATTATGGAAACCATCAAACAGCTCTTCGATCAAACCTTCATGAATATCAGCCTTGGCCGGGTCGCCGCCGCCCTCGGTCTGCTGTTGCTCGCCCTGCTCGGCAAAAAACTCGCCGGCCAGTTATTCGTCCGCGTTCTGCAACCGATCGCCGCCCGGACTCGATCCGAGTACGACGACCGCATGCTCGAGGCGCTGCGCAAACCGGCCGAGTTGCTGGTGGTGATTGCCGGGCTGTTCGTCGCCGTGCAGGTGCTGCAGCTGCCGAGCGAGCCGATCAACCTCAAGCTGTTCGCTCACGCCCTGCTCAAGATGCTGATCACCTTTTGCGTCGGCTGGGCTTTGTTCAACCTGGTCGGGGTACTGGAACTGTGGCTCTCGCGCTGGACCGGCAGCACCGAGACCACTCTCGACGACCAGCTGCTGCCGTTCATCCGCAAGAGCCTGCGCGCCTTCGTGGTGGTCATGGCGATCGTCATGGCGATCCAGAACCTCGGCTACTCGATTTCCGGGCTACTCGCCTCGCTCGGCATCGGCGGGCTGGCGGTGGCCCTGGCCGCCAAGGACGCGCTGTCGAATATCTTCGGCTCGGTGATGATCCTGCTCGACCGCCCCTTTAGCGTCGGCGACTGGATCAAGGCCGGCGACATGGAGGGGACCGTCGAGGAGATCGGGTTCCGCTCAACCAAGATCCGCACCTTTGCCAAAACCCTGATCTGCGTCCCCAACAACGTCATCGCCAACCTGCCACTCGACAATTTCTCCCGCATGCCGAAGCGGCGCATCAAGCTGACCATCGGCGTCACCTACGCCACCACGCCAGAGCAGATACGCACTGCGGTGGAAAGAATTCGTGAGTTGCTGCGCACCCATCCGGCCATCGACCAGGAGTTCTGGCTGGTCAACTTCACCGATTTCGGTGCCTCGTCGCTCGACATCATGGTCTACTGCTTTACCCGCACCACGGTCTGGGAGGAATACCTCGATGCCAGGCAGGATCTCAATCTACAGATCATGGACTTGCTGGAGGGGATGGGGCTGGAGATCGCTTTTCCGAGCCGGACGATCTACCTGCAGCAGAAGGAAGGGGAGATGCAGTCTGCAGAGCGGTGAGCAGCTTGCTCACAACGCGAAGGAGTTGTGTTTGACAGAAATTCGCTACGGGCTTCGCGCCTGCGGCGCGCCTGACCGTCCCTCCCTGCCTGCGATACTTTCGTGCAGCAGGAAATACAGCCTTTGCAGAAACTCGCTCTTTCCCAGCCGGCAAATTTCCGCTACTATTTAACCCTGCTGCCGCCAGATGGTTCGTGTGCGGTTCAGCTGGTTCATGTGTCATTGGTAACAAGTCACTTGGGAGTCTTTTCGTGACGGTCATGCTCAGGGGAAACGAGATTTTTGCTGCCTGCAGGGTGCTGTTCGGCCCCGACATCCAGCTTTCACATGAATTTCTTACCTACCTGCAGGCCAGCGGTGCCCGCTCGGCCTACCGGCAGCGCGCCAAGGAAGTTCATCCCGACCTGGTCGCCGGCGCGAATGAGCAAGTGCGCAAGGAGCATTCACGGTTGTTCAGGCAACTGGCCGAGGCCTTCGATCTGGTCACCGGGTTTCTCGAGTCGCGAGCTGTGACTCCCCACTGCTCACCTGCCGCAGCAAAGAGCGCTCCCCAAAGCCAACAGCCGCCACATCGGGAGAGCCACAAGCGCGCTGACCGGACCGGCTATTTCCGTGGCGGCGTTCCTGCTCGACCGATGCAGATCGGTCTCTATCTCTATTACCGCGGGGCGATTTCCTACCGCGAGCTGATCGAGGCGCTCCTCTGGCAGCGCAAGCAGCGCCCCAGCATAGGCAACATCGCCTGCAGCTGGGGGTGGCTCAACGCCGAGGAAGTGTCTGAGATCTCGCGGAGCACTCGGAACGGGCGTTTCGGTAACCGGGCGGTCGCCATGAACCTGCTGACGCCGTTCCGGGTGCGGACGCTGCTCAACTTCCAACGCTGCCACCAGCAGCGCCTCGGGGATTTTTTTCTCGAGCGGAAGATCCTCACGGACGGGGCATTGGAGCATCTCGGCGCCGAACTCTCCGAGCACAACCGGCGCTTCCGCAATCGCTCGCCACGCTGGCAGACCCGTCAGACAGCCGTCTGATCAATTATCAGCCAGGCGAAGATGTCCTATTTGGGGGGACAGAATCGCCTCGCAATGTCCGCTGCAGCGCGCCCCAGACCTCTTCCGCTCATTCCTCCAACACTAATATCCACACCTTGCTGGGAATTCGCGTCCTCTTTGCTTTTACCGCGACCTTCCTGACAACATGTATCCGAATTCCCGAGAACTCATCCAAAACGGGATGACCAATGCGGGATGTCTCTTTTGTCCTTCCCGCTCTCAAAATCGAGCACCAAGCTTCACCCTACTTGATTTCAACATCGATTCGCTGTGGCACCCCGGGCGACTTTTTCCTCAGCCTGACCTGCAGGACACCCTGTTCGCAACTTGCCTGCGTGAGGCTTTCGTCGACATTGCCGGGCAGCGCAAACTCCCGGGAAAACTGCCCATAGCTCCGTTCGCTGCGCTGGGTCGTGCAGGTCATGTCGTGACTGGGCTTGCGTTCTCCGTGGATCATCAGGGTATGCTCCTCGATCCGGACCTGAATATCCTCCTGTAAAATCCCCGGCAGATCCATTTCGATCACCAGTTCGGAGTCATCCTCATAGATCTCGGCGGCAGGTTGCCAGCTTTGCCCCGGCAATTCCTGCGGCCGGACCATCTGAGAACTTTTTTCCAGCAATGCATCCATCTTGCGCCGCATCTCTTCCAATTCGGCGATCGGGTTCCATCGGGTCATGGTCATTGTTCAACTCCGGTTTTCACTCTCCGCCCCACCGAGGAGCTCTCATCCAGGACGCCAGATAAGCAGTTTTCACAATTCGTACAACAGGCTGAAAGCATGCTCAAGATGCTCGAATTTCCCGACAGGCAGATGGTCGGTTCTTTGATTACTATCATAACTGCACAGATGTCAATTGTCGTGCAGCAAACTGTGGCTATCGGCCCGTGAAAATGACAATCGCTGAAAGATCTCCGGTTGAACGCAAGTCAAAGCGCAACGACTTCGGCAGGCTGATTCTGTTTGTCAGCCATTTGACTGATATGCTAACTTGCTTCGAACAGCCGAGATAGGCAGGTTGTCGCGACTGGTCCAGCAGCTCTCAAGGAGGTGACGTCATGACTGCAACTGTTTACTTCGCCGACATGCGTGCCGGGAATCGGGAAAACCTGTTCCAGAAACTCGATCGCCTGCTTGAGTTGGCGAAGATCGGCGACACCGTCTGTCGTGGTGATCTGGTCGCTATCAAGGTGCATTTCGGCGAAAAGGGGGGCCATGGCTACATACGACCGACGTTTCTGCGCACCATCGTAGAGCGCCTGAAAAAATACAGCAGCAAGCCATTTTTGACCGATTCCTGCACCCTCTACCCGGGGGAACGCAAGGAGGCCGTCTCGGCGCTGGCCTGTGCCATCTGCAATGGTTTTCCCTTCGCGGTTGTCGATGCCCCGCTGATCATGTGCGACGGTCTGCGCGGCCACTCGGCCAGACGGGTGCCGATCAAGGGGGAAATTCTCGAGACCGCTGACATCGGCGAAGCGATCCTTGACGCCAACGCGCTGGTCTGCGTTTCGCATTTCAAGTGTCACGAGCTGACCGGTTTCGGCGGGACCATCAAGAACCTCGGCATGGGCTGTGCGAGCCGCACCGGCAAGATGGATCAACACTGCAACCTGGCTCCGGAAGTTCTTGAAGAGTGCTGCACCTCCTGCGGTGCCTGCATCCGCGCCTGTGCTCACGAAGCAATCATCTCGGTCGAGGGCAAGGCGCGGATTCTTGAAGACAAGTGTGTCGGTTGTGCCCGCTGTATCACCGTCTGTGACGATCGGGCGATCCTGGTCAACTGGGGAAGTGAAGCCGACCTAACCATGAAGAAGATGGCCGAATACGCCCTTGGCGCGCTTCATGACAAACAGGGCAAGGCCCTGTTCGTCAACTTTGTCACCCAGATCTCTCCATCCTGTGACTGTTACGGTCACACCGATACGCCGATCGTACCCGATATCGGGATCCTGGCCGCGACCGATCCGGTCGCCCTCGACCAGGCCTGCGCCGATCTGGTCAACCAGGCCCAGGGCTTGCCGAATACTGCACTCACCTCCGGGCATGAACCGGGCGGCGACAAGTTCCGCGGCGTGCATCCGGCGATCGACTGGGAAACCACCCTGGTGCACGCCGAGAAAATCGGGCTGGGGAGCCGAGAATACCAGCTGGTGAGATTGGAGCCGAAGAGCAAGAGCTGGTAGCTTTTTTTGGAGAGAACATAACCATGACTTGTCGTTCACACGTGATTGGTGAGGCAGGACAAAGCTTGGCAAGCATTCACTCGAAAGGCCCGATTCTTGATAAACAAGGTTGGGCCTTTCGAGTTTTGTAGCTTTTGCCAAATTTTAAGTGGGGCACTTGATGTCCGGGAAGGCCAATCATTGAAAAAAATACAAAGTTTATAAAGCTCCGAAGCCACCACCGGCAGCCTTTGAAAATCCAGCCAAATTCCTCCCGTCGGGCCCGCTTGCGGAACCTGGAACTGAAGGAGCCCTGTCATCCCGACCGTGGGAAGTCTGGTAGATTGAATGACCATTGACGACGATTGGCCGATTGAGCTTGACCACCCCCCAGCCTTGTTCCCGTCCGTCTTCAAAGATCGTTATCGGTGACACGGTAACCGCATGCACGCAACGATAAAGCAACCGGATCGAATAAATTTTAGCTGAATTGCGATTCTGGATTGGCCGCCGCGACAGATGACACATTTTCGACCGCCGGTTTTCCCTGCCAGCGACGGCGGGTCAGTTGCAAGGTGCAGGCAGACAGGTCGATCGCCAGCAATAGCGACACCAGACGACATCAAAGCGACTGGGGAACAGTGCATAGCGAAACACGTCGATCTCGGCCATCGTCAGCAGCAACGCCAGGGGCAGCCGCACTGAGGTCAAAAATCGAATAATCAATGACACATTCCAGAATCCCTATGTTAGAATGCCCGACGGCTGCGGGATTCTAGCATTCCGCCAATAGCCAGGCCACTTGAGGACGCAGCACAGACAATCCGGCAGACAGCAAGGAGAAGAAACAAT
>Ga0102953_1001635_pt1 | contig 14100 bp, 8 predicted proteins | sample SalPon2A_C_D2_MG_FD_78509 | JGI IMG/M metagenome (GOLD analysis project Ga0102953, IMG submission 78509) | Soil microbial communities from South San Francisco under conditions of wetland restoration - Salt Pond MetaG R2A_C_D2_MG | ecosystem: Environmental > Terrestrial > Soil > Wetlands | place... | reverse complement strand
CCTACCCACAGTTCATCCAAAGACTTTTCAACGTCTCCTGGTTCGGTCCTCCATCCCGTGTTACCGGGACTTCAACCTGACCATGGGTAGATCACCAAGGTTTCGCGTCTAGCGCCACTGACTTAAGCGCCCTATTCAGACTCGCTTTCGCTTCGGCTCCATGTCTTAAACACTTAACCTTGCCAGTGACGACTAACTCGTAGGCTCATTATGCAAAAGGCACGCAGTCATCCCGATAAATCGGGACTCCTACAGCTTGTAAGCGTACGGTTTCAGGTACTTTTTCACTCCCCTGTTCGGGGTGCTTTTCACCTTTCCCTCACGGTACTTGTTCACTATCGGTCTCTCAGTAGTATTTAGCCTTACCAGATGGTCCTGGCAGATTCAGACAGGATTTCTCGTGTCCCGCCCTACTCAGGATACCACTATCAATCTAACAATTTACGTGTACCGGACTGTCACCGTCTGTGGTCAAACTTTCCAGAATGTTCCACTTAATGTTAAATCAAATGTTGTGGTCCTACAACCCCGTTATTGCCGAAACAGTAACGGTTTAGGCTATTTCCCGTTCGCTCGCCACTACTAAGGAAATCACTTTTGTTTTCTCTTCCTCCAGGTACTTAGATGTTTCAGTTCCCTGGGTTAGCTTCCGGCATAGCCGGATGGTCCGAAGACCGGGTTGTCCCATTCGGAGATTCGCGGATCAATTCGTATTTGCCGATCCCCGCGACTTTTCGCAGCTTATCACGTCCTTCATCGCCTCTGAGAGCCAAGGCATCCCCCGTACGCCCTTATTAACTTTCTCTTGATTCTTTAAGGTTGAATGTAATATTTACATTCTCTATTTTCCCAATATGTCAAAGAACTTTATAACTAGTCCCTAAGGACTGTTAAACGTAGATACTTCCGGAGTCGAACCGAATCTTTACCACCTCTGGGTACCTGTTCTTAAATTCCAAATTCCAGGTTTCATTCCGAAGTTTCGGAACCAAACTTGTTACCTGTTTTTGGCCTCTTCAATATGTTTTGAACGTGTATTGTCTTACGACTTTTTTTGTCTCTTTCACTTTGTACTTGTAGGTACTTTCTTAACTCCTTCGCTTAAGATTCGGAGTTCGATGGTGGAGAATAAGGGAGTCGAACCCTTGACCTCTAGAATGCAAATCTAGCGCTCTAGCCAACTGAGCTAATCCCCCATACTTCGCTAAAGCTTCGTATGGCAAAGCCAAACTATTCTTTTGCGTTGTTTTTCAAGTCTTCACCGGTACGGCGTACACCGTAGCCTTGGCGTAGGTGTAGTCCCGCCCAGACTTGAACTGGGGACCTCTACATTATCAGTGTAGCGCTCTAACCAGCTGAGCTACGGGACTGTCTTTTCTTTTAGCCTTTATAGCTTCAAGCTACAAGCATTAAAGCTGACAGCTTTCCGCGTTTTGCTCTTATATTTTATAAAAAAGTAGTGATAAGAAAAAATGCTCATCCAACGATCAATTGTCTATCCCTAGCTCCAGAAAGGAGGTGTTCCAGCCACACCTTCCGGTACGGCTACCTTGTTACGACTTAACCCCAGTCACTAGTTTTACCCTAGGCCGCTCCTTGCGGTCACAGACTTCAGGTACCCCCAGCTTCCATGGTTTGACGGGCGGTGTGTACAAGGCCCGGGAACGTATTCACCGCGCCATGGCTGATGCGCGATTACTAGCGAATCCAGCTTCACGAAGTCGGGTTGCAGACTTCGATCCGAACTGAGACCAGCTTTAAGGATTGGCATCCTGTTACCAGGTAGCTGCCCTTTGTACTGGCCATTGTAACACGTGTGTAGCCCTGGACATAAGGGCCGTGCTGATTTGACGTCATCCCCACCTTCCTCTCACCTTACGGTGGCAGTCCCGTTAGAGTCCCCAGCCAAACTGATGGTAACTAACGGTAAGGGTTGCGCTCGTTATGGGACTTAACCCGACACCTCACGGCACGAGCTGACGACAACCATGCAGCACCTTGCAAATCGTCCGAAGAAAAACATCTTTCGACGTCTGTCGCTCTGCATTTAAGCCCAGGTAAGGTTCCTCGCGTATCATCGAATTAAACCACATGTTCCTCCGCTTGTGCGGGCCCCCGTCAATTCCTTTGAGTTTCACCGTTGCCGACGTACTCCCCAGGTGGCTCACTTAATACTTTCGCTTGGCCGCATACTGTGTATCGCATACAGCGAGTGAGCATCGTTTACAGCGTGGACTACCAGGGTATCTAATCCTGTTCGCTCCCCACGCTTTCGTACCTCAGTGTCAGTTACAGTTTAGTAAGCTGCCTTCGCAATCGGAGTTCTGTGTAATATCTAAGCATTTCACCGCTACACTACACATTCCGCTTACCTCAACTGTACTCAAGCTTTGCAGTATCAATGGCAGTTCTACCGTTAAGCGGCAGGATTTCACCACTGACTTACAAAGCCACCTACGTACCCTTTAAACCCAATGAATCCGGATAACGCTTGCATCCTCCGTATTACCGCGGCTGCTGGCACGGAGTTAGCCGATGCTTATTCGTGTACTACCGTCAAATCCCTACACGTAGGAACCATTCTTGGTACACAAAAGAAGTTTACAACCCATAGGGCAGTCTTCCTTCACGCGGGATGGCTGGTTCAGGCTTGCGCCCATTGACCAATATTCCTCACTGCTGCCTCCCGTAGGAGTCTGGTCCGTGTCTCAGTACCAGTGTGGGGGATCATCCTCTCAGAACCCCTAGACATCGCTGCCTTGGTGAGCCGTTACCTCACCAACTAGCTAATGTCACGCATGCCCATCCTTTACCGATAAATCTTTAATCCACAAAACAGGCGATCTGTGGATACTATGCGGTATTAATCCGGATTTCTCCGGGCTATCCCGCTGTAAAGGGCAGGTTGCATACGCGTTACTCACCCGTGCGCCGGTCGTCATCTGTCCGAAGACAATGTTACCCCTCGACTTGCATGTGTTAGGCCTCCCGCTAGCGTTCATCCTGAGCCAGGATCAAACTCTTCGTTGTAAATAAAAATTTTAATCTTGTCTAGCTCCGGGAATAAACTCGTTTAATTCGCAATTCTTCCTTATCTTTCTACTTTTTCAATATTTTCAATGAACTCTTTTTGTCGCAAAAAATAACCGCAACTTGCACCGCGGCTTTTCTGTATTTTATGCTTCATCTTGTCTTGTTGGAACTCCCTTTTGATCGAACCGGTAAACCGTTTCAATCGTTCGGGGCGGCAAAGTTAGAAAGCTTTTTAATTTCTGCAAAATTTTAGAGCCTTTTTTCTAATCTTTTTTGCCTCAATGTCAACCTCTCTTCTTACGAAGATCAAACCTAAAAGGTTCGGCTAATCATCTCTCATTTCCTTCAGTGAACGTTGCTCTTAAAGCGGCTGCAAAGTAAAACACTTATTTTCGAATCTCCAAAGGTTTTGTAAAACTTTTTTTGACCCCGTTTCTACTCCCCATTTCCTCTTAGAACGTCGCCCCGATAAACCCACACTGTAAACCGTATGTCTCTCAAAGCGGCTGCAAATATAGATACCTTTTTATTACTTGCAACACCTTTGAGAGTTTATTTTGAAAGAAATTTTCAAGCTTCGATTTTCAAGGCTGAATTACAAGGAATTAGAAATCGATAAAATTTTAACTGATGAACTCTTAAAAAGGCAATAAAGGGAAAGCCCTACTTTCAGATTCAACTTTTCGAGCGACTGGCGGGTGATCTCGACTAGTAGCGGAAACCCAATATCAACCTCACAAAATACCTTTTTCCCCATTTCCTTGATTGAAATAATTGTGCCCTGAAGTTGATTTCGGGTAGAAATTGCATCCACTCGATCAAAAGACAGGCTGATATTTTGTGGCGGGATACTAAATATTAACTGGTCGTCCGGGAGTAATTCCTGATCAACATCGATCAACAAATAGTTCGAGGGAAATTCAGAATCGTAATAAAAGGCGGTCATTCCATTCTTGCGATCGATACTTAGAGCTCGCAATCGAACAGCATTGATTTCTTCTTCATGTTGCAGGATTGGACCAGCCTTGGGGTCAAATAACAGATCGAGATATTTACCTGAACCTAGAACCTGTCCATTATCAATAACCATGAGCTGGTTTGTTAGCATCAGCAAATCACAAATATCATGACTAACAACCCAGATGGGCAGCTGGTATTTTTCGTGAATTTTAATCAGGTAGGGTATTATATTACGTCGAAGGCGCTGGTCGAGTGCAGAAAAAGGCTCGTCCAGCATTAAAACCTCGGGGGCATTGAGCAACATCCGGCCAATGGCCACACGTTGTCGCTCACCTCCCGAACACTGATCCGGCTTCTTATCTAATAAGTGTCCGATCTCGAGTAATTTCACCACTTCCTCAAAGTTAATTTCAGAAGATGGAGAATAACCAAACAGTAAGTTTTTCCGGATATTCATATGTGGAAACAACCGACCTTCCTGAAAAACCAGGCCCATCTTTCGCTTTCGTGCTGGCACAAAAACTTTATCAGCCCGGTTAAAAAACTCTTTCCCACGGACAAGGATCTGCCCATCGTCAGGATGTTCAATGCCGGCCAGTAATTTCAGAAGAGTTGATTTTCCAGAACCGGAAGGCCCGAAAATACCAACAATGCCATCTGGAATAGCATTTTTCATCTGCAACAAAAAGTTGCCCCTGCGGTATTTCAGATCGATGTAAACCGGATCGCTCATACTTTCACAGACTTTTGGTAACGTCGGTTGACAATTTCAGAAGCCAGCATGGCCACAAAAGAAATGACAATGGAAATGAGCATCAGCCGGAATGCCTCCCCTTCTTTCCCAGGCGTTTGCATGGCCGAAAACAACGCCAATGGAATGGTCCGTGTTTCTCCAAAAATATTGCCAGCAAAAGTGATGGTTGCCCCAAACTCTCCCAAGCTCCGTGTAAAACTCAACAAAAAACCACTGAGGATTCCGGGGAATGCCAAAGGAACTGTGATCGATAAAAACACTTTCGCCCGGCTGGCCCCAAGAATTTCGGCAGCATCTTCCAGTCGCTCATCGACCATTTCGACGGCTTGCTTGACTGCCCGAACAGCGAGTGGAAATGAAACAATGATGGACGCAAAAACGGCCGCTGCAAAATTAAAGGCAATTCTTATCCCAAATTTCTCTTGCAGGAAGTGGCCGAAAAAGCCATTCACACCAAAAACCAACAATAACACATAGCCGGTTGTCACTGGCGGCATCACCATAGGAACATGCAGAAAAGCTTCGAAAACCGGCTTCAAACGAAAGTTTTTCCGCGCCAGAAACCAGCCCAAAACCACGGCAAAAGGCAGTGAGATAAAAGCACAAAGCAGCGACACCCTGACGGAAATCGCCAAGGCCGACCACTCTGCTTCGGTTAATCCGATATTTAATAAATGTATCAATCTATATTAAAAGAATATTTTGCCAACACTTCTTTTGCGTTGGGCGAATAAAGATAGTCGTAAAATTGTTTTGCCAAATTTTTCTGCGAAATCAGCACCTGATAATATTCAACTGGTTTGTGCGATTTTTCCGGAAACGTATAAATAACCTTCACTTTTTTCGATTCCAGTGCATCGGTTTTATAAACCACCCCAAAATCGGCCTCTCCCAATTCGACCATCATCAAAGCCGAACGTACATCCTGCGCCTGCAATAATTTCGCATCCAAATCAAGCTGGTAGTAATTAAATACCTGCATAGCATACTTGCCAGCCGGAACATATCCCGGATCGCCAATAGCAATTTTGCTTGTTGTTGCCTTTAATAATGAATCCACCTGCTCAAAATGAAACTCTTTATTAATAGGAGAAATCAGCACCAGATCATTCCGGGCAAACGATTTGTTTTCCCGGCTTTTGCCCTTTCCCACCAAAAAATCCACCCAGCTTTTATTGGCCGACAAATACACATCGGCTTCGGCACCCTGATCGATCTGCCTGGCCAATGTGCCCGAAGCTGCCAGATTCAGTTTGACGGTCACTCCTTTTTCTTTTTCGAAATTCGAAGCTAAATCGGTAATTACATTCGTCAGACTGGCGGCAGCATAAACTGTGATTTTCTTATCATCCGCTTTCTTCTTTCCGGCACAGGACACCAGAAGCAGCAAAATCAAGAAATAGGCAATTCGTTTCATGCCGTTAAAATTATACGGTTTCTTCCAGAATACCCAAGTTTTCGTCCACCCAGTTTTTTAAGTCAGCAACAAACTCGATCATTCGGTCGATTTCCTCACCTATTGGCTTTATAACTATCGATGCTTCCTGCAATGAACAAAGGATTTTTTTCAATTAGAAAAATCAAACTTTAATCAACAAGAGTTTGGGTTCAGTTGCACTTGACAGTTGCAGACACGCTCGTAAATTAGTTTTCAACTTTTGTCTGGTTGCAAAAATTGATGGAACTTGCAGAAGACAATCTGTTTGTTATTTTGATTCATAAACGACTGTACTATGGGAATGCTATTATTTTACTTGATACTTGCGTTGGGAATTTCATTTTTGTGCTCCATTCTAGAATCGGTTATTTTATCCGTGAATTTTCCGTTCATTTATCTAAAAGTGCAACAAGGACATGTGGCAGCCAAACGACTGAAAAAAATAAAAAACCAGATTGATCGTCCGCTTGCGGCCATTCTTACCTTGAATACGATTGCCCACACAATAGGAGCAGCAGGCGTGGGATCTGAAGCCACCCGACTTTTTGGAGAGGTCTATTTCGGAATTATTTCAGCCATCCTCACCCTGCTGATATTGGTGTTTTCTGAAATCATCCCCAAAACCATTGGCGCCCGCTTTTGGCGCGAACTCGCCTTGCCGTCAGCACGGATCATTCAAGTGTTGATTTTCATTACTTATCCTCTGGTACTATTCACCGAATTTATAACGAAAGCCATTTCCCGAAAGAAACACAAGCAGTCTGTGAGCCGTGAGGAAGTTGCTATGCTAGCTTCACTCGGAATGGATGAAGGAACTTTCCATGAAAGTGAAAGTAAAACCATCATCAATCTTTTAAAAATGAAAGATATCAAAGTGAAAAAGATCATGACTCCCCGAACGGTGATGATTGCCGCAGATGAAAACCTAAGTATGAGTGATTTTTTTCAAGACAGTAGCTTTCAGCAATTTTCTCGCATCCCTCTTTTTCATGAGAACATTGATAAAGTAACAGGCTACATTTTGAAACAGGACATTTTGGAAAAATTGGCAAATGGAGAGAAGGATCTGCTATTAAAAGATCAGAAACGTGGGATTCAGATCTGCTATGAAAATCTCACAGTACCTGTTGTTTTTGAAAAACTTCTGTACAACAAAGAACATATCGCCCTGGTTATCAATGAATATGGTGGAACCGAAGGCTTAGTCACCATGGAAGATATTATTGAGACAATTCTCGGATTGGAAATTGTTGACGAAAAAGATACCGAAACCGATATGCAACAAGTGGCTCGGGAACGGTGGGCACGACGGATAAAAAGCCGGAGAAATCAATGATGACCGGTACGATCAGCCTATTCCTGAACTTTGAACCTCCAAAATTTAATACCCTTTTTTAATCCCGCTACGCCTCGTTTGTAACGAGCGGTAGTTGGGCATGTGAAGCATTCTATCATTAATTGAACTCACACCGCACTCGTTCCATTTCTAATTCTTTCAAATTGAATAATTTAAGACAAAGAAGTATGTATTAACATTTTCTTAATGCGATTTAGTTGACTTGTGCAACTATTTCCATTTAAATTAGCGCTTCAAACTTAAATCAGATGTCATTGGAAAAGCCTCTCGGATACTTATTGTGTCAAAGCCGCAGGGTGTATAAGAATAAAGTGATGGGCAGATTCAGGGAAAATTCAATTGACTTGAGCCTGGATGAATTTATTATTCTTCTTCGCATTCAACTTTACTGCGATGCCACCCAGCAAAAACTGGCGGACCATTTACAGAAAGACAAGTCGATTGTGCTTCGGCAGATTAATGGCTTGCTCGATAAAAAATACCTGACTCGCTCGGTTGATCCAAATGACAAACGAAAGAAAAACCTGGTCCTGACCCCGAAAGGAACACAGATACTTGATCGATCGAGAGAGATTTCCAAACAGGTTTCCGAAGAACTGCTGAAAGGCGTCAGTCGGGAAGACCGGCAAGTTTTTGAACGAGTCGTTGAAACCATGCGGGCAAATGCCGGAATTGATGATGAAAACTGCGATTGCAAATAAACTCAACTTGAAAAACAATTCAATACTTACCATGAAAACAACGTTACATTTTCGAAATTTAGCTTTCATTTTGTCGCTTTTTATAGCGGTTTCCTGTTCAAACTCAGAAGGGGGAGGACAACAGGGAATGGCTGGCCAGGTGAAAAAATACACCGTAATTACCCTGAAGCCACAATCGACCACCCTTTTTAAAGACTATCCCACAAACCTGCAAGGGATTCAAACTGTAGAAATCCGCCCGCGGATTCCCGGGTACATCGATAAAATTTTGGTCGACGAAGGGTCGTACGTCAAAAAAGGACAAGTGCTTTTTCGCCTCAACGCCAATGATATTGAAGCCAATGTCCGGTCGGCCAAAGCACAGGTGAAAGTGGCTGAAGCAGATGTCAACAACGCCAGGATTAACCTGGAAAAAACAAAACCATTGGTTGATAAAGATATCATCAGCAAATTCGACATGCAATCGGTTGATGCGGCATTAAAAGCCAAAGAAGCGCAACTGGCACAGGCCAAAGCGATGCTGGCAAATGCCCGGGCCAATCTCCAGTACACGGTGATCTCCAGCCCTACAGACGGCTACATCGGCAACTTCCCCTACCGGGTTGGAAGTTTAGTGAGTAGTTCGATTACCACGCCACTGACGACCGTTTCCGACACGAAAAAGATGTACGCCTATTTCGCCATGAACGAAAAAGAGTTCCTGACATTGACCAAAGAACTGCAAGGTGACAACCTGCAGCAAAAGCTAAAATCATTGCCAGACGTAATGTTAGTGTTGGCTGACAATTCGGTCTATGAAAAACCCGGCCGCATTGAAACAGCCAGTGAGTTGGTCGATCCGCAGACAGGAGCCATCAACATCCGTGCAACCTTCCCAAACCCAAATGGTATTTTACGAAGCGGAAGCAGCGGTTTGGTGCGTATCCCGAAATATGTAGAGTCGGCGATCATCATTCCGCAGAATGTCACTTATGAACTTCAGGGAAAACATTTCGTGTACAAAGTGGGTGACGATAACAAGGTGAAGAATACTGAAATTGATGTGATGGTTGGCAACCTCAAAGATTCGTATGTGGTCACCAAAGGACTGAAAGCGGGCGACCAGATTGTTTCAGAAGGTATCGCATCGCTGCATAACGATATGCCAATCAAACCGAAAGTTGTAGAAATGCCAAACTTATCGGAAAATACAGATTCAGTCATCCCGGTGAAAAAATAAAAAAGAACAATCATGTTTAGAAGATTTATAGAACGGCCGGTCCTTTCATCGGTCATCTCAATTATTATCGTCATTCTGGGATTGCTGGGATTATTTGCCCTTCCGGTTGAGCAATACCCGGATATTGCACCACCAACCATCAGTGTTTCGGCACATTACACAGGAGCCGATGCTGCAACGGTGTTGAAAAGTGTGATCACACCACTCGAGGAGCAGATCAACGGTGTAGAAGACATGACTTACATGACCTCGACGGCCAGCAACAATGGTTCGGCCAACATACAGGTATATTTTAAACAAGGAATTAATCCGGACATGGCGGCGGTGAACGTGCAAAATCGCGTTGCCCGCGCCACAGCGCTTCTACCCGCTGAAGTTACACGTGCAGGTGTCATCACTGCCAAACGGCAGAACAGCATGTTGATGGTTTTCTCGATCTATAGCGATGATGGCAAATATGACGAAACATTTTTGCAGAACTACAGCCAGATCAACCTCTTGCCACAGGTTCAACGGGTGAATGGTGTTGGTGAAGCAATGGTGTTTGGTTCGAAAGACTACTCCATGCGAATTTGGTTGAAGCCCGACGTGATGGCTTCCTACGATTTGGTCCCCGGCGATGTGGTTGCTGCCTTGAACGAGCAAAACCTGGAAGCAGCGCCCGGTCGCTTTGGCCAGCAAAATGACCAGTCGTTTGAGTATGTCATTAAATACAAGGGAAAATTGACAACCCCCTCCGAGTTTGAAAATATTGTTATTAAAGCCGATAAAAACGGGAATATCCTCCGGTTGAAAGACGTAGCCCGCGTAGAATTCGGTTCGTTGAATTATTCAACAACGACAGCTGCAATGGGCAAGCCCGGTATTGCCATGGCTGTTTTCCAGTCTCCGGGCTCGAACGCCCGTGATGTAATTAACGAGGTAAAAGGCGTTATCACGGATGTTTCCAAAACGTTTCCTCCGGGAGTAAAGTACCACATTATCATTGATTCAAACCGGTTTCTCGATAGTTCCATCGACAAGGTGATCCACACGCTTCTTGAGGCATTCATCCTGGTGTTCATTGTCGTCTTTGTTTTCCTTCAAAATTTCAGGGCGACATTGATTCCCGCCATTGCGGTGCCGGTAGCCATTATCGGAACATTCTTTTTCCTGAATCTCTTTGGGTTCACGATCAATTTGCTGACTTTGTTTGCATTGGTACTGGCGATCGGAATTGTGGTGGATGACGCCATTGTGGTGGTCGAGGCGGTGCATGCCAAACTGGATCAGGGAGCACCAAATGCGCGGGAAGCAGCAATTTCCGCCATGAGCGAAATCTCAACAGCCATCGTTTCCATCACATTGGTTATGGCTGCCGTATTTATACCGGTGACTTTTATTACCGGAACGACCGGTGTTTTCTATAAACAGTTCGGAATCACATTAGCTGTGGCTATCGTTCTTTCAGCAATTAACGCACTAACACTCAGCCCGGCACTCTGTGCTATTTTCCTAAAACCACACAGTGAAAGTGCGTTGCATCAAAAAGGATTCATGAAGCGGTTTTATTCAGCTTTTAATACGTCCTTTTCATATATGACGAAAAAATATAAGCGGACAACCCACTTTTTTATGGCCAAGCGATGGATCGCCATCGCTTTGATCCTCTTATTCTCCGGTGGTTTGTACTATCTGATGAAGACAACTCCCTCCGGCTTTGTTCCGAAAGAAGACGTTGGCATTATGATGATGAACATCAGTATGCCACCAGCGACCTCGCTGGAACAAACGCGAAAAGTGATGGAAAAGGTTGATCAAATGGTATCCAACATACCGGAAATTGAAGGCCGGGTCATGGTTGTTGGCCGATCCCTCATCAGTGGACAGGGAAGTTCCTACGGGATGATCTTCTGCGATTTGAAACCGATGAGCGAACGAACAGGGCCCGGACAGGATATCAACAGTGTGATTGGCAAATTGTACGGCGCCACTTCGCAATTCAAGGACGCCAAGATCATCATTTTCACGCCCCCCATGGTTCCCGGCTTTAGTATTTCCGGTGGTGTAGAATTTAAATTAGAAGACAAAACAGGCGGTGACATCAAAAAATTTGAACAGATCTCCAATCAATTTTTGGGAGCATTGAACCAGCGTCCTGAAATTCAATATGCCTACACGTCGTTCAATACCAATTTCCCACAATACCAGGTGGATGTGAATGCTGCACGATGCAAACAGTCTGGTGTATTGGTCAGCTCGGTGCTTGCTGCTCTTCAAGGATACATTGGTGGTTTTTATGCTTCGGATTTCAACCGCTTTGGAAAACAATACCGCGTGATGGTTCAGGCATTGCCCAACTATCGTGGCAATCCCGACGATTTGAACAACATGTTTGTGCGAACTTCCACCGGGGAGATGGCGCCAATAACCGAGTTCATCACGATGAAACGGGTGTATGGACCTGAAAACATTACCCGCTTCAACATGTACACGTCGATTGATGTGAATAGTGCATCCAACCCGGGATACAGTTCCGGCGATGCGATTAAAGCTGTACAACAGGTTGCTGCTCAAACTTTGCCTCCTGGCTATGGTTATGAATTTTCCGGGTTGACCAGGGAAGAAATGGCCTCGGGTCACCAGTCGCTATTGATCTTTTTCCTGAGTGTCATTTTCGTCTACTTCCTGCTGGCAGCCCAGTATGAAAGTTTCATCTTGCCACTTTCCATTCTGTTGTCGATGCCCATTGGGATTGCTGGCTCTTTCATCTTTGCCAATATTATGGGGGTTGAAAACAACATCTACCTGGAAATATCGCTGATCATGTTGATTGGATTGCTGGCCAAGAATGCCATCCTGATTGTGGAATTTGCCTTGCAACGTCGACACGCCGGCATGAGCATCGTTCAATCGGCTGTTGAAGGAGCAACCGCACGTTTACGACCAATCCTAATGACTTCATTTGCTTTCATCTTTGGATTGATGCCATTAATTGTTGGCGGCGGTGTAGGTGCCAACGGAAACCGCTCTATTGGCGTTGGAGCCGTTGGAGGAATGTTTGTTGGAACACTGATCGGAATTCTGGTCGTTCCTGCCATGTATGTCATTTTCCAAACGCTGCAGGAAAAAGTGAAGAAACCAGGGAAAGAAGAAATTTCAGAATTGAACAGCCTCGAATAAGAATTCAGGAAAAATCAAATTGAATGATGAGAACAACGACAATCAAACATATTATCCTGGTAAGCGGACTTGCATCTGTGCTGTTTGCCTGTAACACGACCCAACATTTTCATCGTGATTCCATTGATACAGATGGACTTTACGGCACACAGGCAACAGACACCGCCAACCTGGCAAGCCGTTCATGGCAGGAACTTTTCTCTGACTCGGACTTGCAAAAACTAATTGCAGAAGGCTTGAAAAATAATCCGAACCTGCAAATTGCCATTCAGCGGGTGAAAGAATCGGAAGCTTATTTTTCGCAAAGCCGGGCTTCTCTTTTGCCGGGGATCAACGGCAGAGGAACAGTCAATTATACACGTAATCCAAAATCCATTTATCCCGATGGTCCTCGCGAAGTGAGTTCGTCCCAGCTCGGGCTGGAAGCCAGTTGGGAGGTTGATATTTGGGGCAAACTGAGAAGTTCGAAACGTGCAGCCTACGCCAATTTGCTTGCGAGCGATGCCGGACAAAAAGCGGTGCAAACACGCCTGATCGCCAACATTGCCACAGCTTATTACAACCTGTCGGCCTTGGACGCCAAACTGAATATCACCCGGCAAACGGTGAAGAACAACATGGATTTGGTGGAAACCATGAAGGTGCTGAAAGAAAGTGGAAGGGTGACTGGCGCAGCGATCGTTCAGAGTGAGGCGGCTCGTTATGCAGCTGAAGTGACCATTCCTGATTTGGAGCAGCAGATTCGTGAAACACAAAATGCCTTGAGCCTGTTGCTGGGGCGCACTCCCGGGAACATCGACCGGAATCCTTTGCCCAACGCCATTGATGCATCGCTGGTTAAAACCGGGGTACCGTCACAATTACTGGACAATCGCCCTGATGTGATGCAAGCTGAATTTGATGTAATGAGTGCCTTTGAAATGACCAATAATGCACGGGCGTATTTTTATCCGGCCCTGACCTTGACGGCATCCAGTGGTTTTGGTGCTACCTCACTCGACAAGCTGCTCGACCCGGCATCTTTTGCAGCCAGTGTGGTGGGCGGACTGGCAGCTCCCATTTTCAACAAACGGGGAAATGTCACCCGCTTGAAAGTGGCCAAAGCACAACAGGAAGAGGCGCTGCACAACCTGCGCTACACCTTGTTGAATGCCGGGCAGGAAGTAAACAATGCACTGGGCATGTACGACACGGCTGCCAAAAAAATGGTGCTTCGCCAACAGCAGCTCGATGCCTTGCAAAAATCACTGGATTACACGGAAGAATTGCTAAAATACGGATCGGCCACTTACATTGAAGTGTTGAATGCCCAACAGAATTTGCTGTCGGCCCAACTGAGTGATGTCAATGACCACCTGCAGCAGTTGAATGCTGTGGTATCATTGTACCGTACACTTGGTGGTGGTTGGAAATAGGAAGGTGAAACCATTTCAATATCGAGTCATCCCTGACTTGTTTCGGGATCTCCTTTTATTT
>Ga0102953_1001634_pt1 | contig 14107 bp, 12 predicted proteins | sample SalPon2A_C_D2_MG_FD_78509 | JGI IMG/M metagenome (GOLD analysis project Ga0102953, IMG submission 78509) | Soil microbial communities from South San Francisco under conditions of wetland restoration - Salt Pond MetaG R2A_C_D2_MG | ecosystem: Environmental > Terrestrial > Soil > Wetlands | place... | reverse complement strand
TCCGCCTTTCGCAGTTCTTCGTTTACGTCACAGCCGTGCGCCCGGCAGGGCGATGGCGCGGGCCGGTGCGCCGTCCGAGTCGGGGATCTTCAGGGGCAGCGCGAGGAACGGCGTGCGGTCGCCGGGGATGCGGTGCAGGTTGCACAGGTACTCGATCATGATCACCCCGTTGCGCAGCAGCACGTCGTGGGTGACGAACTCCTCGATGCCACGCTTGTCGCCGCTCAGCAGCAGCCGGATCGGATAGTCCTGGGGAAAGTCGTAGCCCACGGCGCGCACCTGCCGCTCCAGCAGCCACTCGCACGCCTCGCGCGTCATGTAGGGCGAGGCCGTCCAGAACTCGGGCGTGTCCAGCCGCTGCACCGTATCCCACGCGGCACGCAGCAGCACGATGTCACCTCGCTCCACGTGCGCGGCCTTGGGGGCCAGGTGCGCCGGGGTAATGGCTGTCTCCGGGGCGATGCCGGTGAGATCGACCAGCTTGGCCTCGCCGACCAACTGCTCCAGGCGCACGTCGTCCGTGGTGGGGCCGTCGGGCACCATGTGGCGCGGCGAGTCGATGTGCGTGAAGCCGTGTACGGCCATGGAGAAGCGCGTCACCTGGAAGGCGGCGCCGTCCTCCATGCGCTCCACACGGTCCCGCTCCACCTTCCAGCGGAAGTGCGGCGCGACGGTGTAGGTCAGGTCGATGATCTGCGGTGCGTTCATGGGACTCCGCGTGACGGGTGCCAGGGGGAGGCGGCCGGCGCACGGCCATTGCTCCCCGCTGCTTAGCACGGATCGGGACCGCGCGGGATGCCGGCAGAAATGCCGGCCGGTCAAGCCGCATGCGGCGATTGCCCCCGCTCCCGGCTGCGGGGCACAATCGGGGCCAGATGCCCGTGCCAACCGCCCGTCCTGGAGGCCCCATGATTCGCGAACCCTCGCCACGCCGCCCGTCGCACCGCAGGTCCCTGTCGCTCACGCTCTGCCTGCTGCTCGGCTTGGTGGCCGGACTCGCTTTGCCGGCCGCCGCCGCGCAACCCGCGCCCCCTGCTGCTGCGGCGGGCACCGGCGCTGCGACCCGCGACACCGTGGTGCCGCCGGCGCCCTATGCCGGGTACCGGGTGGTGGAGGTCTCCTACCTGCTGCGGGCCCCCAATGGCGCGCTGGTGCGCGTCACACGCTATGGGGCGCCGGGTGCGGACACCGGCTGGGATGGCCACACCGCCACGTCCGGCGTCTATGCCCGGCGCGTGTTCGGACTGACCGGCTGGATCAGCGGCTGGCTCTTCCACGCCCCGCAGTTCTATGGCGAGTTGGGCGACTACGTGCGGGAGAGCTGGGCCACCATCCTGCGCATCCTGGACTACCTGGGTGTGATCGTGCTCTTCGCAGGCACCTGGGTGATCTGGTTCCTGGTGCGGCCCGCGCTGATCGGACTCACCGACCGGCAGGCGTTCCTGCTCGTGTTCGTGGCCGTGGGCGGTCTGTGGCTCTATGTGACGCAACTTTATCTGAGCGTGGTTTACGCGCTGGGTCTGATGCTGCTGCCCGCGTTGGTGCTGGGCATCGCGAGCTGGGGCGTGCGCCGCATTTGGCGGGCCGTGCGTGGCGGGCCGGCAGGTGCTGCGCCGTGAGGGCCTTGCGATGGCGAGGGGAGGGAGTGCTGCGCGGCCGAGACTCAGAACACCAGCCACACGGCGCCGATGACGATGGCGGCGCCGGAGCAGGTGGTCAGCAGCAGGCGATAGGGGCGCAGACCGGCGCGCTCCATCCGCTCCAGCGAGGCGCCCAGCAGCCACGCCACGGCGCCCATGGCCGCGATGGAGCCTATGCCGAAGCCGCTCAGGTATACCAGCGAGCCGCCCAGATTCGGCAGCGTCAGGGCAGGCAATACGCCCAGCACGTACGCGCTGCCGGCCAGCCCGTGCAGCGTGCCCATGGCGAAGGAGACGTGCGTGTGCGCATGAGCGCGCGGCGCCTCGTGCGCGTCGGCATGCGGGTGGAAGTGGATGTGGGAGTGGGCGAGGCCATCGTGCACGTGCCGGTGCACGTGCAGGTTCTGCCGGAAGGCTTGGCGCAAGCCCCACACGCCGATGGCGATCAGCGCCATGCCCACCAGCCGGTCGCTCCAGGACGAAAGCTCATTCAGTGGGAGCAGAGCGCGAAGCATCAACGACAGGGCCGCCACCGCAAATATGGCGGCTGTGTGGCCACCACCCCACAGGACACCCACCAGCCAGCGTCGCCGCGAGTGCTGCAGGGCCAGCGGCGCCACGGCCGCCAGATGATCGGGGCCCGACAGCACGTGAACCAGCCCGGCCAGCAGGCCCGTGAGCAGAATCGGCAACATGGGGGCGACACCTGGGCCACGGGGGGAGACGCTCGGCGGGCGGTCGCGCGGCCGCGCCTGCGCGCAAATACCAACGCCCGATCGTACCGGGCTGCGCCCCGGCTTGGCAAGCCGCGCCCGCGGAGCGGAGCCGCAAGCTTTCGCTTGCTCTCCGGCGCCGCAGCGCGTAATTGGTTGAGGTTAGGTATAGCCGCTGTGGCCCGCCTCGCAGTGACCCCGCATTCGCACCGATGGAATCCTCCGAACAAGCCGGCTCCCGCAGCAAGACGCTCGTGCTCACGCTGGGCGCGTTGGGCGTGGTGTACGGCGATATCGGCACCAGCCCGCTCTACGCCATCCGGCAGTGCTTCAACGGCACGCCCGAGGTGGCGCTCAACGTGACCAACGTGCTGGGCGTGCTCTCGCTGATCTTCTGGTCCCTGATCATCGTCATCTCGCTGAAGTACCTGCTGCTGATCATGCGGGCGGACAACAACGGCGAGGGCGGCATCCTGGCGATCACGGCGCTGCTGGTGCCGGGAAACGGTCACCGCCTCAGCCGCTGGACGACCGTGGTGGCGTTGGTGGGTGTGTTCGGCGCGGCGCTGCTGTACGGCGACGGCATGATCACTCCGGCCATCTCCGTGCTGAGCGCCGTGGAGGGGCTGGAGGTGGCGGCGCCGCACATGGCGGCCTACGTGATTCCCCTCACGACCGTCATCCTGATCGCTCTGTTCTATATTCAGTCACGCGGGACGGCGGGCGTGGCGGCCGTGTTCGGGCCGGTGATGCTGGTCTGGTTCACGGTGCTGGCCGTGCTGGGGCTGGGCCACATTGCGGAAGCACCCATTGTGCTGCGGGCCGTGGACCCGCTCTACGCGGTAGACTTCTTCGAACTGGACCGCTGGCAAGGCTTCCTGATCCTGGGCGTGGTGTTCCTGGTGGTGACCGGCGGGGAGGCGCTCTATGCGGATATCGGGCACTTCGGCAAGACGCCCATCCGGCTGGCGTGGTTCTCCTTCGTGCTGCCGGCCCTGCTGTGCAACTACTTCGGGCAAGGGGCGCTGCTGATCAGCCACCCGCAGTACGTGGAGCATCCGTTTTACCACATGGTGCCCGGCTGGGCGCTCTATCCCATGGTGATCCTGGCCACGGTGGCCACGGTGATCGCCTCCCAGGCCGTGATTACTGGGGCGTTCTCGCTAACGATGCAGGCCGTGCAGTTGCGCTACCTTCCTGCCGTGCGCATCCAGCACACATCCGAGGACGCCTTCGGGCAGATCTACGTGCCCGTGGTGAACTGGGTCATGCTGGTGTGCTGCATCGGGCTGGTGCTCGGCTTCCAGACCTCGGGCAACCTTTCCGCGGCCTATGGCGTGGGCGTGATCACCACGATGACCATCACCACGGTGCTGGCCTTCCTGGTCATGCTGCGCGTGTGGGAGTGGCAGGCCCTGCTGGCGGGGTCCGTCACGCTGGTGCTGCTGTGCGTGGATCTGGCCTTCTTCGGCGCCACCTACACCAAGCTGCCCGAGGGCGGCTGGTTTCCGCTGGTGGTGGGGCTGCTGGCGTTGGTGATCATGTCCACCTGGCGCCGCGGCAACGAGATCTTCGCCGACCGCCTGCGTGAGGAGGGCATGACTTTCGGGCGCTTCTTCCAGGAGGTCGAGGCCGCTTCACTTTCCCGCGCGCCCGGCACAGCGGTTTACCTGCACAGCCAGGCGGCGGGGATCCCCCATGCACTGCTGCGGAACTTCCGCTTCAACCGTGTGCTGCACGAGCGCAACCTGATCGTGACCGTGGTCTCCGAGCGCCGACCGTACCTGCCCATCAGCGAGCGCCTGCACTTTGAGCATATGGGCTCGGAGTTCTACCGGGTGGTGCTGCGCTACGGCTTCATGCAGCAACCCAATGTGCCGGCGGCCCTGCTGATCTGCCGCGACCGCGGGGTGGACCTGCGGCCTCACGAGCTGGTGTATGTGCTGGGCCGCGAGACGCTCCTGCCCACGCGGCACCTCGTGGGCATGGCCCTGTGGCGTGAGAAGCTCTACTCGGCCATGGCCCGCAACGCCGCGGGCGTCAGCAGCTACTTCCGCCTCCCACCCAAGCAGATCCTCGAGATCGGCAGCCAGATCGAGCTGTAGGCGCGGCCCGCCTGGGCCAGCGTCCGGCGGTGACACGACGGGTGCACGCGGCCTCCCTGGCCACGCTGCCCGCTTCGTCACCGCCTATCCCGGCCTACACGTCCAAGGCCGCACACGCCATCCGCGCAGGCTCATGACGGCCGCCCGGCGCCCTGAAGGCGTGGGTCGTGGAGCGCCCTTCGCTCACCTTGCGTGAGCGAAGGGCACGACCGCTTATTACCCCAGGGCTTGCTGGAGCGCCCTCCCATCATCGTGGTGATTGTCCGTGGCGGGGGATTGCTGCTCGCACTGCTCCAGCATGGCACGCCAGTGCTCCAGTTCCTCCTCCAGCGTGAGGATACGCTCGCGAATGGCTTGGGCCACGCTCCTCCCGACGTCCTGGTCTTGATGGCGGTCCATGGCTATCTCTCCTTAAAAAGAAACCTCCGACGACCCACGCCAAAATACTTCAGAATCCCCCACATTTACTTGGACGAATTTTTCTGCTCCAGGTTCTGTCAAGAAGTCATTTCTACAGATTTCGAAAAATACACCGGAAATCAGGGATGGTAGCCGATTTTCTGTCGCAACAAACGGCGATCTCTTCCGGCGTGTTTACACGAGTAAATACAGGTTCCCGATACGCATATCGCAAGACCGCGCATTGCCTCGTGTGGACCCCAAAGTGGAACCCGCATCCTTGGATAGTCGTTAATCAACGTAAATAAGGATCGCCGGACGGCGGATCCTAGCTGCCGGGGGCTGCCCGGTGCGTGACGACAGCGGGAGTGCAGAAATGAAGCTGAGTTTTCGCAATCGCGTGCTGATCACCATCTTCATCGCGTGCGTAATCTGCACGGGTGCGGCGGTCCTGGTGGCCAAGATGCGCATCGAGAAGCTGGGCGATCAGGACCTGATTTCAAAGTCCCAGGCGATCCTGTCCCGGCTGGAGGTGGGGCGTGACTACATCGCGTCCATGGGTTTCATGAAGCCGTTGATCGAGGAGACCCGCCTGAAGTATCCGGACGGCAACGTGCCCAAGGAGCAGAAGGAGAAGATCCTCACCAGCGTGCCGATCTTCGCCTCGTTCAGGCTCGGCGGCCGCAATGCGGAGGCGGAGCATTATCAGTTCCGCATCATCGCCAACAATCCGCGCAACAAGGACAATCGGGCGGTAGGCGAGGAGGTGACTTGGCTGAAGCGCTTCGCCGACGATTCGACGCTGAAGGAGATCGACGAGACGGATTCCAGCGCGGGCGTCGTGCGCGTGGTGCGGCCCGTGCGGCTGTCCGAGCAACAGGGCTGCCTCACCTGCCACGGCAGCGAGGCCCACAGCCCCTGGGGCAATGGCAAGGACATCCTCGGCTACAAAATGGAGAACATGCACGACGGCGACCTCAAGGGTGCCTTCGTGATCACGTCCCAACTGGCCACTGTGCGCGCGGATACCAATCGGGCGGTGCTCAACATCCTCATGTGGGCCTCGCTGATCACGCTGCTCGCTCTGGTGCTGGGCTACCTGATCATGCGGGGGCCGCTCAAGAAGCTCGCCGTGGTGATCGATGGCGTATCGTCCTCCTCGGGCCAGGTGAACGGCGCCGCACAACAGGTCTCGGCATCGAGCCAGTCCATGGCCGAGGGCGCCTCGGAGCAGGCGGCGAGCCTGGAGGAGACCTCCTCCACGCTGGAGGAGATGGCCTCCACCACGCGGCTCAATGCGGACCACGCCAAGGAGGCGGAGTCGCTGGCCAACGAGGCGCGCGACTACACCAGTCAGGGCACCGAGGCGATGTCGCGCATGTCCAGCGCCATCACCAACATCCGCGATGCCTCGACCAAGACAGCCAACATCATCAAGACCATTGACGAGATCGCCTTCCAGACCAACCTGCTCGCCCTGAACGCGGCAGTGGAGGCGGCCCGGGCGGGCGATGCCGGCAAGGGCTTCGCCGTGGTCGCCGAGGAGGTGCGCAACCTGGCCCAGCGCAGCGCCGAGGCGGCCAAGAACACCAACGACCTCATCGAGGAGGCCCAGCAGCGCGCGGACCAGGGCGTGCGGGTTTCCGAGGAGGTGGATGCCGTCCTCACGCAGATCAAGGACGCCATCCAGAAGGTGGCGGACCTGGTGCGCGAGGTAGCCTCCGCCAGCGACGAGCAGGCCCGCGGCGCCGACCAGATCAACACCGCCGTGGGGCAGATGGACAAGGTGACCCAGGCCAACGCGGCCAACGCGGAGCAATCCGCCGCGGCCAGCGAGGAGTTGTCCTCCCAGTCCATGGAGTTGGAACGCATGGTGCGCGATCTGATGGCCATCGTGCAGGGCGGCGCCACCAACGGTATCCGGGGCGCGCAGGAGGCCCTGGAGAATGCACGCGCCGAGCGCCAGTTCCTGGAGCACAAGGTGCAGGCGCGCCCAGGTGGCAATGGCCACAGCGCCCGCCTCAACAACACGCAGCAGAGCCACGCGGGCTCGCTGCGCGACAAGATTCACGAGGAGTTGCGGCTGCACCCCTCAACCCTCCCCAAGCACCTGGATGATCTGAACGATTCGGACTTCCAGGAAATGTAGCCCCCTGCGTCGGGCGGTCCGCCTTCCCCCTGCCCCTGGGGCGGGCCGCCCGGCGCACCTTTTCCACACAGCCTCCCGCCACCGAACGATCGCTTCCGTCTCGCCCCGCGGGGCGGGAGCCCCCCACGCCGAAAGCCACCCACTCGGTGTTGTTCCGGAATAGGTCTTCAAGCGGCCGGCCCGCTTGAAAAGCACGAGCCACCCAATGCAAGAGCCGAGGCCCCCGCACCCCTGCACGAATGTCTAACAGGAGGCTTGCGCCGTGGCAGGGATTCCAAGCGGGCAGCGCCCCCTTGGGCCAAAATCGCACCCGCAAACCAAGCCTTGTGGCTCTGCTAGGCCGAGCCAAACGAGAGGTCCACGTAGATGCGGACGGTATCGGAGATGGGCACGCCCAGCAGGGCCGGGCGTGGGATGTGGAAGGTCTGCAGCGAGATTGGGAAGGCACCGTGTACCTGCATGCTCCACCAGCCCCGCTGCACCGTGACGCGCAGGGGCGGCAGCTCCACGCTGGCCCCGGCCAGCCGCACGGTGAGCTGCAAGACGGCCGCGTCGTCACCGGCCAGGTGCCCCGTGCCCTGCACTTCCACGCGCGGATGCTCCACGGCATCCACCACGGCCAGCATGTCGCGATCACGGTCCGCATCGCCGGAGTCGAAGCTGTCCAACGCCACCGAGAAGTGGAACGTGCAGCGCTGCGCCGTGCAGTCCGCGCCGCCCTGCACCGCATGGGAGGTGCCCAGTGCCTCGTGGAGAATGTGGCTCACCTCGTACTTCACGGTGCCCTGCTTGACGGCCCAATGGCCCGCCACATCCATCGCCCGAGCCGGGGCCGGGAGAGCCAGTGCCGCGGCAGCGAGGAGCCAGATCGATCGCATCGGTTACCCCTGCGCTGGGCCTTACGGCGGCATGGGAGGAGGGCACCGCGCCACCCCGGCCCCAAGGGCCGGGGGTACGCGGAGGTCTCCTTATGTAACGATGCGTGCGGGGCGGAGGTGCGATTAAGGAGGTGCGGGGAAGGGCGCCCGCGCTTCAGACCTTGCGCTCGATCACGCGGGCGACGGTACCCGCCAGCGTACTGTAGGAGATCGGCTTGGTCAGAATCTCGTCGATGCGAAGCTCTCCGTCGGGGTCCACGCCGTCCGCATCCACATATCCCGAGCAGAGAATCACGGGAAGGTTCTCGTTAATACGGCGCACCGCCGAGATCAGCTCCTCTCCGGAGAGACCCTGCATCGACTTGTCCGTGATCAGCAGATTGTAGGACTGGGGGCTGGCCTCGAAGCAGCTTAACGCCTCAAGCGGGTCCGCGTGGCTCTCGGCCTCGTAGCCCATCTGCTCGAGGAAGGTCTTCAACAACTCCGCGATCACCGACTCGTCGTCCACGACGAGGATCCGGCCACCTGGTGCCAGCACGGTCGCCTCATGGGGCGCCTCCACCACGGCATCCGCTGCGAGCGCCGGCAGGTAGATATCGAAGCGGGTGCCGACCCCGACGGTGCTGGTCACATCCATGCCCCCCTCGTGGTTCATCACGATACCGTAAACCGTGGCCAGACCCAGGCCGGTGCCGGTGGCATGGAGCTTGGTGGAAAAGAAGGGTTCGAAGATGCGGGAAAGCGTGGCTTCGTCCATGCCGACGCCACTGTCCGTCACCGACAGCAGGACATAGTCGCCGCTAAGCTCCGGCCCGTGCAGGCAGACCTTGCCATGGAGTTGGACCGTCTGCAGCGACACGCCCAATGTTCCGCCGTCGGGCATGGCCTGGCTCGCGTTTACCAGCAGATTCAGGATCAACTGGTGCATCTGGCCGGGATCAGCATTGATGGGCGGAACCTCGCCGACGATGTGCGTCTCAAGCAGGATGTTGGCGGGCAGTGTGGCCTGCAGCAGGCCGGCAACCTCGCTCGCGATCTCGGCCAGGTGCGTGGGGCTGCGGGCCGGCTCGGTGCGGCGGCTGAACATCTGAATCCGCGCCACAAGGTCACGGGCCCGGCTGGCGGCCTGCTGCACCTTGATCAGCCGGGCCCGCTGGTCGGTTCCCACGGGTGCATCGCGCATCAGCAGTTCCAGGTAACCCAGGATCGGCTGCAGGATGTTGTTGAAGTCGTGGGCGATGCCACCGGCCAGGGTGCCAAGGGATTCCAGCCGTTGCGAATCGCGCAGGCGGGCCTCCAACTGAAGCTGCTGCGTAATGTCCTTCTCGACGAAGATGAAATTGGCGATTTCCCCGTGGCCGCCGCGAATGGGAAAGCAGGTGCCCTCGGCCTCAAAGGTGGCGCCGTCCTCCGTGCAACGGCGGTAGCGGCGGGTCCAGATTTCCCCTCGGCCAGCCACGGCCTGCACATCAGGGAAGCCGATGTCCTCCGCACTGCGCAGCCAGGCATCCAGGTGCGTCTCCCCTTCCACGCCGGACAGAGTGGCCCGCGCCCCCGGTGCACGCGCGTTGGAGTACTGGATGTGCCCAAGGTGGTCCGTGATGATGATGCTGTCGTGGGTCTGCTCCAGGGCATCCTGCGACAACCGAAGCTGGGCCTGGGATTCCTCGAGGCGTTGGAACGCCTGCTCCACCATCCGCAGGGGCAACGTGCGCCCAGCGAGCAGCGTGGCCAGCGCCGCCAGCAGGCTCAGCAGGGCCACAAGACCCGTGCGCACCAGCGTTGGCCGCAGTCCAATCACCACCTCCAGCGTGCCGACTCGCCATGCGCTCTCCGTGATGGCGGCCTGACCCGTGATGCTGGGCCAGGCGGGCGGCGCGCCCGTGCGGATGATCGTGCGGCCATTGAGGCCGGTCACCTCCTGGTAGATTGCGTCCCCGTGCGTGTACGTGCGGCTGAGGATCTCCTCGAGCCGGTCCGTTTCAAAGCGCCACGCGGCACCGTGTCCATAGATGAGGCGAGAGAGGAGTTCGGCGCTGGTGGAGGCGTGGGTGCCCGCCTCCTCCGCAATGTAGCGATAGTTGACGACCAGATAGCCCAGTGGCGGTACGACCAGCACCAGCACCGCCATCATGCCCACGATCACCGTGACCAGCCGCCGGATTCTGGCGGCCGCCAACCGGACCGAGCCTTTTGGATGGGCGGCCATGCCAGCCTACTCCGTGTGCGGCACGACGCCGGCGTCAGCCATGATGCTCCGCCCCTTGGCGCTTTGGACGAATTCCACGAACGATTCAGCCTGCGGGCTCGGGTGCGACGTCGTAACGAGGTAGAAGGACATGGCCAGCGGGTACGCACCCGTGCGCAGGTTTTCCAGCGTCGGCGCAACGGTGTCCAAGCGGAGGCGCACCAAGTGTGAGCGCTCCGTGACGAGCTGCGTGAGGCTAGCCGCCGCCAGCGAGTCGGGCAGTTTGGCGGCCATCTCCAGGTTGTCCTGGGCCGTATAGGCATGGGGCCGTCCGGGCGCCGCCCAACTCCGTTGCAGGGCCTCCCGCATGCCCGCAAGGCGCTCGGATAGCACCGCGAGCATCGGCTCGTGCAGGGGGCGCAGCACTACATAGACGGGCTTTCCATCGGGCCACTGCAGTTGCTGCAGACCGAACATCTTTACCGCGACGTCGCGGCTGATCCGCCGTGTGGTATCCGCGCGCGAGGTGACGAACACGATAGGCGATCGCCCGATCAACGTCGCGCGGGCACCTTCCCGTTGCTCGGATGCGGTGAGTGGACGGCTGGATACCGCAACATCCAGCGCGCCGGCCAGCACCGCCCTGATCCCGCCGGAACTTCCCAGGCTGCGGGGCATCACGTTGAGCTGGCCCAGACCCTGCGCGGCGAAGCCCTGCGCCAATGCGCGTGAAAGCCCCAAAGCTGCGCCGGAGCCCCCCACGCGCAGTACCGCGGATGCGTGCACCGGCTGTACGCCGAGGAACGCCCACATGACGAAGGCGCAGACCAGGTGCCCCGCGATCCTGCGTTTCATTGCGTTGCCGTGCAAGCTGATTCCAGGCCCAGACAAACTGCGCCCGATACCCCTCAACGACCGACCAAACCGTCCGAATCTATGCAGATTTCGCACACTGATTAAGTGCACGTTATCAGGTTCCAGCCATTGCACAAGTGATTTGCCGAATCGCCAGCCTTCGGCCACAAGGTATGCCCGCAAGGCTGACAATTCGGGGCATAGGTCTGGTGGGATCGGCTGAGCCGATGTCCATGGCGACCGGCTGGACGCACCAGTCACCGGCGAGGCGAACCGGTCGCCCCGTTCACGGGGGCGTCCGCGACCCTGAAATGCCAACGCAACGCCGCAACCCAGCGGCAGGTTGCTCCGTCTTGGAAAGATCGCGGATGGCCCAGGTTCGGGCGCATCCGCGCTTCGTTTTGGCGTAGATTATGGGCGTCCGCCGCGCGACGGCCCGTCAGCAGGTGGGCCGACACTGGGCGGTGGGCCGACACTGGGCGGTGGACCGGCACTGGGCGGTGGACCGGCACTGGGCGGTGGACCACTGCCCACCGGCACTCCGCTTGGAGGCCCCGCAGGCGCTAGGGATGGCAGGGCCGCGGGCGCGCCGAATTCAATGGACTTGGTGAGGATGTCGGTACCGTCCTCGCGGACGATGCGAATCTGCACACTCACCGAGGTCTGGATGGGCACCGAGGGTGGCTGCATGGGTACGACGTGGGATACCTGGCCTTGCGTGACCGTCACCTGCACGTCCGGGTAGGCCCGGCTGGAGAAGGCCACCGATCCATCCTCCGTGAGCAGCGCGGTCTGCGCGCCGCTGTGCTCGGCGACAAACCGGGCGCCCCGCACGTCCTTCATGGAGGCCATCGGCGTGCGCACGCTCACCGGGGCCGCACCACCGCCGACGGCAAACGCCGCCTTGCCGACCAGGAGGCCCAGCACGGTCTGCCCGGCATTCTCGCCGAGGATCTGGAAGGCCGTGCTCGAATACACGGAAACCTCACCGCGGCCATCGTGGAGTACGATTCGCGCCTGGGTGCCGTGGGCCGTCTGCACGTGGTCACCCACGAACACGGCCACGCGCTCTCCCGGCGTGCCATAGATACGGTCCTGCTGATCGTGCCGCAGCTTGACCACACCCCGGGTGAGGATCAACTCACCGGCAGGCTGGGCGGCCAACGTGCCACCAGCCCAGACACCGAGCGCGATCGCCAAGCAGCATGCGCTTCGCACGAAGCGCGCTGATATCGGCTGCATCCGTGGCCTCATTGTGATTTCCCCCAGGACAAGCGTACGGGAATCAGTATACGTGGATTAACGACAGACTCAATGATTCGTTCCGATAAGCGGCGGTGGCGACATTCGCCGAGCGATCGTCCCTGCGCAGTTGAACGGCCGCGGAGAGCGACCGGAACATGGGCCAGATCACGTCCAGTGTCCACGAGCGCAAGGTCTGCTTCAATCGCGCATCGCCGTAGTCCGGATTCGGCTCTGTAAACCGCTCCGCAATGACATTCCAGCCCAGGTCCGCCTCGACCGAACCCAGGGCACGCGCCAAGTGCAGCCGGGTGTCCAGCATCAGCTTTCGCGCGAACCGCCCCACGGCGTTGTAGCGCGCCAGATTGAGCTGCACGCCACCCTGGTACGCACCAAATGTCGCCTCGTAGCGCGCACCCACGGTGCCCACGGTGGCGTCCTCCTTGTAATCCGGGGAGTCCACCGTGTAGGTGATGTTCTGCGTTCTTACCTCCAACGAGCCCTCGATCCAGTCCGTACGGCCTAATGCGAGGCGGTATGTGGTATTGACGAACCGATCCTGCTGGGTCAATCGACGCCACCGATCGGGGTCGGGCCGGCCCTGCCGCAGCCAGTTGGAGCCCAGGGTGGCCTGCCAGTGATCCCCGCCGGAAAGGCCCTGCTCGTAACGCACGGTCAACTGACCGAAGGTGACCTCTTCGTTGGTGACCAGATGGCGACCCGTCTCGCCAAGCGTGCCGGCGGGGTCGTAGCGATCCTGCGAAAGCGTCGCGTCCAGCCATGCCGAGCGCTCCGGCCCAAAGGAATGGCCCAGGCTCGGCTGCAGCACGAGGTAGTACCGCATACCCGCCGGCGGGTTCTGCGACGCTGGTAGCCGCGCCGGATTGCTGACCCATTGGGCTCCCAGGCTCGTGGTCAGCCAGAACTGGAATGCTTTTTTTTTACGAGCCCATCCGCTCCCAACTTGACCAACTGGATCTCGAAGGTCTGGGTCGCCGGCCCCGTATCGGTTTCCACCCGCACCAGGAACTTGTTGACCCCCGGATGCAGATGGGTGGGCATCTTCACGACCGTGAACGTGCCGGGCTTGATGGATTGCGCAACGCCATTGACCGTGACGGAGCGGATGGTGCTGAAGGCGGTGACCTCCAACTCGAAGACGATATCCGGCTGCGTCACCACAACGTCGCTGTTGTCCAGCGGCCGGTACATCAACACATCCTGGGCACTGGCCAGCGGAACGATGCCCCACAGCAGAAGCCACAGGATCACCGCGCCCGCCAAACCCCGCGCCGCAGTTCCCGTTCCGATGGAGATCCATGGACTGGCCGCACCGTAAGAGAGATACCCATCGCACCTGTGACGACGCTGCATCCGCGAATAGCACCCCGATTCACAGGCCATGGAAACGCCTGGGGTCCGGGCGCCGACATGGAGAGCCGCGGCGGCGTCTTCTTTTGTAGCAAATTGATTCAATCTCTTACAGCCGCGAAGGTCAAGCACAAAATGCGGGGTCCTGCCAACTTAATGCGGTGCCGCGCGACATATAGGTCCGCGTTGTGCTCGTCCGCACCGTACCGAGAATCCCGGCAAATGTCAGGCACGCACCGAGCCGGCTCGACGGCTTGCCGAGCCGAGCCGCTCATTGCCGCGTCCTTTGCTCCGGGCGGATCTGCACGCAGCACCTCGCATACCGACGCATGGAAGAGCTACCTGGCAAGGCGTACTCGGGTGTCAACAGGTCCGCCTGGTATCGTCATAGTGTTCGGCCAGCACTGATATTCTACGACCCAGATTCGTCCCGCGGGATACAAAAGGGGCTCCCGGCACTGTTGTGGAAAGGCCTTGAGCGATCTGCAAGCAAGGATGCTATGCAAACAGTCAAACTGGCTCCGTCCGGCAAGAAGGCGGATATCCCCTGGATTGCACCGGCAAAGT
>Ga0102953_1001633_pt1 | contig 14114 bp, 13 predicted proteins | sample SalPon2A_C_D2_MG_FD_78509 | JGI IMG/M metagenome (GOLD analysis project Ga0102953, IMG submission 78509) | Soil microbial communities from South San Francisco under conditions of wetland restoration - Salt Pond MetaG R2A_C_D2_MG | ecosystem: Environmental > Terrestrial > Soil > Wetlands | place... | reverse complement strand
GCTGCCGCCGTACAAGCGCGACGTCAACACGGTGTTCCAGTCGTACGCGCTCTTCCCGCACCTCTCGATCTTCGAGAACGTCGCGTTCGGCCTCCGCCGCAAGAAGGTGCGCGGCGACGATCTCCGCAAGCGCGTCGTGGACGCGCTCGAGCTCGTCGGCCTCGCCGGCCTCGAGCAGCGGAAGCCGCGTCAGCTCTCCGGCGGCCAGCAGCAGCGGATCGCGCTCGCCCGCGCGCTCGTGAACCACCCGCGCGTGCTGCTGCTCGACGAGCCGCTCGGAGCGCTCGACCTGAAGCTCCGCAAGGAGATGCAGCTCGAGCTCAAGCGGATCCAGCACGAGGTCGGAATCACGTTCGTGCACGTGACGCACGACCAGGAGGAGGCCATGACGATGGCCGACCAGATCGTGATCATGAACTTCGGCAGGATCGAGCAGCTCGGGACGCCGAGCGAGCTCTACGAGAAACCGCGCACCGCGTTCGTCGCCGGCTTCCTCGGCGTCTCGAACCTGCTGCCGGGCGAGGTCGTCGGGGACGGCCGTGTCCGGCTGCGGGACGGGACCGAGGTGTCGGTGCCGAGCGAGGTGCTCGGCGGCCGCAGTGGCTCGGTGCAGATCGGTGTCCGGCCGGAGAAGCTCCGTACCGACGGAAGCGAGCCGAACCAGCTCACGGGGACGGTTTCCGAGAGCGCATACATCGGCGTGTCGACGCAGTACATCGTCGACACGCCGGCAGGCCCGGTGACGGTGTACGTCCAGAACGACCGTCCCGGCGCTCACGCAATGACGCCCGGCGAGCACCTCACGCTCGCCTGGAGTCCGGACTGCACGTTCGTCGTCGATGCCCAGGAGGCGCCCTAGATGACCGATCGCATCTCTCGCTCAGCCTTTCTCCGCCGTGCTGCCGCCGGCAGCTCGATCCTCACCGTGCCCGGCCTGCTCGCGGCCTGCGGCGGCGGCAGCAAGAGCGCAACCACGACCGCCGCAGCGGCGACGCCTGCGAGCCAGACGCTGCCGAAGACGATCACGTTCTCGAACTGGCCGCTCTACATCGACATCAACGAGAAGAAGAAGACGCACCCGTCGCTCGTCCAGTTCCAGAAGGCCCACCCCGGCACGAAGGTGCGCTACATCGAGGACATCAACGACAACGACAGCTTCTTCGGGAAGATCGAGGGCCCGCTGTCGCAGGGGCAGTCGGTCGGTCGCGACCTCGTCGTGATGACCGACTCCTCCGGCCTGCCGCAGCGGATGATCCAGCTCGGCTGGCTCGAGAAGTGGGACAAGTCGGCGATGCCGAACTTCAAGAACCTGATCCCGGCGCAGCAGCACCCGGCCTGGGACCCGAACCGCGAGTACAGCCTGCCGTGGCAGTCGGGCCTGACCGGGATCGGCTACGACCCGAACAAGGTCGGCTACGAGATCGACTCGGTCGACAAGCTCTTCACCGACCCGAAGCTCAAGGGCAAGGTGACGTTGCTCACCGAGATGTCGGACACCATGGGCCTCGTCATGCTCGCGAACGGCGACGACCCGTCGAACGTGACGAAGAAGACGTGGGACGCCGCGGTGAAGCGGATCAAGGCCGCGGTCTCGTCGGGCCAGATCCGCCAGTTCACGGGCAACGACTACGCGCCGCTGCTGGCCAAGGGCGACGTGTGGGCGTGCTTCGCCTGGTCGGGCGACATGGTGCAGCTCCAGGCCGACCACCCGGGCCTGAAGTGGGCCGCGCCGACGACCGGGGCCATGCTCTGGACGGACAACATGCTGATTCCGAAGGGCGGCAACGTCTACGGCGCCTCGGTGCTCGCGAACTGGTTCTACGACCCGAAGATCGCCGCGGAGGTCGAGGACTACGTCAACTACATCTGCCCGGTGAAGGGTGCGGCGGCCGTGCTGAAGAAGACCGACCCGGCGGTGGCGAAGAACCCGCTGATCTTCCCGCCCGCGTCGCTGCTCGCGAAGACGCACGGCTTCGACGCCAAGGCGCTCAACAACGCGAAGTACAAGCAGGACTTCCAGAACCTGATCGGAGCCTAGGCCGAGGGGAATGGGCAGGTTCTTCCACCGCAGCCGCGGGGCCACGCCGTACTTCCTGCTGACGCCGGGGACGGCGTGGCTCGTGGTCTTCTTCGTCGTGCCGATGTGGTACCTCGGGAAGATGGCCCTCTCGCAGGGCCTCTTCCCGTTGTTCTCCTTCGGCTGGGCGTGGTCGAACTTCAGCGACGCCGTCTCGGCGTACCAGACGCAGTTCGTCCGCTCGTTCGAGTACGCGGGGATCGCGACCGTGGCCTCGCTCCTGATCAGCTACCCGCTCGCGTACTGGATCGCGTTCCGCGGTGGCCGGTGGAAGAACCTGCTCCTCCTGCTCGTGATCGCCCCGTTCTTCGTCACGTACCTGATCCGGACGCTCGCCTGGGAGACGATCCTCTCCGACGGCGGCGTCGTCGTGACGCTGCTCAAGGACATCCACGTGCTCGGCGCCGACGGGAGGCTGCTCGCCACCTCGGCGGCGGTGATCGCGGGCATCACCTACAACTTCCTGCCCTTCATGGTGCTGCCGCTCTACGTCAGCCTGGAGCAGATCGACCCGCGGCTGATCGAGGCGTCCGGCGACCTGTACGCGAACCGGGCGGTCTCGTTCTCGCGCGTGACGCTGCCGCTCTCGCTGCCGGGCGTCTTCGCGGGCGTGCTGCTGACGTTCATCCCGGCGGCCGGAGACTTCATCAACGCCCAGCTGCTGGGGACGCCGCAGCAGTACATGATCGGCAATGTCATCCAGTCGCAGTTCCTGTCGCTGCGGAACTATCCGACCGCGGCGGCGCTGTCGTTCGTGCTGATGGGGGCGATCCTCGTCCTTGTGCTGATCTTCGCGCGGGTGCTCGGCACCGACCGGCTGACGGCGGGGGCGGCCGCGTGAGCGCGGTCTCGGGCGCGGTGCCGGTGCGGCGGGGCCAGCCGGCGCACATGCGGGCGTGGCGGTTCGTCCGCCGGCACGTCCTCGACGTGTACGCCCTGCTCGCACTCGCGTACCTCTTCCTGCCGATCGGCATCGTGGTCGCGTTCTCGTTCAACAACCCGCTCGGCCGCTTCAACTACACGTGGCAGGGCTTCACGTTCTCGAACTGGGCGCACCCGCTCGGCTACCCGGGGCTCGGTAGCGCGATCCAGATCTCGATCGAGATCGCGCTGCTGTCGGCGCTCTTCGCGACGATCCTCGGCACGCTGATCGCGCTCGCGCTCGTCCGCTACAAGTTCCGCGGCTCGGCGACGACGAACCTCCTCATCTTCATCCCGATGACGACGCCGGAGATCGTCATGGGCGCCTCGCTGCTGACGCTCTTCCTCAACTGGAAGATCCCGCAGGGCTTCGGGACGATCCTGATCGCCCACATCATGTTCAATATCTCGTACGTCGTCGTGACGGTCCGGGCGCGGCTCGTCGGCTTCGACCGGCACCTCGAGGAGGCGGCGATGGACCTCGGCGCGAACGAGGCGGTCACGTTCCTGCGCGTGACGCTGCCGCTGATCGCGCCCGGGATTCTCGCGGCGGCGCTGCTCTCGTTTGCGCTCTCGATCGACGACTTCGTGATCACGTACTTCAACGCGGGCACGGTGACGACGTTCCCGCTCTTCGTCTGGGGCGCGGCGCGCGTGGCCGTGCCGCCGCAGATCAACGTGATCGGGACGGCGATCTTCGTGATCGCGGTCGGCGGCATGCTCGGGAACGTGCTGATCCAGAACCGGCGGGCGCGCCGGGCGGCGTGAACCCGTCCGTCGAGCCGGCGCTGCCTGCGTGGTGGCTCGAAGAGGCGATGGCGGCCGAGGGCGATCCGTCTCTCGCGCCGGCGCTCGAGGGCGACGCGACCGCCGACGTGGTCGTCGTCGGCGGCGGCTATACGGGGCTCTGGACGGCGCTCGAGCTGCGCGAGCGGGCGCCGGAGCTGCGCGTGACGCTCGTCGAGGCGGAGGTCTGCGGACACGGGCCGAGCGGCCGTAACGGCGGCTTCCTGCACGGCTACTGGGCGGCGCTCGGGTCGTTGCGGGCCGTGCTCGGCGACAAGCAGGCGCTCGCGCTCGCGCGGGCCGGCGAGGGGATCGTGCCCGGGATCCGAGCGTGGGCGGAGGCCCGTGGCGAGGACGTCTGGCTGCGCGAGTCCGGGAACCTGCTCGTGTCGGCGGCCCCGGCGCAGGACGCGGCGCTCGAGCACGCGGTCGCGGCGGCGGCCGAGGTGGGCCGGCCCGACCAGGCCGTGGCGCTCTCGCAGGAGGAGCTCGGGGAGCGTGTGTCCTCGCCGGCGTTCCGGGGCGGCGTCTTCTTCCCGGACGGAGCGACCGTGCATCCCGGGCTGCTCGTCCGCGCGCTGCGCCGGGCCGCGCTCGCGGCGGGTGTGACGCTCCACGAGGGGACGCCCGCGCTGCGCGTGCGGGCGGGGACGCCCAACGTGATCGAGACGCCGCGCGGCTCGCTGCGCGCGCCCGAGGTCGTGCTCGCGACGAACGCGGTGCTGACCGGCTGGCGCCCGGCAAGGCGGAGCCTCACGAACTTCGGCTCCTACGTCGTGCTCACCGAGCCGGTGCCCGATCTGCTCGCCGAGATCGGCTGGACGGGCGGCGAGGGGATCTTCGACGCGCGCATGTTCCTCCACTACTTCCGCACCACCCACGACGGCCGCGTGCTGATGGGCAGCGGCACGGGGCCGATCGGCTTCGGCGGTCGGGTCGACGCTCGCTTCGACACCGACCGGGCGAGCGCCGGGCGCGCCGAGGCGGGTTTGCGGCGGCTGCTGCCCGGACTCGAGCGGGCGCGGGTCGAGCGGGCGTGGGGCGGGCCGATCGACGTCTCGGCCGACCACCTGCCGTTCTTCCGCACGAAGCCGGGCACGCGCGTCCACTACGGCGCCGGCTACTCGGGCCACGGCGTCGGCCCGAGCTGGCTCGGCGGCCGGATCCTCGCCTCGCTCGTCCTGCGCGCCGACGACGACTGGACGCGGCTGCCGCTCGCGACCCGCCGCGTGCCGCGGCTCCCCGGGGAGCCGTTCCGCCGCGTCGGCGGCGGGCTCGTCCGCGCCTCGATCATGGCCTGCGAGGAGGCGGAGGAGCAGGGCCGGCGGCCGCCGCTCGCCGCGCGCGCGGGCGCCGCGCTGCCACGGCTGCTCGGGATGGAGCTCGGGACCCGCTAACCAAGTAACACGTTGTCACTTGGGCCGGTGTCCGGCTCGAGCGAGTGCACGCTGGTGCATCGCTGTGTTTCGTACCATCTACGCGTGGAGGCGCGAGTGCGCACCGGCGGATGCCTCTGCGGGGCGGTCCGCTACAGCGTGCGCGGTGACCCTGTACACGTCGGACGCTGCCACTGCGCGGATTGCAGAAAGGAGTCTGGAAGCGCATTCATTGTGTATGGGCATTGGCCCGTCGAGGCGTTTGAGATGAGCGGTGAGATCTCAAGCTACGGTGGACGCGGCTTCTGCCCTCGCTGTGGGTCGCGACTGCTTGATCCGGTCGGTCCCGGTGACACGCTCATCGAGATTCGGCTCGGAAGTCTGGATGAGGCGCCCTTCGAGCTGAAGCCGGAAGCCGAGGTTTGGGTGAAGCGGCGCGAGAGCTGGCTCCTGCCGGTCGAGGGGGCCGCGCAGCACGACGAAAACCGTCCCTAGCGCTCTGGCGTCATTCCGCAACACTCGCCCAACCCGTGCGCCTCTAGCCTGATCTCGCTCTCTTCAGCTGGACCTTGCCGGTGTCGAAGTCGACTGGCGCTGAGCTGTGTTCGTGAATGACCTTCCAGCCGTCAGCCGTCTTCTGTAGCGCCCACGACAGCCGGTTGTTCATCGCCCGCAGTTCGGCTCCCTCGGCCGAAAGTCCCTTGTAGGTGACGAACGCGTGCGCGATCGCGAGATCGTTGGCAACAACCGTCTGCACGTCCTCGAACTCGACCGCGACCTGTTCGTCGCCGAGCGAGCCGAACCATCCCGCCGCCATGCTGCGCCAGGAATCTGCGCCGTCGTACGACCAGCGGCCCCACATGTCGAAGACCCGCACGTCGCTTGCATAGAGCGAAACGAAGCCGTCCACGTCCTTTGCCCGCACCGCAGCTGCGTATCCCTCAAGCAGTTCCTCGATCGCTTCGTCACCCATCGGGCAGCACGTCCTTTCTCGACGCTTGCGCATCTATCGCTGCCGCGCCCGACCTGCGCGGGCGCGGCTCACTGCCGCCCGCGTCCGCCCGCCGTTTGCCACGGACGCCGTTCCCGAGCAGGAAAGCACAGCGCCGGGCACGCGCGCGCAAGCGCGCTTGCCCAGCGCGAAGCGGTGCGACGGGAACCGCCTAGCGGCGCGCAGCGCCGCTAGGCGGAAGCGTGAGTCTCGCGCGGGCCGTGGTCGGCGGCGATCGAGCGGGCGATGTCGAGCGTCGACACGACGCCGAGCGGACGCTTCGTCACCGGGTCGATGACGGCGAGGTGGTGGACGCCGTGCTGGGACATCAGCTCCCCCGCATCCTGGAGCGGGACGTCGGCCGGAACGGAGACGAGCGGCGTCACGGCGCTCTCGCCGGCGGTGCGTACGTCCAGGTCGAGCTGGGCGGCCGCGACGAGGTCGAGGTCCGAGACGACCGCCCAGAGCTGGCGGTCCTCGTCGTCTTCGTCCTGGTGCTCGAACACGAACACCGAGTGGACGTTGAACGTCGACATCATCCGCGCGACGACGCGCAGCGGCGTCTCAGGAGGGCAACTGATCACGCCGGGGCTCATCGCGTCTCCGACGGTTGCGATCTCGAAGGGAACCGGCAGGGGCTGTTCGATATGTGTGACGTTCACCATGCGTGGATGCTCGTCGGCAGACGGGTCGGCGGCATCCGCTCGGCCGCCGATTCCGGCTGCGGCGAACTACGGAAGTGCGGGTGAGGGCTGGCCGGCCGCGTGCGCCCGCCGGGCGACGCCGGTCTCCTCGGCAGCGGCGGCGACCGCGGCCGCGACCGCCGGGGCGATCGCCCGGTTGAAGACGCTCGGCACGATGTAGTCAGGCGAAAGCTCCTCGTCGGAGATCGCCGCCGCGATCGCGCGAGCCGCCGCAACCTCCATCTCCCCGTTGATCGTCTTCGCGCGCACGTCGAGCGCGCCGCGGAAGACGCCGGGAAAGGCGAGGACGTTGTTGATCTGGTTCGGGTAGTCGCTGCGCCCGGTCGCGATCACCTCGGCGAGCCCCTCGATCGCCTCGGGGTCGACCTCGGGGTTCGGGTTCGCCATCGCGAACACGATCGCCCGCGGCGCCATCCGCCGGACGCCTTCGGCGCTGATCGCGCCCGGGACGGACACGCCGATGAACACGTCGGCGCCGTCGAGCAGCTCGTCCGCGGTGCCGGTGACGTTGTCGGGATTCGTCGTCTCGGCGTACTCCTGCTTCGCCGGGTTGAGGCCCTCGCGCCCACGGTAGAGGGCGCCGCCCTCGTCGCAGCCGACAATCCAGCGGACGCCTGCGTGCTGGAGCGTGCGCGTCACCGCCATGCCCGCGGCGCCGCAGCCCGTCGTGACGACGCGGACGTCCTCGATCCGCTTGTCGACGACGCGGAGGGCGTTCAGCAGGGCCGAGAGGACGACGATCGCCGTGCCGTGCTGGTCGTCGTGGAAGACGGGGATGTCGAGGCGCTCGCGCAGTCGCTGCTCGATCTCGAAGCAGCGCGGCGCGGAGATGTCCTCGAGGTTGACGCCGCCGAACACCGGCGCGATCGCCTCCACGACCCGGACGATCTCGTCCGGGTCCTTCGTGGCGAGGCAGATCGGGAACGCGTCGACGCCTGCGAACTCCTTGAACAGGACGGCCTTGCCCTCCATCACCGGCAGCGCGCCCTCGGGGCCGATGTCGCCGAGGCCGAGCACGGCAGTGCCGTCGCTGACGACCGCGACCGTGTTCCGCTTGATCGTCAGGTTCCAGACCTTCTCCGGATCCTCGGCGATCGCGCGCGAGACGCGGGCGACACCCGGTGTGTAGACCATGGACAGGTCCTCGCGTGTCTTGAGCGGCGCGCGCGGGTGCACCTCGAGCTTGCCGCCGAGATGGGCGAGGAAGACGCGGTCGGAGACGTTGACGACCTCGACGCCCGCGAGGGAGCGCACAGCCTCGACGATCGCGTCGAGGTGGTGCTCGTCGTCGGCGAGGACGTTGACGTCGCGGACCTTCGTGTTCGATTCGACTCGGACGAGATCGATGGCGCCGAGCAGGCCGCCGGCCTCTCCGATTGCCGAGGCGAGTCGCGCGAAGGCGCCGGGGTGGTTCTGGATGCGCACGCGAATCGCGGCGCTGAAGGAGGCTGAAGGATGCATGGCGCAAGCGTAGAGACACCGGTCTCCGAGCGGCATCGGGAGCAACTACGCTCAGGGCGTGCGGGGAGTGACCCTTTGCGACGTCGGGCCGCGGGACGGGCTCCAGAACGAGCAGGAGGAGCTTGCCCCGGAGACCCGCGCGGAGCTCGTCGACCGGCTGGCAGCGGCGGGGCTGCCGCGCATCGAGGCGGTGAGCTTCGTCCGCGGCGATCGGGTGCCGCAGATGGCGGGCGCGGAGGAGGTCGTCGACCGGATCGGCCGGCGGCAGGAAGTCGAGTACTCGGGTCTCGTCCTCAACGTGAAGGGGTGGGAGCGGTTCCAGGCGTGTGAGCTCGACCGGGTGAACGTGACGTTCGCCGCGACGGAGACGTTCAACCAGGAGAACGGGAACGCCTCGCTCGAGGAGGCGGTCGGGCGCAGCGAGGCGATCCTCGAGGCGGCGGGGGAGACGCCGGCGACGGTAACGATCTCGTGCAGCTTCGGCTGCCCGTTCGAGGGGCGGGTCGATCCGGGCGCCGTGGCGGAGCTCGCAGCGCGGTTCTCCGGGCGGGCGGAGGTCGTGCTCGCGGACACGATCGGGGTGGCGACGCCGTCGGCGGTGCGGGAGCTCGTCCAGCGCGCCGGGGCGGAGGGCTTCCACGGGCACGACACGCGCAGCACGGGGTACGCGAACTGCCTCGGCGCGCTCGAGGGCGGCGCCCGGCTGCTGGACGCGTCGATCGGCGGCCTCGGCGGGTGTCCGTACGCGCCGCGAGCGACCGGCAACGTCGCGACCGAGGATCTCGTCTATCTGCTGGAGGGCGAGGGGATCGAGACGGGTGTCGACCTCGACGCGCTGATCGCGACGTCGGCGTGGCTCGAGGGCGTGCTCGGCCGCCGCCTCGAGGGCCAGGTCTACCGCGCCGGCCCCTGGCCGCCGCGGACCGGTCCGAGCGTCTGACCCCAGGACATGTCCGGTGGGGCCGCTCCGCCGTCAAGGTGCCTGGCACCTTTGCTACGAGAGCGTCACGAGCCCGCTGATCATGCGGGTCGGATGTGACGAGAGCGTCACGGGCTCGCGGCACGGTGCCAGGCACGATCGTGACTCCGGCGTCACGGAAGCGTCACGGCGGGCGGCTCAGCCGAGGCGGACGACGCCGGCGGCGGCGAGCGCCTCGATCTCGTCGCCGGCGTAGCCGAGTTTGCGCAGGATCTCGGCCGAGTGCGCGCCGAGGTCCGGCGGCGGCGTGCGATGACGGACCCGCTCGCCGTCGGCCGAGAGCGGCAGCGCGAGAGTCACGAGATCGGCCACCGCGCCGCCCGGGAGCTCCTGGAGGATCCCGAGCGCATGCGTCTGCTCGTGCCGCGCCGCCTCGCCGACGTCGTGAACCGGCGACGCGGGTACCCCCGCCTCGACGAGCGCCGCGAGCAGCTCATCGCTCTCCCGCCGCCGCGTCTGCTCCTCGAGCAGCGCGAGCAGTTCCGGCCGGTTGCGGACGCGGTCGGGGTTCGTCAGGAAGCGCGGATCGTCCGCGAGCACGGGGACGCCGAGGACGCGGCAGAACGCGGCGAAGAGCTTGTCGTTCCCGGCGACGATCATGAGACCGCCGTCCGCGGTCGGGAATACCTGGTACGGGGCGATCTGCGCGAACGCGCTTCCCTCGCGTCCCGGCACCTCGCCCGTGCCGAGGAAGCCGACGAGCTGGTACGCGAGCAGCGAGAGCGCGGTCTCGTACAGCGACACGTCGAGCGTGCGACCGGCGCCCGTCCGCTCCCGCTCGTGCAGTGCCGCGAGCACGCCGAGAGCCGCCCAGACGCCCGTGCCGAGGTCGATGAGCGAGACGCCGACGCGCACCGGCGGCCCGTCGCCCTCGCCGGTGACGCTCATGATCCCGGCGGCAGCCTGCATCAGCGGGTCGTAGCCGGGCTGGTCGTGCAGCGGCCCCGTGGCGCCGAATGCGCCGATCGTGCAGTAGACGAGACGTGGGTTCCGTGCGCGCACGACCCCAGGTCCGAAACCGTGTTGCTCGGCCGCATCGGGCCGCAGGCTCTGGACGAGCACGTCCGCCCGGTCGGCGAGTCGCAGCAGCGCCTCGAGCCCGCGCGGGTCGCCGAGGTCGAGCGCGAGCGACCGCTTGCCGGCATTCGAGGCGAGGAACATCGCGCTCTCGCCCTCCCAGAACGGCGGCCCCCAATCGCGCGCGTGATCGCCGCCGGGCGGCTCGATCTTGACGACGTCCGCGCCGAGCGCCGCGAGCAACTGCGTCGAGGTCGGCCCGGCGAGCGACGAGGTGACATCGACGACGAGCGTCCCCTCGAGGGGACGCAGCGGCTCGCTCACCGCGGGTGCACCCAGATGTCGGCGGGCCCGTGCGGCGAGTCGATGCGCTGCTCCACCCGGGCGCCGAGCTTCTTGGCCACGCGCTGCGAGCGGACGTTGTCCGGCGCGATGAACGAAACGATCCGCGCCAGGTCGCGCTCCGCGTAGCCCCAGTCGCGTGCCGCCCGCGCCGCCTCGGTCGCGTAGCCGTGCCCCCAGTACCGTCGTGTCACCGCCCAGCCGAGCTCGGTCTCCGCGTGCTCGCCCGCCGACTCGTAGGTGGACGTGTCCCAGATGCGCGAGTCCCAGACGAGGAGCCCGACCCGGCCGATCACGTGCCCGTCGCGGAGGACGGCGAACTGGCCGACGCCGTTCACCTCCCAGCGCCGGATCCAGCGCTCGACGTGCTCGACCGCGGAGTCGCGGCCGCCCGCCTCGCCCCCGATCCAGCGCATCAGCTCGTCGTCGCCGACGAACTCGAGGAGATCGTCGACGTCCTCGAGCTGCGGCAGCCGCAGCACGAGCCGCTCAGTCTCGAGCCGCATCGGACTGCTCCCCGCTCCGGCGCCGGCAAAGCCGCCACCTCCGCTCCCTGGTGAGCTCCGTCGAGCCTACGCTCATAGCGGCAGCATGATCGTGCGCTCGAATTCGATCACGACCTCGTCGCGCTCGTTCAGGCCGCGCGTCCGCACCGTCACGATCGCCTGCCCGGGGCGCGAGCGCGACTCGCGCTTCTCCAGCACCTGCGTCTCGGCGCGGATCGTGTCGCCCGCGAACACAGGGGCGAGCAGCCGCACCTCCCGCCAGCCGAGGTTCACGCCCCGCTCGGACACGTCCGAGACCGACAGGCCCGTTACGAGCGCGAGCGTGAACGTCGAGTCGACGAGCGGCCGCTTCCACTCCGTCGTGGCAGCGTAGGAGGCGTCGAAGTGGATCGGGTTCGTATTCAGCGTCAGGAGCGTGAACCAGACGTTGTCGGCCTCGAGCACCGTGCGCCCGTAGCGGCTGCGGTACACGTCCCCGACCTGGATCTCCTCGTACGTCCGCACAGGCCCGAACCTACCCGGTAGCGTCGGTCTCCGTGAACAGACTCGCCGCCGAGACGAGCCCCTACCTGCTCCAGCACGCCGGCAACCCGGTCGACTGGTACCCGTGGGGCGAGGAGGCGTTCGCGCGCGCCCGCGCCGAGGACCGGCCGCTGCTCGTCTCGATCGGATACTCCGCGTGCCACTGGTGCCACGTGATGGAGCGCGAGTCGTTCGAGGACGAGGCGACGGCGCAGCTGATGAACGAGCTCTACGTCAACGTGAAGGTCGACCGGGAAGAGCGCCCCGACGTCGACGCGGTCTACATGGAGGCGGTCGTCGCGCTCACCGGGCACGGCGGCTGGCCGATGACGGTCTTCCTCACGCCCGACGGGGCGCCGTTCTTCGGCGGCACGTACTACCCGCCCGAGCCGCGCCACGGGATGCCGTCGTTCCGGCAAGTGCTGACCGCGCTCGCGGGCGCGTATCGCGAGCAGCGAGACGACGTCGCCCAGCAGGCGGAGGCGCTCGTCGAGGCGCTCCGCCGCAGCGCGGAGGTCGCGCCCTCGACCGACCCGCTCACCGAGGAACTGCTCGACGAGGCGGTGCTCCGGCTGCGGGACCAGGTCGACCCGCGGTGGGGTGGCTTCGGGCACGCGCCGAAGTTCCCGCCCGCCTCGGCAATCGAATTCCTGCTCCGGCGTGCGGCTGGAAGCGCCGGCGGCCAAGCCGCCGGCGCCCGGCCGACGACCGGGCCCGCCTTCGGCGGATCCCCGGGCGCGTTCGAGCCCGCACTCGCGACGCTCGACGGGATGCGGGCCGGCGGCATGGTCGACCTCGTCGGCGGCGGCTTCCACCGCTACTCGGTCGACGAGGAGTGGCTCGTGCCGCACTTCGAGAAGATGCTCTACGACAACGCGCTGCTCGTCCCCGCGTACCTGCACGCATGGGTGCTCACCGGCGAGGAGGCCTACCGCGCGATCGTCGAGCAGACCGTCGAGTACGTCCTGCGCGAGCTCGCCCTGGAGGGCGGCGGCTTCGCGTCCGCGCAGGACGCGGACACCGAGGGTGTCGAGGGGCTCACGTTCACCTGGACGGCGGAGGAGCTCGCCGAGGCGATCGGCCCCGGCCGGGAGCTCCTGCTGCAGCCGTTCGAGCACGGACGCTCGATCCTCCGCGGCGGGCTCATGCCCGAGGAGCGGGATGCGCTTCTCGAGGTCAGGCAGCGGCGGTCGCAGCCGGCCCGCGACGACAAGGCGGTCGCGGCGTGGAACGGGCTGTGGCTCGCGGCGCTCGCCGAGGCGGGCCGGCGGCTCGACCGGCCCGACTGGCTCGACGCCGCCCGCGCGCTCGCCGGGTTCCTGCTCGGGCCGCTCTCCATCGCAGACAGCCGCCTGCACCGCACCTGGCGCGACGGCGTCGCGAAGGGCACCGGCTACCTCGAGGACTACGCCGACGTCGCGCACGGGCTCTACGAGCTCCACGTGGCGACCGGGGAGCTGCGCTGGCTCGAGGAATCGCACCGCCTCGCGCTCCTCGCCGTCGAGCTCTTCGCCGACGACGAGCGCGGCGGCTTCTTCCTCACGCCCGCCGACGGCGAGGCGCTCGTCGCCCGCCAGAAGGACGTCGACGACCATCCGACGCCGTCCGGGAACTCGATGCTCGCCTTCGTGCTGCTGCGCCTGGCGCGGATCTGGGGCGACGACGAGCTCGAGCGGCACGCGACCGGCGTCCTGCGCCTCGTCCGGAACGCGCTCGTGCGGGCGCCCACGGCGTTCGGCTGGGCACTCTGCGCCCTCGACCTCCACCTGGCGCCGCCGCGCGAGCTCGCGATCGTCGGCCCGCCGGAGAGCGACGTCGCGCGGGCCGCGCTGCGCGGCCTCGAGCCGAACGCCGTCGTCGCGTTCGGCCCCGGCGAGGGCGTTCCGCTGCTCGCCGGCAAGACGCTCGTCGACGGTCGCCCGGCGGTGTACGTCTGCGAGCGCTTTGCCTGCCGCGCCCCGGTGACCGACCCTGCCGCGCTCGCCGGGTAGCGGCGCTCGCTACGAGTAGCAGTTGTAGGACGGGTCGGGCGGGTCGACCTCGAGCAGTCGCGGCACCGTCACCGGCCAGAGATGGCGGCGCCGGGTGGCCGCGAGCACACGTCGCACGACCTTCGCCGTCCACGGGTGCGCGTCGTGCAGGAGCACGATCGCACCCGGCTTCAGGCCGCGCAGGATCGTGCGCGTCACCTGCGCCGGGCGGGCGCCCTGGCGGGAATCGCCGGCGTCGACGTTCCAGCGGACGTCGAGCAGTCCGAGCGAACGGACGGTGCGCCTGACCGCGGCGTCGACCTGGTCGTAGGGCGGCCGGAAGAGACGTACCTGCGTCTCCGTGCGGGTGAGGATCGTCGCCGCCGTCCACTCGAGCTGACGGCGCACCTGGACGGGCCGGAGCGTCGTCAGGTGCGCGTGCGACCACGTGTGGTCGCCGAG
>Ga0102953_1001632_pt1 | contig 14124 bp, 10 predicted proteins | sample SalPon2A_C_D2_MG_FD_78509 | JGI IMG/M metagenome (GOLD analysis project Ga0102953, IMG submission 78509) | Soil microbial communities from South San Francisco under conditions of wetland restoration - Salt Pond MetaG R2A_C_D2_MG | ecosystem: Environmental > Terrestrial > Soil > Wetlands | place... | reverse complement strand
TATCAAACATCTCGCGGTAATCTTTGTATTGTTTTGCCAATGGCCAGCGGGCAAACGAATTCCGCCCGGCATATTTCCAGTCTACATCGCAAAGAGCAACTATGTTTTCGGTTTCCATGTGTCGCAAGTTGGTATGCCCCATTCCTCCAACGCCAATTCCGGCAATATTTAATTTATCGCTGGGTGGTTTATGTCCCAATCCTGCAATCACATTCGATGGTAAAATGGTAATGCCTGCAACTGCAGCAGCGGTTGTTCCAATAAAGTTACGTCGCGAAAATGTTTGTTCCTCTTTCATGTTCTCTTGTTGCTAATTAAAGAAATTATTGGCTGGCGAAAATTAGAAAAAATATCAGGTTTTACCTATTTTTTTGTTTCTCACCGGGTTGAATTAACAAAGTTTAGCAGAATCCAGATATAAAAAAGAGCGCCTGTAAAATATTACAAGCGCCCTTCGTTTTATTTTTTACATACTATGCCGGCATATCAGGCAAACTCCATGGTTTGCGATAGGTATGCTTAATTAATTCAGCAGCAAATTGTTTTGCCGGAACCGGGTCGGTCCAGATTTTATTGAATTTCGGATCACCTTCCACAATTTTGAAGTCGTCTTTTTTAATTATTTTGATTACTTCATCATCGGTAAGATTTGTAAATTGCATGTTTTGTCCGTCCCAGTCAAGTTCTTTATTCAGCGTTTGTAAACGAACTGCAAGCACACCCATTACAACCATTTCGTTGAATGGTCCTGCTTCTTTGAAATCAGAAGCAGTAGGAACCCGTGTTTCCGGATTTTCTTTACATGCGCGAACCCAATCCTGTTCGTGTCCGCCGTTCATGTTGTTCGGAATTCTTCTTCTGAATTTCGGAGCATTTGGAACACGTCCTGAAAGCAACCACGGATCTTTTCCGTAGCAACCGCAGATGAGTTTATCTTTTGTTCCGTGGAAAATGACACCACCACCACTGTTGTTCGGATTTTTACCATCAGGCCATTCTTCCGGAAGCATTGGTTTGTTACCACCATCGTACCAATATACATCAACTTGTGGCAGTTTTGCATTTTTTTTCATTCCTTTCCACTGACGGGTTGGATTTCTTTCGGGGAATGTTAGTTTTACCTGTTGAGCAACCGGTGCGCAGTCTTCTAACAACATGGTTGAATTTCCCTGGGAATGAATCGGATAACCTATTTCAAGCCCAACAAATACCGGGTGTAAAATATGACAGGCCATGTCGCCGAGTGCACCTGTTCCAAAATCCCACCATCCACGCCAGTTCCATGGGTGATAAATTTGGTTGTACGGACGCATTTTTGTCGGTCCAATAAATAAATCCCAGGCTAACGTTTCAGGAACCCAGTCGCCACGTTCCGGAGTATTCAAACCCTGCGGCCAGATAGGACGGTCGGTGAATGCTTCCACTTTGGTAACTTCGCCTATTTCCCCGTTAGCCAGCCATTCGGTAGTCAGGTTTACACCTTCTCCCGATGATCCCTGGTTACCCATTTGTGTGGCCACATTGTATTTTTTTGCCAGTTTGGTTAGTAACCTCGATTCATAAACCGTATGTGTTAATGGTTTTTGACAGTAAACATGTTTACCCATGGTGATGGCATGCGAAGCAATAATAGCATGTGCATGATCGGCTGTGGCCACTACAACAGCATCGATATCGTCATACATTGTATCAAACATTTTACGCCAGTCTTTGAATTTTTTTGCATTTGGATATGTGTCAAATGTTTTGGCTGCATATCTCCAGTCAACATCGCAAAGAGCTACAATGTTCTCCGTTGCCAGGTGTCTTAAGTTGGTTGCACCCATTCCTCCGATACCAACACCTGCAATATTAAGTTTATCGCTCGGTGCCTTATGGCCTAAACCGGCCACTGCATGACTTGGCACGATCGTAATTCCGGCAGCAACAGCAGCCGTTGTTCCAATGAAAGACCTTCTTGAAATACTGTTTTTACTTGATTTCTTTTCCATAATTATTAATGTTTTATTGGATAGGTATTTTTATATTACGTTATTTAAAAGAATGCTAAATATAATGATATTAATAGTTCGGTCAAAGATGCTTTAACATTTCCTTAAGAGTAAAGGTAAAAACTTATTTTCAATTTTAAATTGTTTATGCTAAGTTCATTTTGTAATATATTAGTTTTCACTCTTTTATTTAGTTAAAAATAGCTTTTTTCTATTCAGGTTAAATAAAATCAATTTGATTCAGGATTTTAATGTTTTTATATTTGCTGAGTAAATTTAAATAAATCTAAATAATAATAACCTTTAAAATTTCTGATATGTTAACAGTTGGAGATAAGTTTCCTGAATTTAAAAAACAAGCAGTTTTAGCCAATAAAGAATTTGGCGAAGTAAATTCTGAAGAATACAAAAATAAGGGCAATTGGATGGTTATGTTCTGGTATCCGAAAGATTTTACCTTTGTGTGCCCTACCGAAATCATAGAGTTCAATAAAAACCACAATAAATTTGTTGAATTAAATACCGTTTTATATGGCGCTTCAACGGATACCGAGGCAGTTCACCTGGCTTGGAGGGAGCATGACCCCCGACTGGCTGATCTTAAATTTCCGTTGATTGCAGATACTTCAAAATCGATAAGTGAAGAACTGGGCATTTTGCAGCCGGAAAAAGTGGCATATCGCGCTACTTTTATTGTTGACCCGGAAGGAATTATTCAGTGGGTTAATGTAAATAATGACTCGACCGGCAGAAATGTGGCAGAAGTGTTAAGAGCCCTGGAAGCTACGCAAAATCCAGGATTGACTGCTTGCGACTGGGTTCCGGGACAAGCAACTTTATAACTTAAAACAAAAAATTATGAAAGTAAGAAAAGTAAAATCCGTATGGAACGGTACCCTGAAAGAGGGGAAAGGAAAAATGAATATTACAGGCTACAGCGGGCCGTTTACATTTGCATCGCGTTTTGAGGAGGGTAAAGGAACCAACCCGGAAGAATTGGTTGGCGCTGCACAGGCCGGTTGTTATTCCATGTTTTTGTCGGCTTTAATCAGCGGCGAAAATCTGGTTCCGGAAAGTATTGAAACGGAGGCTTCGGTTACCTTGGGCGAACTCGACGGCGGGCCTGCCATTACCAATATTAAATTGGATTGTGTAGTAAAATGTGATGGCCTTTCTCAGGAGAAGTTTAACGAACTTGCCCTTACTGCAAAAGAAAGATGCCCGATTTCAAGGCTGTATGCAGGCGGCTCTGCAAATATTGAATTAGACGCCAAATTGGTGTAATAAATAAAATCAGAGAAGAAAAGGAGCAATTTTGCTCCTTTTTTTATGTTTATTGCAGCTTAAAGTCTACTATTATTTTAATTGTCTTTCCTTTAAACTCAGGAATATCAAGAGGTGGTGCCAATTCAAGTACTCTTTTAATTTCATTTGACAGGATCCTTTTACTAACTTTCTTTTTGTATTTACCAGATTTATTTGTTTTATATCCCACAACTACAATTTCATCCAGCTTTATATCACTTGAATTTGGTTTTGTAATATCGAAAATATTTCCTTTTTTATCCACTCTGAAATTGAATGAAACTTTGCCTTCCGTGTCGTTTTCTTGTGCTTCTACCGGGTATTTAATTTTATTGGCAATGAATTTACGTAACTCCAGGGGAGTGGTAATTTCATTCGAACTTTCCACTTCTACATTGTCTATGTAAACATTCCGACTGGAAACTTCCAAAACTCCAAATTTACCAAAATCGCCGTATTTTTTTGTGGCTTCCTGAGGTTCTGTTTTTTTGATCTTTTCAATCAGATCCCGATCGATTTCATTCAGTTTTTTACCGGTTGTTTTTCCATTCAGTACAACGGGAATTTCATTTTGAGTTAATTCTTCCGGATTTTTCAAGGTCACTTCAATTGCACCGTTTGTACCCAAATCGCCATATTTTTCAGTCGCTGAAGTATCTTTTAATACATTTACTGATTTGATATAAACCGGATCAATCTGTCCAATATCGTGAAATCGTTTCCCATCTACAAGAACAAGCGGTTGTTCTTTTACGGTTTCTTCAAAGTTGTTTGCATTGGCATTTAATGTTTTTGTATTTTTAGTGGTAATTATTATAACTCCATTTTTGCCTTTTTTACCATATAATTCGGTGGCTGATTTATTTTTTAGAACACTGATACTGGCAATATCATTTACAGGAATATCGTTGATTTCATCATCATATTCTTTTCCGTCAACAATTATTAATTTATCGTTTAAATTTTCCCTGAGTTTGGTTTCGATACAAATCACCCCGTTTTTGCCTTTTTCGCCGTATAAATCAGTAGCCGATTTATCTTTTAAAACATCAATACTTTCAATGTCTGCAGGATCCAAATTGGTAATGTCTGCCACTTCTTTTCCATCCACAATATAAAGCGGCGGATTTTTCATGTCCGGACTTATTCGTACAATTTCTGAATCGTTTTTTATGTTAGGGGAAGGATAGTCAGCAGCAGTTTTTTTAGCGTTCTTTTCGGCAACCAACTCTGCATTTATTTCCTTTTTTCCATTAACCGGTAACTCTTTCACTTCGTAACCCACCATTGAAAAAATAAGTTTATCTATTTCAGCTTCATCGCCAATTAAATAATATCCCAGTGTGTTGGTAATCGTACCAATAGTTTTGCCTTTAATCAGAACGGCTGCACCTTGTATGGGTTCCCCTTTTTCGTTGGTTACTCTTCCTGAAATTTCAAATTTCTTTTCTTTATGTTTTGCTAAAGTTGGATTTCCATAAAGAATATCTTGTGTGCTGACATAGTCAGTTTTCACATTGATTTCCGATTTTCCTTTAACTTTCATTTCTTTTTTTACTGAGCCCTGTACAATAAAAACCAGTGTTTCGTTGTCGTCATCGAGTCGGATTTCATAATTTCCATTAGAATCGGTAACTGTTCCAATAGTTGTTCCTTTTACAATAATTGAAGCTCCAGAAATAGGATCGCCGTTTTGGTCGGTTACTTTTCCTGAAATTTTTACTTCTTTTAAAGATTTGTTGGAATATACTTTTACCCTCGATTCTCCTGTTTTAAAATCCATAACTGAAGCATCTTTTGCAACTTCACCATATTTTGCAACAGCATTTTCCCCGGAAAGAATAACCGCAGACTCAAAATTATAACTCTCAATTTTTTGAGCTTCTTCGTCGCTTATAATTTTTCCATCAATGGCAAAGATTGTTTTTGACGATTTCGAATTGGTTTGTTCCGATTGTTGCTCTGAAGTTAGTTTGTCAAATTCAGGATTTGTGCCTGGAATGTAATCGTTCGTCCGTATAAAAAATACTGAATTTTTTTCATCGTTTTCAATATTCATCCCATTTGATATAACCTTATCTTCAATTCCCAACGCCAACATTATTTCACGCCCATCCAGTTCTTTCGAAAAATCAATGGATTGTAATGCTGGATTATCGCGTGGAATGACTTTACCATCCACAACAATGTCGATTTTTTTTCCAGTCTGAACAATTTCAGTTTTCAATTCTTTGTTCGAAAGACCCATAATCAGCACAGCCAGCAATGGAAGAACAACCAGTTGTTTCAGCAGTGCATATTTATTTTCGGTTTTCTTTTTCATCATTATAATGCGGTTTTTAAGTTGCGAACCATTAAGTGCCGTAAGAAACGGAGCTACACCACTTTTATCGGCCAGCGTAACCATTGCCATTTGGTAAGTTTGCAGATCGCTTGATTTGGCAATTTCGTGGTCGGTTTTATATTCCAGGTTGTTTTTTACGGCATTTTTTATGAGCCAGGCAAACGGATTAAACCACTGAAAAAGAAACAGTATTTCAGAAAAAAGTATATCGATGGTATGTTTTTCCTTTACATGAATATTTTCGTGGTTTACAATTATATTCAGGTTGGGGTGGGAGAGCGTTTTTTCGGAAAGAACTATTTTATTGAAAAACGAAAACGGATGGACATCTTTTTTTGTAATGTTTACCAGTTTTTCAAAAAGTTTCTGAATACGGCTTTTTCTGATAATTGAAATGGCTTTGAGGTGGCCCAGCAAAAGATGAAATAAAAATCCGGTTGCTCCCAGCAAATAAATTCCAAATAAATAGTGGTACCATTCGAAAACAAATGCAGGCGGGTGATATGTTGAAGAATCGGCTAGATAAGCAAAACTGCTAAAATCAACTTGAGAAGCTGGTTCAACATATTTTATGGTGGTAAATGTAATGAGCGGAATAACAAAACTTAGCGCCAGCGAAACCAGCAAATAAATCCGGTTAAAAACAAACTGTTTTTGGTTTTGGAACAGGAGCAAAAAGGCAATGTAAAATGCACCGGCAGTAATCCCTGATTTTCCAATGTAGATGAGGAAACTTTCCATTAGTTTTCGTCTTTAATCATTTTGATCAGCTCTTCCAGTTCTTCCGGCGACAATCCTTTTTCCTTTACAAAAAAGGCAACCGCACTTTTATACGAATTATCGAAGTAGTCGCTCACCACCTGTTTCATAAACGAGCGGCGGTACTCTTCTTTCGAAATTAGTGGAAAGTACTGGTAGGTGTTGCCATATTGTGTATATCCGATAATCCCTTTGTCTTGCAACAAACGCACCAGCGACGACACCGTATTGTAATGTGGTTTCGGATCATCATATAGTTCCAGTATGTCTTTTACAAATGCTTTTTCAAGTTTCCAGAGGATTTTCATTACCTCTTCTTCTTTACGGGTGAGTTTTTTCATTTTATTTATCTGGTTTTTAACTGTCATTCCGACGAGGTATGAGGAGGAATCTCATCTAAATTCAGCAGATTTCTCATCCGCCAGTCGACGGATTCGAAATGACAATTTTCAATTTATGCAACAAACTTACAACTGATTTTTCAGTTTTGCAACTGATTTTTCAGTTATTTGCGTAATAATATTTTTCCCTTCTTATTATGAATAAAAAAATACTATCCAAAAATGAGCAGCATTTTAACCTTTCGCATAGATATATATAATACATGCGAATCACGTGCGAAGCTCGGGGAAAGTAATAGGTGGTAAGCACAACCCCGGAGTGGGTTGAATTTTTGATAATCAGCTAATATCAACTCTTGATTCGATTAATACAAAGTAAATTTGTTGTTTTAAGAAATGGATTGCCTTTACATTTCATCCAAAAAAATGGCAACTTCTTTCATATCCCTTTTTTGGCGAGAGTAAAGGAGGCATTTACATTTCTCCACCACTATAATCCATATTGCCGCCGTTATCCTGGTTGTTATTTCCCCGTTCATCGGATTTGAAGTTATTTATTTTGTAACTCAAGGTGAGCATAACTACACGTGGTTCGCGTGACCATTTAAAGTAGCTTTTAAAATCAGTGCCGTAAGATGTACGTTCAAATTTTCCGGTTCCCAGCGGGTCTCGAACACTCAATGTAGCCGATAGTTTTTTATCCAGGAATTCCTGTCGGTAAGAAATATTTGAGAAAAACATGGCTTTCGATTCTCCCTGTGCAGAAACAGAAGGACCACGATAAAAACCGGTTATCTGCAACCTCGATTCGGATGAGAATTTAAAAGTTGTATTCATTCGTCCGTTCCAGTTGGTACTTTCCCGGTTAAATGATTTGCCGTTTAAATCACCTGTTATCCGGTAATTATACATTGAAGCGCTGGCATTTACCATTAGCCATTTGGTAAAGTTTACATTTCCGGTCAGTTCAAATCCGGTCGAGAAATCTTTATCAAAATTATCTGTATTCATATAAAAAATTCCATTTTCCCCTAACGTTTCAATACGGTCGATTTTGTTGTGAGTTACCCTTCGAAAAGCATCGAGCGAAACATACGAACGTGTTTTTCCGAATCTTTTCAGAATACCCAATTCGTACGAATCGGTGTATTCCGGTTTCAAATCAGGATTTCCGTAACGAATGGTATACCGGTTGTAATAATTGGCTGAAGGATCCAAATCGCGACCGTTTGGCCGGTTGATACGGCGACTGTAACTCGCCATTAATTCATTGGTTTCTTTCAGCTTGTACGATAAATGAAGCGTTGGGAACAGATCAAATCGATTTAGTGAAGACTTTTTGTTTGCATTGGTATTGTCAATTTCGCGCTTTGTTAATTCACCACGCAGACCAGCCATATATTCAATTTTTCCCAGTTTATTACTGAATGTAGTGTAGGCGGCATGAATATCGCGACTAAAATCGGTATTGCTCGAATAGGTGTTGTTTACCACCCAGGTATCGGTTGCCTGGTTGTAATCTTTAAACAGCATATCGTCTTTGTCGGTTTCCATGCGGGTTTGCCAACCTGCTTCCAGCCTTCCGTCTTCACTGAACGGGTAAGTATAATCAACTTTTAACCTTAAATCCGATTCATCCTGAAGTTGCGTAGTTAGCACCCGGGCCAGGTAATCGTTGGTTCTCAGATATTGTTCATTGGCGACCACTTCGGTTTCTTCTTCGTTGTCAGTGCCATTTTCACCGGAGTAAAAAGCCATGGCTTCAATTTTATGCCCTTTGTTGTTAAATTTATGCTGAAGGTTCATTGTTGCACTGTAAAAGTCGTTGTCGCGCGCAGAGGTTTCGTCGCTTACCGAAAATACTTGATCAGTTGGTGGCTTTGTGTAAGCATGTGTTTTACCGCTTCCACCGCGTGTGTCTTTCGATTTACCCAGTTCGCCCGAAACGGAAAGTGTAGTTTTATCAGAAAGATAAAGATCAATACCCGATTTAAATGTGTGGCCTCCCCTTATGAAATTTCTGGAGCCGTTTATATCTAAATAAGAAGTAGTATCGTTGGAATAAGTTTCACGTTTCGAAATCATGTTTCCGTAATTGGTTTCATCGCGCCAGTCAGCACCAATAAAATAATTGAATTTTTGTGTACGGTAATTCAACGTAAAATCGCCGCGGTATTTGTCTTTTGTTCCTACGGTGGCGTTTACAATTCCGCTAATACCGTTCATTGCATTTTTTTTCATTACCAGGTTGATGATGCCGGCAGTGCCATCGGGGTCGTATTTAGCAGACGGGTTGGTAATTATTTCGATATTTTTGAGTGCCGAAGCCGGAATTTGCCGAAGAGCATCGCTGCCACTGAGCACACTTGGGCGCCCATCGATAAAAACCGTAAAGTTAGAAGAGCCACGCAACGATACGTTTCCTTCAATATCTACCTGAACCGAAGGCGTATTTTCCAATACATCAACAGCCGTACCTCCCGTGGCATTAATATCCTGGCTAACATTTATTACTTTTTTATCGAGTTTGTATTCAATGCGGCTTTTATCAGCTACTACATTTACACCTCCCAACTCAACGGACGACGGTTCTAAATCTATTTTTCCCGAATCAAATAATGGATTGTTCCTGTTCAAAACGATATCAGGAATTTTTGTTTTTTCAAAACCAATGAATTTAGCTTCCAGGTAGTATTCTCCGTATGTCATACCTGTAATTTCAAATGTTCCGTTTTTGTCGGTAATTCCACCGGAAACCAGTGTCGAGTCAACTTTGTCATATACTGCTACGTTTGCATATTCCATGGGTTGATTGGTTTCCTCGTCAACAATAATCCCTTTAATTACTCCAGATTTATCGTCATCGTCTGTTAACGATTTTCTTTCCGGCCGATCCAGCGCGGAAGATGTTAAATGAAGGCACAATAAAATTAATCCGATCAGATGTTTCATTATTTCTGTTTTTCTGTTTGATTCTACTCGTCTTTGTTTTCAAAAGCTATTGTATTTAGGACAAAAAACTCTTTTGTAGGTTTAATGGCAAGTTTGTTAACGAGTTGTTAACATGGATTTTTCAAATTACCTTTTGTTTTTCATACAAATGAAGACTATATTCAATTTGAAATAAATTGTGCAGGTAAAATGGATATGACTGATTTTTCTATTTAAAAACATAATAAATAATTGAAATCGTTTTCTTTTAAAAAATCAACATGTAAATTTGTTAAATACATATCTCGTTAAACAAATACTATCTTTTAAATATTAAGCATATGAGTGATCAACAGGTACAAAAGCCACAAACGCCTCCGCCAAATTATTTGGTTTGGGCGATTTTAACTACCATTTTATGTTGTCTTCCTTTTGGTATTGTTTCTATTGTATTTGCCTCGCAGGTAAATGCGAAGTACGCTGCCGGGGATTATGATGGAGCTAACAAATCAAGTAAGAATGCGAAAACCTGGGCATGGGTTTCTTTTGCAGTAGGAGCAGCAGGTATAATTATTTACGCGATTGCGATATTTGCATTAGGTGTAACCGCGTTCTGGGCCAATGGATTAAATTCCTGAAGATGAAGAGATTTATCTTCTGGGGACTGCTTACAATTATGGTTGTTTTGGCAGTCCTTTTTTTTGTGCTCGATCCTGCTAAAAATGCCCTTTTCCCCAAATGTGCGTTTTATTCGTTAACAGGTTATTACTGTCCCGGTTGTGGCTCTCAGCGTGCTATTCATAGTTTGTTGCATTTGAACATATCCGGAGTTGTAAGTAATAATTTTTTGTTTCTGCCGGCAGTTTTACTGATTTTATATCATTATGTTCACCCTCTGCTCAACCTTAAATTCAATTGGCGGCTTCCCAATATTTTTTATTTTAAAAGTACTCCGTGGATTATTTTTGTGGTAATTATTTTATTCTGGATTCTACGTAATATTCCTTATTATCCGTTTTCTGTTTTGGCCCCAAATTGAAGGTTTTGGTTTGAAAGTTTGATTGTTCGAACGTTTTAAAGTTTATGCTTCAATGTTATGATCGTTTTGGTTATATCAAAATATTCTGAACCAAAGAAATTTTAGCCCCAACAAATCAATAATTTTTTGATCATAAACTGATTGCTTTTCTCTCCTGAAAACTATAAATTGTTGTCATTGTGACTGAATACTGTGACTGCGAACTGATCACTTTTCCTTCATTCCAAATTTTGGATTGTATCTCAGGTAGTTTATAATTATGAATCCCGGAATGGTTGAAATCATTACCCAGATAAAAAAGAGTTGGTAGCCGATTTGTTCCTGTATCCAGCCGCTAATCATTCCAGGTAACATCATCCCCAGTGCCATAAAACCGGTGCACAGGGCGTAATGCGAGGTTTTAAAATCGCCTGCCGAAATATAAATGAGGTACAGCATGAATGCGGTAAATCCGAAACCGTATCCAAATTGCTCGATGATTACGGAGCCGGTGATTATCCAAAGACTTTGGGGTTGAACAAAAGCCAGAAAAACATACACTAAATTGGGCAGGTTCATGGCAAAAACCATGGGAAGCATCCATTTTTTCAGTCCCTGGCGTGCGATTACAATGCCTCCTAAAATTCCACCAATCGTTAAAGCAATAATTCCGGCGGTACTGTACACCGAAGCAAACTGCATTTCACTCAGTCCCAGGCCTCCTTTGTCCATGCTGTCAAGCATAAACAGTGGGGCAATTTTCACCAGTTGCGCTTCTCCCAGGCGAAATATCAAAATAAAAAAGATGGAAACAACGATGTATTTCTTTTTGAAAAAGGCGATGAAAGTTCCCCCGAATCCGCTAAAAATTTGCTTTGCTGAATGCATTTTGTGGTTAAAGTCCTCGACCGGAAACGGAATAATAATGGTGTGCCAAATAAAAAGCGCAATAAAAAGGATAGCAGCAGCTAAAAAAGTCATGCTCCATGACCACGCGTTGTTGCCTGTCATATCGCCTAACTTTCCGGCCATAAAAACCAGCAGACCGGTTCCAAACCATACCGAAACCCGGTAAAATGTATTCCTGATTCCGATAAAATAGGCCTGTTTATGTTCCGAGAGTCCCAGCATGTAAAAACCGTCGGCCGAAATATCATGAGTAGCCGAGCTAAATGCCAGCAACCAAAGAAATGTCAGGCTGTATTGAAAAAAATGGTTTGTTGGAATTACCAGCGCTACTCCCACCAGCGCCACTCCAATGATAAGTTGCATGAGTAAAATCCACCAGCGTTTGGTTTTAATAATGTCGACAAACGGGCTCCACAACGGTTTGATTACCCACGGAAGATAAAGTAACCCAGTATATAACGTATTATCGGCATTTGAAATTCCCAGCACCTTATACATTACACCGGCTACCGACATTACTAAAATGTATGGCAATCCTTCAGCAAAATAAAGAGATGGCACCCAAAGCCAGGGATTTCTTGATGTTTGTTTAGTCATCGCTCGATTTTAATGATTTAAACCGGTAACCATTGGTGTACATATATTCAATTAGCTCGTCGAGCAGGTTATAAAACTTATCCTTTCTGGCCGGTTTTGTCCCCGGATGAATAAGTAGAATTGCACCATTCAGATGTTCCGGTCTATATTCTTCAAAGATTTTTAAATTTTCCCAGATTTTTTCGGATGATTTGTAGTTTTCCATTTTGGGAGTTGTATTATCTTCATTGGTTCCTGTTCCGGGTGTAAAATTCACAACCTCGATTCCCAGTTTTGTGCACCAGTCAACAATTTGCCGGTTACACCATTCATAAGGTGGAATAAAATATGCAGCTTCCTTCCGTTGAACCCCAAATCTTTTTAGTGCTTTATAATTGTTGTCCAAATCGGTTTTAAACTTTTCAAAAGTAATGAGTGTTGAATCCTGATTTTTCCAGTCACAATAAAGCAAATGTTTGTCGGAATGTGGCCCGACATAATGTCCGTCCTTAATAATTTTCTGAATAATTCTTTTATGATTTCGGTTTCGTAAAAAATTACCGGTAAAAAAGAAAGAACCTTTAATTTGGTGCGCATTTAATATATCAAGAATCTGTTCTCCTCCTTCAAAAAGTGAATCAGCAGTAAAAACCAGGTAAATATTTTGTTTTTCCGGATTGATCCTAACAATTGCACCGGTCTTATCTTTTTCAAATTTTTCTTTTTCTGTTTGAATTCTTCCTTCGTATTTCAGGGGAACAAGGTGAAAACTATGGCTGGCGATACTGTCCATAATGATTTCATTGGTGGAATAGTCTTCCTCAATATTATTGCAAACCCCTTTAACCGTTGAGAAAATTAGTAAAGCTGTTAAAAGGAAGAAAATTTTTTTCACTAGTGTATTATTGATTTAGTACATTGTATTTCAAATTAGTATATCATGAAGTTTGTTTGTATGCACTTTGACCCATGGAACTCCCATGATAAAAATATTCATGTCCTTTTATGACTTCAGAATCATGGTCGTTTCATATGTTATATCCCAATTTTATCATTCACGTAAGTACAAAATTAATCATGAAATTCGGGAATTAAATTCCATATTTTCACGGTTAATAATGTTTTTTCAACTCAATCTCTTTAAAATAATGCGCTAATATCTCTTTATATGAATATCCTTTTTCGCCCATTACAGCGGCTCCAATCTGGCAAAGACCTACGCCGTGTCCCCAGCCGGCACCGGTCAGTACAAATTTTTGCGGAATTCCGTTTTTAAAGTCAAGATGATCGACCACAAAAGCCGAACTGTATAAATGCGATTTTGATAGCCACTTTCTTATTTCCAGTTCTTTACCAACGGTCAGTGTTCTTTTTGTACCGTTTATTTTAAGTTGGATAATCCGGGAAGAGTGTCCGCGTTTTAAGGCTTCCAGTTTTATAATCTTACCAAAATCAATTCCTGAGCGTTCTTTTATTAGAATTGAAATTTCTTTTTGTGCATATTCCACTTTCCAGCGGTAAAAGTCGGAAGTGTCCTGATCGAATCCAGGCAGCACCTGCGATAATATTTTTTTGTCGACAGTATTGCAGAAAGCGTGTGGTTTGTTCCTGATCCAAACTTCCGCTTCATCTTCCAAACGCAAATCGACGCAGGTGGTGTCGCCAAATTCCGAGTCAACAACTTTGGTGAGGTATTTATGACGCACCGGCTCCCAAACATTTTCGAAGTTCTCGGAAATACCTCCGCAACATTTTGAGAAACGCGCATCACAAATTTTATCATCAAAAGCCAGAACTTCTCCATAAGTTTCCTCCACAGCCTGTAATGCTTTTTCGGAATAGATTTTTGTAATTCCCTGGTAACGCTGGCAGTGGTCGTCGGCACAAACATCGAAGTTGCTGTGGTCTTCGCGGTCGTACCAGCGGATGATTTCATCTTTGGTTTCGTGT
>Ga0102953_1001631_pt1 | contig 14133 bp, 8 predicted proteins | sample SalPon2A_C_D2_MG_FD_78509 | JGI IMG/M metagenome (GOLD analysis project Ga0102953, IMG submission 78509) | Soil microbial communities from South San Francisco under conditions of wetland restoration - Salt Pond MetaG R2A_C_D2_MG | ecosystem: Environmental > Terrestrial > Soil > Wetlands | place... | reverse complement strand
TACTAAACTTTTTGTGGGAAGTCTCCCATGGGCAGTAGACGACCAGGCCCTGCAGGCAGCTTTTGAACCACACGGAACGGTCGTTTCTGCTAAAGTGATCACTGATCGTCAGACCGGTAGATCGAGAGGATTTGGATTCGTAGAAATGGAAAACGAATCTGAAGCAAGTGCAGCTATTGAGGCTCTTAATGGAACAGATCTTAAAGGCCGTAATATTATAGTTAGCGAAGCAAAACCGAAGAGTTAAAAAATAAGTTTTTGGTAAACTTGCAATCCCAAAGGCGCTTTTTCAAAGCGCTTTTGTTTTTTTTAAAACAAATACGCATTAAATCCAATCTTAAAATTATTATCACCCCGGTGATTTAATTTCCATCCGAATTCAATTTTTACAGGTATTAAAGCATGAGAGAGTCCAAAACCAATTTCATAAAAAGGACTGTTAAAAGTATTAACCGGCAGAGGGAGAATCGCTTCTGATTCTGAGCTTACTTTTGAATATGCTATATTGAAAAATGTATTTAACCTGATATCCCAATCTTTAAAACCGGGTATACCGAACATCCGGAATAAATCTGTACCAAAAGAATAATCTAAAGTTATCGTAGCAACCCTATCCCCGGTTATTTCGTTGTATTCAAGGGTTCTGAAAGTATAATTATGAGATAAAAGATTAATATCCGCGGGCAGTGCATACATAAACTGAAGAGGCAGATTTCCTTTATTATACATTCCGTAAATACGATAACTTAAATAAGTTGAGCCAAGAGAATTTAGCCTGCCGAAAACAGATAATTCGTACTTTGTAAATTTAGCACCACTGTTTATTAAATCCGGATTAGAATAAGTAACATCTCCATCGAAAATCACATACGATTTTCCGAAGGAAGTTCTTCTCCTGAAAACCCCATCTTCTATATAATTTCTAAAGTCTAATCTAAATCCAGCCTTTAAAGCATTTATTCTTGTTTCATAAATCGGCGGATTTTGCCTGTATGTTTTTGAGGAATTTAAAACAGACACCGATGTGTTAGTACTTGCATTATTATCTGTAACATTCATAAATCCCGCATTCAGCCTGAGAACGGGAAAAACTTCAGTGCGAAAATTAAAATTGAAACCTTTGGAATAATAATAATCTCTAAAATCATCTTTAAAAATAAGTGCAAGAAAAGTGGTGGTTATCTTTTTATACGAATCTGAGCCTGCAAAAAGAACATTAATCCCACTAAAGGCATCGAACGAAATTCTGGAAGTTCTGTAATCTCCCAAAAGATAAGATGCACTAAAACTCTTTTTAAATCTTTTATCAGCAAAACCATATGAAAACTGCATATTTGAATAGAGCCTTCTGTCAGCCAGATCTGAAAAATTAAAATCCAGATCAAGTGAATGTCCTTCTACCCTGTTAAAATGATATAACCCCAGGGGCCCGTTTGTAGAGAAATTATCTGAAAAATTAATTCTGCCTGATAAAATTGAAAACCTGTCTCCAAATGATTTCTCTATATTATTAAGGCTGTCAATTCTCTGGTAAGCCAGGGTCTCCTCCTGTGTATTTGGAATTGTTTGTGACTCTTTCCAATAAAGTGAATCTTTATTGTCTGCATCAGGAAGAACAGTTACTACTGCTTTATTGAAAAATGAATCATCAATTTCCGGATTTATTTTAAAATCATATAAAATTGAATTAAGCTCAAAACCAAACCTTGCCAGCCCAAGATAATTTACATTTACTAAAATGTGATAATCGATAGGCATCGTTATTGAATCTTTTATAACAGAAAATTGCTGGACAACATTTATTGTATCGAATATTCCCCCTACATTTGCAGCGCTGTTTAATTGTAGATCAACCTTTAATAAATCAAAAGTCTTATCGCTGATAAATATTCTGCCAATAAATCCGGGGTAATCGGGTCTTACAGGTGCGATAAATATCTGGTAAACAGAGTTATTATTTATTGCCAGAATGTTCTTTAGGTAAAAATTGTAATATTCCAGAGCATCATCTGCCAGGGGTGTTGGCAAATTTAGACCGATTAAATTGACTCGGTTTTCGTAAAAATTTTGTATTAACCTGCCTCCTGTGAACATATTTAAAGTAGGCGGAAGGTTTGCGCTTTGTTTCCTGGCAAGAATTACTTCTTTATAATCGTTTGGTTTTTTAAAATATCCCTTGCTTTGGTTTTCAAGTATTGCAGTAATTTTCAGATCAGTCGAATCCCCTCCACCGATATCTAAATTTAAACTTCTTCTTTGTATATCAATGTCTTTTTCGGTTTTTAAAATACCTTTGGTATATGCTTCATATTCATAGCTATTCAATTTCCGGTTTCGTTCTTCTTTTCGCGCAATTGCATTTTTTATTATTCTGATTGCAGGATCTTCGCCCGGAATAATTTTTATTTCAGGAAGAGTAATGTGAGTTCTATTTAAATGAAAATCTACACCCGAAAGATTTTTATCTACTTCAACTGTAAGTGTATCTGAATAATACCCAATAAAAGAAGCGATAAGTGTATAACTACCGGGATTGACTTTTAATTCATACTCTCCATCTTTATTTGCGGCTGTTCCGTAATTTGTGCCTGCAATTCGGATATTGGTAAAGCTCATTTCTTCGTAGGTTTTTGCATCTACTACTTTACCGCGGATAAAATATTGTTGTGCATTAATCGCTGTTGAAAAGAATAATAAAAGTAAGAATATCCTCATGCTGCCCGGCTGTGGTTTTTAGTAATTTGCTCTGATTTAGGTTACAATAATAGGGAATTACAGAATTTCATCAAAGAAAGAAAGGATGGATAAAAAGTACAAAAAGTCTGTTTTAGCTAACTTTCAGATCATTCTAACTTTCCTGCCTTTTTTGTAATTTGGATTCTATTTCGGTTCGCATCAAATACATTTATAGAATTTATTTATGAAAAACATTATTGCAATAAGACGGGAAGGATCAGGAAAAAGGGGTGAAAAGCGAGTTGCAATTACTCCGTCTTTTGCAAAACAAATAGTTAGCTGGGGACACAAACTTCTGGTTCAGCCATCTGTCAGTCCTAAAACCGGAGATACAAAAAGAGCATTTCTCGATTCACAATACAAAAAATCCGGTGCCGAAATTACAGAAGATATTTCAAAAGCAGACGTGATTTTCGGACTTAAAGAGGTCGGCGCACGCAAAGTACTTTCCGAAAAAACATATTATTTTTTCTCACACACACACAAGGGACAGTTAAAAAACAGGTTAATGTTAAAAACCCTTGTTGAGAAAAAATGCACACTAATAGATTACGAATTGATAAGAGCCGTAAATAACAGCAGGCTGATAACAGCATTTACATACAACGCTGGTTACGCCGGAATGGTGGATACGCTCTGGACTTTCGGTGAAAGGCTGAAAAGAAAAGGAATAAAAAATCCTTTTGAAAAAATACCACAGGCTGTTGAAGGAGAAGACCTTCAGCATATTATCAGAATTATAAAAGAAGCTAGAAAACAGATTAAAAAATATGGTACCCCAAAAGAAATTCCCCCGATTATTTCAGTCTTTTTAGGAAACGGAAAAACCAGCTATGGCGCACAGGAAATTTATAATACTTTCCCGGTCGATTCCATTACACTTAAGCAACTGCCCGAAGTTTATTCATTCGGTTCCAGGGATAAAATGTATAAACTAGTTTTAAGAGTAACCGACTTTTTCAGATTTAAAGAAGAATATAAAAATGCAGTTGAAAATTATAATAACCTTGCTGTGCTGGAAAAAGAAAGACACTATTTAAAAAACCCGGGAATGTATGAATCAAACCTGGATAATATTTTACCTTATACTTCTATCCTTATGAACTGCATAGTCTGGTCGCCGGATTACCCTCGTTCATTGTCAAATGAACTGATGAAGAATATTTACAAAAAACATATAACGCTTATTGCAATCGGCGACATTACGTGCGATCCTAACGGTTCGATTGAATTTTCAAAAGAAACGTGGATAGACAACCCGGTTTATATTTATGATCCTGTAAAGGGAGCAATGCGAGATGGATTTGAAGGAGATGGAATTGCGGTAATGGCGGTTACAAATCTTCCCTGTGAATTTTCTGCCGATGCTTCGGAGCAATTTAGCAAAGATTTGTCTCCTTTCTTAAAAAAGATTGTAAATGCAGATTATAAAAATGACCTGAATAGTTCTGGTCTGCCTGATGAAATTAAACGCGGAGTAATTATGTGGAAAGGAAAATTTACCAAAGAATTTGAGTATATGAAGAGTTTCATTGCTTAGGATTAACAGGAGTTTTTATTCGTACTAAACAACAGGGGATTAATGAAAACAAAATTTTTGTATTTAACAGGTTTTGCGGTACCAATTCTATTCTGGATTACACTCTTCATCAGCGGTTTAATTTATGGGGATTATAATCACCTGACAAGAATGGTAAGTGAATTGGGGACAATTGGGACAACTTCACGGATTGTTTTTGAACCTGGATTACTTCTATGTTCAATTCTAAGTTTGATTTTCGTAATCTCTTTGTACAAAACTTGCCGACATTTTAAATTAAATATATTGCCTGTAATATTAATTTTGACTTATTCATTTTCAATTGCGGGGGCTGCAATATTTCCTTTGCCTTTAATGCTACATGAAATAATGGGAATGCCTTCTGTTCTTCTAATATTCTCTCCATTACTTAGCTTCTTTTTATGGAAAAACAATAAAAGTCTTCCATTTATAAAATTATTTTCTCTGTTTAGTTTTATATTAATGTTACTCGGTTTTCTAGTTTATTTACCTGATTTTATGGGGAATTACATTGGTTTGAAGCAGCGGTTCTTTCACATTGGCTGGTCGGTTTGGTTTATCTATTTGAGCTTTATTTTGTTAAATCTTAATAAAAATAAATTTAAAAAAGACACGCAATAAAATTAAATTACAAGGTTAATTCTTCTTCTTTAAATTCAATTCCAAATTCTTTTAATTCTTCCAGTACCGGTTCGTAGATGTCTTTATGTGTCGGGATCAATACTCCCTTTTCTGAGATTTTATTTTGCAGGATTAATTTTGCTCCTATACCGATAGGAATCCCAACTGCACGAGCCATTGCGGTATCATCAATATCTTTGCCATCCAGGATTAATGTTGAGGTAACTAACTTTTCACTGGAATCAATTTCATATTTTATTTCAGTTTGCAAAACAGTCATATCACTGTCTGTATCCTTAAAATGCCATTTCTTTTCCAGTTGTTTTAGCAGTATTTGTGCTGAAGTTGCATTGCTAACGGGAATTTTTTCTTCATTAAAAAGATCAAGCCAGAGGAGGTCACTAATTACTTTTTCGTCCGAATATCCGTTTAAAAAATTTATCAGCCTTTCTTTTGGTTCAGAATTTCCGGAACCTGGAATAAATTTCCCCATCCAGTCTTTAAATGTAAGTTCATTTGAATTTTCAATTTGTTGCTCGTCATTAGTTAAACCAATTTTAATTAACGCATTCCAGCTTTTGCAAAAACCAGGTTTTCTTAATGAACCGCGGTAAATATTTTTTACTTCTTCAATTCCGTATTTTTTTAAATATGCGACCGCATCACGGTTAGGATAGGATTCAAATTTTCCAAGGGGTTTAACATCAATTAGTTCAGTATCGAGAAACAATTTTTTATACGGAACGGTTATTTCTTCTCCATTTTTAAGATACCTGCCGCCAGCCTTCCCTGCATTCACAACATTCATCGGGCTCCAGGTAAATTTATATCCCCAGCAGTTATCATCGCTTCTGGGCGCAACAAGTCCACCGCCAAAAGACCTGAACGAAGTAATCTTTCCGCCATCTTTTTTTGTTTTATTAATGAGCCGCTTTGATTCCATATGATCCAGACCTGGGTCCACGCCCATTTCATTTAAGAAAATCAGTCCGGCATCTTTTGCTTGATTATCGAGTTCATACATTTCTTTTGAAACGTAAGAAGCATTAATAAAATTGGTTTTTGAAGTAAGACATTGTTTAGCGGCTTTTATATGAAGCGTTGCGGGCAAAATTGAAATTACAAGATCAGCAATTCCAATTTCCTTTTTTCTTTGATTTTCATTTAAAATATCAAATTGAATTGCTTTACCGCGGGTGTGATTTTTTACTTTTTCTTTTGCCAGCGTAAGAGAAAAATCCCCTACTTTTACGAACCAGTCTTCCTTCGCTGATCTTTCAAGAAGGTAGTCGATGAGCGGCGCAGATGTTCTCCCTGCACCAAGAACCAGTATATTTTTCATTAAAAAGTCGGTAATTCATTCAAAAATATTAAGTAAACCTAATAATAATTCAAATTCAAAAAAAATAATTTGGATAAATATTAGAAATCCCTTTGGAATATTTTACAAAGAAAAAGAAATTCCGTCATTAATTGCTAAAATATTGATTTGTATCTTTCTATTGAGGTATTATTATCACTATTTTTAAAGTTCTAACGAATACAATCTATATATAACAGGACAGGTAATATGAGACAAAAATTCTTTTTTACAGTTGTTTTGTCTTGTGTAATTATCGCTTTTAGCTTTGCACAAAACAAAATAGATTTTGTAGAATATAATCTTGACAACGGAATGCACGTGATACTGCACCAGGATAAAACCACCCCTATTGTGGCTGTCACGATGATGTACCATGTAGGTTCTAAAAATGAGAAATCAGACAGAACCGGTTTTGCACACTTTTTTGAGCATCTTATGTTTGAAGGTTCACCCAATATAAAACGCGGGGAATATTTTAAAATAGTCCAGAATGCGGGCGGTCAGCTTAATGCGAATACTTCTTTTGACAGGACTTTTTATTTTGAAATACTCCCGTCAAATCAATTAAAACTTGCCCTCTGGCTTGAGTCCGAGAGATTACTTCATCTTAAAATTGACAGCACCGGGGTTGAGACACAGAGAAAAGTTGTTATAGAAGAACGACACCAGGGTCTGGACAACCAACCATATGGTACAATCCTGGAAGAAACTTTTAAGAGAGCTTTCCCGGGAACACCTTACGAATGGACACCGATTGGTTCTGCCCAATATATTGATAAGGCTACTATACAGGAATTTCAGAATTTTTACAACCAATATTATGTTCCGCAGAATGTTACTCTTTCAATTGCCGGTGATATCGACATTGACCAGACAAAGGAAGAAATTGAAAATTATTTCGGTGGAATTCCAAAAGGGACACAAGATATTTACAGACCGAAATTTAATGTTGAAAAACAAAAAGCAGAGGTTAGAGATACAGTTTACGATAATATTCAGCTTCCTCTTGTTTTACAGGCATATCACATTCCAGAACAAGGAACTCCTGATTACTATGCTTTAAATATGTTAACAACCATTCTTTCAAGCGGGCGCAGCTCAAGACTATACAAAGAAATAGTTGATAAAGAACAAAAAGCTGTAAATATCGGATCTATTCCTTTCGCGCTGGAAGACGCAGGATTATTTATCACATACGGAATTTGCAATGGCGGTGTAAAAGCAAATGAACTTGAATCTGCTATGCAGAAAGAACTTGATAAAGTAAAAAAGAATTTAATTACCGAAGAAGAATTCCAAAAAATAAGAAACCAGATGAAAAATGATTTTGTAAGTCAGAATGCAACGGATGTTGGCATTGCTGAACATCTTGCTCAATATCATATCTATTTTGGTAATACTAATTTAATTAATACAGAAATTGACAGGTTTATGAAAGTAACGCGCGAAGATATTAAACGCGTTGCTAACAAATACCTGGCAAAAGATAACCGGGTTGTTTTATACTACCTGCCTAAATCAGCTGAACCGAAGGAGGGTAAATAAGATGAAAAACAGATTATTAACATTACTATTTGCATTCATTTTTGTTATACCTTCATTCGCACAGGTAGACAGGACAAAAAAACCCGAACCGGGACCGGCTCCGGAAATAAATCTCGGAAAATATGAAAGTTTTCAGCTCCCGAATGGTTTAAAAGTTTTTGTGGTTGAAAATCATAAACTCCCGAGAGTTGCTTACAGACTCGTTATTGACAGGGATCCTGTTAAAGAAGGAGATGTAGCTGGATTTCTCCAGGCATCCGGAGAACTTTTAAGAACGGGAACAAAAACAAAAACTAAAGACCACCTTGATAACGATATAGACTTCATTGGTGCTAGTCTCTCAACTTCTTCAACCGGTGTTTTTGGAATGTCGCTTACTGAATATACCGATAAACTTCTTTCAATTATGTCGGATATAGTTATTAATTCAGATTTCAAACAGAGTGAACTTGATAAAATAAAGAAAAGAATGAAATCAGATCTTGCTGCACAAAAAGATGATCCTAGTTCAATTGCAAGTGTAGTTGAAAATGCTGTGTTGTTTGGGAAAGACCATCCTTATGGTGAAACAAAGACAAATGAAAGTATTGATAATATAACACTTGAAAAATGTAAAGAATATTATAATAAATTCTTCGCTCCTAATATTTCTTACCTGGCAGTTGTAGGTGATATAAATTTAAAAGATGCAAAAGCCCTGGTAGAAAAATATTTTGGTAACTGGAAGAAAAAAGATGTCCCGACATTTACTTATAAAACACCGGCTGTGCCCAAGCAAACAGAAGTCGATCTTGTTGACAGAGATAACTCTGTACAGTCTGTAATAAAAGTAGCATATCCGATTCAACTTACATTAGGAGATCCCGACCTGATAAAAGCAGCCACAATGAACACAATTTTAGGCGGTGGAGTTTTCAGACTTTTCGATAATCTCAGGGAAAAACACTCATATACCTATGGCGCATACTCTTCATTAATACAGGATAAGCTGGTAGGTAATTTTGATGCTCATGCTGAAGTACGAAATGAAGTTACGGACAGTTCAATCACCCAGATACTGTACGAAATGAAGAGGATAAGAAATGAGAAAGTTTCTGAAGACGAACTTCAAATGGTTAAAAATTATATGACCGGCAATTTTGCAATTAATCTTGAAAACCCTCAAACAATTGCAACATATGCTATAAATATTGAAAGATATAATCTTCCTAAAGATTATTACCAGAATTATTTGAAAAACATTGAAGCTGTTACAATAAACGATGTCCAGGAAATGGCTAAAAAATATATTCTGCCGGATAATTCATATATAATAGTTGTCGGGAAAGGTTCCGAGATTGAAAATTCATTAAAACAATTCGGACCTGTAACGCTTTACGATACGTTTGGAGATAAGGTTGACACAAATAAAATTAAAATTCCCGCCGGTGTGACAGCAAATAGTATTATTGATAAATATATAATTGCAATTGGCGGCAAAGCCAACCTGGAAAAAGTGAAGGATAAAACTACTATTATGCGCGGATCTGTTCAGAATATGAACATTACTCTTGTTATGTACCAGAAAGCGCCCAATATGATGAAACAGGAAATGGATGCAACTGTTTTTAAACAGGAAACTTATTTTGACGGTAAAAAGGGCTTTGTATCTGCCGGCGGTAGTACCCAGGAACTGACAGGTGAAAAACTTGAAGCTCTCAAATATGAATCAATGATTCACCCCCTTCCTATAATTGATTCGCTGAAAATTAACTACGAACTGAAAGGTGTAATAAAACTAAATGGAAAAGATGCCTATAAAATTGAAGTTTCTCTTCCAAATGGTAAAAGCTGGACAGAATATTATGATACAGAAACAGGACTAAAGGTTAAAGATTCAAAGGAAGTAACAGTTCCTCAAGGTACATTTACCCAGGAAACGGTCTATTCGGACTATAAAGATGTAAATGGAGTGATGTACCCATTTAAACTTGTTCAGTCAGTCGGCCCGCAAACAATTGAATTAACAGTCAGCTCAATTAAAATTAATACCGGGCTTACTGACGACAAATTTAAACAGGCGAAATAAAGATAAACCGGTTCTGACATTTAATCCTCCTGTTGATAAATTACAACAGGAGGATTTTTTTATAAATTAAGTGCAAAATATGAATAACAGGAAATACTCTATAATAGTTTTTGATCTTGGAATGGTTCTCATCCCTTTTGATTATAACATCGCACTGGAAAAACTTGAAAAAATAGATAAAGGAATGGGGGTGAATTTCCTGAATCATTACAAATCAAATTATGAAACACACAGGTTGTTTGAGCGCGGAAACATTAATGAAGATGAATTTTTAAAAAGAGCAATGACTGTATTCAACGGAAAAGTTGATAAGGAAACTTTTAAAAGAATTTATTCGGAAATTTTTTCAGTAAATCAAAACGTCGCTGATTTATTACCAGAATTAAAAAAGAAATACACTCTGGTATTGCTTTCAAACACTAATTCTATTCATAAAGAATACGGCTGGAAAAATTATAGTTTCCTCAAATATTTTGATAAACTTATACTTTCACACGAGGTTAATGCCGTAAAACCGGAAGAAAAAATATTTAATAAAGTTGAAAAATTCACTGGGAAACCGCCATCAGAACATATCTTTATAGACGATGTTAAAGAATATGCTGAAGCAGCAATAAAATTAGGCTGGGATGGAGTTCAATTTACATGTTATGAAAACCTCGTTATTGAATTAAAAAAAAGAGAAATACTATAAAACCCTGCTACACTTCTAACAATTTTAAAATGTTTATTTTTAAGTATGGAACAAAAAACAGATTCATTTAAATACCAAGTTGAACAATTCGCCGATATTGCAATTCTCAGATACAATGTTCCGGGTTTTGAAGAATTATCACTCAAACAGAAAGAACTTGTTTATTGTTTGTACGAAGCTGCATTATCCGGAAGAGATATTTATTATGACCAGAATTACAAATATAATCTCTTGATCCGCAAAACTTTGGAAGCGATATATAAAAGCTTTGATAGTGACAAGAATTCTGCAGAATGGAAGAACTTTGTAAGTTATATCAAAAGGTTCTGGTTTTCCAATGGTATACATCATCATTATTCAACAAAAAAAATACTTCCGGATTTTTCCAAAGAATACTTTTCTGAACTTATAAAAAAAACCAACCAGGAATTACTTCCATTAAAGAATGAGCAATCTGTAAATCAATTAATAGAGTTTTTATCACCTATCATTTTTGATCCTGAAATTGCCTCACAAAGAGTTGTGCTTGATCCCGATAAAGATGTGATAAAAGAATCTGCTACTAATTTTTACGATGGCCTTTCTCAAAAAGAAGTAGAAGACTTTTACAAAAACAAAACAGACCAAAACAATGACAAGCCAATCTCGTTTGGACTAAATTCCCAATTAAAAATAGAAGGTGGAGAAATAATCGAAAGAATATGGAAGGTTGGAGGAATGTATTCAGCCGCAATAGAAAAAATTGTTTACTGGCTCGAAAAAGCCATATCAGTAACTGAATCAGAATTGCAAAAAGAGACACTTGAAAAACTGGTTGAATATTACAAAACTGGTGATCTTAAAAAATGGGATGAATATAATATTCTTTGGTTAAAAGATACTGCGCCAATTATTGATACTGTTAACGGCTTTATAGAAGTTTACGGCGATCCACTGGGTTACCGTGGAGGATTTGAAGCTATTGTTTCAATCAAAGATTTTGAAGGTTCGAAAAGAATAAAAACGATAAGTAACAATGCTCAGTGGTTCGAAGATAATTCTCCAATTAATGATAAATTTAAGAAGAAAAATGTTGTTGGGATTTCTGCTAATGTAATTACTGTGGTTATTGAATCAGGTGATTCCTCACCTTCTACGCCAATAGGAATAAATCTACCTAATGCAAACTGGATTAGAAAAGAGCATGGATCAAAATCTGTTAATCTTTGTAACATAGTTTTTGCTTACGATAAAGCTACCTCACAGGAAGCTTTAAAGGAGTTTTCCTATTCACAGGATGAAATAGAAAGAGCAAATAAATATGGTTCCCTGGCCGATAATATTGAAACTGATTTGCACGAAGTAATTGGACATGCCTCCGGGCAATTAAATCACGGAGTGGGACCCCCGAAACAAACGCTAAAAAATTATGCATCCACTATTGAAGAATCCCGGGCTGACCTTGTTGCACTTTACTATCTTCCGGATAATAAACTTGTTGAATTAGGAATTTTTCCCGATAACGAAGCATACAAGGCGGAGTATGACAAATTCATAAAAAATGGTCTGATGCTTCAGCTATTCAAAATCAAACCGGGAGAAAATATTGAGGAATCGCACATGAGAAACCGCCAGATAATTTCCTTATGGGCTTTTGAAAAAGGTAAACCTGAAAACATAATAGAAAGGAAATTCAAACTGGGTAAAACTTATTTTGTAATTAACGATTACAAAAAATTAAGAGCTTTATTTGGTCAACTTTTAAAAGAAGTACAGAGAATTACTTCTGAAGGTGATTTTGTAGCAGCTAAAAATCTCGTTGAAACTTACGGCGTAAAAGTTGATTCCGAATTACACAAGGAAGTTCTGGACAGATATTCAAAGCTCAATATAGCGCCATACAAGGGTTTCATAAATCCGGTATTAACTCCGGTTATGATGAAAGACAAAATAATAGATGTAAAAATTGATTATCCGGATGATTTTGCACAACAAATGCTTTATTATGCAAAAAATTATTCTTTTCTGCCTGATTTTAATTAAAACAACATGTTTTGAGAATTAACATTATTCGGCTTGTAATCTAGCTATTTCAGATATTTCAAAATTTTTTATTTCAGCAGGCAATTGTTATTTTCTAATAACAATTAGCATTAAATTTTAACTATGCAAATTCTTCGGTATAGATTAATTACTATCCTTTTTGCTGCAACTTTATTTTCATCCATTGGAACCGCTCAGTTCCCCGATTTTAAATTTAACCATATTAATGAAAACCAGAACCTTTCACACAGTAGTGTACTCAACATTGTCCAGGATAATGAAGGCTTCCTATGGTTTGCTACTATTGACGGGCTTAATCGATTCGATGGATATACATGCAAAGTCTTTAAGCACCATGATGGAGATTCTACTTCCATTTCCAGTAATTTTATTCACAGGATTTATATTGATACAGATGGAGAAATATGGATTACAACCAGAGACGGAGGCTTGAATAAATTTGATAAATATACAGAAAAATTTATGTGCTACAGACATAACCCGAACCTGGACTCGAGCATTAGTTCTGATAAAGCCGCCGCTATTTTACAGGATAAAAAAGGAAACTACTGGGTCTCAAGTGATGGGGGACTTGATAGATTTTATCCCCAAACCGGTAAGTTCGTTCATATAAATTTAAACGAAATGGCCGCGCGGGCTCCGGAGCCACTTGATCAATTATATATTGATGAAAGTGGATTAATCTGGATATGTTCTTTAAACGGACTTATAAAATTTAATCCGGAAAATTTATCATTTATTAAATATGAAAACATCCAGGGCAATTTAAACTCTTTAAATGATGACTTCATTCACTTTGTTTATAGGGAAGCTAATTATCTTTGGCTGACAACTGGAGGAGGCGGATTAACTCAATTTGACATAGTAAACGATAACTTTAAAGTATATTACCCTTCTTTTGAAAATAAGAGATCTGTAATCTTCGGTTCAATACTTCCGTACTCCGATAATATTTTGATAATTGGATCTGAAGGACATGGGCTTTTCTTTTTCGATAAAAACACAAAGAAATTTCATTCAATTAAAAATAATCCTGAAAATTCCAATTCCATAAGTAATAACCATATTAGTTCGATTTTCAAAGACAACCAGCAAAATATTTGGATTGGAACATGGGGCGGCGGTATAAATAAAGTGACTAATCCCAACAGAAAGTTTATAAAATATTCAAATAATCCTTTCGATCAGAATTCTATTTCTGGGACTTCAGTTTTTGCAATATATAAGGACAACTCGGGAGACGTTTGGGTAGGAACTTCAAACGGTTTAGACAGGCTGGATAAAAAATCTGGCAAATTTGTTCACTATAATTTCAATAATAATAAAAATGTTTCACTCGGTGCTAATATATATGGAGCTATTTATTGTGATCGGAAAAATAATTTTTGGTTTTCATCAGGAACCTTAATTAGATACAATATCAGAAATAATAAAACACAAATTTTTCATTATGAGCATAAGGACACTAACACGATAAGCAGCAACAATATTAAATGCATTGT
>Ga0102953_1001629_pt1 | contig 14140 bp, 6 predicted proteins | sample SalPon2A_C_D2_MG_FD_78509 | JGI IMG/M metagenome (GOLD analysis project Ga0102953, IMG submission 78509) | Soil microbial communities from South San Francisco under conditions of wetland restoration - Salt Pond MetaG R2A_C_D2_MG | ecosystem: Environmental > Terrestrial > Soil > Wetlands | place... | reverse complement strand
TCAGGCCGAAAGCGGTGGTGTTCATCGCCACCGAGATGCTGGCCGAGAGCAGGTCGGCCTTCTCGGCCGGGTTGGCGTTGGCGACCGCGGTGAAGGCCTCGATCAGGCCCATGATGGTGCCGAGCAGTCCGAGCAGGGTGGCGATGTTCGACAGGAGGGCCACGTAGGGGGTGCGGCGCTCCAGCTTGGGAATGATCTCCATCAGGCTCTCCTCCATGGCGATTTCGATGTCCTCGCGGCGCCGTACCGCGCCCTGGCGCTCCAGGCCCATGCCGAGCATCTGCGCGATGGTCGCCCCGTTATCGCCGACCATTTCCCGCGCCTTGTCGAACTCCCCCTGCTCCAGCACGGGGTAGAGTTCATCCCATGCCTTGCGGTTCTCGCTGCGAATGCGGCCGAGGTGAAACCAGCGCTCGACGGCAATACCCATACCGGCCAGGAAGACCAGCAGGATGGGGAACATGAAGAGGCCGCCCTTCTGGAAAAACTCTACAATCGAATAGATGCCCATTATTTTTCTCCTGTTCCATGTCTCACGCGAAGACGAGAAGAGCGCGAAGAAAACCGTATTTTTCTCCGCGGCCTCTGCGGCTCTGCGTGAGTTATTGCTGTTTAAAGGTTTATTGATCCCAGAATCCGGAACCGGCCAGGGTCTCCGACAGGTCCTGCTCGTGCCGGCCGGCCGGCTCCTCCGTTCCGACTTCATAGAAGGCGAGCTGCCGCATGAAGACCTCCCGGTCCACCGGAACGGCCCTCTCGTCCAGCATCATGCCCAGGCTGGTCTCCACGCCGATCTCGGAGCTCTTCCAGGGAACGATGTAGAGCGATTTCGGCGCCTCGTCGTTGCCCACGATCGACATCCCCGACAGCTCCTTCGGTTCGTCTGCCCGGTCGGCGGCCGTGGCCATTGCGACCGGCAGCAGAACCATGCACAGACACAAGAACGTTTTTCGCACCATGGTTCACCTCCTTGTTGGTCGGGGCCGCGCCGGGTGGTCCGGATCGGACGCGGCCCGCCCCTACGTTTATTGTTCCGACACGCAAGTTCAAAACTATGGACGTTCAGTCCAAACCTTTCAGGTGCTACTCAAATCCCCTCTCCCTGTGGGAGAGGGGGAATCCAGAAAGGTGCCCCCTCATCCGGCCTTCGGCCACCTTCTCCCTCAGGGAGAAGGGTTGTTGACATGAATCTGTTTTTCCCAAAGGACTTTCACTCCTCCACGACCTTATGGCGCCACGACCCGCAGGCGCAGGTCGGCGATCCAGATCGCGACCTGTTCGTCCTCCGGCATCGCCGCGTTGAAGATCTCGTATTGCTCCATCGCGCAGGCCGGATCGTCGAGATAGAGGTCGCAGAGAATCCCGAGGTTCCGGTGTGCCGGCAGGTACTCGGGAAAGCTCGCCAGCGCCTTCTCGTAGATCCGCCGGGCCTCGGCGAAGCGCCCGGCCTTGCGAAGGAGCAGGCCGTATTCATTGCTCGCCACCGGATGGCCGGGAAAGAGCCGCAGCGCCAGTTGCAGATACTGCTCGGCCTCCTCCGGCCGGTCGAGCCGCTCCAGGGCCAGGGCGAGGTCGATGTAGGGCGCGGTGACCTCCGGGGCTCCCTCGACCACCTCCTCCAGAAGGGCGGCGGCCTGCTCGAAATTCCCCTCCCCCATCAGGGCGACGGCGCGCTCGAAGCTCGCGCGCGAGGCGGCGTCCATGCCGGAAACTTCCCGGATGACGAACCCCTCCCTGTCGTCCTGGAGGCGGGTCACTGTCGGCCCCTCCGGTAGCGGAGGGGGCTCCTCGACGGGCGCGTTCCTGGCCGGGCCGCCGGTCGCGCAGCCGGCCAGGAACGCCAGCGCTACCGCCAGGACCGCGAACCCGGCGCGGGTACGGACTTTGATCCATCCCGTCAACTCTTTTCTTATTTCCTGCATCGCTGGACTCCTGCTCTCTTCGTCGGGTGGGCCGCCCCTGGTGGCACCGATCCAACGCGGCTGTAGGGGCGGCCCTTGTGGCCGCCCGGGCAGGCACAAGGCCTGCCCCTACAGGGGGGGGGCGACCTTGTACTTCTCCCCGACCTTTACCTCTCCTCCGACCGGCGCTTCATCCTTGACCGTTGCCGGTTCTGCAACCGACATCGACTCATCGTCCGGATTCGTTTTCGCAACCGATGCCGGTACTTCCCCTATCTTCTCTTTCGTCTCCACCCCCTGTTCGGGCGTTTCCACCGGCGCGGCCGCCCGGGCAGGCACAAGGCCCGCCCCTACGGATGGATGTTCGGCCTGAGTCTCTTCTTCGACAGTGGCCTCTTCTTCAACAAGCGCCGATTCGCCCTCTGCCCTCTTTATCTTCTCCGCCTCCTCTCCGGACTTTTCCGCCGGGGCGGCCGGAGGCTCCGGCCGGTCGATGGCGAAGGTGAAGGTGTCGAGCGAGGCGACGGGTCCGCTTGCCTGCTCCGGCTTGTCGTAGCGGGCGGGAACGAGTACGGCCAGTTTCCGCAGGCTGCGGTCGATCCAGTCGTTGTAGATGCCGCGGGAGACCAGCTCCAGGTTGCTTTCGTAAACGGCGATCGCCTGCTCCTCGAAGGGATACGCCTGCTCCTCGATGGCCAGTTCATACTGCTCCAGTTCGAGAGGGCTGAGCCCCTCCGGACGCTCGGAGTTCATCAGGGCCTTGCTGAAGTGGGCGTAGATCTCGCCCAGGTAGAAGGTCGCCGCGGCGGTTACATCGCCGACCTGGTAATCGAGCAGGTGGTTGAACGCCCGGGTCGCCGCCTTCATCCGGGCCTGCTTCTCCTTCAGGTTGGCCTCGATCGGCTTGACCAGGGCCACCTCGCTGAACCGGTCGTACTTGAGCTCGGCCAGCACCAGCGCGGCTCCGGCGGCCAGATGCCGGGTCCGGGCCGTGCGCTCCTCGCCGGCTGCGCCGTCGATGGCGACGATCCGCCCGAGCTCGGCCAGGTAGCCCTGGCGGTCGCCGGCCGCCTTGAGCAGGGCGGCTATCTTGTCGCGCGTCTCCAGGTTGAGTTCGACCGGCCGGGAAAACTGCTCCGCGTAGCGCCGGTAAACCTCGAGCGCCCGGCCGTCGCTGCCTGCCTCCCGGTACAGCTCCGCCGCCGTCAGCAGGGCCTCCCGGCGCACCTCGTCGTCCCGCGACTCCCGTTCGATCCTTTCGTATTCCCCGGCCGCCAGACTCGCCTTGCCGTCCAAGCGGTAGACGTAGGCGATCTTCTTGGTCACCTCGGGCTGCAGCTCGTGTCCGGGGAAGGCCTCGCGGAAGGCCGTCAGCACGGCCGCCGCCGCCGGCCAGTCCTCCAGGAGGATCAGGGCCGTCGCGGCGTCGAACTCGGCATTCGGGCGGATGCTCGAGGTCGGGGCCAGGCGCCCGACCCGCAGGAAGTGCTCGGCCGCCGCCCGGTAATCCTTCGCGCGGTTGGCCTGCTCGCCCTGCTTGTAGATCGCCGCGGCCAGATTGTCGACCAGCCCCGCACGGGCCGGGTCCTCTTCGGGGAGCAGGGCGAGCACCTGCCCGTAGCCCTCTTCGGCTTCGGGGTAGCGATTCAGCTCGTAGCAGGAATGGGCGATGACCAGCCAGGCGGCCCGCCGCACTTCGGCGTCTGCCGCGGGGAAGAGTTCGATGAGCCGGCGGCCGGCGGCCAGGGCCCGTTCGTGCTCGCCCATGGCGTAGAGGTCGTCGGCGGCCGCCCCGAGGACGATCGCCGCCTTTTCGTGCTGCGGGAAGGCCTCGGCGAAGGCCAGCGAGCTGCGGACGACCTCCTGCCGGGCCGCGTCTTTCTCTCCGGACGCCACGGCGGCCAGGTGCCGGCGCCAGGCGTAGACCGCCGCGTAGCCGGCGGTGGCCGATTTTTCGTGCGCCGGATAGTCGTAGGCGGTCTTCTCGTATTCCACCGCCGCCTCGCCCGGCGAGCCGTTTTCCAGCAGCAGATCGGCCATCTGGTAGTTGATCGCGGGCGATTCGTCCTCTTGCGGGAAGGAGACGAGAAACGCCCGGTACCAGCGCAGCGCCTCGGCGAAATGCGCCTCCTTCTCCCCGGGCCTGGGCGGCTTCTGATAGAGGGCGTGGTAGTGGTTCGCCAGGTCGATCAGGTTCGTCTTCAGGTCGGCGAGGACCTCCGGACGATCTGACGGCTTGAAATGCTGCCAGTATTCGGCCTGCAGGCCGTAGTTGGTGGCGAAGGCCTTCTTCGCCTCGATGACGAGGCTGGGGAAGGCGCCCTTCTCGTCGATTTCGATGACCCGCATGTGGAAGCGCGGCGACTGCTCGTGGAAGGGGTTGCGGCTGACGAAGGCGTTGTAGGCGGCGGTGGCGTCGCTGTAACGCCGCTTGTCGAAATAGTATTCGGCAAGCTGGGCGTAGACGCGGTTTTCGTAGCTGCGCCGTCCCCGGCGGGAGAAATAGTCCACCACCGCATCGGCGCCGCCGAGGTAGGAAAAGCTCAGGCTGATGACGCGGAAGGTATCCTCGGTGCGCTTGCGTTCCGGCTCGTCCTCGGTCTGGGCGAAGTCGTAGCCCGCCGACACCTTGTTGTCGAGCAGCGCGATGAATTCATCGAGGGCCTCCTCGTAGAGCTCCTGCTTGTAGAAGGTCCAGCCGAGCTTGTAGAGGGCGAGGTCGAAGAAGGACGAACCGACGCCGATCTCGACGATGCTCCTGTAGGCGTCCTCGGCGTCGAGGTATTTGCGGTGGACAAAAAAGTATTCGCCGCGCCGGAACTGCACCTCGTCGAGGTAGCGGGAGGCGGGGTAGTCTTTCACCATCCGGTCCATCACCTCCATCGCCTCCTCGATCCGTCCCAGCTCCTCGTAGGCGCGCGACATCTGGTAGAGCACCTGGTCGTTGCGCTTGTAAGCGGGGTAATCGGCGAGCAGCTTGCGGTAGAGTTCGATGGCCTCGACGGCCCCGGCCCGGTTAAGATCGTCGGCTCCGGCAACGTCGGCGACATTCGGAGTTCGGGTCGCCCGGCTTTCGAAGTCCTCAACGGTTTCCCCTTGTTCCGGAACAGAGGCCGCAGCCCTTTCCCCCTCCCTGGATGGGAGGGGGCCGGGGGGAAGGTGTTGCCCGTCGGAGGCAAAAAGGTCCGAGCTTTCACCCCCACCCCGGCCCGCCCCGCCTCCTCCGCCATAGCTGCCCTGGCTGCGGCGGCCGGGCATCAAGGGGGAGGGGGCCTGTGAATGGAGTCCGGCATTGCCGTCGGCGATGAGGCCGTACTCCCTTTCGACTTTCAGGTCCGCCAGACGGCGGATCGCCTCGGGAGCCAGGGGGGAGTCGGGTGTCTCCTCCAGAAAGCGCCGGTAGCTCGCCATCGCCTTTTCCAGACCGCCCCCGATCCGTTCCTGCCCGATTTCGATCCGCCGGCCGCGCAGCTCGGCGATCGTCCCCGAATGGTCGACCTCCACCGTGGCACAGGCGGCCAGCAGCAACGACAGGGCCAGGGCGGCAATTCGGATCATCCCCTTCATGGCTCCATCCTCTCCAGGCCCTCGGCCCTGGCGGCACGGTCGTAGCTGTCGGCCAGGGCGAAACGCGCCTTGACCTGGAACTCTTCGAGCCGCTGGCGGCGCGCGGAGAGTTCCCGCACCGCCAGCGTCTCCAGCAGGCTGCCCTGCCGGGCCATCAGCTTCTCCACCTTTTTCCGGGCGTCCCGGATCTCCATCCGCCGGCGACGGATGTCCTCGTCGAAGCCCCGGTAGCTCTGGGTGGCGGCCTGGCGGGTGCGCACGAAGGCTTCGTACTGCCGCTGCAGCTGCTCGATGACCCGGTCCAGCTCGCGCTGGTGGCGGCAGGCATCGGTCAGGCGTCGGTCGTATTCGGTCCGGATGTTCCATTCGAGCGCGCCGCGCAGGCGCGCAATGCGCGCGGCGAGTTCAGGCGGCGTCCCGGGTCCGGCGGCGGCCAGGGAGCGCTCCAGTTCCCCGAGCCGTTCGCCGGCGATCCGCTCGTCGGCCGTGGCCAGGAATTCGGGCCGCGGCGCGGTCAGCATCTCCCGCAGGCGCTTGTCGATGCGGGAGCGCTGCTCCAGGCGCAGCCGCATCTGCGAATCGAGCCTTCGGAACCGCCCGTCGATCTCCGGCAGAAGCGGTTCGTAGTAGGACCGGCGCTTCTCGATGATCTCCTCGTAAGCGTCCAGGTCCCCCTCCCAGACCGTGAGCTTGCGGCGCAGATCCTCCAAGTCGAGGTAGTTTTTCAAGGATTCCTGAAAATCGTGGGAGGCCATCAGGTCGAGCAGGTACCACGTCTCGGGGGCCTCCGGCAGGTTGCGCAGCCGGACAAGCCAGTTGCTGTCCCGCTTCAGCTCCTCGCGCAGCAGCGCCTGGAGGAACTTGCCTTCCCGGATGCTGCGGATCGAGGCATCGAGTTTGTCCACCTCCTCGCCGAAGGTCCCCAGGGCCCGTCCGTACATCAGCGCGGCCTTGCTGTAGACACCCAGCTTGCCGTAGGCGTAGGGAACGGCGAGCAGGCCTTCCTGCACCGCCGGGTCGGTAACCTTGCGCTCGATCAGCAGACTCCAGGGGACCAGCGCCCGGCGGAAATCTTCCCGGGAGGCGTCGGCCCAGCCCGAGCCGAGCAGCGCCCGGTTGGAGAACGGTCCGTTGAGGCGTACCCGGTCGAACACCTCCTTGGCGCCGGCGAATTCCTCCTGCGTCAGCAGCTTGTCGCCAAGGACCATGTTCGCCTTGTCCCTGATCGCCAGGATCGCCGGGCTGTCGCCTCCGGTCCGACCGGCACGGTCGAGGTAGCCGAGCCCTTCCTCTTCCTGTCCGTCCTTCATCAGCGCGATGCCGAGATTGTAGGAGGCGAAACCGTCGGGTCCGCCGGCCTCCTCGAATTCCCGCAGCCGCTGCGCCGCCTCGGCGAAGCGGCCGTTGGCCATCAGGATCTGCGCCCGCAGGCGGAGAACGTCGTCGCGGATCCCCGGGGGCACGGCGCCGCCGATGCGCTGCACGGCCGCCAGGGCCTCTTCGGGCCGGTCCTTGCGGAAGCAGATCTTCGCCAGGCGGAAGAGCGCCTCGTTGCGCTGCGGCTCCGGCAGGTTGCCGTCGATGAGCCTGCTGATGGCGCGGCCGGCGCGCCGGTGCATCCGATAGGCCAGCTCGAAATCCCCTACCGCGAACTCGGCCTGCCCGATATGGACGAAGAGGGAATCAAGCTCGGGCTGGTCGAGCCGGTAGTGCTGCTCCCTTTCGGTATCGAGCCGGGCGATGGCGTCGAACCAGTCCCCCAGGAAGGCATCATAGAGGGCCTCCCCGAAGTAGAGGTCCTTGAGCTCCCGCGGCGCGCCGGTGGCGATGGGATCCGTCGCATCGACCGGGACGGCAGCTGTCGCCGGCGTGGTCGACGCGAAGAGCGCGATTATGAGGAAAATGAGAAGTCTGGTCATGACGGTCTCGAAAATGTCGATTTGCGTAGGGGCGAACCTTGTGTTCGCCCGTGGGCGATGACAAGCATCGCCCCTACCCTTCCTTGAGCGAGATGTCGTTGTGCGTCAGGAGAATCTCCACGATCTCGGGACCGATGCCTTTCTCGATCGTGAAGCTTTCCGTTTTGCGGATGTCGCCGCCAGCCTCGGAGGTGCCGAGGAGGGTCACCTCCATCGCGTGCCCGCCGGTCCGGATGTTGCCGGTATGGATGCGCTGCACCCCACCCTTGCGCAGGGCTTCGAGTTCCCGGAAGCTGTAGAGGTGTCGGGCGACAGGCTTGCCGTCGATCTCGACCTCGACGGAGTCGAGGCGGAACGCTTCGCCCTCGGCCAGCGAGACGAAGACCGAAACCTGGGTGTCGGAGGGATAGAGCAGCTTCTCTTCCAGCTGGTCGAGTTCCGTCGCGATCCCGAGCACATCGGACTTGATCTCCTGGATCTGTTCGTCCAGCCCCTTCATCTGTTCCCTGGAAACGTCCTCCGCAGTGGCGGGAAGGGTCAGCAGAAGGATCGAAACCGTCAGCATGAGTACTCTTGAGATTTTGAACATGGCAGTCACCCGTTGTTTGCGTGTTGTTTATCAGCCCCCCTCCCGACCTCCCCCCATCTGGGGGGAGGAGTCTCTCTCCCTCCCCTGTTGGGGGAGGGCCGGGGAGGGGGCCCGCAGCTAAAGCTTCCCGATGATGTTGACGAACAGGCCCTGGTGGTCGTAATCGAAGTCGGTCAGGTCGTCCGAGAATTCGCTGAAGTTGTAGCCGGCCCCCACCTTGAGGTGATTCCCCAGGTGCCGGTAGAGGCCGAGCAGCACCCCGTCGAGGCGGTCCTGCGCGTCGGGAAGGTCGAGCAGGCGCCCTTCGACCAGGGCATCCCAGCGGTGCACGAAGTGCCAGTCGGCGCGCACCACCACCAGGTGGGCCCGGCTGGCGACGAACTCGCGATTTACCCGGTCCTGGCTCACCTCCCCGTAGCGGAAGGCATACTTGCCCCCCACGGTCCAGCGGGGGGTCAAGTCGTACATGACGTCGATCGCCCCGATGTGGCTGCGCTGGATGACGTCGGCCGTCGTACCGGAGCCGGTCGCCTGCTGCGCGGCCGGAAGGTTGTAGAAATAGGTGTATTTGACCAGGGCGTTGAGCCGGTCGTTGCGGATCGGCCGGTAAGCGTATCCCAGCACCGCCTCGGTGTAGTCGCCGTCGAAGAAGTCGCCCTCCGAGCTGTCGCTGTGGGCGTAGTTGAACGTGCCGAGCAGCCGCCAGTCGGGCGACAGCTGGTACTTGAGGCTGTTCTTCAGCAGCCAGGTGGTGCGCCGACTGGAGCCGGCATCGGGCTGCTCGGTGTCGTCCACCCGGTATTCGACGGCGCTGGCCACCGTCATCCGTTCGAAGCCGTAGCCGATGCTCACCGCCGCCGCCGTCCGGTCGAGCTCGGCCGCCGTCCGGGGATCCTCGAGGGTGCCGAAGTCGATATTCGCGCCGAGGTTGAGGCGATCGGTGGGGGCGAGATCGACGCCGGTCGAATGCATCAGGCCGGTCGGGATATCCCCGTGGGTGTAGCGCTCCTCGAGGTAGACGCTGACGCTGTCCGAGTAGCGGGTGCGGAACCCGGAGGCCAGGTTGCCCTTGCGGGCGCGCAGGCCGTTGTCGGAGCGTTCGTTCTCCAGGGCATAGTTGAGGTAGAGGGTGGTGCGGTCGGAATAGAGGTACTCCGTTCCGAGCTTTCCGCCCGCCCCGAGATCGCCCCCCGAGGCCTCGCCGGTGAGCTTGAAGCGGTCGGTCACCCGGAAACTGCCCCCGAGGCCGCCCCGGGCGTTGTCCTCGCGGTTGCCGCCGGTCTTCACCGACCCCTGGGCGAAGCCGTAGAGGGTCCAGCGCGAACGGGAGTCGTAGAGCAGCCGGAGGGCCAGATCGGTCCGTTCGCCCTCCTTCTGGGTCGCCGGAACCTCCGGGGAGTCGTCGCGGCGGCTGTCGCGGCGCACTCCCGAACCGAGGGTCCAGTGCTCGGTCAGCCGGTAGTCGAGGTTCAACTCGTCGGCCTCCGTCTCGAGCCCCCGGCGGCGGTCCTGCCGGTCGGTCTTGATCCGCACCTGCAGGGCCTCGGAGAGGGGCAACTCGGCGGTGCCTCCGTAGCGGGTGGTCTGCAGGGCGGTGATCTGACCCGGCGCCGCATAGCCCGCATCGAGATCCTCCAGGTAGAAGGTGACCCGCCCACGGCCGTTTTCGAACAGGTCGGCGAAGCCGAGGCTTCCTTCGGCGCGCCAGGCCCAGGCCTCGTTTTCGGCCTCCAGGGGATCGGAGGCGTCGAAATTGAAGCCGCCGTCGAGCGAATTCGTCTCGACCACCCCGGCGCCCTCGCTGCGGCCCGCCTCGAGCCGGAGCCAGGATGCGGCTGACTTGCGCAGGGTCAGATCCGCTCCCCCGAGCCGGCTTTCGCTTCCCTCGACCTCGTCCCGGGCGGCGGTAACGCCGACCTTGAGGTGGTCGTTGAACCAGTATTCGAGCTGTCCCCCCGCCGCCAGGGCGTCCGGGTCGTCGAAGCCGGGGGTGAATTCATAACGGATCACCAGGAAGACGGGATTGCCGCTGATCGAACCGCTGTCGACCAGCAGGCCGTCGTCGGCCGTCGATTCCAGGGGCTCGGTCAGCAGGATGCGGCCCTGCAGGTAGTCGACGTCGTAGTCGAGACCCGGGGTGAGGTTCTTCACTCCCAGCACCAGACCCGAATCCTTGTCGCGGACCTCGACCCGCACCCGCTCGGACCCCTCGAGAAGATCCTGCCGGCGCAGGAAGTAGAGAGAGCCGCCGGTGCCGCGGAACTCGTCCCGTCCGGCCACCGTGCCCGGATCGGCGGCGAAGCCGTCGACCCTCAGGCGCTGCTCGCCGAAGCCGGTGGCCTCTGGGCTCTGGTAGTGCAGGTTGGCCCCGTAGAGTCCCCGGTCGACCTGCGCCAGGGTGTTCTCGGTGTAGGCGATCCTGAAGTTGCCCCAGAGCCCGAAGTTGCGGTCCCTGGCCAGCTTGAGGTAGAGCTTGCCCGAGGTCGGCGCGTCTTCCACCACCGTGCCGTCGTCGCCGTAGGTCGGGTAGTGATCCTCCGGCTCGATGCGCCGGAAAAGGGCCTCGGGGGACTTGTCGAGAAAATTGGAGAAGATCTCGTCCAGCGGCCCCTCGCGGGTATCGGCGCTGGACGTCAAGGTCCAGCCGGAACCGAACTTGCCCTTGCTGTAGAAGGCCAGGCGCCCCTGCAGATCCAGGTCGTCGCTGTACCGCGGCTTGTCGGGAGCGAGCAGCCGGGCGGGCCCGTTGGTCTTGTTGGCGGACAGGGTCAGGTCGGCGATGCCGACGGTGAACCAGTCGTTCTTCTCCAGTTCCAGGTCGCGCAGGAAGAGCTCGCCGTTGCCGGCCGCGTCGAGCACCGCCACCTCGACCGTCTGCATCCCCTCCGGCAGGATCTCCTCGGCGACGAAGCGCCCCCGGGCGTCCACCGGCACGGCGTAACCGGCCAGCCAGACCCGATGTCCGGGAGGAATATCGCTGCCGTGGGCCTGCACCGTGCCGCCGTGCAGGGGGATGTTTCGGCGGGCGAGACGGCTCTCGCCATAGCCGGCCAGCAGCTCCCGCTCCGGATCGGTGGCGGCCGGATCGGCCTCGAGCCGGTCGACCACCCACAGCGGCTGGGTCGCGGTTTCGTCGAAGCGCCCCTCGGCGTCGTAGACGCGCACCAGGTACTTGAGCTCCCGCACCGGCGCGGCGAAGTCGTCGAAGGCCGGCCGCCACTGCGCCCTGCCGTTCTCGTTCATTTCGATCACCGCCAGGGGGGCGGAGCGGACCGACTGCTCCTTTTCGAAGACCCGGAGCTGCGCCCTGTCAATGAAGCTGTGGTAGTTGGTGTACAGACGGAAGCGCACCAGGTTCTCGGCGAATGCGGTCTCTTCCCGGTCCCGGTAGCGGACGGTGCGCGGCCAGGCGGTCACGTTCAGCCGCGGCTCCAGCTCCAGGCTGTCGCGCTTGAAGCGGATCCGGGCCTTCTCCAGGGCCACGTCGGTACAGCGCTGCACGTCGGGGAGGCTCTTGCCCGGGTCGTCGAGCGGCTCGCCGTCGACGCTGATGCGCATCAGGTTCAGGGCGAAAGCGTTGGCCGGAGAAATCTCGCGGCTCAGGGGGGTGATCTCCACCCCGTCGTAGTCGTCGAGTCGGGCCGGCTCGTCGTAGACCACCTGCACCCGGACACGGGAGGTATCCGATTCGACGAACCCGGCGTTGACCACGTCGTCGGACTGGACATAGCCGCGCCCCTCGAACTCGGCCTGCTCTTTGGCCCGCCCCATCTGGCCGAGGACGGCGGCCATGGCCCGGCGGGCGCGGACGGTGGAGAGGCCGATGTCGTCGCCGTAGACGGCGGCGGTGCGCCGGTCGAGCCGTTCGTCGCTGGTATAGCCGATGAAGCGCGGGCGCACGTTGCGCCGGTCGGCGATTTCGGCCATGATCCCGGCCAGCCTGGAGGTATATCCGTCCGGCAGCACCGGCTCTCCCTGCTCGAACAGGATCGGCTCGATAGGCCCCGTGGGCGAATCGTAGACCCGGGTGACCATCTCGGCGTCGGCGGGTTCCGGGCAGATCTGCGGCTCGTCGGGAAGCTCCTGCAGCGGATCGTCGTACCAGAACTCAACCTCGACGCGCCGGTTCAGCTCCCGGCCCCGGGCAGTGGCGTTGGAGGCCGCCGGCCGGCTCGCCCCCACCCCTTCGCTTTCGACCGCGGCACCGGGCAGCTCAAGGGCATCGGCGACGGCGAGGGAGACGCGGCGGGCCACCGCCTTCGACATCCCCGCCTGGTTGCCGTAGATGCGCTCGCTGCGTCCGGTGAGCGGCGCGTTGGCGGTATGGGCGATGAACCGGACCACCAGGTTCTCCTTGCCGCGCAGGTCATTCATCGCCTGGCCGACCTGGCGCACGAAAATCTCCGGCACGCTCACCATGCCCTCGTCGAAGTGCAGGGGGGCGACCAGGTTTTTGATGCGGGCGCGATGGGCGTGCCCTTCTTTGTAGCGCAACTTGCAGACGGTCTCGGTGCGGCAGACCTGGACCCGGTGAACCTGGCGGGGGACGACCACTTCCTTCTCGACCTTCTTCTCGCCGATCTCGTCGTACCAGACCTCCACTTCCACCCGGCGATTGCGCGCCCGCCCGTCCTCGGTGGAATTGATGGCAACGGGACGGCTGTCGCCCATACCCTCGTAGGAGATCGCTTCGGGGGGAAGGCCGAGGGCGCGCTGGCAGAACTCGGCGGTGGTCCCGGCCCGTTCCCGGGACAGGCCGATGTTGTCGCCGTAGATCTGTTTCAACGATTCTTTCAGGGGAAGATCGTCGGTATGGCCGACGAAGTGAAGACGCACGTTGGCGCGATCGCGCATGCCGTCGAGGACTCCGCGCAGGACCTCCAGGTCACCCTCGGGGATCTTCGCCTCGCCGAGGGCGAAGTGGACCGGGGGGATCACGTTGGCCAGCTTGACCGTCTTGACCTCGGGCTCGACCACCTGGCGCACCTCCACCCGGTCGCCCTGGTCCTCGTCGAAGATGGAGGGATCGAGGATCCAGGGGGTAAAGGTCCGGTCGGTCGGAAGGTGCCTTTCGGCGGCCTCTCCGCACACGGCCGTCTCCCGCACCCCGGAGCCCGATGGGGCCTCGAGGGAGAGCGCGTCCGTCGCGACAGAACCTGCCGCGCCGGTCGCGGTGGCGAGAAGCAGGATCAATATGGTGAAACTGCGCTTCAGCATTAAATCCATCTACGTTGAATGGTCCGGTTTTTCCGTAGGGGCGGCCCTTGTGGCCGCCCGGGGCAGACACATGGGTCTGCCCCTACAATTCACACTTCCCCTCACCCGCCCTTCGGGCACCCTCTCCCCCGGGGAGAGGGGATGCCTGGATTCACCGCCGGGGCGGCCCGCCGCGCCGCCAGAAAATCTCGGTCTCGATGTCCAGACGGTAGCCGCCATCGGAGCGTCCCCAGCGGCCGGCAATTTCCTTCTTCAGCGCCGCCAGGCGCCGATCGACCAGTCCTTCGTCCTCCACGTCGGCCAGGTAGGAGAGGCGAAGCACCGACGGCGCCCGCTCCAGTTCTTCCATCAGCAGGTCGAGACGCGGCTGCCACTGCAGGCGCATCTCGGCGGTGTCCGGCTCGAACACCCCGTCGGCGATATCGAGGGCCACCAACCGGTGGACCGTCGCGCCGAAGTCGAACTTCAGCATCTTGCCGCGCGTTGCCCGCTGCACCCGCGGATTCTCGGTGGTCATGCGGTAACCGGTGGGCAGGCTGCGCTCGTCCAGCTTGAGGATGAAGTTGCTGCCGCGATCCTCGTCCGGCACCGCCGCACAGGTGATGTGGAAGCGCCCGTGCTCGTCGGCGGTGGCGATCAGGCCGCGCGCCGTCGCCACCCGAACCCCGGCCAGCCCCTGCTCGCCCTCGTCCTGGTACCCGTTCAGGTTGCGGTCGTCGAACACCTTGCCGATCACGTCGGTGCAGTCGAAGGTCGGATCGGGGACGACCCGCACGGTCGCCGTCGCCTCGCCGGATGCGCCGCCGCCGGTGGTGGTGTTGATCACCTGGGCCCGGTTGACGTACTCGCCCTCGGAGACGCCGGCGCCGACCACCAGCAGCAGCCGGAGGGTGAGCTTGTCGCCGGTCTGCAGCGAGAGCCCGTCCCAGAACAGCTGCCGGCCGTCG
>Ga0102953_1001628_pt1 | contig 14148 bp, 9 predicted proteins | sample SalPon2A_C_D2_MG_FD_78509 | JGI IMG/M metagenome (GOLD analysis project Ga0102953, IMG submission 78509) | Soil microbial communities from South San Francisco under conditions of wetland restoration - Salt Pond MetaG R2A_C_D2_MG | ecosystem: Environmental > Terrestrial > Soil > Wetlands | place... | reverse complement strand
GGAAATTGGGACGGAAAACGAATCAACAATCAGAAAACGATCGAAAAATCGGGCAACCCGGGTCCGAAATCTGGCGCCTGCATCTGCAACTGTGAAATTTCGGCGTTTTTCAGAGGTTCCTTAACTCGAATCGAATGCTTCCCGGTCAAATTCCCCTCAACTTTTCAAAATGATTGCTCGGAGGCGACCGCAAGTCGAGATCACAAGTCGCGTCATCGATTAACTGCAGCTTTCGGAACAGCCGGTCTTCGACCTCAGCGGGTATCTTCTTGCTAGTTTTATCTTCCAGATAAAAATCCCTTAGCCATCGGTCCCGAAAACTCTGAATCAATAGCAATCTCCTTCTTTATGGGAAACTGAAACGTACCTGGTTACTTTTTGCAAATAACAGACGGGGATAGTGTAGACACAAGCTTAGCGGGAAAGGCCGACCTTCCCCACGATCATAACTTAGATAATCAGCTATTTATCAAAATAGTCATGTGGTTTTCACGGTACCAATAGTTTTAGAAAAACAGTACTGTTTTTCTAAAAAACTGTGCTGGGATTGCCGGTTTCTGGATTGCTCCAGAGCACCCTCAGTTCAAGTTCCCTGATACCAGGCCAAACGCAATTGTCTTTTCATGGTATCGATGTTTTCTGCTTTGCTACGCACAACATATACCATAAAAAATACCATTGATGATGCAGATTATATTATTGATTAGATTGTATTAATTGTTATAAATCAATCGCGCAAGGTGTCGACGGGCAGGCACAGAACTGCGGTCAAGAGTGCCAGGCTCATATGGCATAGATAGACAGCATCGAAATCGGCACGCTGCAGACTCGCACTGCCCAGCAACAGCACGGTGAGGGCGACCCCCATGACCGAGCCGATTTGCCGTATCGCCTGGTTGATGGCGCTGCCTACGGCGTAATGGTCTGAGGGCAAGTGGCTAACAGCAGCGCCTGACAGCGAAGGCAACACCATGCCCACGCCAATGCCACTGAGCACCATGCCCGGTAGCCAATGCGTTAGATACGCGGGCTCGGTGCCCGGCACCCACAAATACCACAGTGTGCTGGCCGCGTAGATCAGGCAGCCCACAACCAGCACGGGGCGGTGACCATGCCGACTGGCCAATCGACCGGACAGGGCCGCCACCGGAACCACCAGCAATGGTCCGGGTACCATCGCCAGTCCGGCCAGTGGCAGCGAATAGTGCCAAATTGACTTCATGTAAAAAAAGAAGGCAAAAAACATCATTGCGAACGCGGTGCCAAAGCTCAATGTTGCAAGATTGACGTAGCGGTACGTGGCGTTGCGAAACAAACCCAAGTCCACCAAGGGCGCCGCGGCAACCCGAGCCCAGGCGACAAAGCCGAAGACACTCGCCAATCCGATGTCGGCAATTCCCTGCAGTTCATGGCGCGACCAGCCAGGTGACTCCGCCTGCACGATGGACAGCGCCAAGGCGCCGATGCCGACGATCAACAAGCCCATCCCTACCAGGTCCAGCGGGCGCCCCCGGGATGGCTGCTTTGCTTCCGTCAACAATGTTGCACCGCGCCATATGGCAAGAATGCCCAAGGGCACATTCAGGTAGAACGCCCATTGCCACCCGAGTGAAGCGATCACGAACGCGCCCAGGCTGGGACCCACCGCGGCAGCTAGACCCCCCACCGCACCCCATAGACTGACAGCCACAGCACGTTTGTTTGTCGGGAACGCGGCCAGCACGAGCGAGAGCGATGCGGGCGTCAGCAATGCAGCGCCCAAGGCCTGCAGGACTCTTGCGGCGACCAGCCACGCCACGCTGACCGCCAAGCCACAGGCAACGGAAGCCGCCAGAAACAGCGCAACGCCAACGAGAAACACCCGCTTGCGCCCATGCTTGTCTGCCAACCCGCCAGATGGGATCAGCATCGCGGCATAGACCACGGTGTAGGCGTTGAGCACCCACGAGAGGTCTGCCGCAGTGGCCTGCGGAAAACCGGCCCGCAAGGCGCTGAAGGCGGCGAAGAGCATGGTGCCGTCCATGGAGACAAGAAACACCGCCAAGCTGGCCACCCAGAACACCGGCCATGGTGAGGCGGTGCTGGGCGGCATGCTTGGCAAAGCCGGTGCCATAGTGGTCGGCGAGGACATGATGGTGCTTGCTTCAGGCGAGTCCAAAAGTCTTCCTCAGGCCCTTCTCGACCGGGCCGGCAGGCATGAAGCGACGCAACTTGGCCAGAAGAGAGGCCTCGCCTTTGGGCGTATGGCGCATCTTCCATGCACCCAAGGCCGCATCGACAATCGTGGTGGCGACGCCTTCGGGCTGAGGAGCTTTCTGGACATTGTTCTGGATCGCATGGGAGACGACGCCAAGCTCCTTGCCGTAGTCAGCGATTCGGGAAACGGCCTGGGGTGCGTTGAGATCCAGGTTGGTCTTGGTAAAAGAGGGTTCGACAAGCGCCACGCGGATGCCGAATTGGCGCACCTCGTGGTCCAGGGTCTCGGACAGCCCCTCAACGGCATGCTTGGAGGCCGAATAGAGCCCCATGTACGGCGCTGGCAGAAAGCCCAGCACCGAGCTGACGTTGACGATACGACCGGAACGCTGCTCTCGCATGTGCGGCAGCACCGCCTTGATCATGCGCAAGAGGCCGAAGAGGTTGGTATCGAACAGCTCTTTGGCTTCGGCAATCGACGTCTCTTCCGTCGCGCCCAGCAGGGTCACACCCGCACTGTTGACCAGCACATCGATGTGCTTGGCTTGAGCGATGACGCTCTGGATGCCGCGCTCGATCGACGCTTCGTCACGGATCTCCATCTCAATCAATGCAACGCCAGGTATGGCTTGAGCTTTTTCCGCATTGCGCACGGTGCCGAATACCCGGCAACCCTGCTGGGCGAATCTGATGGCGGTGGCGCGCCCGATGCCCGATGACACGCCGGTAATGACGACAACTTTGGAATTCAACATGGCAGTTCCTTTTTGTGTGGGTGATTCGAAGTGTGGGAATCAGCTTTGTGAGGGGGCTGGCCTGATCTTGAACCAGATGGAATACATGGCCGGCAGGAACATGAGCGTCAGGATCGTCCCGGCGAAAGTGCCACCGATCAAGGTGTAGGCCAGCGTGCCCCAGAATACCGAGTGGGTGAGCGGGATGAACGCCAGCATGGCGGCGAGCGCGGTCAGGATGACCGGGCGCGCGCGCTGCACGGTGGCCTCGACCACGGCGTTGAAGGGTGCCAACCCCTCCCCCTCGTTGTCGCGGATCTGGCTGATCAGGATGAGCGTGTTGCGCATCAGGATGCCGGACAGTGCGATCAGACCGACCAGCGCGTTGATGCCGAACGGCTGCCCGAACAACAGCAGCGTGGGCACGACCCCGATGAGGCCCAGCGGCGCGGTGGCGAACACCATCAGCATTGCGGCGATCGAGCGGACCTGGAAGATGATGGTGATCAAGGTCAGCGCGATCATGATCGGGAACAACGGCGCCAAGGCGCGATTGGCCTTGCCGGATTCCTCAATGGAACCGGCCATTTCGATCCGGTAGCCGTCCGGCAGCTGGGCGATGATGGGCTGAAGATTCTTCCACACAGCGGTGGATACATCGGGCGGCTGCAAGCCCTCGGCGATGTCGCCGCGCACGGTGATCGTCGGTGTGCGATCGCGCCGACGCAAGATCGGATCTTCCATACGCACGTCCACTTTTCCGATCTGGGACAACGGAATCCGTTGACCAGCCGCACCGACCAGCGTGAAGTCTGTGATCCGGCTAGGATCGAGCCGCGTGTTTCCGGCCGATCGGGCCGTCACCTGCACCGAACGGATGTCCTCGCGCACTGCCGTGATCGGGACGCCGCTGAGCAGGAACTGCAGCTGCCGGGCCACATCGGTGGAGCTCAGGCCGATGCTCTGCAGCCGATCCTGATCGAGCGAGAAGTGCAGCGTGGGCACGCGCTCGCCCCAGTCGGTATTGACTGTCCGCATCTGAGGATCGGCCTGCATCACGCCGCGTACCTCGCCTGCGATCTCACGCAGCCTGTCCGGGTCCGGCCCCATGACGCGGTAGGCGACCGGAAATGGCGAAGGAGGGCCGAACACGATCTGGGTCACGCGCACCCGCGCCTCGGGCGCCAACCCGTCGGCCACCGCCTGGCGCAGCCTGAACTTGAGGGCTTCGCGTTCCTGGTCATTGCCTGTAAGCACCACGATCTTGGCGAACGACGGATCGGGCAATTCAGGGGACATCGCCAGGAAGAAGCGTGGCGCACCCTGGCCGATGTAGGAGGTCACGATCCTGGCCTCCTTCTGCTTCGCCAGCCAGGCTTCGACCTTCGCCGTGGCGGCACTGGTTTGCTCGATCGAGGTGCCGTACGGCATCTGCACCTCGACCAGCACTTCCGGCCGGTCGGAAGTCGGGAAGAACTGCTTGTTGACCACGCCCATACCCAGGATCGCGACGGCGAAGGCGCCGATCACGCTCGCCGCGACCAGCCATTTGCGCCGGATCACCCATCCGAGCAGACGGCGGAAACGCGCGTAGTTCGGCGTGGCGTAGATAGCGGTGTGCCCGCCCACTTGCTTTTCATAGTTCGGCAGCAGCTTCACCCCCAGGTAGGGCGTGAACACCACGGCAACGATCCACGAGGCGATCAAGGCAATGCCGACGATCCAAAACATGTTGCTGGTGTACTCGCCGGCGGTCGACTTGGCGAAGCCGTTGGGCATGAAGCCGATCGCGGTCACCAGGGTGCCGGCGAGCATGGGCGCAGCGGTGTGGCTCCAGGCATAGGCCGCGGCGTGTACCCGCTCGTAGCCTTCCTCCATCTTCACCACCATCATCTCGATGGCGATGATCGCGTCGTCGACCAGCAGGCCCAGGGCCAGGATCAGCGAGCCCAGCGTGATCCGGTCGAAGTTCTTGCCGGTGGCCGCCATGACGATGAAGACCGTCGCCAGGGTCAGGGGCACCGCGGCCGAGACCACGATGCCGGCGCGCCAGCCCATGCTGAGGAAGCCGGCCAGCATCACCACGCCGAGGGCGACGAAGAACTTGACCATGAACTCATCGACCGCCGAGTGGATATTGACCGACTGGTCCGTGACCTTGGACAGGCTCATGCCGAGCGGCATCCCGGCGTTGATCTTCGCCGCTTCCGCCTCCAGCGCCGTGCCCAGATCGAGGCCGTTCCACCCCTCGCGCATGACCACGCCGAGCAGCAGGGTCGGCTCGCCGTTGTTGCGGATCAGGAAGGTGGCCGGATCCTCGTAGCCGCGCTTCACCTCGGCGATGTCGCCGAGCTTCAGCGTACGGCCGCGCGCCGCGACCGGCGTATCGCGGATCGCTTCCAGGTCGTCGATGGCGCCATCAAGGCGGATGAAAACCTGCGGGCCCTTCGCTTCGATCGAACCGGCGGGCGTCATGACATTGCGCCCGTTCAGCACGGCGAAGAGCTCGCGCGGCGAGACACCCAGCGTCGCGAGGCGGTCATGTGAGAACTCGACGAAGATCCGTTCGGCCTGCTCGCCGATGATGTTCACCTTCTTGACGCCCGGCACGTGCAGCAACCGCTGACGCAGGGACTCCGCATCGCGCACCAGGTTCCGATGTGGCTCACCCTTGGCTTTCAGGGCATACAGCGCGAAGGTCACGTCGGCATATTCGTCGTTCACCATCGGGCCGATGACGCCACGCGGCAGCTTGAGCGCCGCGTCGCTGAGTTTCTTGCGCGCCTGATAGAACTGCTCGGGGACGTCGACCGGCGGCGCGCTGTCGAGCAGGTACACGGTGGTGAAAGCCAGCCCCGGCCGCGTAAAGGTCTCGGTGCGGTCATACCAGCGCAGTTCCTGCATGCGCTTTTCCAGCGGCTCGGCGACCAGTTCTTCCATCTCCTTGGCGGTCGCTCCGGGCCAGGCGGTGATCACGGTCATCTGCTTGATGGTGAAGGCGGGGTCCTCCGCCCGGCCCAGGGTCAGGAAGGCCACGACGCCGGCGACGAAGATCGCCAGCATCAGGAACAGGGTGACCGCGCGCTCGCGCACGGCGAGAGCGGAGAGGTTGAGCCCACTCATTTGACGCCCCCCACGCTCGCAACGTCGGCCTGCTACCCTTCCCCGCCAGCCGCCGCCACGCTATGCGCGGTTTCGCCGTCAGCCAGTCGCACCTGCTCGCCTTCGCGCAGCAGATGCGCGCCGAGCGCGACAACGCGATCGCCCGCCGCCAGACCGCCGACGATGCGCGCAGAATCTTCACCGAGGCCGGCGAGCTGCACCGCACGCCAAGTGACCTTGGTGCCCACAGGGCCTTCCGCGTTGACCAACCAGACACCAGGCCCCATGCCCGGATCGAAGATCGCGCCGATCGGCACCTGCAGCATCGGGGCTGAGCGGCCATTCGGAATCTCGATGGAGACGGTCGAGCCCAGCGGCGCATCGGCCAGGCGGCCCGCCAGGACGTAGCGCGCCTCGAAGGTGCGTGTCTGGGGGTCGGCGGCATCCGACAACTGGCGCAGTTTCGCCGCGCCCGTGAGCCCGTTGCCATACAGCGTCGCGCGTCCCACGGAGCCGACCGCAGGGCGCAGGGTTTCAGGGAGTTCGACCACCGCTTCGCGGTGCCCGGCATGCGCCACACGGACGACGACCTGCCCGGCACCGACCACCTGGCCCGGCTCGGCTAGGGTGTCCACCACCACGCCATCCGAATCGGCGAACAGCACGGCGTAGCCCATTTCGTTGTGGGCAACCTCGGCCTGGGCCCTGGCCGCCTTGAGTTCCGCCCGCGCCGCATCAGCGGCCGCCTTGAGCTTGTCGTAGGCCGAGGCCGACACCGCGCCGGCAGCGACGAGGTCGCGAAAGCGCGCTTCGTCCTCTGCGGTCTGGCGCGCACGCGCCGTGGCGGCGGCCACCGCCTCGTCATGGGCGCGGGTGGCGAGCCGCAAGTCGGTGGGGTCGATACGCATCAGCGGCTGACCGCGCTTGACGACCTGCCCGGTGTCGACCAGGCGCTCCTGGATCTTGCCCGGAACGCGGAAACCGAGGTCGCTCTGCACCCGCGCCGCGACGACGCCGGTGAAGGAACGCTCCGCCTGGATGGCGGTCACCACCGGTGCTGCCCGTACAAGGGGAATACGGGTCCGCGGATCGATTGAAGAAGTGGCGTCGCTGCACGCTGTCAGGATTGAGGACAGCAGGGCGGCGACGGCGAGGAAGGGGAGAGTACGGTGTTGAAGCATGGCGGCCTCCGGTATCGTGAAGGCCTACATCCTCTTACTAGTGACCAAAAATGTCAATAGTCACTCTTCATGCTTTTAAATCGGCTAGGGCGCCAGGCTGCGCAACACCAGGTTGTAGAGCTGCACCGGCGCCTCTTCGGCATTATCGAGGTTGTACTGGAGCAGGAGTGGATTCACATAGGGCTGCATGACCAGATCGATTGCCTGCACCGTCTCGTCCAGCGGCGTCTTGCGCTCGAACTCGCCGCTCTCACGCCCTTCGCGGACGATCTCCGTCAGGATCTGCCGGATGCGCTCACGGTAGGCACGAGCGGACGGCCACCCCTCGCCGGCGGAATGCGCGGCGATGTCATACAGCTTGCGGTCGCTGAAGAACAGACTCACGCCGGTCGACGCCAAGCTCTTGAACATTCGTCGGAATTTTTCCGTTGGCGTGGGCGCGCCAGCTACCGCCTCTTCGACCGCAGCGACGAGGGCGCTCAAGGTCAGGGAGCAGATGGCCTCGCCGATGGCCTGCTTGGAGTCGAAAAACTTGTAGATATAAGCTTTGGAAAAACCGATCGCCTTGGCCAGGTCGGAGACCGTTGTCTTCTCGTAGCCGTAGCGGCTGAAGTGCTCTCCGGCTGCCTCGACGATCTGCTCTCGAACGTTGTGGTCGGCGGGTCCGCGGGACTGGGGGGTGGAAGATTCGATTTCACTCATGGGAAAACCATACCTCGTATTTTATCGCTTGACAACTAGTGACCAATTTGGATTATAGTCACTTTTACGGTTCAGCTACCCGAAGGACACTCATGATTAGACTCCACCGCTCTCTTGCCCTCGTTCTGAGTGTCGGCGTTCTGGCGGGCTGCGCCGTTGGCCCCGACTACCGGCGGCCCGAGGTTGCGTTGTCGTCTGCGTTCCTCGGGCAGGCGGGCGTCGAGCAACGTCCGGTTAAAGGAAAGGCAGACCTCCAACGTTGGTGGGCCGCCTTCGACGATCCCTTGCTCACGCACTTCGTCTCCCTGGCCCTCGAACAGAACCTGGACATTGCACAGGCGGCGGCGCGTGTTGCCCAGTCGCGTGCATCACTAAGCGCTGCCGATGCGGCGCTGCTCCCGGCGGGCAACGTGAGCGCAAGCACTGCGCGAGGCTACCAGTCGATCGAGACCCCGCTGGGGCAGGTGCTCGACGCCAACCCCAACTTTGATCGCAGCGGCAGTTCCTACGAGGCCAACCTCGGTGCGAGTTGGGAGATCGATGTGTTCAGCGGCCTGCAGCGCGCTCGCGAGGCCGCACGTGCCGAGTATGAAGCCTCCGAGGCCGGCGCGGTGGCGACACGCCTGGCCGTGGCCGCGCAGACGGCGGACGTGTATGTGACGATCCGCGGCCTGCAGGCGCGCATCGCCATCGCCACGCAGCAGGTGGAGGCCCGCCGCCGGCTGCAGGACATGGTCCAGCGCCAGTATGAGAAGGGGATCGCCGCAGAGCTCCAGATGAACCAGGCCGAGGGCTCGCTCACCCAGGCCGAGGCGCAGATCCCCGTGCTACAATCCGGCCTCGATTCGGCCATGAACGCGCTGGACGTGCTCCTCGGCGTGCAGCCGGGCGCCACCCGTACGGAACTGGCTGCGGAGGCACCGATTCCTGTCGCGCCCGGCCTGGCCGAGACCGGCACCCCGGCCGACATGATCCGCCGCCGGCCCGATCTGATCGTCGCTGAACGGCGCCTGGCAGCGGCCAATGCGCGCATCGGCGAAGCGATGTCGGAATACTACCCCAAGTTCTCGCTCGCCGCCCTGCTGGGCAGCGCCACCGCAATTTCGAGTGGCAACCTCTTCAGCGGGCCCGCCAGTCAGGCCCAGGGCGTCTTCGGGCTGCGCTGGAGACTGTTCGATTTCGGCCGCGTCGACGCCCAGATCGCCGCCGCCCGTGGCCAGGAGGCCGAAGCCCTGTTGGCCTGGCGCCTGGCCGTGTTGCGGGCGACCGAGGATGTCGAGAACGCCTTTTCCGCCCTCGTCAAACGCGAAGCCCAGGTCGGTATCCTGACACGGGGCGAAGCGTCACTCGTCCGCGCACGCGAAAACTCGTTTGCCGCCTACCAGGGCGGCGGCGTCAGCCTGATCGAGGTGCTCGATGCCGACGGCAAACTGCTGCAGGCGCGCGACGCCAAGGCGCAGGCGCAGACCGAGGCGGCACGTGCTGCCATCGCCTCCTTCCGGGCGTTGGGCGGCGGCTGGGGCGTGCAGCAGACAAGCCACACCCCCATCGCCAGCACCGACCTTTCCACCAACAACCGCGGGAAATCAAAATGACCATCAGAGACGATTCATGGGTGCTCATCACGGGCGCATCGAGCGGCTTCGGCGAGGAATTCGCCCGCCAATATGCCGAGCAGGGGCACCCGCTGGTCCTGGTGGCGCGCCGGCTGGACCGACTTCAGGCGCTCGGCGGGACGCTGCGAGGTAAGTACGGCATCGACGTCGTGGTGGAACAGGTCGATCTCTCGGACATTGCAGCGGTCATCCAGTTGCATCGGCGCCTCAGCGAGCGTGGCATTGCCATCGATATCCTGATCAACAATGCCGGCCATGGGCTGCAAGGGCCGTTTGCGGATAGCGGGCTGGACATGACGCTAGCGATGTTGCAGCTGGATGTAGCGAGCCTGACCGCAGTCACCCATATCTTTGCCCAGGACATGCGGGGGCGCGGACGCGGGAAAATCCTGCTGGTGGCCAGCCTGCTGGCCTACCAGGGCGTGCAGAACTTCGCCGTCTATGCCGCCGCCAAGGCCTACGTGTTGCGTCTGGGCGAGGCACTTCATCGCGAACTCAAGCGCGATGGTGTCACCGTGACGACGCTTTGTCCCGGCATGTCGGATACCGGCTTCGCTACTGCGGCGCGGCAGAAGCTCACGCCCGCATTAAAGCGGTTGATGATGCAGCCAGTCCCCGTCGTGCGCGCCGGTATCCGCGCCTTGCAGTCCGGACGCATCAGCGTCGTGCCGGGTTGGGCGAACAAGGCCCTCGTGATCCTCACGTGGGCGACGCCGCGCTGGCTACACCAAGCGTTCTTGTCGCGCGCCATGAACGGATGAGCCAGCACGCCTGATCAGGCGCGAGAACTATCGGTTACCGAGACCATCGCGCCGGATTTATCATGTACGGTAAAAATCTCATTGTCACCACCTGATCAAATTGGCGGTTATTACCGTACGGGACTTTTTTTATAGTGTACGACCATGGCATGGGAAGACATCACTTACGGCGCGGTCCAAACCGCTGAGGAACTCGACCATTTGGCGCGCGCCCATCGCAAACAGCGGCATCTGACACTGGAGTCGGTCTCCGGGCTCGGCAACCTGAGCACACGCTTTTTGTCGGGGTTCGAGCAGGGGGGAGGAGACGGCCGAGACCGGCAAGGTGCTCAAGGCACTGCGCACCCTGGGCCTGGTAGTAATTATCCAGCCGCGCGGGCAGGCTGCACAGTCCGCCGGTGGATCACAAAGATCCCCCTCTCGTTGACAATGTACCCTGAAACGTACAATCGTCTTATTTTATATTAATAATCAATTCGTTGAAAACACCCTACTCCCACTCGATGGTGCCCGGCGGCTTGCCGGAAATGTCGTAAACCACGCGCGAGATGCCCTCGATTTCGTTCATGATGCGGCGCGAGACGTGATCGAGGAAATGGTAGGGCAATTCGGCCCAGCGCGCGGTCATGAAATCGATGGTTTCGACCGCGCGCAGGCTGACCACGTGGTTGTAGCGGCGGCCGTCACCGGTGACGCCGACCGACTTGACCGGCAGGAATACCACGAAGGCCTGGGATACCTTGTCGTAGAGGTCGTGCTTGCGCAATTCGTCGATGAAGATATGGTCGGCGAGTCGCAGCGTATCGGCGAATTCCTTTTTCACCTCGCCGAGGATGCGCACCCCGAGACCCGGTCCCGGAAACGGGTGGCGATAGACCATCTCGCGCGGCAGGCCGAGTTCGACGCCGATCAGGCGCACTTCGTCCTTGAACAGTTCGCGCAGCGGCTCGATCAGGGCCAGTTTCATGTCTTCCGGCAAACCGCCGACATTGTGATGCGACTTGATCAGGTGCGCCTTGCCGGTGGCCGCCCCGGCTGACTCGATCACGTCGGGATAAATCGTACCCTGCGCGAGCCATCCGGCGTTTTCGAGCTTGCCGGCTTCTTCTTCGAAGATTTCGATGAACAGGTTGCCGATCGCCTTGCGCTTGTCCTCGGGGTCGGCGAGCCCTTCGAGCTTTTGCAGGAAGCGCTCCTCGGCATCGATGCGGATCACGCGCACCCCCATGTGCTCGGCGAACTGCTCCATGACCTGGTCGCCCTCGCGATAACGCAGCAGGCCGGTATCGACGAAGATACAGGTCAGCTGATCGCCGATGGCCTCGTGCAGCAGGGCCGCGACCACTGACGAATCGACGCCGCCGGAAAGCCCCAGCACGACCTCGTCGCCGCCGACCTGCTCGCGCACCCCGGCGATGGTCGCCTCGATGATATTGGCCGGGGTCCATTGCGAACCGCAGCCGCAGACCTGGTGCAGGAAACGCGCATAAATCGCCCTGCCCTGCAGCGTATGCGTTACCTCGGGATGGAATTGCAATCCGTAGATGCCCCGCGTTTCGTCCGCCATGCCGGCGATTGGCGCGCTTTCGGTGCTCGCCATGAGCTTGAATCCGGGCGGCAGAGCGGCGACACGGTCGCCGTGCGACATCCACACGTCGAGCATGCCGTAGCCCTCGTCGGTTTCATGATCCTGGATGTCCCGCAGCAGCTCGGTATGGCCGCGCGCACGCACGCTGGCGTAGCCGAACTCGGCCTTGCCGACATTCTCTACCCTGCCGCCGAGTTGCTTCGCGATTGCCTGCATGCCGTAGCAGATGCCGAGGATCGGCAAGCCGAGGTCGAACAGCCCCGCGGGCACCTCGGGCTGGTCGGCTTCGAGGGTGGATTCGGGACCGCCGGATAAAATGAAACCGCGCGCGCCGAACTCGCGAATCTGCTCGAAATCGGCATCCCAGGGATAGATTTCGCAGTAGACCCCGGCCTCGCGCACGCGGCGCGCAATGAGCTGCGTGTATTGCGAGCCGAAATCCAGGATCAGGATTTTATCGTCGTGAAGATTCGTCAAGTCTTCAGGCCTCTCAACAAGGGATCATCCCCGCGTAAGCGACGCAGCAGGCGTCGTCCCCGCGCAAGCGGGGCCCTTGTCACAACGGCCTTTTGCAAGATTCCCGCTTACCCGGGAATGACTCACTCCACGAGATCCCCGCGTACGCGACGCAGCAGGTGTCGTCCCCGCGCAAGCGGGGACCTTGTCACAACGGCTTTTTGCAAGATTCCCGCTTACCCGGGAATGACTCACTCCACGAGATCCCCGCGTACGCGAGGATGACAAATAGACTGAACTCAATCGCATCAGACCTGGTAATTCGGGGCTTCTTTGGTGATCGTAACGTCGTGGACGTGCGATTCGCGCATACCGGAATTGGTGACCTTGACGAACTCGGGCCGGGTGCGCATCTCGTCGACGGTGCCGCAGCCGACGTAACCCATGCTCGAGCGGACCCCGCCGAGCAGCTGGTAGATGGTATTGGTCAGCGGGCCCTTGAAAGGCACCCGTCCTTCGACGCCTTCCGGCACCAGCTTTTCGTCGGCGTTTTCGGCCTGGAAGTAGCGGTCGCTGGAGCCCTTTTGCATCGCCGCGATCGAGCCCATGCCGCGATAGGACTTGTAGGAACGGCCCTGGAACAGCTCGACTTCGCCCGGCGCTTCCTCGGTACCGGCGAACATGCTGCCGATCATCACCGCGTGCGCCCCGGCGACCAGTGCCTTGGCGATATCGCCGGAGAAACGGATGCCGCCGTCGGCAATTACACAGACATCGCTGTCCCTGAGCGCCTCGGCGACATTGGCGATCGCCGAAATCTGCGGCACACCGACCCCGGCGACGATACGCGTGGTACAGATGGAACCGGGGCCGATGCCGACCTTGACCGCGTCGGCACCCGCGTCGACCAGGTCGAGCGCGGCCTGGGCGGTGGCGATATTGCCGCCAATCACCTGGGTATCGGGAAAATTCTTTTTCACCCAGGCGACCCGCTCGAGAACCCCGCGCGAATGCCCGTGCGCGGTATCGACGACGATCACGTCGACCTCGGCTTCGATGAGCGCACGCACGCGCGCCTCGGTCTCGGCGCCGGTGCTGACCGCGGCGCCGACCCGCAGGCGCCCGTGCTCATCCTTGCAGGCGAGCGGGTGAACACGCGAATTCATGATGTCCTTGACCGTGATCATGCCCTTGAGCTCGCCGGCCTCGTCGACGATCAGCACGCGCTCGAGGCGATGACGATGCAGCAGGTCGATGACTTCGTCCTTGGCGGCGCCCTCGCCGACCGTGACCAGGTTTTCGCGCGCGGTCATGATCGACGACACCGGTTGATGCAGATTCTTTTCGAAGCGCAGATCGCGCTTGGTGACGATCCCGGCGAGGCCCTCGGGCCCGATCACCGGCAACCCGGAAATCTTGCGCTGCCTGGTCAGTTCGATCACGTCGCTGACCAGGGTTTCGGGGGAAATCGTGATCGGATCGCGAATCACGATGCTTTCGAATTTCTTGACTCTCGCGACTTCCGTCGCCTGATCCTCGACCGACAGGTTCTTGTGCACGATGCCGAGGCCGCCTTCCTGGGCGATGGCGATCGCCAGGCGCGATTCGGTAACGGTATCCATGGCCGCCGAGATCAGCGGTATGTTGATGTCGATGCCGCGCGTCAGACGTGTGTTGAGGCGGGCTTCGTTGGGCAGGATTTCGGATTTCGCGGGCACCAGCAAGACGTCGTCGAAGGTAAGGGCTTCCTGGCTGATACGCATTGTGCCTCCCGCGGGCTGTTGCAAAGCGCGATTATAAAGTAATGCCGGC
>Ga0102953_1001626_pt1 | contig 14162 bp, 15 predicted proteins | sample SalPon2A_C_D2_MG_FD_78509 | JGI IMG/M metagenome (GOLD analysis project Ga0102953, IMG submission 78509) | Soil microbial communities from South San Francisco under conditions of wetland restoration - Salt Pond MetaG R2A_C_D2_MG | ecosystem: Environmental > Terrestrial > Soil > Wetlands | place... | reverse complement strand
TTTTCATTGATATCGACCTCCGCATCGAGGTTGTTGAGCGTGTCCTTGCTGCTGCCGAGGGCAATGTCCGCATCCTTGACAGTGGCGTGAACACTGAATGCCAGCCCCTCCTTGCCTTGACTCATGGGAAGCTGGTGCAGCGGATCGGTCCAGGGCAGGGCCAGCTTGGCCGTGATGGCTGTTGCCGATCCATGATGCATGCTCGACAGCCAGTGATCCCAGGATGCATTTCCGAACGGCTTCATCCAGGACCATATCATGGGCAGATCCAGGTGCTCGGAGGAGGCTGCCAGCATCAGCTGCTGGTTCTGCCATGTGCCGTGGGCGGAAATGCGATGATCTCCCAGTTGCCAGGCGGCTTCATCAATGCGAATCAGTTCCGGGCTCAGGGCCTGCTCCGGGCTGGTTTGCAGTGTCGCCTGCAGGGACATGGAATTCAGCGGCAGGGAGTAGAGGCTGTCCGGCATTAGCGTTGTCGGCTGCTCTGAGGTTAAGGTGGCGGAGAGGTGCCATTTGCGTGCAGATTTTCGGGTAAAGTTTACCGCAAGTGTCGGGGTGCCGGAGAGTTTGCTGCGCAGTGATTCCGGTAGCCAGTCGGTGTGCTCGCAATGCAGGTCAAATTTCTCCGGCAGCCCATCCTCACTGAGGCGGGCATTTATGCCCAGGGAAGCTGACCGCGCATGCAGCGAGCGACTCGGGCCATCAATCTGCAGGTCCAAGTTTGGCAGATTTCCCCGCCAATGACCAAAGCGCCAGTGTACGTTCACGTTTTCCAGCTGAAGCTGGTGCGAAGGAGGGGCAGTTGCCGGCTGTTCGGATGTGTCAGGAATAACAAGATCAAGGGTTCCACGGCTAAGGCGGATATGATCCGGTACCAGGTTCCCACGCAACACTGATAGTATCGAAATACGTACCGCAACAGCGCCGTCATGGAAGACGATATTTCCGTCTTCCGAGTCAAAGTCGAGTTGCTCCGACTCAAGCCACAGAAAACCGGCCCAGTACCACGATAGTGGTCCCAGTTTGATCTCGCGCAAATGGAGCTGCTGCTTCAGATAGGATTCGATCTGGGGGCGAAGTACATCCAGGCTGGGTGACTGGCTGTAAACCACTGCCCCCAGCACAGTCACACCAAGAGCCAGCAGAAGAAAGACGCGCCGGCAGGCTGCCAGCGCGCGAATGAGCTTAAGCTTGCCTGTCATGGCAAGCTGGCTGACGAATCAGGCCTGATCCTTGGCTTTGAGCTTGGCAATCTTCTCTTCCAGCGTGTTCAGGAGCTTGGCATATCCGCCGTTATCAAGAATGGATTGGAAATCCTGATAAAATGTACGCACCATGCTGGTGCCTTCAATGCTGATATCGTACACCTGCCAGCCGGTTTCGGTCTGGTGTAAACGGTATTCGACCGGGATCTGGCGTGCCTCGTCAATAACAGTCGAGAGAACTCTGGCCTTGTCCTTTCTCAGCTCGGCGTTTTCAAATTGAACTGTCTGGCCCTTATACTCGTTCAGACGGTTGCCGTAAGAGCGCTCGAGCAATTCGCGGAACACCTCGGTGAAATGCGCCCGCTCGGCCTTGTTCAGGTCTCTCCATGGCTTGCCCAGACTGCGCCTGGCCATGGCTTCATAATCGAAGCGCCCTTCGACAGCCTTGCGGATATAATTGCGGTCATCTTCGGTCAGCTTGGTTTTATCAGCGCGTTTTTCCAGTACGCTGATAATCTCATGGACGGTACTTTCGATGACTTCCCTGGGGCCCTGCGAGTCAGCTGCCCATGCAGGCATGGCCATCATGAGCGAAAGCGCTGCCAGGAAACTATGAATGATCATTTTCATACTGTAACTCCTTGGCTTGTTGTAAGTGGATGATAAGTGGTTCCGTGCAGCCTGATAAGCGGAATGATTACTACTTGCCGGTGAAAATATACTTGCTGATCAGGTCTTCAAGGTTAATAGCCGATTCGGTTTCCTCAATCTCATCACCATCTGCAAGCATGGTTGTTTCCATGCCCTGAGTGATTCGGATATAGCGGTCGCCGATAATCCCCTTCGTGCGGACAGATGCAAATGCATCTTCAGTGATCTTCACGCCTTCATTGATATGCAGGATCAGGGTGGCCTTTTCATTGCCCTTGAGGTGCACATCATCCACGCGACCGATGACCACGCCCGCGAGCATGATGTCGCTGCCATGCCGAACACCGCCGACATCATTAAAGGTCGCAGTCAGGGTATATCCGGATTCTCCCAGACCGCCGACCTGGCCAATCTTGATGGCCGTCCAGCTGATGGCCAAAAGGCCCAGGAAGACAAAAACTCCGACTGTGATTTCAATGCGTCTGTATGCTTGCATGGCTTGCTCCTACAGGAAAAACGATGTGAGAATATAGTCCATGATCAGGACGCCGACCGAGGCAATTACCACTGCCTGGGTCGTGGCCTTTGCAACACCTTCCGTGGTGGGTTCTGACCTGTAACCCATATAGGTGCAGATCATGCCGATCATGAAACCGAATACGATGGACTTCGTCCAGCCGCCGTAAATATCATGCATGGTAACCTTGGCCACCATTTCCGCGACATATGCCCCGGGGTTGACGTGCAGCAACTCTACGCCGACCACATAGCCGGACCCGATGCCGATCACGTCGAAAATGGCGATGAGCAGGGGCACGGCGAGGGTCGTGGCAACAATACGCGGCAGGAGAATGCGCTGTTTGGGATTGACTGCCATCATCTCCAGCGCATCCACCTGTTCGGTCACACGCATGATGCCTATTTCTGCTGTGATTGAAGAGCCTGCACGCCCAATTACCATGAAGGCGCCCAGCACAGGGCCGAGTTCACGAATGATGGAAAGCGCTACGCCCGCGCCCAGCAATGATTCGGAGCCGAATTTGGCCAGTGTGTAATATCCCTGCAACGCCAGCACCATGCCGGTGAAGGCGCCGGTGATGACTATGATGATCAGGGAGCCGACACCCAGTGCATACAATTGCAGGATAAAATGCTTCCCCTGCCATGGACGGACGAAAAACAGTGCCAGGGCATGCAGGCCCAGGCGCGTGGCATCGCCAAGCCGCTCCAGTCTGACCAGAGTGTATCTTCCTATGCACCCGAAAAAATTCTGCATACCGAAGTGCCCTGCACGCGTATCGCTCATGGATTAAGTCTCACGGTTCCCGGGTTATGGGTGATGTCATCGATATACGAGGTTTTACTTCTGGAAAAGGGGATGGGGCCATCCGGCCGCCCTTCCAGAAACTGTTGAACACGTTCGTCGTCGCTCTGGCGTATTTCATCTGAAGAGCCTTCAGCAATGATATTGCCTTGCCACAAAAGAATCACATGATCGGCAATTGACAGCCCGGCATGCACATCGTGTGTAACCACCAGCGAGGTCATGTGGTTTTTCTCAGTGGTGTCCTTGATCAGCGTGGTGATCACACCTGCCGATATCGGGTCCAGGCCCGATGTCGGTTCATCAAAAAATACCACCTTCGGATCCATCGCCATGGCGCGGGCAAAAGCAACGCGCTTGGCCATGCCGCCGGATAGCTCCGATGGCATCAGCGACTCAAAGCCGCGCAGCCCGACCTGCTCCAGCTTCATTGTGACCAGTGTGCGAATGATATCTTCATCGAGCTCTGTGTGCTCGTGCAGGGGGAACGCTACGTTATCGTAAACATTCAACGAATTGAGCAGGGCCGAGTATTGAAACAGCATGCCCATTTCCTCGCGCAACTCATACAGGCGTCCTTCAGGGATGACTGAGATATCCTCATCCCTGAACCAGACGTGGCCACTGGAGGGTTTTTCCAGCCCTGACAGAAGGCGCAGCAGCGTAGTCTTGCCTGATCCGGAGCCGCCCATAATGGCCGTAATGGCATGCTCTCTGATCCGGACGTTGGTCGGGGAGAGTGCCGGCATGTCGCCATACAATTTGCTAAGGTTTTCACCGCGGATCATAGGCGAAGATTAGCATGGTCATCCCTCTTTGCACGCGTGATGATGGCATTAGCCCAATCTCCGCGTTACATTTGGCCCGATTTCCCTGATATGGAGTGTGGCATGAATTTTGCGGATCGTGACGGACTGATCTGGTTTGACGGAAAAATGGTGGACTGGCGTGATGCCAAGGTGCATGTGCTGACGCATACCTTGCATTACGGCATGGGCGTTTTTGAAGGTGTGCGTGCCTATGCGGCAGAGGGTGGCACTGCCATTTTTCGTCTGCAGGAGCATACAGACCGGCTGTTTCGCTCTGCCCACATTATGAATATGCCGATGCCGTTTTCGAAGGAAGAGCTCAATAAAGCGCAACTGGCCGCCGTGCGCGAAAATAATCTCGATTCGGCATATCTGCGTCCGATGTGTTTTTATGGTTCCGAAGGCATGGGGCTGCGCGCCGACAATTTAAAAACACATGTCATTGTTGCGGCATGGAACTGGGGTGCATATCTTGGCAAGGATGCGCTTGAAAAAGGGATTCGTATCCGCACATCGTCGTTTACCCGGCACCATGTCAATATTTCTATGTGCAAAGCCAAGGCCAACGGCCAGTACATCAACTCAATGCTGGCACTCTCTGATGCACTGCGTGATGGATATGACGAAGCGCTGCTGCTTGATGTCGATGGTTTCGTTGCCGAAGGAAGTGGTGAGAATTTCTTTATGGTACGCGATGGCGTGATTTATACGCCTGAGCTGACCAGCGCACTTGACGGCATCACCCGTGCTACTGTAATTCAGCTTGCCGAGGAAGAGGGCTATCAGGTGCGTGAGAAACGTATTACCCGTGACGAAGTGTATGTCGCCGATGAAGCTTTTTTCACCGGCACGGCTGCAGAAGTGACACCAATCCGTGAGCTTGACGGTCGCAGCATCGGCTCCGGCTCACGCGGACCGATTACAGAGAAGCTGCAGACAAAGTACTTTGATGTGGTGCATGGCCGTAGCGCCGGGCATATCGACTGGTTGGCAAGGGTCTGACGGGCAGGCCCTTGGCCCAGCGCCCTGTTACGGGCTGCTGGTGAAAGAAAGCGCCGGAGCGATAGGGTCAGTTCCTTATTTCAGAGCATCCTTGAATTCATCAAGAAAGCTGCGCGCAACTGATTTACCTGGCGATACGTCTTTTTTTGGTGACTCTGCACGTCGCGCCGCCTTTTGAACGGAGCGAGATTCGACAGGCTTGATGGTAAGGGTTTGGCCATCCGTACTGATTTGCAGTTCCGTGTCCCGATCAATATTGAGGAGATTCAGTATCGGCCGATCAATGATCAGGCCCAGGCTGTTGCCTATTGGGGTGAGTGTTTTAATCATATATGCCTCCACCGCTATGTTATAACGAAGTGTATGCCATCAGCCCGCAGGGTCAAATGTAGCCTGAATTATCGGGATGGTTACTCAGGGTCCGGCACTTCCTGCATGTGGCGCATCAGGTAAAAGCTCTGTGCAATAACAAAGGCAATTGTGCATCCGATCAGCCCGAACAGTTTGAAGTTAACCCATGTGTCGGTGTCGAAAGAAAAGGCGACATAGATATTCAGAAAGCCGAGGAAAAGAAAGAATATAGCCCATGCAACATTCAAGCGTGTCCATACAAGGGCCGGGAGCTTGATGTTTTCGCCCATCATGCGTTCGATGATGGTTTGCTTGCCGAAATAATGTGAGCCGATGAAGACAGCGGCAAACAGCCAATTGATGACGGACGGTTTCCATTTGATAAATGCTTCATCATGCAGAAACAATGTTGCCCCGCCAAACAGCGCAATCAATACAAGTGTGATGACATGTGATTTCTCAAACCTGCCGGACAGGATTCGATGGCCGAATGTCTGCACGGCTGATGCCGCGATCAGTACAGCAGTTGCAACATAAATATCGAATAGTTTGTAGGCGGCGAAAAAAAGCAGGACCGGAAAAAAATCAAATAGCATCTTCATCCGGCCCATGCGACCATAATGGATGTACGTTGCCAAGAGGCAAAGGCATTGGCGCTTGCCAGATGAACGAAATGACAGACAATAACGCTCCATGTACAGAGGACTTGTCATATGTCTGCTGCTTGCGCTTCTGCCTGGCTGTTCAGCGAAGTCAGGCCAGGAATTGTCAACAGGTTTATGGAAGACATGGGAAAATATGGATGAGCTTGTGCAGCCGGACTTCCCCGATGCACCGCCTGTTGTTCTGATCCATGGCTGGAATGGAGGCGAATTTACCTGGCCCTCTCCCGAAGAGTTGAGGAAGCTTGAGAACAAACTGCAGCGGGATATCTATTTCTTCACCTACCGTACCAGTTACCTTGCCAATCGTTATCCTCCGCTTGAGGTTATGGAGGAAGAACTCGATCGCTTCCTGTTCAAATACCCGGCAGTTGACGTGGTTGCGCACAGTATGGGCGGCCTGTTGCTGCGCCAGTATCTGAGCCATCATCCGGATCATCCTGTAAAACGGGCCGTGTTTCTCTCCACGCCCCATTTCGGCACCAATGCCGCCAAATTGCTGACAGGGCTAGCCACCATAAGTATCAGCGCCGAAGGAAATATTCAGGCGCAGGAAATCCAACCGGGGAGTGACTTCCTCTGGCAGTTGAACAGTCTTGAGGGAGCAGAGCTGAACGGTGTAGAGACCCTCAACGTCTTTGTCGGTGAATCGGGCTGGCTGGACGGGGATCTTGTTGTCGAACCGTCATCAGCCTATCTGCCCTGGGCGCACAATGTGCAGGTAAAAGGCGATCACCATACCCTGGCCCGACGGTTGCCTCAGTTCCAGTTCATCATTGATTTCCTTCGCGACGGCACCCTGCCTGCCGAAGAGGCCGCCGTACCTGCCCGTCGCGATGCCTGGCTGCGCTTTGTCCCGAAGGTGGGAGGCGATCCGATTCCATTGCGTGATTCAGCTGTACGGCGAATCAATGCCAAGGGATATGTCGACAGGAAAGGTTATTCGATCTGCTGCGATGAACGTGCGGGCCTTTATCCGACCGGAGTCGGGACCACGATCGTGGCCGAGGACCTGCAACCAGGCGAGTTTTACGAGTTTCTGCCGAGCGACGGATCAGGCAGGGTGAGGGTCAGCATGGATGCCATACGCAGGGACAACCGGCCGGTGGAATTGCGAAGTATTCCGGTACATGCATCCGGGATAACGTTGCCCGCTGCGCCGGTCGAGGCGGTTCAGCCTGCGCCTGTAGAGACCCAGCCGAGGGCACCACAGGCTCCTTTGACTCCACCGCAGGCCCCTTAACCGTTTTCCGGGATACCCCTGCGCGCCAGTTCATCTGCGCGCTCGTTTTCCGGGTGACCTGAATGCCCTTTGACCCATTGCCAGTTCACTTGATGTATCGCTGCCAGTTCATTCAGTTCCTGCCATAATTCGAGGTTAGCTACCGGCTTTTTCGATGCTGTTTTCCAGCCGCGTCGCTTCCAGTCGGTAAGCCATTCGGTCATGCCGACCACCACATATTTTGAATCGGAGTAGATGGTGATCCGGGATGGTCGTTTCAATGCCCGGAGTGCCTCGATGGCAGCTTTTAGCTCCATGCGCTGGTTGGTGGTGGCGGGCTCTCCACCGTACAGTTCCTTCTCATGGTTGCCGGATCGCAGCAATACCCCCCAGCCACCCGGGCCGGGGTTGCCGGAACAGGCGCCATCGGTAAAGGCGTGAACATCTGTTGTATGTGAAGTTTTTTTGGACGTGGCATCAGACATGGCCTGAATGTTGGCGGATCAGGGCGCGGCTGGGAAGTTCTTTGCGGGATTTTTGCTATACTGTGATGCAGGGATATTATGTACTCCTGACGGGAGGTTGACATGAAAGATACGGGAGTTTGGTTGCGGGCCAGCTTTGGCATGCTTCTCGCAATGGGGCTGGCGGCTCCGACGATGGCCTTTGAGATCAATGCAGACGGACAGGCGTTGATTCAGGAGGCAACTGAAACCTTCGGGAAGGATATGCGGGATCGGCCGCTGGTCACCGATCCGTCGGTGACAAATTATCTGGATAGCGTGGCGAGAAAACTTTTACCGGCGGGTAAGGCCCTGCCAGCCGGGGTGGTGCTGCGTGTTAGCATCGTCGAGTCGACTGAACCTGAGCTGTTTTCCTACACCGATGGACATATCGTCATCACCACCGGCATGATCTATGCCATGCGCAACGAGGCGCAGCTGGCTGCGGTGCTGGCGCATGAGGTGGCGCATGTCGGCGAGGGCTACTACATCGAGATGTACCAGCAGATCAAGGCGGCGGAACGCAAACAGCAGCATATGGCAATGGCGGGTGCTCTGCTTAGCGGCCTGATGGATGTGGCTGTTGATTATGCTGCCGAAACCAGAGGTATCGAAGAGAGTGAAAAGATGCTGAAAGGAGAGGCCAGCTACAGCGAAACGATGAAAAAGATGGCCGCTGTCGAGGCGGCGCGGACCGGCTACTACAGCATGAAGGATGTGGTGGAAAGTATTCCGCCGGTTGATGCGAGCGGCGCGCGCATCGACCCACGTCAGCAATTCGAACCGGTCGCTGACGCACAAGGCATGCAGTACCTTGCGTTGGCCGGCTACGATGTGGGTGAAGCGGAGGCTGCCTGGGCGCAGGTAGCCAGGATGCATAGTGAGCAGGCCAGGGCGCGTGAACGGGCGCTCGGACCGATGGCACAGCAGCTCAGCCAGATGCAGACTATGGTGGATATGAATATGCAGCGCATGCGGCAGGCGCTTGGCGGCAGTGGCCTGGTGCAGACCATGGCGACTGTTCCGCAGGCGCGGGCAGAATTTGTCGGCAGGTTGACCGGCATGCAGGAAGTTCGCGCAGCAGCGGCTGAGCATGGCAGCGACAAGGCCTCTGCCTCCTACCAGGCTTTCATCCGTCAGACGTTGTTGCCCAAGGCAGAAAAAGCTCTCTCCGAGGCTCGCTATGGTGAAGCCCTCGGGCAATACCGGATCCTTTACGATGCTGGTATTCATACAGCGGGCATCAGTTACGGGCTGGCGAAGAGCAGCATGGGTGATTTCGCTTTCGGGGCCAGCGAAGCCGACAAGCGCAGAGCCGAGCAATGGTATCACGAGGCCAGCCAGCAGGAGCCGACCAATGCCTTGCCCTACAAAGGGTTGGGTGAACTGTATGAGGACTGGGACCGCTATGCCGAGGCGGTTACAGCCTATCGGAGTTATCTGAAGTATGCGCCTAAATCCGAGCGTTCGGGAGTCGAGCGAAAGATCAAGTTGTTGCAACGGAAGGCGGCACGATGAAATACATACTCCTGTCGCTTGGATGGATTCTGAGTGCCACCATCGCTTGCAGCGCAGGCGCGGCCGGCTCATGCCAGATGAGCTACAAAGTGCAGCCCGGCCAGATATGGGTGTCGGAAGTGACGAGTCAGTTCAAGTCGACGGCTGCCGAAGCCGAAGCAATGCCTCCGACCCGTTTTTCCGTACGTTACCGTATATTGAAAGGAGACAGGCGCGGCTGGGTGAAGGTGGAGGCGAAGTTCATCGCCCACAGCGCCCAGGTTGAAGGCGGCCCTGACTACACGAAGCTTACTTATACGGCGGATATGCATCGTTCGGGTGAGCTGCGTAATGTCGCACATACAGGTTCGGCCATGCCGCCATTGCCGAAAGAGCAGATGGATGCCCTGCCTCCGCAATATGCGGCGATGATGGCGCAGTCAAACGATATGATGGCAAAGGGATTGCAGACCGGGGTGTTCTGGTTTCCGGAATTGCCCGAGAACCAGCTGTCGGTTGGCGACAGCTTCGATGATGTGCAGAAGTCGGACCTCGGCAACAGTGCGATGATGCAGGTGCAGACAGTGGTGAAAACCGAATATACGCTGGAAGATGTCAGCCAGGGGCTCGCCTATTTTTCAGTGCGGCAGCGCTCGCAGAGCAAAGTCAGCGGCATGGGGAGCAAAATGGACACACGGGCCGTTGGCAAAGCCGATGCCATATTCGATCTGGAGCAGGGCATGTGGGTTGAGATGACCACCAAGACGCAGACAGCTAGCTCGTTCGGCGATGCCGGGAGCGGCGGTACGGGCGGCTTGCAGGTAAGTCGCTACCGCATGCAGCGGCAGTGACGCCACGTTAAGGTCTGCCGGTTCGACACTCTTGCCCTATTTGGGGGCTTTCTTTGGATTTGACTGTGGCTGTTCAAGATGAACGGTGCGGGTCGGGAACGCGAATTCAAGGCCGATTGATTCGAGTAAAGCCATGATCTGCATGTTCACTTCCTGACGAATCTGGAGGTATTCGGCCCAGTGCGTGGTCTTGGTAAAGTAATACAGGAAGATCGACAGCGATGAATCATCAAATTCGTCAAATTTAACCAGAGAGAACTCCCGATCGACGCCGATATGATGCTTGAGTATTTTCTCGATGCCTTCAATGGCCTGCTGAATCTTTTCGGCAGTTGAGTCATAGGTAATGCCTATCCTCATTTTCACGCGTCTCTTGGGTCTGGCATCGATATTATCCACGACCATATTCGCCAGCATCGAATTGGGTACGTTAACCAGCGTCTTTTCAAATGTGCGGATGCGTGTCGAGCGGAACCCAATTTCTTCCACGACGCCTTCGAAGTCCTTCGTCCTGATCCAGTTGTTAATGGTAAACGGGCGATCAACGAGGATCATCACCGACCCGAATACATTGGCGATGGTATCCTTGGCAGCCATGGCGATGGCAATGCCACCGATACCGAGTGAAGCAATCAGGCCCGAGACCGAATAGCCCATGTTCTGAGCCACAACCAGAACCGCTGTCAGCACCAGAAAGACCTTCAATGTTTTTGCAACAAAAGGAACAAGCTGGTCATCCAGAGAAGAATCTGTCTGGGATGCCTTGGCTGAAAAGTACGCAGCCAGTCCATCCAGAAGACGCCATAAGAACCAGACGCCGATGATGATGGAAACGATGCGCCCGATCTGATCCGCCAGGCCGATAATCGGAAAGCTTTCCAGCGGGGGATTCAGGACATGCACTGTAAGGATCAGGCCAAATACCAGAACAAGCATGCCGGCAGGGCGCTCGGATGCTTCCAGCATGACATTATCCAGTTGGGTTTCGGTTTGCATGGCGACACTGTGTGCCAGAGCCTTGAAGGCACTCAGGATAAGGCGTTGGGCAACCATGGTGGCGAACAGGGCCAGGACAGCCAGCAACCAGCGGCTGACTGGAATATCCAGTAGGGTCATAGCACCCATTTGTGAAAGAAACTCCGCCATTGTCATCTCCTGCCCCTTCCGATTTTAATTGCGTCCTAGTGTAGCCTGAATATCCGTGAGCTCAAATCGTACGCTTCAACTTTGCATTGACCGGCGCGTCGTGGATTTCTATGCTCTACCAGAGCAAGGGGTGTAGAAATGACGGATAAATCGCTACAAGACATGGTTGATGATGCCGAAGCCATGTGCCTACTGATAGGCCGGAGGGTACGTTACCTTGACGTTGAGTATGAGGTCACTGATCTTCTTCCAGCAGAAGGGCTGATGATTCTGTCAGCCGATGACGGCGATGATGTTCAGGAGGATATCTACGGGCGGCCGCATCGGCTCGTTCCCAAGCGGCAAAATCTGCGTTTCAGGGATGCCGAGGGGCACCCTACAGGTATCTGGCAGGATATGGCTTTTCTCGATGGTCCCCTGATAGGATAAGCCTGTCATTATTCCAGCGGAGTACGGGCTAGATGGCGCCATAGCAGCCAGGCCCTGGGTGTTTTCCCCAAATCTATACGTAGCTTGAAAGACGATTCTACACCTTCAACACCGGCATAAAATCGCAGGTCACCAAATTCATAGTGGCTGGCATCCTGTTCCAGCAGTACTGGGAATCGAGAAAACCAGCGATAAAATGAAACCCCCGGCAATCCATCCTGCAACCTGATGCTATCCATTCGGGTCAGAGACTGCCATTGCAGCTTTTCAGGTATAGTCAGCTGCTTCAGATACGGTGTGGTTAGTGTGGCCGGGAACATGACTGCAGTCCCGGGAAAAGCAGGAAACAGGTCGATCGAGGCGCGCCGGTAGTGATCTGGGTATGTGGCGATCAGTTGCCAGTGAAAAGGGGAGAAAGGCAGGGGCAGCGCAGCGCAGGACAGAGCCTGCGGATTCTCGGACCTGGCCAGGTTCACCGCCCTGTAATGGCAATATCCAGTCAAACCGATATAACTGAACATCAGCAGCAGGGCGCTGGCAGCCAGTAGTCGTGCGCTATTTTTCCATATGAACATCAGGACAAGCGGCAGAGCCAGGCAAGCGGTGAACACCGGATCGATAATAAACACCATATCCATGGCAGCTCGCCAGTCGGAAAAGGGTGCAAGAACCATCGTGCCGAATGATGTAATCAGATCGAGAAATATGTGCATGGCAAGCGCCATGCCGATCAGCCATGGCATCAACGGTTCGGCAGAGCGTCTGTTTGGAAGCAGCGCGTAGATCAGCCATGTCCACAACGGCAGCATCAGGATCGAGTGGGTGATGCCTCGGTGATATTCCAGATACAAAGCATCGGAAAAGAATTTCAATACGAAGTCGGCATCCGGCGCCATGGCCAGCAGCACCAGCAATATTACCTTGGTTCGTGGCAGTGGCTGCCTTGGAATAGCCCGGGCCAGTGCGGCACCCGAGAGAGCGTGGGTTAGCGGATCCATTGGGCGACAGCCTGGCTCAATTCGGCCCAGTTCCGTCCAGGAGCAATGAGGCCACCGCATACTGCACGTTGAGCCCCGGTGACGTCAGGCACCGTATTGGCTTCGCCCATGAGAGTCTGTCTGGCCAGGATTGCGAAACAGACGGCTTCGACTGCCTCGGCCGGAATGCCGGCCTCGGCAGTTGTCTGTACGCTTGTGGGAGCAAGACTGTGCGCGAGCCGATCCAGCAAATTCCTGTTTCGTGCACCGCCGCCGCAAATTAGCCAGCGATCAGGCGCTGCTGGCAGGAAACGTGCCGCATCGCAAATACTGCTAACGGTAAAGGCTGAGGCAGTGGCCAGTCGGTCGGCGTCCGTGATGTCCGGCCAGGCCAGGATGCTGTCGACGACGGCTGCACCAAAGTCTTCACGCCCGGTCGATTTCGGCGGTCGCCGCGGCAGAAACGGATGCGACAGAAGTTTCCCCAGCAGTTCGTCGTTAACCTTGCCTTCCGCTGCCAGGGCGCCACCCCTATCATAAGCATGGCGGCCGTCAGTCAGGGCGAGCATCAGGCCATCCATCAACATGTTGCCGGGGCCGGTGTCGAATCCAATGGTTCTTCCATCCGCGCCCAGCCAGCTGATGTTGGCGATGCCGCCAATATTGACCACGGCGGTGTTGTAGCCCTCCATGGCAAACAGTCGGCGATGGGCAAACGGCACCAGCGGGGCTCCCTGTCCTCCCGCCGCCATGTCCCGACTGCGGAAATCCGCAACGGTTGTGATGCCTGTATCTTCAGCGATGGTTGAAGCGCAGCCGATCTGTACGCTAAAGGGGTGCCGGGCCTGTGGGCGATGCCGTATGGTCTGGCCGTGACTGCCAATGGCGGCTATATCCGATGGTTTGAGCCCGGCATCAGCTATGGCTGTGAGTGCTGCTTTGGCAAAGGCATGGCCGAGTGCCCGATGCACCTCACCCATGCTGTCGATTTCGTCCAGGCCGGGTGCAGCCAAACGTAGAATGGGCTCCCGAAGCTTATCCGGCATGTCGCATTCGATGAAACTGACCAGCTCGGGTGTTTTACCCATACGGACAATGGCTACATCGATGCCGTCGCAGGATGTACCGGACATCAGGCCGATGAAAAGCGGATCGTTTGGCATGAGCAGAGCATAGCCGATAAACGGATGCAAAGTCATGTGCTGGAACTCCTATGGCCCGCCGCTACACTTGGCCGCCTAATGGAGTTATCATGAAAGTTGAACAACAATTGGAACTACTCAGCCGGGGAGCGCTTGAGATTTTGCCCAAGGGAAGCCTGGAGGCGAAGCTCAAGGAGGCATCCAGGGAAGGGCGACCGCTACGCGTCAAGGCAGGCTTCGACCCGACGGCACCCGATTTGCACCTTGGCCACACGGTGTTGCTGGAAAAGTTGCGCCAGTTTCAGATGTGCGGTCATCAGGTAGTTTTTTTGATCGGTGATTTTACCGGTATGATTGGCGACCCGACCGGCAAGAATGAAACACGCCCGCC
>Ga0102953_1001624_pt1 | contig 14165 bp, 11 predicted proteins | sample SalPon2A_C_D2_MG_FD_78509 | JGI IMG/M metagenome (GOLD analysis project Ga0102953, IMG submission 78509) | Soil microbial communities from South San Francisco under conditions of wetland restoration - Salt Pond MetaG R2A_C_D2_MG | ecosystem: Environmental > Terrestrial > Soil > Wetlands | place... | reverse complement strand
TTGCGAGATTATTCGACCCGGCGGCCGGGAGACATCCCCGCTGCGATCGAGTCGATCACGTCAGTCGCGATCACCGACTCGGCGGCGCCGATCCTCGTCGCCGCGTCGCGGCCGGCGCGGGCATGCGCGTAGACGGCGGCGCAGGCGGCGGCGAAGGGCTCGAGGCCGCGGGCGAGCATCGCCGCGGCGATCCCGGAGAGCACATCGCCGGTCCCTGCAGTCGCGAGGGCGGGCGCGGAGAGCGCGTTGACGGCGACCCGCGCGCCGTCGGTGACGATCGTGTCGTCGCCCTTCAGCACGACCACGGCGCCGGCGGCCCGAGCGGCCTCGCGCGCCGCGGCGAGCCGGTGCGCGGCGATCTCGGCCGAGTCGCGCCCGAGCAGCCGTCCCAGCTCGCCCGCATGCGGAGTCAGCACGGTCGGCGCTCCACGCGCCGCGATCGCCCCCAACTCGCCGGCGAAGGCGTTGAGCCCGTCGGCGTCGAGCACGAGCGGCGTCTCGATCCGGGAGACCGCCTCTCGCGCCAGCTCGACCGAGCCGGGGTCGCGGCCCAGACCGGGTCCGAAGACGCCTGCGGCGGCGCGCTCGAAGGCGCGCAGCAGCGGCTTCAGCGACGCCGGTGCGAGGCAGCCGTCGCCGCCCGGGCAGCCGACCGACATCACCTCCGGCTGGCCGGCCTCGAAGATCGGCTCGAGGTCGGCCGGCACCGCCACCGTGGCGTAGCCGGCGCCGGCCCGGATCGCCGCCAGCGAGGACATCTGCACCGCCCCGGTCAGACCGCGCGAGCCACCCGCGATCGTCACCTGGCCGGAGCTGAACTTGGTCGAGCGCGCCCCGCGGCGCGGCGCCAATCCCAGCACCGCCGGGCCGATCGTGCCGGCGACCGGCGCGTCCGGAGCGCCGGCCGGGATGCCGATCGGCGCCACTCGCAGCTCGCCCGTATGCCACTTCCCCGGGGCGATCCGGTGGCCGAGCTTGGCGGCGTGGAAGCTGACCGTGATGTCCGCCTCGACGGCGGCGCCGGCAACCTCGCCGCTCGACGCGTCGACGCCGGAGGCGATGTCGCAGGCGACGACCGGCGCGCCGTTGGCGTCGATCGCCGTGATCGCCGCCAGCGCCGGCTCGCGCGGGGCGCCGGCGAAGCCGGTGCCGAAGATCGCGTCGACGATCGCGCCCGAGCCGGCCAAGCGCGGGCCGAGGTCTCCCCTCACGTACTCGGCGTCGCAGCGCTCGAAGTTGGCCGCCGCGTCATCGCTCAGCTCCTCCGCCGGCCAGAGCAGCAGCGCCTCGACCTCGAATCCCGCTTGCGCCAGGTAGCGAGCGGCCACCAGCCCGTCGCCGGCGTTGTTGCCCTTGCCGCAGACCACCCGCACCGGCCCGTCGAGCGCCAGCTCGCCGACGACCTCCGCCACCGCCCTCCCCGCCGCCTCCATCAGCTCCAGCGACGGCGCCCCCTGCTCCTCGATCGCCCAGCGATCCACCGCTCGCATCCCGTCGGCGTCGAAAAGGGGGTCTAGCCAGGGCTCCACTCGCAGTCCAGCCTAAACGGCGAATAGGGAGTCGACATCGATCGCCGGGCCCTCCTCGCGGACTCGAGCTCGAACGGCCCGCAACACATCCGTTGCCTCGTAATAGGCGCCACGTTTCTGCCCGCGCTGCTCGATCAGCCCCGCGCGAACCATCGCACCGAGGTCGTTGGTCGCGACCTGCTTCGAAATCTCGACGCGCTCCGCGCTCTCGACGCTCTTGCGGTGAGATGAATTCCGAATCCGCAGTCCAGTTGCCGCATCGAAGAGGCTGCCCACTACCCGCTCGGGCAGCTCGTGCTTTTCCCGCAGTTCGTCGATCGCGATCCACAGCCGCTCGGACTCGCGGATCCTCCTCAGCACGTTCGCCGCCTGGATGTAGTGCGCCTTCAGGCAGAACTGGACCCACGGACGTGCGTCCAGTTGGGGATTCCACGCTCCCCGTCCAACCTCCGCCAGGATGTCGTAGTAGGCCTGGGTGTGCGCCCCGAGGTACTCCTCGATACTCATCCACTCGGGTGACAAGATCCTGTCCCTGGCAAGAGCGAGGGTCTGCAGGCAACGCGCCATTCGACCATTCCCGTCGCGGAATGGATGGATCATCACCAGGTTGAGATGCGCCATCGCTGCGCGAACCATGGCCGGCACATCGTCATCGGAGCGAAGCTGGGAGATCAACGCCTCGATCAACTCGGGGACCGCGTCGCTCTCGGGTGCTTCGTAGACGATTTCGCCGGTGGCGCTGTTTTGCACCCATATCGGTCCGGGTCGCCAGAGGCCCGGACTTGCTTCGAGCGAGTACTCGGTGACCATGAAATGCAGGCTGCGGATCAACGCCGACGAGTACTCGAAGTGTGGATCGTCGGCGAGCTGGAGGACGTAGGTCATTGCCCGGCGGTAGCCGAGCACGGCCAGCCAATCGCGCTCATCCGCTTCGGCTGGCTCACTCCCTTCGACGGCCGCCAGAGCGTCCTCCAGCGAAACGTCGTAGCCCTCGATGCTGTTGGAACCCTGGATCGCACGGGCGCTGAGCACACGGCGAACGGAGCCCACCCAGCGGCGCGGCTCGGCGACCCGATAGCGAAGCTGCCGCCTCAGATCCTCGATGCGCTCGAGCGCCGCCATTTCTGGCGGCTGCACATCAGGGATCGCATAGATGCGTGTCTCCAGCGGGCTTTGAATTTGTGAATTCATCTATTTGACAGATGATTCTATCAAAGGCTCATTTGAATGACGCATTAAAAAAGCCGTTTAACATCGCGTACAGGACCCCCAAACGCACCGAGCTGCTCTGCCCGGGTGGATCCGACGACGACGCGAGCTACTTCAGGCCGACGATCAGCTTTGCCGTCGCCAGTTCGCCCTGCGAGGCGCTGCCGAGGGCGAGGAAGTCGATGCTCTTCAGGTACTTTTTCGCCTTCTTGAACCCCTTGTCGGAGTTCGAGATCAGCGCGTCGGCGAGGTGCAGGGCCGCCGGGCCGTCGGCGAAGCCGCTGATCGGCGTGTCGCCGAGCGAGCTCACCGCGTCTTCGTAGGCGGGATCCTCCGAGAGCGTCTTGCTCTTCCCCGCTTCGGAAACGAGGCCGTTGAGAGTCTGCGGCAGGCCGTAGCCGATGACCAGCCTGCCTTCCCTGGCGGCGACGACGAGCGGCTTGCTGCCGAGTTCGTCGCTGCGGACCGTGAAGCCGCTGTACTTGCCGCTCAGCGCGGTGACGCCCGAGACATGGACCTGGCGCAGCAGCTTGCCGATGTTGGCGACCGTCTTGGTCGCTTCGGAGCCCTTGGTGCTGAGCACCAGCGCGCCGCCGAGGCTGTTCTTGTTGGCGCCGCTGGCGAAGACGGCGGCTTCCTGGAGCGAGCCCGATACGCCTTCGAGGTCGATCCCGAGTTGCTTCAGGCCCTTCTTCAGCTGGTTCGGCGGGACCGTGCCCGGGATGCCTTCTTCGTCGAGGCTGTCGATCAGTTCCTTCAGCTGTTCGCCGAAGCCGCTGACGGCGAAGCCGGCGAAGGCGCTGCCGGGCAGTTCGCCGAGCAGGCCCGAGGCGTCGCCGGTCGGCGCTTCCTGGCCGCCGAGGTCGCTGCTCAGCTCGACCGCGATCTGTTCGGAGCCGGGCACGATGCTGGCGACCGCGGTCGCTTCGCTCGGGTCGATGCCGGCGTTCTGCAGGGCCTGGCGCGCCGTCGGGTTGATCTTGCCGCCGTTCTGGTCGATCAGCTTGCCGACGTCGACGTAGACGTCGGCGAGGCTGCCATCGGAGGCTGCCGAGATCGCCTTGGTGAAGGTGTCTTCGTCGGCGAGCGCTTCGCCTTCGGAGGCTTCTTCGACTTGCTTGAAGAGCTTCTGGTCTTCGGCGATGACGAGGAAGTCGCCGACCAGGCCGACCGCCCGGCCCTCCTTGGCTTCATCGTGCTTGTCGATGAACGCCTGGGTCGCTTCGGTGTCGGTCGATTCGACGATCACGCCGGTGCCGGTGAAGTCTTCGCCTTCCAGCCGCTCGAAGAAGGCGCCGCCGCGCTCGCCCAGCCACGGTTCGACTTCCTTTGCGAAGTCGACCGGTTCGCCTTCGCTCGCCGCTTCGCCTTCCAGTTCTTCGACGATCAGGTCGCCGAGGTTGCCGACGCCCGCGACCTGCTTGGCGATCGCGTCGACGTTGGACTTCAGTTCGCCTTCCGGGCGCAGCGTGCCTTCGACGAAGACCGGCGTGCCGGGCGGCGCCAGGCTCGCGAGGTCGGAGCCGGAGGAGCTGCTCCCGCAGCCGGCGACCAGGGCGATCGTGGCGGCGGCGGCAAGCGCGGCGAGGAGCAGACGAGGCTTCATGCGGCCCGGCATCCTACAGACGCCGTCGACAGAAGATCACTCGACCGTGACGGTCTTCGCCAGATTGCGCGGCTGGTCGACGTTGAGGCCACGCCCGCGGGCGATGTCATAGGCGAGCAGCTGCAGCGGCAGGATCGCCAGGATCGGCTGCAGGAGCCAGTCGCTGGCGGCGACGGCGATCGTCTGCTCGGCGACGGCCACCGCTCGCTCGTCGCCCTCGGTGACGACGGCGATCGTGTGCGCGCCGCGCGCCCGCACCTCTTCGACGTTGGAGAGCACTTTGTCGAGAATCGGGCTGTCGGTGGCGACGCAGACCACCGGGGTCGACTCGTCGAGCAGCGCGATCGGGCCGTGCTTCATCTCGCCGGCGGCGTAGGCGTCGGTCGGGATGTAGGAGACCTCCTTCAGCTTCAGCGCGCCCTCGAGGCAGACCGGCAGGCCGATGTTGCGGCCCAGGTAGAGGAAGAAGCCCTCGTCGCCGTGCGTCGCGGCGATCTCCCGCACGTGCTCCTCGCAGCCTTCGATCGTCGCGTCGATCTTCGACGGCAGCGCCTTCATCTCGGCGACCAGCTCGGCGAGGCGCTCGGGCGGCAGCGTCCCGCGCAGCTCGGCCAGGCGCAGGCCCAGCAGGTACATCGCCGCCACCTGGGCGACGAAGGTCTTGGTCGCGGCGACGCTGATCTCCATGCCGCTGCGCGTGTAGAGGACGGCGTCGGCGTCGCGGGTCGCCTGGCTGCCCATGATGTTGGTCAGCGCGAGGACGGTCGCGCCGCGCTCGCGGGCGAGGCGCATCGCCGCCAGCGTGTCGGCGGTCTCGCCCGACTGGGTGATCCCGATCACCAGGTCGCCGGAGCCGACCACCGGGTTGCGGTAGCGGTACTCGGAGGCGATGTCCATTTCGACCGGCACCCGCGCCCATTCCTCGATCGCGTACCGGCCGACCAGGCCGGCGTGGTAGGAGGTGCCGGCGGCGACGATCACGATCCGCTTCAGGCCGCGCAGGAAGTCGTCGGCGAGGCCGATCTCGGAGAGGTCGACGCCGTCGTCGCCGGGCAGGCGGTCGGCGATCGTTTCGGCGACCGCGTCGGCCTGTTCGTGGATCTCCTTCAGCATGAAGGTCTCGTAGCCCGCCTTCTCGGCGGCGGCCTCGTCCCAGTCGACCTCTTCGGGCGCGCGCTCGACCGGGTTGCCGTCGGCGTCGGTTATCCGCACGCCGGCGGCGTCGATCGTCACCACCTCGTCGTTTTCGATCGTCAGCGCGCACCGCGTCTCGGCGAGGAAGGCGGGGATCGCCGAGGCGAGGAAGCTCTCCCCCTCGCCGACCCCGGCGACCAGCGGGCACTCCTTGCGCGCGCCGACGAGCAGGTCGGGCCGATCGGCGTGCATCGCGACGAACGAGTAGTGGCCGCGCAGCTCGCCGAAGGCGGCGCGCACGGCGGCGGTCAGGTCGCCGTCGTAGTGGCTGGAGATCAGGTGGGCGACGACCTCGGCGTCGGTTTCGGAGCTGAACTCGTGCCCCTCGGCCTCGATCCGCTCGCGCAGCTTGGCGTGGTTCTCGACGATCCCGTTGAGCACGATGTGGACGCGATCGGAGCCGTCGCTGTGCGGGTGGGCATTCTCCTCGGTGACCCGCCCGTGGGTGGCCCAGCGCGTGTGCGCGATCCCGGTCGTCGGCGGCGCGGTCGCCACGGCGACGCCGCCGCCGCTCGCGTCGCGCTGCTCGATCGCCGCCCGCAGGTTGGCCAGGTTGCCGACCGCGCGCACGCTCTCCACCCGCCCGTCCTCGATCGTCGACACCCCGGCCGAGTCATAGCCGCGGTACTCGAGCTTTTCCAGCCCGGCGACGAGGATGTCCCTACAGGGCCGCGCCCCCACGTATCCGACGATTCCGCACATGAAGGTGGTTAAGGGTAGACGGCGGGGACTTCAGGCCAGCTCCTGCCGCACCAGGTCGGCGAGGCGCTTGCAGACGGCGTCGGCTTCCTCGGCGGTCGGGGCCTCGGCCATCACGCGGACCAGGGGCTCGGTGCCGGAGGGGCGCAGGAGGACGCGGCCACGGCCCTCGAGCTCGGCGCCCTCGCGCTCGACCGCGTCCCAGACGGTCGTGGCGCCGGCGATCGCCTCGCGGTCGGCGACCTCGACGTTGACCAGCTTCTGCGGCAGCTTCTCCATCGCCTCGACCGAGGCCAGGTCGCGGTCGCCGAGCTCGCGCATCGTCATCAGCGCCGCGGCGATCCCGTCGCCGGTCGCGGCGAAGCGCATGTCGATGATGTGGCCCGACTGCTCGCCGCCGATCGCCCACTCGCGCCTGCGCAGCTCGTCGAGCACATAGCGGTCGCCGACCTTGGTCGTCGCCACCTCGATGCTCGCGTCGTCCATCGCCTGATGGAAGCCGTAGTTGCTCATCACGGTCACCGCGACGCCGCCGCCGAGCTCGCCGCGCGCCGCCTGGCCGCGGGCCAACAGGGCGATCAGCTCGTCGCCGTCGTGGGTGCGGCCCTCGCCGTCGACTGCAAGTACCCGGTCGCCGTCGCCGTCGAAGGCGAAGCCGACCGTGGCGCCGGAGGAGGCGATGTGCGCGGCCAGGTTGTCGAGGTGGGTCGAACCGCAGCCGTCGTTGATGTTGCGCCCGTCGGGCTCGACCGCGATCGCCTCGACCTCGGCGCCGAGCCGCTCGAAGATCGCCGGGCCGACCCGGTGCGTCGCGCCGTTGGCGCAGTCCAGCGCCACCCTGACGCCGGAAAGGTCGAGCGGGAAGGCGGCCTGCAGCGCCCGCAGGTAGTCCTCTTCGCCGCCGCTCAGCTCGCGGACATGGCCGAACCCGACCGCGGTAGAGGTTTGCGCCGCTATGCGGTCGGAACCTCTACCGCGCTCCTCGAGGTGGGCCTCGATCCGCGCCTCGGTCGCGTCGTCGAGCTTGCTGCCGCCGGCGCCGAAGAACTTGATCCCGTTGTCCCTGTAGGGGTTATGGGACGCGGAGACGACCGCCGCCAGGTCGAGGCCGAGTTTGCGCACGAGGACGGCGGCGGCGGGCGTCGGCAGCACGCCGCCACACAGAGCATCGCCCCCAGCCTCCGCAACCCCAGCCGCCAGTGCCGATTCCAGCATCGGCCCCGACTCGCGCGTGTCGCGAACGATCAGAACCTGCGGCCGATCTACCTCCAGCGATTCCGTCGCGGCACGGCCGAGAGACAGAGCCAACTCGGCCGTCAGGAACGTGCCAGCCTCCCCTCGGACCCCATCGGTGCCGAAGAGCTTGCGCTCCGCAGTCAAATCCGCTCCGTCAGCGCTTGCTGAACTGCGGGCGCTTTCTCGCCTTCTTGAGGCCGGCCTTGCGGCGCTCCTTGGCGCGCGCGTCGCGGGTCAGGAAGCCGCGCCGCTTGAGCTCGCCGCGCAGCTCCGGGTCGACCTCGGTCAGTGCCCGGGCGATGCCGTGGCGAACCGCGCCGGCCTGGCCGCTGATGCCGCCGCCATGCACCCTGACGCGGACGTCGACGCTGCCCTCGTAGCCGGTGGTCGCCAGCGGCTGGCGGGCGGTCGTCTGATGCAGCGGGCGGGGGAAGAACTCCTCGATCGGGCGGCCGTTGACGACGAAGGCGCCGCTGCCGGGCAGCAGCGTGACGCGGGCGATCGCGTTCTTGCGTTTGCCGGTCGCCAGGTAGCGCGAGTCGCCTTCCATCTTGGCCGGGGCGCGGCTCGCCGCCTGATCCTCCTCATCGGATTCGCCGGCCAGCGCGGCCTCGCGGGCCCGCCGCTCCTCCTCTTCGGCTTCCCTGCGCGCCTGCTCCTCGGCGCTCAGTGGCCGCTCCTCCGGCTCGACCGCGATCGGCTCCAGGTCGGCGCCGGGAATGACGTCCTTCTTCTTCTCCTTGGCAGCCGGCTCGGGCTCGGGCTCCGGCTCGGGCTCCGGCTGCTCCTCGGGCTGCGACTCCTCGACCGCCTCCGGCTGCGTCTCCTCAGCCGCCTCCGGCTGCGTCTCCTCGACGGGCGTCTCCTCAGCCGCCTCGGGCTGCGCGTCCTCGGTCGGCGTCTCCTCGACGGCCTCCGGCTGCTGCTCCTCCTGCGGCTCTTCGGAAGTCTCTCGGTCCTGCGGCTCGTCTGCCATTTACTTGATCTCCATCGGCTGTGGTTTCTGCGCCGCGTGCGGGTGATCCGGACCCGCATAGACCTTGAGCTTGGTCAGCTGCTTGCGGGCGAGGCGGTTGCGGGGAAGCATCCCCTTCACCGCCTTGCGGATCACCTCCTCGGGGCGACGGTCGAGCATCTCGGCCAGAGTGCGGGACTTGATCCCGCCCGGGTAGCCGGAGTGGCGCCAGTAGCGCTTCTGCTCGAGCTTGTTGCCGGTCACCCTGATCTTCTCGGCGTTGACGACGACGACGAAGTCGCCGGTGTCGACATGCGGGGTGTACTCGGGCTTGCGCTTGCCGCGCAGGGCGTCGGCGATGCGCGTCGCCAGCCGGCCCAGGGTCTGCCCCTCGGCATCGACGATCAGCCAGTCGCGCTGGCGGTCGGTCGGCTTGGCAACGTAGGTCTTCATCAGAGAAAAGCCGCGGGGAGAGCCCCAGCGGCCCCGGGATGATAGCCGCCGAGCGGAGTTGACGCGCACCTGCCCGATCGGCCGGGAGCGGGGCTATACTGCCGCGCCATCCATAGCCGAATTCCGGCCGCGCCAGCGGGCGGGAGCGGAGGAACCGCAGGGACTCTTGCAGGTCCCGGGGGCGAATCGGACGAAGATCCATCCGTAGCGCATCTCTTTCAGCGCGAGCCCGACAGCTAACTCCGCAGGCGAACGAAAGAGAGGGCACGTGGTACGAAGCGGTGCTGGCGCCGGGCCGTGGCTTGGCGGAATATCGATTTTCGCGGCGGTTGCCCTGCTGGCCTGCCTCGCGTCGCCCGCGCTCGCGCTGACCGGCGGCGCCCCGACGCCGGGTGGCAGCCCACCGGCGCCACCCAGCCACAGCGGCTCGCCCGACCCCGCGCCAAGCGCCGGTAACGTGGCCCTGCTCGCGGCCAAGACCTGGCCGCGCAAGTCGTTCTACTACGGCGCCCGCGCGCCCCGGCTGCGCTACGAAATCGCCAGCGAGCAGCCCGCCAACGACCTACGCGTCGACGTCGTCGGCGAAGCGGGCGAAGTGGTGAAGAGCTTCTACCGCAACGACGTCGCGCCGGAAACACCCGACAGCGTGCGCTGGGACGGAACCGTCAGCGGGGGCCGGCCGGCGCCGAACGGCCGCTACAGCTTCCGCGTCGTTCCGCAGACGGGCGGCCGGGCCGCGCGCCGCGCCACCTCCTCCGCCTCCCCGCAACCGCTCAGCCTCGGCTTCCAGCTCTACGCCTACGCCTTCCCGATCCTCGGCCCGCACGACTTCGGCGGCGCGGCCGGCCGTTTCGGCGCCGCCCGCTCCGGGCACACCCACGAGGGCCAGGATGTGATGGCGAAGTGCGGCACGCCGCTGCTCGCCGCGCGCGGTGGCCGCGTCCAGTACTCCGGCTACCAGGGCGCCGCCGGCAACTACCTGGTGATCGACGGCAAGGGCACCGGCTACGATTTCGGCTACATGCACCTGCTCGAACCCTCGCCGCTGAAGGCGGGGATGACGGTGCGCACCGGCGAACCGATCGGCCTCGTCGGCCAGACCGGCGACGCGACCGCCTGCCACCTGCACTTCGAGGTCTGGACGCCGCCCGGCTGGTACGAAGGCGGCAGCCCGATCGACCCGCTGCCCTTGCTCAAGCAGTGGGACGGCTACTCCTGAGCTACTGAGCACGAGTCTCTTGCCTGAGCCGACGCCGCTCATCCAGCTCGATGAGCGCCAGCGCCAGCGCAACCGGAACCGTCGCGGGCAACGTATCCACAGCGAAGAACAACAAGTCGAACCCGAGCCCCAGCCCAAGCACCAACCCGGCCCCAACCCACTGCCGACGGGCCGAAAACCCACCTATATGGTGGGTTTTCGGCCCGTCGGCGGGGAGGGCTAGGAGGCAGCCGAGGGTGGCGGCGACGAAGAGGTCGCCGAAGCCGATGACGGCGCCGCCGAAGTGGACGACCTGGAGGCTCGGCAGGCCGCTGGGGGCGGCGGCGGTGAGCACGGAGTTGGGGCCCTGGAGCAGGTCGGCGGCGACGAACCAGGTGTCGACCACGGCCATCGCGTAGATCCCCCACTTCAACCAGCGGGCGGGCGCGACCGAGGCCAGCAGCCAGCCGAGGCCGATGCAGCCGAGGCCGGTCAGCGTCATCGCCGCCGTCTCGCCGACCAGCGCCCCGGGGGCGGCCCAGGCGATCAGGAAGAGTGGCGGGACAGCCGCCGCCCACTCGGGACGCGCGCCATGCACGAGCCGGCCGAGCGCCAGCGCGGCGAACGGCGGCACGGCGAGGAGGGCGAGCCAGGAGAGCGCCGTCGCCGATTCCCCCTGCCAGGCGACGATCCCGATCACGACGACGATCGACCCCGCCGGAACCAGCGCCCACCAGGGACTGCGGAAGCGCTCGAGCCAGCCGAAGCGCCACCCCCGCGGCAGCGCCACGAGCACCGCCTGCGCCAGGCTGAGGATCGCTATCGAGACGCCGAAGGAGGGCGAGCTACTCCCACTCGATCGTCGCCGGAGGCTTCGAGGAGATATCGAGCGCGACGCGGTTCACGTCGCTGATCTCGTTGATGATCCGGTTGGAGACCTTCTCCAGCAGGTCGTATGGGAGGCGGGCCCAGTCGGCGGTCATCGCGTCGTCGGAGGTCACGGCGCGGATCACGATCGGGTAGGCGTAGGTGCGGCCGTCCCCCTGGACGCCGACCGAGCGCACGACCGGCAGCACGCAGAAGGACTGCCAGAGCTGCCGGTAGAGCTCGGCGGCGCGGATCTCCTCCTGCAGGATCGCGTCCGCCGAGCGCAGGATGTCGAGCCGCTCGCGGTTGACCTCGCCGCCGACGATGCGGATCGCCAGGCCCGGGCCCGGGAAGGGCTGGCGCCAGACCATCCGTTCGGGCAGCCCGAGCTCGGCGCCGACCGCGCGCACCTCGTCCTTGAACAGCATCCGCAGCGGCTCGACCAGCTCGAACTCGAGATCCTCCGGGAGGCCGCCGACGTTGTGGTGGGACTTGATCGTGTCGGCGGCGTCGCTGCCGCCGGACTCGATCACATCCGAGTAGAGCGTTCCCTGCACCAGGTAGGCGGCGTCCTCGAGCTTCGCCGCCTCCTGCTCGAAGACGCGGATGAACTCGCCGCCGATGATCTTGCGCTTGCGCTCCGGCTCGTCGACCCCGGCGAGCTTGGCGAGGAAGCGCTCCTCCGCGTCGACGTGGACCAGCGGGATGCCGAACTGGCTGAAGGCCTCGACCACCTGCTCGGCCTCGTTCAGCCGCATCAGCCCGTGGTCGACGAAGACGCAGGTCAGCTGGGCGCCGATCGCCCTGTGGACGAGCAGCGCCGCGACCGAGGAGTCGACGCCGCCCGAGAGGCCGCAGATCACGCGGCCGTCGCCGACCTGGGCGCGGATCGCCGCGACCTGCTCGGCGATCACCGACTCGGCCGACCACTGCTCCTCGCAGCCGGCGATCTCGCGCAGGAAGCGCGTCAGCACCTCGGTGCCGTAGGGCGTGTGGACGACCTCGGGGTGGAACTGGATCCCGTAGAGGCCGCGGTTGGGCGCCTCGCAGGCGGCGACCGGCGAGGCCGGCGTCGCGGCGAGGGCGGTGAACCCCGGCGGCGGCTCGAAGACCGAGTCGCGATGGCTCATCCAGCAGCTCTGCTCCTCCGGCAGCCCGGCCAGCAGTCGCCCGCCGGAGTTGCGCAGGGTCAGCTCCGCGCGCCCGAACTCGCCCGACTCGGCCCCTTCGACCTTGCCGCCGAGCGCCTTGACCATCGCCTGCATCCCGTAACAGATGCCGAGTAGAGGAACCCCCAGATCGAGTAGCTCGGATGGGAAGTCGGGCGCCCCGGGCTCGTACACCGACGCCGGGCCCCCAGACAACACGAGAGCCTTCGGCCCCCGCTCGCGAATCTTCTCCACAGGGGTGCTGGCCGGCAACAGCTCAGAGAACACCCCGCATTCGCGAATCCGCCTTGCGATCAGCTGCGAGTACTGGCCCCCGAAGTCGAGAACCAGCACCTCCTCGGAGGCCTGGGCCGGCGCCACCTTGGCGCCGGCCTCAGTCGTCGGCGACTCCAACACCGGCCGACACCGCGGCGCGTCCGTTGGAGCCCATGCCGACGGCCTGCTCGGTCTGCAGCTTCTTCCCCTCGCTCATCAGCGCCGGCGCGACCATCACCTCGGCCCGCTGGAAGGAGCGGATGTCCTCGTAGCCGGTCGTCGCCATCGAGGTTTTCAGCGCCCCCATCAGGTTGAAGGTGCCGTCGTTCTCCTGCGCCGGCCCGAGCAGGATCTCCTCCATCGTCCCGTCCTGCCTGGTGGAGACCCGGGTGCCGCGCGGCAGCGAGGGATGGAAGGTCGCCATCCCCCAGTGGAAGCCGCGACCCGGCGCCTCCTTGGCGCGGGCCAGCGGCGAGCCGACCATCACCGCGTCGGCGCCGACCGCGATCGCCTTGGAGACGTCGCCGCCGGTGCGCATGCCGCCGTCGGCGATCACGTTGACGTACTCGCCGGTCTCCAGCATGTGCTGCGAGCGGGCCGCCGCGACGTCGGCGATCGCCGTCGCCTGCGGGACGCCGATCCCGAGCACGCCGCGCGTCGTGCAGGCGGCTCCGGGGCCGACGCCGACTAGCACGCCGACCGCGCCGGTCCGCATCAGGTGCAGCCCGGTCGAGTAGGAGGCGCAGCCGCCGACCACCGTCGGCACCGGCACCTCGGCGATGAACTCCTTCAGGTTGAGCGGCTCGACCGTGGTCGAGACATGTTCGGCGGAGATCACGGTGCCCTGGATGACGAGGATGTCGATCCCCGCCTCGACCGCGATCTCGTAGTGCTCGCGCACCTTCTGCGGCGTCAGCGAGCCGCAGGCGACCGCGCCCCGCTCCTTGATCTCGGCGATCCGCCGCCCGATCAGCTCCGGCTTGACCGGTTGGGTGTAGATCTCCTGCATGATCTTCGTCGCCTCGTGCTTCGGCGCGGCGGCGATCTTCTCCAGCTGCTCCTCGGCGTTCTCGAAGCGCGTCCAGATCCCCTCGAGGTTGAGCACCCCGAGGCCGCCGAGCTCGTTGACCAACACCGCGGTGTCGGGGCTGACCACCCCGTCCATAGCCGAAGCGACGAGCGGCAGCTCGAAGCGGTAGGGGCCGAGGGTCCAGCTGATGTCTATGTCGTCGGGATCGCGGGTGCGGCGCGACGGAACGATCGCGATGTCATCGAATCCGTAAGCGCGCCGCCCCTTCTTGCCTCGACCGATATCGATCTCCAAATCAGTCCTCCAGGCGGGATGGCGTTGAAGCAGTGAGCCTACACTTCCGCGTGGACCTCAAGGTCCTGGACCTCGACCTCGTCGAGCAGCCGCTCGACTCGGCGGCGGTCGACGGTGCCGGCGCCGAAGTGCTGCGTCGACTCCGCCCCGCAGGCGACCCCGTAGGCGAGGCAGTCGGCCGGCTCGCGGCCGTCGTAGAGGCCGGCGACGTAGCCGGCGAGGAAGGCGTCGCCCGAGCCGACGGTCGAGACCGGCTCCAGTGGCCGCGTGCGCACTTCGACCACGCGCCGCTCGGGTCCGGCGCCGACCACGGCGATGCAGCCGTCGGGGCGCGTGATCGCCGCTTCGCCGGCGCCCAGCCGGACCAGCTCGGAGAGCCCGTGGACGAAGTCCTCGCGGTCGCCGAACTCCTGCCCGACCAGCTCCTCGGCCTCGCGCTCGTTCGGCGTGACGACGGAAGCGCCGGCGCGA
>Ga0102953_1001623_pt1 | contig 14165 bp, 6 predicted proteins | sample SalPon2A_C_D2_MG_FD_78509 | JGI IMG/M metagenome (GOLD analysis project Ga0102953, IMG submission 78509) | Soil microbial communities from South San Francisco under conditions of wetland restoration - Salt Pond MetaG R2A_C_D2_MG | ecosystem: Environmental > Terrestrial > Soil > Wetlands | place... | reverse complement strand
TCCAGGGCCTTTTCCGGATCTCCGGCGTCGAGCGACCTCTCGAACTCGACTACGTCGCAGCGTAGCAACGAGGGGTCGAGGGAAACGTCGCACTCTCCCCGATTGACGAGCGTGCCGTTGGGAAGGCGTCGTCGCAGGAAGTACAAGGACTGCCGCAGGGAATTGCGGGCGTGTTCGGCGTCGCTTTCGGGCCAAAGCAATCCCAACAGCCTGTCACGGCTGTGGAAGCCGCCGGGAGTCTCTGTCGCCAGAACGGCGAGCAGAGCCAGGCGCTTGGGGTGGGAGAGGACCGACAGACACCGCTGTCCGTCATCGCCGGTCAGATCCGGAGACCGGAAGAGTTGCAGATCGTACATTGCCTTCAATACCGAAAGCACCGGGCGGGCGAGTGCCAATAGACGGGTCGCCCGTTGGGGTGTCAAGCAGATGCGCGTCCCCTCCCAGCGACGGCGCCCCAGCCACGGAGGCCCGGGCTACGTTCCCCCGGGGTCCCCCACGAGCTGCTCCGCCACGAGGTCGGCGACCCGCTGTTCCAACCCGCCCCTGGATTGGCAGTGAACGGCGTTGCCGCTGACCGAGCGCGACTTCGCCGTCGCATCGACGTAGGTGGTCGCCGCGGTTCCGCCGTCGGACGTGGCCGTCAGGCGAACCAGGACCATGAGCGTAACGTCGTAGATGTCGGCCAGGCGACCGGCGAGGGTCGACCCGCAGTCGAGGTAGGTGGACATCCTCTTGTCCCCGACGCGGCGGGTCTGGAAGCCCGCGTTGCCCATCTGCAACTCGCTGGTATTCCGCATGTTGACCGGGATGGACAGTTCTTCGAAGACGGCGGGAAGGGCTGCCCACAGGCGGTCGGGAGCGGCGGCGAACTCTCGCCGCCCCATCCCCGCCTCGGTGTGGATCTCCACCGGCGCGTCGTTGACGACGCGTACGGTGGCGGCTCCCGGAACGGAGCGCATGGGGCCCTCGCCCGAGGACGAGGCACACCCTGTGGCGAGCGCTGCGCACAGGAACACGCTCGCGCACGCGGAAGATCGACGGATTTCGGAACGGCAGGGCGTCATGGCCGTGCACAATAGAGCCCTCCCTGGTTCCGCGCCACGACCCCGTGGACAGACGTCGACTCCGCGGTTCCCCCCCTGCAGGTACGCGATCTGCGTTCAGCCCTCCTCGCCCCGGGCCCGAAGGGCCGCCCAGCGCGCCATCACCTCCCGGAGCTGGGCCCGGGCCTCGGCGCACGCCTCCACCTGACGCTGGGTGGGCGCCACTTCGGCCTCCTGCATGGACATGGCGGCGCTCATGAGGCTCCGGCTCACGCCGTCCAGCGTGGGGGGCCCCGACGGCGCGGCGAAGAAGCGGCGGAACGGATTCTCGTCGGGCTCGGGCGCCAGGGCCTCGACCTCGGCCTTCAACGCGGCCGCCGCCGCCCCCCTCGCCTCCAACCGCGCCACCATGGCTCGCGCCTCCTCGTAGGCCGCGTTGGCGGCCACGGCACCGTCGTACATCTCCCGCGACAGCGTGGCGACGCGCTCCAGGTCCGCCGCCGGCGTCTGCACCCTGGGGTCGAGCCGGAGCGAGAGCGGCTGCGTATACGGCCGCCCACCCACGGTGAGCCGCACCGTGTACTCGCCCGGAGGCGCCCACGGCGCCTGGACGTTGGGATACGTGTGACCGGGCACGGCGCCGGTGGCGCCCCCCCCCGCCCGGGGCTCCTCGCCGATGGGATCGTAGTGCAGGTCCCAACTGAATCGGTGCATACCCCTGCGCGTGGACAGGACCATCTGCGGCGCCGGCCAATACAGCGGCACCCTGCAGTTGGGGGCCGTGGGGTCGCGCCGGCAGATCCGGTCGTACCCCTCTGGATCCAGGGCCGGGTCAGGCTCCAGCACCGGGTCGTCGCTGGACAGCGAGCGCACCACGGTTCCCCCCGCGTCCAGGATGTCCAGGGTGACGGGCCCGGGGACGTCGGCGGCCAGATAGTAGTCGATGAGACCGCCCGGGAGCGGGTTCTCACCGTGGGGAAGCTCCGGCGTCCACTCCGTCGGGTCGTTCATGCCCGAGCGTACCCGCACCGCCGTGGCGGGCTTGACCAGATAGGCCCCGGTGGCCGCCCGCGCCTCGGCCAACTGACGCAGCGGTGTCACGTTGTCCAGGATCCAGAAGCCACGTCCGTGGGTGCCCGCCACCAGGTCGGAGCACAGGCAGGTGTCGTCGTCCTTCACCTGGATGTCGCGCACCGACACCGCGGGCATGTCCAGCCGCAGCGACTGCCAGTGGTCCCCGTCGTCGACGGAGAACCACACCTGGGTCTCCGTGGCCGCGTAGAGCAGGCCCTGCTTGCGCGGATCCTCGCGGATGGAGTTGGCCACGGCGCCGGGCGCCAGCCCGGTGTTGATCTCCGTCCAGGTCCGGCCGCCGTCGTGGGTCCGCCAGAAGTGCGGGTTCATGTCATCGATCCGCATGGTATTCGCGGCGGCGTAGGCCGTGCCCCGGTCGAAGTGGCCCGCCTCGATGTTGAAGATCCGCGTCCAGGCCTTGATCTGCGGCGGCGTGACGTTGCTCCAGTTGGCGCCTCCGTCCATGGTGACCTGGATGTTGCCGTCGTCGGTCCCGGCCCAGATCACGTTCACGTCCAGGGGCGAGGGTGACAGCGCCGTGATGGTCCCCTGTGCGTCCACCGTCACCTCGGACGCGTACTTCCCGGCGCTGGCCGGCACGGTCCAGGTCGGCCGCGACAGGTCGGGGCTGATGCGGCTCCAACTGTGGCCCCGGTCCCGGGTCTTCCACACCACGTTGGATGTATAGAAGAGCAGGTCCGGGTCCACGGGCGACCACTGCAGGGGCATGGTGCGAACGTCCCGGTTGAAGGGCCCGCCCCGAGGTCCCATGTCGGGCCCCACGTTGGTCGTCTGCCCCGTCTTGCGGTTGTAGAGCGTGACGTCGCTGCGGCTGCTCCCGAAGACCATGTCCGGATCCCGGGGATCCGGAGCCGCGATGCCGTACTCCTGGATGTTGACGGGATGCCAGTCGTGGAACGTGATCATGCCGTCGTCGGAGCGGCTCTTCACGCACGCCGACCCCGAGTCCTGCTGGCCGCCGCACAGGCGGTACGGGAAGTCGTTGTCCGCGGTGACGTGGTACATGGCCGCCGTGGGCTGCGTGTACCAGTTGCTCCACGACTCGCCGCGGTTGGCCGAGACCACCGCGCCCTGGTCCGACACGGCCAGGATGATCTTGGGATCGTTGGGGTTGATCCAGATCTTCTGATAGTCGTCCCCCCCGTACGCGCCGCGCACCGCCGACCAGTGGACGCCGCCGTCGTCGCTGCGCCACATGACCACCGTCGCGCTGTATATGACGTTCGGGTTCGTGGGGTCCACGGTGATGGTGGGCAGGTCGCCACCGCCGATGCGCGCCAGGGGCCGCGTGTCCACGTGGGCCGTGGCGGAGCCCGTCGAACCGAGGGCCCCCTCGGGGACGTTCACCGGGCTCCAGTGCTCGCCGCCGTCGACGGACTTGTAGAAGCCCACCACGCCCGTCGTGCTGTTGGGCTCCCGGCCCTTGGGCGTCCCGGCCACCATGGCGTACAGAAGGCCGGGGTCGCTGGGCGCCAGGGCCAGGTTGGCCTGGATGACGTTGGGCAGCCCCTGGGCGAGAGGTCTCCAACTGTCCCCCCCGTCGGTGGACTTGAAGATGCCGGTGCCGGCACCGCCGAAGGCGCCGCTCTCGCGGAAGCTCTGTTGCTGGGGCCACAGGGTGGCGTACAGCGTGTTGGGATCGGTCGGATCCATGAGCAGGTCGTTGCCGCTGGTGTACTCGTCGCGGTACAGCACCTTCTCGAAGGTCCGCCCGCCGTCCAGGGACCGGAAGATCCCCCGTTCGGCGTTGGGGCCGTACGGGTGCCCCAGCACCGCCACGAACAGGCGGTCCGGGTTGGTGGGATCCACCACCACGTCGGCGATCATCTGGCTGTCGCGAAGCCCCAGGTGCGTCCACGTCGCCCCCCCGTCCGTGGACTTGTACATGCCGTCGCCGTACGACAGGTCGGGGCGTATGATCCCGCCGCCGCTCCCCACGTAGATGATGTCCGGGTCCGACGGCGCTACCGCGATGGCGCCGATGGAGCTGGTGGGCTGGTCGTCGAACAGCGGCTCCCAGTTGGAGCCGTAGTCCGTGGAGCGCCATACCCCCCCGTTGTCGAACCCGATGTAGAACACGTTGGGCTGGTTGGGAACGCCGTCCAGCGCCCGGGTCCGGCCCGCGCGCGTAGGCCCGATGGAGCGCCAGTGCAGGTCGCCGGAGAGGTCGGTGGCCTGCTGCCCCGCGGCACGGTCCGGTGGGAGCGTCAGCGTGGTCGCAATTGCCAGCAGTGCGTATATGATGCCGTGCCTGATGTTCATGTCTCCCCCGGATGTCAGCGACTGCCCGTTGATCTCTACCGCATTGCCATGATCGCCGCGAGGACGTGCGCAACCGCCGCGTCTACCCGACGCGTGAGGTCCACCGCCTCCCGGATCGTCCTTTCCTCGTCCCCTGCCCGCATGGCCTCCTGGACGCTCGGCACCGCGATCGTCGCGTAGCCGTTGTCGTAGTCCGCCGCAAACATGAGGTTCTTGAACCACGCGCGGTTCACGAGGCCCTCTTCGCGGGTCATGGCGCGTTCGACCCGGCGAAGCTCGGTGTTCACCTGCACTGCCTGTTTCCTCTCGATCCCCTCCGAAAGTACTTGATCGCGGGCGAGCGCCAACGTCCGCCCGGCCGACTCGAGGCGGCCGAAGGCCGCGGCGAGCCCGTCCACCGCCTCGCGCCCACGGTCCGAGCGCAACTCCTCGGAGAACGCCCGGACCAGGCCCGCCATCTCCCGGCCGAACCTCTCGTAGTCGTACGGGAGGATCGTGGCGTTGGCCAGCCGTAGTGCAGCCACGGCGCTGAGGCGCGATGTCGTGGCATGTTGCAGGAAGCCGGGATCCCCGAAGCGGCTCATGAACGCGTAGGTGTCGTAGGCGGAATGGCCGATCCCCGAGCCCCCGCCGAAGCCGTAACCCAGGCTCGGCACCCCGACGTGGTTGTAGAAGCCGGCGAAGTCCGATCCGCCGCCCAGGTTGCCCATGGCCGGCGCCTCGCCCTGCGCGAGACCCTGCTGCGCCCTCCACACTTCCCCGACCGTGCCCCCGTCGTAGTGCGGCACCGCGTCGGCGGCCTCCGCCAGGAAGGACTTCAGCGACGGAGAGCCGGAGCCGCCGAAGCTCGGACCGCCGCTGACTCCGTCCTGGTTGAGGTAGGCGACGCCGCCCGACGTGAGCTCGGCCGCGTGCTCCTCCACCCACTCGGTGCTGCCGATGATCCCCCACTCCTCGGCATCCCAACCGGCGAACACCACCGTGCGCTTCGGGCGAACACCCTGGCGCACGAGCTCCGCGAAGGCGCGGGCCGCCGCCATCACCGACGACGCTCCGGACACGTTGTCGCTGGAGCCCGCGTCCCAGGCATCGATGTGGCCGCCGATCACGACCCACTCGTCGGGAAAGTCCGAACCCTCGATCACCGCGACGACGTCGTGGATGTCCTTGTAGCCGTCGTCGTGTCGAACCGTCAGCGCGACCTGCACGGGCCCCGGACCCACGTGGTAGCGCAGGGGTAGCCCGCCCTGCCACGCCTCCGTGGGGATGGGCGCCCCCCGGACCTCCCCGAGGATCTCCTGGGCCGCCTGCCAATTGAGCGGGATGACGGGAATGTTGGGAACCGGACCGCCCACCCGGTGCGGGTCGAGGCGCCGGGCGCCCTTGACGCTGGCCCACCCGGGCGTCGTCGGATCGCCCCAGTGGCCGATGACACTGCCCCGTTGGACCGCGCTGGCGCTGCGGAACTTCCCCTCTGGATACACGTCGCCCCGGACGTACCCGTCGTCTTCGGGGTCGGAGTACATGATCAGGCCCGCGGCCCCCCTCTCCTCCGCGAGGCGTGCCTTGATGCCACGGAACGAGCCGCCGTATCGCGCCAGCACCACCTTGCCTCGAACGTCCACCCCGGCCTCGGCGAGCTCCGCATAGTCCTGGTGGAGCCCGTAGTTGACGTACACGACCTCGCCGCGCACGGCGCCGGCGCCCGAGTACCCGTTGACCCACGGATACTGCGCCAACGCGGTGGTGGGGTCCTCGGGAAGCACGTCCTCCCGGAGTGGGATCGGACGGCCCGAACCCGCCGGGGCTCCGCCGGAGGCGAACACCGACAGAGAGACCTCGGTGGGCCAGGGCAAGTAGATCTCGTACGTCGCGACCTCGGGCTTCAGCCCCCACTCGCGCAGCCGTCGCACGACGTAGTCGCGCACCCTCCCCTGGGCCTCGCTCCCCGAAACGTGCGGCTCACGGGAGAGGTCGTGGTTGAGCTCGTCGAGGGTCTCCGGGCGGATGGCGTCGATGAGGATGCGTTCGCTCCTGCGCTGCTCCTCCACCTGGGAAGCGGGAAAGCCCGTGATCTGTGCGGACATCGCTCGCGGAGCCAGGACCGCCCATCCCATCGCGAGTCCAAGCCCGAGCGCCCAAGACCCGCGGGCGAGGCACGTCCTGCCTCCGTCATGCCGTCTCATGGTCATCTCTCCCCGGTCGCCTAGTAGCGCCAGCTCGTGCGGTCGGCGCCGGGAGGCGCAGACGCGAGGATGCGCTGAAGCATGAGCGGCGCCATGCGTTGATTGATGGTCAGTCGTGACATCGAATTCGGGTTGTCGTGGTCGCCGCTCCAGCAGTGCTCGAAGCGATCTCCGTACTCCACGACGCCGCCGTAGGCCGGGTCGGACGTGTTCTGGAGGAACTCCTCCATCAGGTAGACCGCGTCGTTCAGGTAGTAGCTGTCCATGTCGCCGACGTAGATGTGCAGCTTGCCCTCGAGCTTGGGGCCGAGGGTCTTCCAGTCGCGCTCCAGGATGTGCCGCAGATCGTAGTTCTCGCGCCAGTACGCGGCCACCTCCCGGTCGATTGCGCCCCCGTACTTGTCCCAGATCGGTTTGGGATATCCGTCTTCGCCCACGGGGCTGAACACCGCCTGCCAGATGTCCCACTGGCCCCCCGAGCGGCCGTGCGTGCCCAGCACCAGCTCCAGATGGTTGTCCTCCTCGAGGGTGGTGCTCACATGGCCCAACCAGTCTCTGCGGCCGGGTCGCGGCGTTCGCTTCCAGTCGCTGTCCAGGTAGTAGGCGTTGGAGTCGCTGTAGACGTCGACCACCGTGTACGCCCGGAAGTCGATGGGGTCGGGACAGAACGTCCACGTGCCATTGTATTCGTCCGGATAGAAGACCTGCACCGCCAGCGATTCCCACCCCCCGGTGGAGCCCCCGTACAGGACACGTGCCCATCCCTCCCCGATCCCCCGGTACTTCTCCTCGATGTACGGGAGCAGCTCGTAGGTGAGCGCGTCACCGTACGGACCGAGGTTCTCCGAGTTCACCGCGTAGGAGTCGTCGTAGTAGGGGTTCGCGTGCTGGATGGTCACCAGGATGAAGCGGGGGAAGTCCGGCCCCTTCCAGTCCTGCGCGAACCGATAACTGGCTTCTGCATACTCCAGGTCGTATCCCTGCAGCCCCTCCTCAGGACCGGGTCTGGTCTCCCGGAAGCCCACGGGCGTATAGAATTCGCGGTGATGGTGCCCCTGGTAGACCATGAGCGGGTAGTGCGCGTCGGGATGCTCGTCCCACCCCTCCGGGAGAAGCACGATGGCCTCCACCGCCGTGGGCGCGCCCCAGAACGCCGTGAGCAGCTCGCTCTGGATCCTGACGTGCTTCACGTACTTCGTATCCTCGCGTTCGGGGTAGGGCGGAATCTCCTCGCTCATCGACAGCCGGATCACGGCGTTCTCGGTGGGATCGATGAAGACCTGCTTGGGAGCACTGTAGAGGTTGCCCGGCTTGACGTTCCACTTCTGGCCCTCGCCCCGGTCAGGTGGGAGCTTGACCGTGTGCCCATCCGCCCGGTCGTACGTTTCGTATCGATTGAGCAGCGCCTGGACCCAGTAGGTCCCCTTGGGGACGGCGCTCAGATTCGCCCGGGGAAAGCCGAAGGTGCTTCCGTCGATCCATGCCTCCTGTCCCGGCGTCAGGCTGTCCACGTCGATCCCGAAGACCTGTTGGCCCGTCGGCCCGGACGAGACCTGGAAGCGCGGCTCCCGGGAGCCGTCCTTGGCGATCATGAGGATCACCCTCCCGTCCAGGGGCTCCGCGCTCCGGTCGCTTGGAAACGACAGGGCGAAGCCGAGTCCAGAAGGCCGGCCGCTCTGTCCGCGCCCGCACGCCGACGCGGCCACGGCCATGGAACACACCACAGCCAGATACCGCCACGGGTTCTTCATCGCACCGCCTCCGGTGGGGGGGGCGGGCGCCGGGCGGGTGTTTGCCCACCCGGCGCCCGAGTTCGGGTCATGGAGACGCGGCATCGGCCTCTGGCTGGCCGGTACTCACGTGTTCGGGTTGGTGTCCGTTTCTTGCTCGGGCAACGGGAAGCACGTGTCGGTTCCACTCTTGCCCGTGGGGAACAAGTCGACTCCATCGACGAGGAGGCGCCGCAGCGTCCCAATGCGCTCTCCCGTGAGGTAGAGCTCCCGGGCGCGCTCCCGCGCCAGGACGGCCAGATCCTGAGCGAGCGTTCCCGACAACGTGATGGGGGGGAGCCCCCAGTGCCCGAGGCGCAGGCTGTTGAAGATCGCCTCCGCTGCGGCGAGCTGGCCGGCCCGCATCTTCTGCTCGGCGATGACGAGCTGCGCTTCGGCTCCCGAAGCCACGACGATGGGTGCATCCCCCGTCGTGTACTTCATCTGGCGCACCACCGGGATGAGGGGATTGAAGGACTCCAGGTCGGGCCGCGGTTGCAGCAGGCCCAGGCCGACCCACTCGTCGAAGTACGGCCACCGCTCGTTGCCCACGGCGGAGATCGTCCCGTCGCCGACGGTCCAGCGCGTCACGTCGTTCAGGGCGTGCGTGACGTCCGCCACGCGGTTGAACTGACCCACCGTGTTGTTGGAGTAGTACGCCTTGAACTCGAAGTCGGCCGGTACCTGGGCCGCGGCGGCGGCGGCTTCGTCGTATTGCTTCAACCACAGGTAGGCACGCGCCTGGCCCACCCTGGCCGCGGCGACCAGATCGGTCTGCCCCGCCTGCTGGGCCGCGGTCACCGCGGCGCCGAACACGGCGAGAGCATCGGTCATCCGGTCCTCGGACGACAGGGGTGCCTCTCCGGCGATGGGGCTCCTGCACAGGGCTTCCGCGAGGAGCACGCGGGTGAATCCGCCCAGGTAGGTGCCCAGCGCGATCCCGGCCTGCAACGCGCTTTGGTCTCCGGTTCCGGCGTCGAGGGCGCCCTGCAGGATCACGACGCTCGTGTCGGCCATGAACCGGGCCACGGACAGCGGCGTGTAAAGCTCACCCAGCAGGCCCTGGTTGTTGGTCTGCACCGCCCGTTCATCGATGTCCTGGCGGTACGGGAACGTCCCGGCGAGGATGAACTCGTCCGTCATCATCCCCGTATGGAGCACGTAGTTGTCCATCATCTCCTGGAACGCGCCCCGCATTCCGTTGATGGTGAGGTCCACGGGCGCGTCGCCGGCCAGATCGTCCGGCGTCAGGTTGACCGGGTCCTGCACTTCGAGGAGCGAGTCGCACCCGGTGCCCATGAGGACCAGGACGGCCGCCACCACAATCCATCCGCGCCCGAAGGCGCTCTTCTCGTATCCGTTCATCTTTCGGGTTCCTCGCTGATCGATAGCCGCAGTGGTAGTCGAGTGTCTCATTCGTCAGGTGTGCTAGTAGACCAGTGAGAAACGGAACCCCACCTCCGCAGGAATCCCCGAGCTGAAGAACTCCCTCTGCGAAGCGTCCGACCGACCCTGGCTGTTGATCTCCGGGTCAGTCCCGGGATAGTTCGTGAGCGTGAACAGATTGCTGCCGACCACGGTGAAGCTCCCCGACGCCGCGCCGACCCGTTGGACCCAGTCGCCGGGGAGCGTCAGGCGTGCGGACACCTGGCGCAGCTTCGCGAAGTCGGCCTTGTACAGGAACAGGTACGGCTGCGCCCCGGAGCCGGCCTGGCCCTTGAGGATCGCCTCCTCCGTGGGGTTCCCGTTGGCGTCGCGCTCGTACTTGGCCGCACAGGTGCCGAACACCGTCCGGCACTGATAGGACTCGGTGTAGTTCATGTTCTTGTGGCCGCCCAGGTACTCCACGAGCCCATACAGCTCGAGCTTCCCGCCGAAGAGCGAGAGGTTCGAGCTGAACGATCCCTCGTACGACGGGGTCGGCTGTCCCGCGAACACGCGTTCGGACGACACCACGACATTTCCGTCCGGTCCGAGAGTGACCGGATAGGTGAAGTAGGCGCCGAAGGGGTAACCCACCCTGTGCTCCTGGAATCCGCGCCCTCCGATGGCGATGGGCGACGCCAACTCCGTGACCTCGCTCTTGATGTGCGTGTACGTGGCCCTCACGTCCCAGGTCAGGTTGGGCCGATCGAGCAGCGCCGCGTTGACGCCCAACTCCACGCCGCTGTTCTTCACCTGCCCCACGTTGTCCCAGACGCCTTGGGAAAAGCCGGTGGAGGGCGGCACGGGCTTGAGGACCAGCGCGTCGTTGGTCACCTGGCTGAAGTAGGTGACCTCGAGACCGACGCGACTGTTCAGGATGTCGGCGTCGAATCCAGCCTCGATCTCGGAACCGGTCTCGGGCTTCAATTCGGCGTTGCCCCGGCGGGACGGCACGAAGCCCGCGCCCGTCGATCCGTCCGGGAGCGAGACCGACGTCACCGACAGCAGCGTCACGGCGTCGAACGGTCCGGGCTGCTTTCCCGCTCTGCCCCACGCGCCGCGGAGCCGGAGGGCGTCGAAGACGCCCTTGGGGAACCAACTCTCGTCACTCGTCACCCAGGAGACACTCACCTTGGGATAGAGAATGGTCCCGAGCCCTGCCCCGAACGCGCTGTTGTCGTCGAACCGCACGCCGGGCGTGATGAAGAGCCGATCCGCATAGCTGAACTGCTGCTGAGCGAAGAGCCCCAGGGTACGGACTTCGGCGAATCCCTCGCCGGCGTCCTTCGTGGCCCCGTTGCCGACGGTGGCCGCCCCCGGAGGGAAGTCCCGGCCCACGGCGGTCGTGGTTTCGGTGATGTCGCGATAGAACTGGACGCCGAACGTGGTTTCGGAGGCCCACTTGGGTGTGAGGTCGAAGGTGAGCGCCGTGGTCGCATCCAGTGTCAGGATCCGGGCGAGCACGTCACTGACGCTCCGATACGGGTTGGAGTCCCGCACCTTCATCGGGCTGTTGGGGATCTGGTTGTATCCGCGTTCGCTGTAGGAGTCGTAGCCGATGCTCAGGCGGGACTGGGAGAACGTCGTCGGCGTGTACCGAAGCGACACGGACCCGGTATAGCGCTCCACGGTCACCTGGTTGTCCATGGTGCGCAGGCGATCGAAGTTGTTCGAGCCGATGAACCCCCGGTCGAACTCACCGCAGATCCCCGGGGTGACGGAGGCCAGACTCTGGCCGTTGGAAAGGGCGGTCTCGTAGGCCAGCGGGCAGGTCACCATGGTGGAGCCGCCCGACGTGGGGTCCGCACGGAGGACCGGAGTGTACTCCGGATGCCCGAGGAGCACCGCTCCGATGTACCCCCAGCTCTCCCCGTCGTTGTAGTTGAAGTCCGTCGTGCTGCTCACGAAGCCGTTGGTGAACGTGACGTCGAGGTCTTCGTTGGGGCGGAAGGAGAAATTGCCCCGAGCGTGGAAGGCCTGCTGGGCGTTGGTGTCGAACACGCCGGTCTGGTCGGTCCAGTCCAGAGCCGTGTAATAGCTGTAGTCGTCCGTCCCGCCGCTGGCCGTGACGCCGACCTTCTTCTTCTGGCCCGTCCTGAAGGGATTGTAGAACGCGTCGGCGTTGGGCACCGGCTCGTATCCTTTCAGGACATCGATCAGATACGTGGTGTCCCGGTACTGGGGTCCCAGGTCCACGTTCGGGTTCCACCCCCGCACCGGATAGTCCTTCCGGTCCTGGGCGAGCGAGTACTCGGTCGACACCGACATCCTGCCCCGTCCCGAGGCGCCTCGCTTGGTCGTGATCCTGATCACGCCCGCGGCGGCCTCGGTGCCGTAGAGCGTCGCCGCCGCCGGTCCCTTGATGACCTCGATGGACTGGATCTCCTCGGGCAGGAAGTCCTGCATCCGGTCCGACGAGGCTCCACCGACGCCGCGGGAACGGGCGGTGGTTCCCACACGGGCGCCGTCGACGTAGACCAGGGGGGTATTGCTCAGGTTGATGCTGGAGTTGCCCCGGATCTTGATGTTGGAGGCGTTCCCGACCGTTCCGCTCGACCCGGTGATGGTCACGCCCGTCGCGTTGCCCTGGATCAGGGAGGCGATGTTGGTGGCACCGGATTTGTCGACCAGTTCGGATGCGTCCACCGTGGTCACCGCGTTCCCGACCTCCACCTTCCGCTGCTCTCCCGTCGCGGTGACGACGATCTGGTCGAGGGAGATCGCCGAGACCTCCATCTCGAAGGTCAGCGTCACCGTCTGGCCCGGTGTGACCACGGTGGTCACGGTCAGCGACCGGTAGCCGATCAGGTCCACTCGGACCTGGTGTTCACCGGCGGGCACGTTCAGCAACTGGAAGCGTCCCTGGGCGTTCGTCAGTGCCCCGATCCTCATCCCGGGAATCGACACCTGGGCATTGGCGACCAGGGCTCCGCTCTGCTGGGTGACGACGCCTTGAATCACACCGGTCTGCTGGGCATCGACCAGATCCGGCGCCAACATGATGGATGCGACCAGAAGCAGAGCCATCGATGCTGGAATTCGGGACCCGCTCGGCCCGAACACGCGTGGAATCATTTCCCCCCCTCCGTGCTGAAGACTGACGAATCGACCGACACCCCGCGGATGCAGGGAGGGTCGCCGGGCAACAGTCGGAGGGAGGCGATTGTCCCGCGTTATTCGGCCGTTAGGCGGCGCCGGAGCAGGGGATTGGAACGACGACGACGCGGGCGCAAGCGCCCGGGTCAGTCGCGAAAGGCGTCGGGGGGACGGTCGAGGAGCGCCATGAAACCGGGGTCCGCGTGCAGGCGCATGAAGGCGGGGTGGAGGCGAATCATGTCGGGCGTGACCCGCGACGGGACGGACAGCAGGACGTGGAGGACCTCGATGGCCGCGCCTTTCCGGTCGGTGAGGGCATACACCTCGGCCAGGCGCTCGAGGATCTCCGTGCCCGCGTACGCGTCGGTGGAGAGGGGCAGGAGAGCCGCAGCCCGCTCCGCTTCCCGCACTGCCCCCTCGTCGTCCTCGGAAAGCGCGGCGGCGATGGCCGCGTAGCTGCTCGATTCGGCCAGGCGCAGCGCGCCCCGCACACCGTGGATCGGCTCCGAGAGCCGGCGCTCCTCCGCGAGGATCCGCCCGATGGAGTCCCCATAGGCGGCCGCCCGCGACTCGTCGCCCCGGAGTCGATAGATCAAGCCCAGGAGGTGGAGCTCGTCGAAGGAGCGCGAGGCGTCCCCGTCGCCCCCCGGGGGACGGTGCAGCCACTCCAACGCGCCCACCGCGTCGCCCCTGAACACCGCCGTGAGCGCCGGGAGCACGCGGTACTTCGAGGAAAGGGCCACCGGGGCGGCCTCGAGCACGTCCCGGGCACGCGCGGTATCGCCCGACCCGTTCAGGTAGAGAAGCGCCTTCTGCACGTAGGCCACCTCGCCCCCCGGCGAGATGGCGATGGCCCGGTCCAGCAGACGCTCGGCCCTGGAATACTCCCGCATGCGCATGAGCATCTCGGCCAGCACCACGGTGGTGGTATACGAGTTCGGATCGACCTGCAGGGCCGCCGTCATCGTCGCGACGGCATCGCCCCAACTGCCCTTCCGCCGCTCGATGAACCCCTTCAGGGAGAGTGCCTCCGGGTCGCTGGGCCGCACGGCGAGGATCCGGGCCAGCCGATCCAGCGCGCTGTCGTAGTCCTGTGCCCAGTACGCGAAGTGATAGGCTTCGGCCAGCCAGGTGTCACTGTCGTCCGGCGCGAGCACGACGGCCTGTCGTAGCGCGGCCCCCGACTGGACCATCTCGTCGGGGTCGTCGAACACGTAGCCGAGAAGGAGCCTCGAGCGGGACAGTGCGGCGTAGGCATAGGAAAAGCCGGGGTCCAGCGTGACCGCGTG
>Ga0102953_1001622_pt1 | contig 14170 bp, 13 predicted proteins | sample SalPon2A_C_D2_MG_FD_78509 | JGI IMG/M metagenome (GOLD analysis project Ga0102953, IMG submission 78509) | Soil microbial communities from South San Francisco under conditions of wetland restoration - Salt Pond MetaG R2A_C_D2_MG | ecosystem: Environmental > Terrestrial > Soil > Wetlands | place... | reverse complement strand
GATCGGGACCGGCTGGAGGTCATCCAGTTCGTCGGTGGAGGATAACACCAGAACAGGGTGAAAGGTTCAAGGCCTGCACCAAACCTTGCGGAGTTTTTTTCGGGACTTTTCCATGACAATAAAGGACACACAGATGGATCAACTGAATATTGCGGGGCGCAGCTTTTCATCCCGCCTGATGGTCGGAACCGGCAAATTTTCCTCCAACCGGGCCATGGTGGCAGCGATGGAAGCGTCCGGCAGTGAGATCGTCACCGTCGCGTTGCGGCGGGTCGATATTGACAATCCGGCCGACAGCATGCTTGCGCATATCGACCGGGACCGCTACCTGCTGTTGCCGAATACCAGCGGTGCCCGGGACGCTGAAGAAGCGATCCGCCTGGCGCGCTTGTCCCGGGCCGCCGGCTGCGAACCCTGGGTCAAACTCGAAGTGACTCCCGATCCCTATTACCTGCTGCCCGATCCGATCGAAACCCTCAAAGCCGCCGAGATTCTGGTCAAGGAAGGTTTTGTCGTCCTCCCTTATATCAATGCCGATCCGGTACTGGCCAAGCACCTGCAGGAGGCCGGAACGGCGACGGTCATGCCTCTCGGGGCCCCGATCGGCACCAACAAGGGGGTGCGGACCCGCGAGCAGATCGCCATCATTATCGAACAGGCGATCGTGCCGGTGGTCGTCGATGCCGGCCTGGGGGCTCCCTCGCATGCTGCAGAGGCGATGGAGATGGGTGCCGACGCGGTCCTGGTCAACACCGCGCTGGCCGTGGCGCGCGATCCCGGGGCGATGGGGGCCGCGTTTCGCAAGGGGGTCGAAGCTGGTCGTGAAGCCTATCTGGCCGGGCTCGGCGAGCAGCGCCAACAGGCCGAAGCCAGCAGCCCGCTGACCGGTTTTTTGCGGGATTGATATAGCTAAAGCGGGTTGATCGCAGTATGACAGTTTTACAGAGGATGATACCGACGGAAAAGGCGGTATGCAATGGGTTATGCCTTATTCACGTTGTCGAGGTTTTCTCTGTGTCCTCTGTGACTCTGTGGTGAGATTGAAAGGTTTTGAAGGAATGAGCTTTCTCGATATTATCAATAGTTATGACCCCGCCGCCGTCGTGCGGCAGATCGAGGCCAAGTCACTGGACGATGTCGATCGCGCCCTGGTGCAGGAGCGTCTGCACCCCGAAGACCTGATGGCGTTGTTGTCGCCGGCAGCCGAACAGCGCCTGGAAAAGATGGCCCAGAAAGCCCATCAGATAACCCGTCGCCGCTTCGGCAATACGATTCTGCTCTACGCGCCGATCTACCTTTCCAACGAGTGCAGCAACGGCTGCCTCTACTGCGGTTTCAATGCCGCCAACAAGACTGCACGCAAGACCCTGAACCTCGACGAGATCGAACGCGAGGCCAGGGTGTTGCACCAGCAGGGCTTCCGGCACATCCTGCTGGTGACCGGCGAGGCGCCGGGAAAATTCGGCGACGATCAGCTCGAAGCCGCCGTGCAGAGGATCAAACCGCTCTTTTCGTCGGTGGCGATCGAGGTCTACCCGATGAGCGAAGCCGGTTACCGGCGCATGGTTGCCGCGGGGGTCGACGGTCTGACCATCTACCAGGAAACCTATAACCGGACCCTGTATGAACAGATCCACCCGTATGGCAAGAAACGCAACTACGATTTTCGCCTGTTGACCCCGGAGCGGGGCGGGGCGGCCGGGCTGCGCCGCATTGGGATCGGCTTTTTGCAAGGACTCGGCAACTTCCGCTCCGAAGCCTTCTTCACCGGGCTGCACGCTCTTTACCTGTCGAAACATTTCTGGCGCAGCCTGATCTCGATCAGCTTTCCGCGCATGCGTCCGGCGGAGGGAGCCTTCCCACCGGCCAACCCGGTCTCGGACCGGCATCTGGTGCAGCTGATCTGTACCATGCGGCTACTGGTTCACGATGCCGGTCTGGTCATGTCGACCCGCGAAAGCGCAACCCTGCGCGATCACCTCCTGCCGCTCGGTATCACCCAGATGAGTGCCGGCAGCTGCACCGCACCGGGTGGTTACAGCTCCGAGGATCAAAGTACCCAGCAATTTGCTATCGACGACGACCGCAGCCCGGCGGAGATCTGTGCGATGCTCAGCAGCCGTGGCTACGATCCGGTCTGGAAGGACTGGGACCGGGCGTTTCTCAGCCGTGAGGCGCGCTGACCAGCTCTCATGGCGCTATCCGTCGATTTCAACCTCTACCTGATCACTGACCGGCACCAGGCGGTCGCCGGCGACCTGCTTGCCGTGGTCCGGGCGGCTCTTGATGCCGGGGTGCGGGCCGTCCAGCTGCGGGAGAAAGACCTGCCGGACGCCGAGCTGCTGCCACTCGCCGAAAGCCTGCGGAGCCTGACCCTGGACTATCAGGCGCGGCTGCTGATCAACAGTCGGATCGATGTTGCCCTGGCGGTTGCGGCTGATGGTGTCCATCTCCCCAGTACTCACCCGCAGTTAGCCAGCGCCAGACAGCAGCTGGGTAGCGACAAATTGCTCGGCGTTTCCACCCACAGCCTGAGCGAAATTGCGGCCGCCACAGCCGCCGGCGCAAGTTTTATCACCTTCGGTCCGGTCTTTCCCACCCCTTCAAAGCTGCGGTATGGCGATCCGCTTGGGGTCGCTGCGCTAAAAGATGCTTGTGATCAGTGCGATCTGCCGGTCTTTGCCCTTGGGGGTATTTCGATAGAGCGGCTCGCCGAACTGCAATCGAGCGACATGGCCGGGGTGGCCCTGATCGGCGGGATTATCGCTGCACGCGATCCCGGATTCGCCGCGCGTAATTACCTGGATACCTTTGCCAGCATGACCTCGGGCAAAAAATGAACCGACTGACAACCTTGCATTCGACTTCTGTTATACTGAATGCAAGATTTGTTCTGTGATTGCATGGGGTTGCGCTGATGAAAAATGGATTGCTGGGTTGCCTGTTTCTTTGGGGGCTGCTAGTTCCCGGAGTCTTGCTGGGCGCGGATGTTGACGCTCCGTCTGCCGACGTTGCCGATCAGCATCCTGCCTTGTCCGGGATCGAAAAATTAGATGTTGCCCATGAATACCTCTCCAGTCGGGTAGAAACCCTCTCGCGGAGGCTGGATAACTTTTTCGGCGAAAAGCGGAGTTACGAGGAATCCAACGATACTTACCTGCAGGTACGCGGCAGCATAATCCTGGACCAGGACGAGACCTTTTTCGATGGCGAGGTCCGCGCCAAGTTCAACCTGCCCAACCTCTCCAAACACCTCCGTTTCGTACTGGAAAGTCGTAGGGAGGATGAAGCCCCGACCGACCGGCGGATTACCACCGGAGATACCAACTTGCGCGACACCCTCGATGAATCGCGCTTTTTTGCCGGTTTGGAGTTCGGCATAGAAGAACTCCGGCATTGGAAACTGACCGTGCAGCCAGGCCTCAAGCTGGATGAGTTCAGTCCGACCGTGCGGTTTCGGGCGCGGCGTCAGTCAGGGCTCCACAACGGCTGGCAGAACCGGCTGACCCTGGCGCCGGTCTGGGTCGAATCGAAAGGCTGGGATGCCTCGGTTGGATTCGACCTGGAGCGGATTGTACTGGAGGATGCGCTGGCCCGCAGCTCGACCACTGCATTCTGGGAGGAACAGGACGAAGATCAGTTTACCTTCGGCCAGCTTTTTCAGTTTATCGACCCGCTGAACCGTAATGAATCCCTCGCCTATGAAATCGGCATGACGGTCAGGACCCAGCCGGAACTGGAGGATGCCAGTTACTTCGGCAGTGTCCGCTATCGGCGCAATATTCACCAGGGCTGGATGTTTGTCGAACTCAAACCGCAGCTGCTGTTTGAACGTGATAATGATTTTGAGGCCGACCCGTCGCTGGTCCTGACGCTGGAAATGTTGATCGGCGGACCCTACCGGGCTGAGCGTGAGACGCCCGCGTCCAGCCCCTAGGCTTTTGTCACCTCCCGCTGCCAGCGCTGCAGCAGTTCCGTGTGCCAGTTGCCGGCAGCGTTCGGGAGAAATTTCCGTTCCTGTCGCCAGCTGTTGCGTACCTCCGACTGGTCACTCCAGACACCTACCGCCAGCCCGGCCAACATCGCCGCACCGAGTGCCGTCGTTTCGACGGTCTGGGGCCTGATCACCGGGACCTGCAGAAGGTCGGCCTGGATCTGCATCAGCAGGTTGTTGGCTGCCGCCCCGCCGTCGACCTTGAAATCGCCCAGTGGCCGTCCGAGGTCGCGGCTCATTGCCGTCGCCAGCTCGTAAATCTGCAGGGCGATTCCTTCGAGGGTGGCGCGAGCCAGATGGGCCTTGGAGGTACCACGGGTGATACCGCTGATCAGGCCACGTGCATCACTGAGCCAGTGCGGGGCGCCAAGGCCGGTCAGGGCTGGGACGAAAATGACGCCGCCGCTGTCCGGCACGCTGGCCGCCAGCGCTTCAATTTCACCGGCCTGGTGAATCAGACCGAGCCCGTCACGTAGCCACTGGACCGCCGCGCCGGCTATAAAGGCGCTCCCCTCGAGGGCATAACGGACCTCGCTGCCGATTTGCCAGGCAATCGTTGTCAGCAGGCCGGACTGGCTTGGTATCGGTTTTTCGCCGGTGTTGACCAGTATGAAGGCACCGGTGCCGTAGGTACATTTACCTTCGCCAGTGCCGAAGCAGGCCTGGCCGAACAGGGCCGCCTGCTGGTCGCCGGCCATGCCAGCTACCGGGATACCGTCCGGCAGGAAATCGAGGCCTGCTGTCGTGCCGTAGGTCTCCGAACAGGAGCGGATCTCCGGCAACAGTTCCAACGGCACCTCCAGGTGGTCAGCCAGTTGCGCGTCCCAGGCCAGGGAGTTGATGTCCATCAGCAGGGTGCGGGAGGCGTTGGAGACGTCCGTGACGTGAACCCTGCCGCCGGTCAGCCGCCAGACCAGAAAGCTGTCGATGGTGCCGAAGGCCAGTTCGCCGGATTTTGCTCTCGTGCGCAACCCGCCCTCCTGACGCAGCCGCCAAGTTAACTTGGTGCCGGCGAAATAGGGGTCGAAGACCAGGCCGGTTTTCTCCCGGAACAGCGGCTCCAGCCCCCGGTCATTCAGCTCCTGGCAAATGGTCGCGCTACGCCGGTCCTGCCAGACGATGGCATTTCCCAGCGGCCGGCCCGAGTTCCGTTCCCAGATCAGTCCGGTTTCGCGCTGGTTGGTGATGCCGATGGCGGCAATTGCGGAGGGAGCGGTCGCGGTCTGCTGCAGCAGCCTGGTCACCGCCTGGCGAACCGAGAACCAGATCTCTTCGGGGTCATGCTCAACCCAGCCCGGTTGCGGGAAATGTTGGGGGAAATCAACGGTTACCTTGCCGACGACCATTAAATTCCGGTCAACCAGCAACGCGGTACTTCCTGTGGTGCCTTGGTCGATGGCGAGGATCATAGCGGGACCTCATTTCGTGAAATTTCATTTGCAATTTCAGTTTGTTGTCAACAGTATAGGGGAGCTGTCGGCTAGGTCAAGGTGGCAGCTATTGCCCGATTGAACACCTTTGCCAGCGAGCTAAAGATCTTCCCCTCAGAGAGGACCAATTGGCAGGCTGTCGCCGTAAATTGATGAACCTGTTGTGTGAGACCCGCGATCCGCTGCGTTACCGGGCTGAGCTTGGCGGTGTGATCGGTCGGTTTTGCTACGGGGTCGTGTTGGCACTCCCTCTGTTGCTGTTGTTGGTCGGTGGGTGCAGTTCTGCTCAGGCAGTTGAACGCGTGTTCATTGATGATTTCGAGCAGGGGCTGGCTCCGTCATGGGAAGTCAGGGAGTTTGCCGGACAGACCCGTTACCAGATCGTTGCCGACGGCTCCGGGCATTCTTTGCGTGCCACGAGCCAGTCCGCAGCCAGCGGTTTGGTCTATCCGCTTGATCTCGACCCGCTGCAAACCCCAATTTTGAGCTGGCGCTGGAAGATCGCTGATACCATTCCGGGTGGCGATGCACGGCAAAAATCGACGGATGATTACGCAGCCCGTATCTACGTTATCTTTCCCCACTGGTTCTTCCCCAAGACCAAGACCCTCAATTACATCTGGGCCAACCAGTTGCCGCAGGGGAGCGCCATCCCCAGCAGCTATACGTCAAACAGCATGATGATTGCCGTTCGTAGCGGGCGTGATGAACGCGGGACTTGGCAATCCGAACGGCATGATATCGTCGCCGATTACCGATGCCTGTTCGGCGCGGAGCCGCCGCGAATCGGTGCTATTGCCATCATGACCGATACCGACAACACCGGGGCAACAGCCCAGGCCTGGTACGACGATATCGAGTTGAGTTCACAATAAAAAAGCGCCCGAGCGGGCGCTTTTTTCAGTCGGCCGGTTTCGTTTCCATTCGTTCGACCCGGTTACGGCCGCGGCGCTTGGCATTATAGAGAGCGTAGTCGGCTTCGCGGATCAGATCGTCGGGGGTCGCCATGGCCTCGTTTGGTGATGTCGCCAGACCGATACTTGCAGTCATGCGGAAATCAGTCGGTAAGTTGTCCAGTTCCAGCTCCTGGATACTTTGGCGGATCCGCTCAGCGACCATGCCAGCGTCTTTCTCGTTGGTTTCCGGGAGGATCAGGGAAAATTCCTCGCCACCGAATCTTGCTGCCAGATCATATGGACGCAGGTGTTCTTTGAGCAGGGAAGCGAGGACCTGAAGGACCGTGTCACCCTGTTGATGTCCGAAGTTGTCATTGATTCTCTTGAAATGGTCGATGTCGAGCATCAGCAGCGAGAGCGGGGTTTTCGTGCGGGTACTGCGCTCGAATTCTTTGTCGAGAGACTCCATCATCGACCGCCGGTTATTGAGCCCGGTCAGTGGATCGGTGTGGGAAAGTTCGAGCAGCATCTGGTTGCTCTGCTTGAGCTTGTCCTGAAGCGACTTGATCTTCAGCTGGACCTTGACCCTGGCAAGCAGTTCCCTCGGATCGTAGGGCTTGGTGACATAATCGCTGGCGCCCTGCTCGAGACCGCGAATTTTGGCATCGGCCTCCTCGCGCCCGGTGACCATGATCACCGGAGTGTCGAGCAGCTCTTCCCGGCTCCCGAGCATGTGCAGGAACTTGAAGCCGTCCATGCCCGGCATCTCGACATCACAGATGATCAGGTCAATCGGTTTATTGAGGGCCATTTTAAAGCCCTCGATGCCGTCGGCAGCTTCAAAGTAGAACTTGAACAGGGAGTTTTGCTGGAGGATTTCTATGACCTGCTGGCGGGCCGTCTTGGAGTCATCAATGACCAGGATTGTCGACATCATGGGGCAGGGCCTGTAAATCCGGGTTAGTCATCGAGCCTGGGATGGCCCGGTCAGCGGGAGTTATTCTACCCGATTGCGACAGGAGTGTCGATAACGGGTATAATTAAATTCAGCACACACCTGATTCGGGAGGTTTTTATGTCACTGGTCAAGACCTGGTATCAGCCGCAACTGGCTGCCGACAAGTTCGGTATCAATCTCGAGACAGTTTTACAATGGGTTGCCGACGGCCTGGTGCGTTCTGAAGAGGCTGATGGCAAAGTCGTACAGGTCAATATCGATGACGTCAGGCTGGAAGTCGAGGCGATGGTCCGCGAGCCCTGAAGCCAGCAACCTGCCATCCCCGAAGTGCCAAATTAAGTCACCCCTTCCGGCCGCTGACGCTGCTTTTCAGTGGTGAAGAGTTTCCTTATGCCATCATCCCAACTTGCCAGACAGTTTGATGTTGTTGTTGTCGGCGGCGGCATCGTCGGCCTGGCGACTGCCCGCAGCCTGTTGATTCGTCAGCCCGGTTTGAAACTCGCGGTGCTGGAGAAAGAGGATCGACTGGCCAGTCATCAGACCGGACACAACAGCGGCGTCATTCACTCGGGGCTCTACTACCGTCCCGGTTCCGCCAAGGCCAGGCTCTGCGTCGCCGGACGCAACCAGCTTTACGACTATTGCGAACAACGGCAGATTGCCCATGCCCGCTGCGGCAAGGTCGTCGTCGCCAGCCATGAGAACCAGCTCGGGGCTCTCGAACAACTCGAAACACGTGGCAAGCAGAACGGCTTGCTGGGCGTGCGGCGGCTTGACGCCGCAGAGCTCAAGGAGCTTGAACCTCACCTGAAAGGGGTCGCCGGCCTGCATGTGCCGGAGACCGGGGTGGTCGATTTCGTCGCGGCGGCCGAATCGCTGGCGCGGGAGATCAGGTCAGCCGGGGGGCAGGTCCTGACCGGTTGCCGGTTGGCAGGGATTCGTCGTGACGTCGCCGGTCTCAGCTTGGCGACCTCGACCGGTCAGCTCAACTGCACGGGGCTGATCAACTGCGCCGGGCTCTATTCCGACCGGGTCTGCCGCATGGCCGGGGCCACTCCGGGGGTCCGGATCGTTCCCTTTCGCGGCGAATACTTTCACCTCAAGCCGTCAGGGGCCGAAAAGGTCAACTCCCTGATCTACCCGGTTCCGGATCCTTCCCTGCCGTTTCTCGGCGTTCATTTTACCCGCGGTATCGACGGCAAGGTTGAGGCCGGGCCGAACGCGGTCCTGGCGTTCAAGCGGGAAGGGTATGGGAAAACCGATTTTTCGGCGCTCGATTGCTGGGAAACCATGACTTTCCCCGGTTTCTGGAAGCTCGCCGGGCGGATGTGGAAGATCGGCTTCGCCGAGTACCGGCGATCCTTCAGCCGGCAGCGCTTCCTGCGGGATTTGCGGCTGCTGATCCCGGAGCTGACCGCTGCCGATCTCGGCGCCTACGGATCCGGGGTGCGGGCTCAGGCGGTGGACCGCCAAGGAAAGCTGCTGGACGATTTCGCCATCGTCAGCGGCGAGGGGATGGTCCATGTGCTGAACGCTCCGTCGCCGGCGGCTACGGCGTCACTGGCCATCGGTGACGAGGTCGCCCGTCTGGCGGGAGAGGAACTCGGTCTGCGTTGAGGGTTTTTTGCTTGTAGAATTGGCCTCATATCCCTTAGATGAAGCTGGGACAGATGATAGTTCAACTTTTAAGAACGGCCCATCCTGGGTTACCAGTTGGGCCGTTCTTGTTTCAGGACTTGAAGCTTTTAAGACTGTTGGCACCACTGCAAAATTTCATCTAGATATACGATAACCCATTTTGACAGAAATTATGAAAAAGGGATTGCCCGGACCTGCCATATCGGTTTTCTGCCAGCCAAAAGTTTAGCAAAAAGAAATGCCCCTGAAAATCCAGGAACATTTGTCTTGAAATCAAAGATATTCGAGAACTGTAAACCCGATAGCCTCGGCAACAACCGAAGCTTCATTTTTTTCTTACAAATAATAACTGCCTCTACCCATTTATTTTACAATCAAATTCGCTAGAGTAACTGATCCACCTGATATTGTTAGCGTGCCATAAAATGAAGTGTCAGATATTACATTTGTAAATATATCATCGTATCCGCCCTGGACTCTGATGGTCACACTCCTGTCAAAATATAGATTTTCTGGAGTTTGTTCCCCTGCTTTGACCATAATTGTATCTGTTTGCCCAGAAGGAATATTGTCATAGACACGTTGTATCGTCATGTAGGAGTCTTGAGTGCTGTCCCACAGAACGGGATTGGGGATGGCGACAGCTGGAGGGCTGGTGACGATATTTGTATATGAACTCTCATTCCCATCGGTGTCGTAAGCCGTAACCGTAAAACTTTGTATCTGGGCATCGGGCAAGCCTGTGATACTCATAACCAGGGCCTTACCAACATCAATGGGGGATGCCCCTTCGTTTGCGCCATGCCCATCAAAGGGTAGCCTTGAAGAGCCGGCCTTATAGTAAATTTTATATCCTGCGACGTTGGCTGTTGGGCTGGGATCCCAAGCCAGATTAACTATCTTGGCGTTGGCAGGAAACGCGCTGAGCAGACCTAGACAACCAGTAATAATAACCAACCTTGCTACTTTTGAAGCCATGTATTCCTCTCGCAATTGCTGAACGGACTGTATTTGTTTGAGTCAAAACAAAACGCCCACCTTGTTACCGAAGGTGGGCGTTTTCTTTCGCTGAAGGATAAACTGGGCAAAAGCTGGAGGGACGCTCTCTTCGGCAACCCGGCTGTCCTACCTCTTAGGACCCGTGGCTTTGCGTCACCAGATTTCTCTGGCTTTGCCCTTTTCGGAGATTTGGTTGTTTTTCAAATGTTTGGAAACTACTATTCTTTATGGCACCTCAAATGGAGGAGATCTCGCTGCATTTGTATTATTTCTCAAGCACTTATGATTGGTTTAATAGCACAAGGCATGCCGAATTCGTAACTGCCTATTATCATTAGCTGTGCCCTTTCCGGCAGAGGCTTAATGGCTTAAGTCCAGATTTCAATCCGCTATTTCACCACATGCCTTGCGGTTTGAAACCGATAAGACCGGAACTTATGGCAGGAAATTTGGCATTTCAAACAGGAAAAAATGTCCGGTCATAAGTCATAAAATCACATCTGAAGCGAAAAAAACTGAAACTTTGGTAATTCTACTGCAATCCAAGAAAAACCCCGCCAAGGGAGCCTGGCGGGGTTTGGTGTTCGTTAGGTCGTGATTTATGATATACGGCTCCCATTTTCCAGAGAGCTGCGTTTTAATATGTTTCCCCCGTTGAGGGTACGAGTAATTTCAGCATCAGCGTACCCGCTGCCGCCAAAAATGTTCCGGATGGGTGGTAATCTAAGGCACCTAGATAATCATCGAATCTGTTTATTAGTTTAAAGGACTTAGCATCCAAAACCTTAATATGATGACTACCCAACGAGAACATGTCGCTTTGTTGAATAAAGGCTATCTGTTTGCCATCGGGTGAAAACTTAGCAGGGCAATTGAAAAATGTCTGTCTCTGTCCTTTGCCACCACTCGTCATTGCTGGACCACCATATGTCCCAGGACTACCTGTAGCGGCTATACTGGCAGCTGTAGCCAACACAAGAACAAACTCGGAAACTTGAGATTCCTTTTCCATACTGGCAGTTATCGCCGCAACATCAGTAACGGGAGTCTCTTTTTCATCAATATTATTGGTAAGCTTCCAAAGTCGAATATCTGTGCCGTTACTACTCGATAACAGCAACCTTCCATCCGGGGAAAAATCGACTGCCAATATGGGCTCTTGATGCCCCTCCAAAACCCTCATCAAAGACCAATCCTCAGCCCGCCATAGTCTGATTGTCCTGTCACTCCCAGCAGTCGCAAGCAAGTCACCGTTCGTTGAGACATCAATTGTAAGTACCGGGGCAGTATGTCCGCGCAGCTCAGCAATTAAGCTATTATTTTCAATATTCCAAATCCTCACAAAACTATCAGGCCCGGCCATTGCTAGAGACAAGCCATCGGGAAGAAATGTTAAAGCTTCTACTCCAATCAAATCAGGAAAACGTCGCTCTTCTTCTCCGGTCTGTGGGTTCCAGATAATGACAGTATCATCCAGTCCTGCTGTCGCCAATTGGGTTCCATCTGGTGACCACGCGACAGAACGGACTGTCTTAATGCTTCCGCTTGATCCCTTTAGTGTGCGCACTTGCTCTAAATGTGGCTTATCATCAATATGCACCTCATAGAGATCCACTCTGTTTTGAATATGTTTGCCATCCGCAAGAAATTGGCCATCTGGTGAAAAGGCTAGTACATTGTGCCTTGTGTAACTTGGAGATCCCATGGGCCCCCTTGGGGCACATCCAACAAAAAACATTATCGTCAAGCCGAGCAAACAATAGCCTAGGGTTTTACCAACCTCCTTGATGCTAATGTTAGAAATCATCTTGTCACCTCCCTTTTGCAAGCATTTGGGACGGTTTCAACTCTTCACAAGAATTCTGTGCTCCCATGAAGACGTTTAAGCATTCAAATCAAAAAACCGCCGGTCAGCACAAGCCAACAACAGCGGTTTATAAATGTACAATTTTGTTCGGTTGCTTATTGATCACTTCCATCCCCCGTGGAACAAATCAATTGAGACAAACAACCATACCCCAGTGAATCAGTAGGGTAAAGTAAAGACTTCCTATTTCCTGTTTCCTGTTTCAGCAGCTGCCGCCGCAGTCACAGCTCGCTTCCTTGCCGGTCAGCCAGCCGTAGATAATCGCGCTGGCGCAGCCGACCCCGGCGGAGACGGAAATCGCCTCGAAAGCGCAGTTTCTGGCGCAGGCGCCGCATTCCATGCAGCGGTCACGGTCGGTCAGTTGCGCTTTGCCATCCTGCATGGCAAACACCCCATGCGGGCAGACCAGGGTGCAGAGCATGCAGCCGGTACACTTCTCCTGGTCGAGCTTGAGGGTTGTCACATCTTTCAGGTAGTTCAATTCAGGCATTTTTAGCTTCCTCCACTGAACGCACTCCAGAACCAGGCCGTCGCGGCACCGAGCAGGGCCAGCGCCTGCAGCGGAATGGCCAGGCGCATCTCCTTTTCGACCCCGGAGGGGGAGGTGTAGGTCGTCGAACCGGTAAAGTTCATGGCACAGTAGGACGCGACCGCCGGCAGGGCCAGCAGCAGGGCCAGGCTGCCTGGCAGATCAAGTAGCCCGGCGAACAGGCCACAGGCGAGAACTGCTGCTGCCAGACCGGCGACGACACCTTTCCAGGCCAGGGCCGCCCCGGGAATCCAGGGGAGCAGGATCGGGGTCAGGACCGCACCGGTCAGCAATCCGGCCAGATAAACTGCCGAAGCAGTCAGCCCACGATGCCACATATCATTCAGTGAATAAATCGATGGCCCGATGCCGCCCAGCAGAAACAGGCAGATGATCGCCCAGCCACTGACCTTGTTCATCATGACCAGTTCGACCGGGGTCAAGATTAGCCGCTCACGGGCCTTGAAGGTCACCCGGCGCATTTGTGCGGTTGCCTGCAGGCCGGAGAGGAGGAAGGAGGGCAGGTCGCTGGCCCGGACCGGGCCGTAGATAACCTTGAAGCCGCTCTGCCTGGCGACCGCATGAGCGGCGACGCCCGGCGCGCCAAGCTGCGGGACAATCAGCTGACGGTGGCTGACGATTTTTTCCAGCTGACATGATTTGACCCGCCGGACAATCTCATCAGTGCCGAAGGTGCCCTTGCCGGCAGCGCACCAGACGTTGATCCCCTTGGTGTCGATGACCAGAATCCAGGCGTCAATCTTGCTCAGTTCCTTGCGCAGGGCATCGAAGCTCAATTTGTAATTGGCCGAGACCATGACCGGCGCGTCGCCGTCTGGTTGGCCGACTGCGTAGAGCCCCGGCGCTATGGTGTAGCGGTTGCGGCCGCTCCCCCAGCGCATCTGCCAGGCGCCGAGGGTGTCCTGGCGACCCAGTCGGGTCGCGACCTGAGGGACCTCACCGGTCGGTGTCGAGAGCCAGTCAGTGACATAGGGTTCCAGACGATAACCCGGACGCTCCTTCTTATCTTTGGCTGCGCAGCAGGATTCCTCCAGTGTCGCTGGAGGGCAGCAGTTGGCTGCTGCGGGTTGCGGCGGACAACAGCTGCTCGTCGCCGCAGAAGTTGTCTCGGTTTCGGGTGGGCAGCAGCTTTGGCTCATGGTTGGTGTCGATCCGGAGTTAGGATTGCCGTTAGTTTAGCAAAGTCGCGGCAAGCTGGGAAGCTGGAATGACAAAGCCCGGCTTGTGCCGAGCTTTGTTTAATTTACAGTGACCGTCCGCCATTTTCCTTGAGCAGCTTGGCAGCCGTGCGTAGCATCCGTTCGGTGGTTGGCCAGTCGACACACTTGTCGGTGACCGAGACACCGTATTTGAGATCCTTGAGATCCTCGGGGATCGACTGGTTGCCGGCCTCGAGGTTACTCTCGATCATCACCGAGCAGATCGATTTATTGCCCTGGCGGATCTGGGTCAGCACGCTCTGCAGGACCTCTTCCTGACGGGTGTGGTCCTTGTTGGAATTGGCATGACTGCAGTCGACCATGATCGCCTGGCTGAGCCCGGCCTTGGCGAGTTTTGCTTCGGTGGCGATGATATCCGCCTCGGAATAGTTGGGGCCGTCATTGCCGCCACGCAGGACAATGTGGACATCCTGGTTGCCGGTGGTGCGAACGATGGAAATCTGTCCGTCGCGGTTGATGCCGAGAAAACTGTGCGGGTGGTAGGCGGCCTTCATGGCATCCATCGCGATCTGCAAGTTGCCGTCGGTGCCGTTTTTGAAGCCGACCGGAAAAGAGAGACCGCTGGCCATCTCCCTATGGGTTTGGGATTCAGTGGTTCGTGCGCCGATCGCTCCCCAG
>Ga0102953_1001620_pt1 | contig 14173 bp, 14 predicted proteins | sample SalPon2A_C_D2_MG_FD_78509 | JGI IMG/M metagenome (GOLD analysis project Ga0102953, IMG submission 78509) | Soil microbial communities from South San Francisco under conditions of wetland restoration - Salt Pond MetaG R2A_C_D2_MG | ecosystem: Environmental > Terrestrial > Soil > Wetlands | place... | reverse complement strand
TGTACCCGTTCTGGGGCTGGCTGACCGAGGCGCTCCAGACGGGCGAGCCGCAGAACGAGGCGCGCACCGGAGACGACTTCTTCGCCGCCATCTACGCCGACCCGGATCGGCTGCGAGAGTTCCTGCACGCGATGTCCGGCATCAGCGCCGGCGCTTCGCACGCGATCGCGGCCCGGTTCCCCTGGGCCGGCTACGGCACCGTGCTCGATCTCGGTTGCGCCGAGGGCGGCCTGCTCGCCACGCTCGCGGAGGCCCATCCGCACCTGCGCGGCATCGGCTTCGACCTGCCGCCCGTGGGGGCGGCGTTCGAGGAGTATGTTTCCGAGCGCGGGCTCGGCGACCGGATCGGGTTCTGTGCCGGGGACTTCTTCCGAGACGAGCTTCCGGCCGCGGACGTCGTCACGCTCGGCCACGTCCTCCACGACTGGAGCCTCGACGAGAAGCGCGGCCTGCTCCGGAGCGTCTACGCGGCGCTGCCCGAGGGAGGGGCCGTGATCGTCTACGAGTCGGTGATCGACGACGACCGCCAGGCGAACGCGTTCGGGCTGTTGATGAGCCTGAACATGCTGATCGAGACGCCCGCCGGCTTCGACTACACGGGCGCCGACTGCCGCGGCTGGCTCGAGGAGGCCGGCTTCCGCGAGACGCGGGTCGAGCACCTCGTCGGCCCCGATTCGATGGTGATCGGGATCAAGTAGACGGAGGCCATGAGGCCGCCCGGTACCGTGGGCGGCCTCATGGCTCTCCGCGCAGACCTCCGCAACGTCGCGATCGTCGCTCACGTCGACCACGGCAAGACGACGCTCGTCGACGCGCTGCTCTGGCAGGCCGGCTCGTTCCGGGCGAATCAGGACGTCGCCGAGCGCGTCATGGACTCGATGGACCTCGAGCGCGAGAAGGGGATCACGATCCTCGCCAAGAACACCGCCGTCCGGCTGTCTGGCGGGACGAAGCTCAACATCGTCGACACGCCCGGCCACGCCGACTTCGGCGGTGAGGTCGAGCGCGGCCTCACGATGGTCGACGGCGTGCTCCTGCTCGTCGACGCGAGCGAGGGGCCGTTGCCGCAGACGCGGTTCGTCCTGCGCAAGGCGCTCGAGGCGCGGCTCCCCGTCGTGCTCGTCGTCAACAAGGTCGACCGGCCCGACGCGCGGATCACGGAGGTCGTGGACGAGGTGTACAGCCTCTTCCTCGACCTCGACGCGGACGAGTCCCAGATCGAGTTCCCGATCGTCTACTGCAACGCGCGCGCCGGCCGGGCCGGGCTCGACCCGGACGAGCTCGCCGACGATCTCGGCCCGCTCGTCCAGACGATCCTCGACACGGTGCCGCCGCCCTCGTACGACGCCGAGCATCCGCTGCAGGCGCTCGTCACGAACCTCGACGCGGACGCCTACGTCGGCCGGCTCGCGCTCTGCCGCATCCGCCACGGCACGCTCCGCAAGGGCGCGCAGGTCGCGTGGTGCCGCGCCGACGGGACGATCGCGAACGCGCGCATCACCGAGCTGTACGTCGCCGAGGCGCTCGACCGGGTGCCCGCCGAGGAGGCGGGACCGGGGGAGATCGTCGCGATCGCCGGCCTGCCGGAGGTGACGATCGGCGAGACGATCGCCGACCCCGACGACCCGCGCCCGCTCCCGGTCACGACCGTCGACGAGCCGTCGCTCGCGATCACGATCGGCATCAACACCTCGCCGCTCGCCGGCACGGAGGGCGACCGCCTCACCGCGTCGATGGTCAAGGGGAGGCTCGACCAGGAGCTCGTCGGCAACGTCTCGCTGCGCGTCAACCCGACCAGCCGCCCGGACGCGTGGGAGGTGCAGGGCCGCGGCGAGCTCCAGCTCGCCGTCCTCGTCGAGCTGATGCGGCGCGAGGGCTTCGAGCTCACCGTCGGCAAGCCCGAGGTGCTGACCCGCGAGCTCGACGGCAAGCGGCACGAGCCGGTCGAGCGCGTCGCGATCGACGTGCCCGAGGAGTACATCGGCGTCGTCACGCAGTTGCTCGCGCTGCGCAAGGGCCGCCTCCAGCAGATGGTCAACCACGGCACCGGCTGGGCGCGCATGGAATACGTCGTGCCCGCCCGCGGCCTGATCGGCTTCCGCACCGAGTTCCTCACCGAGACGCGCGGCACCGGGATCCTCCACCACGTCTTCGAGGGCTGGGAGCCGTGGCACGGCGAGCTGCGGATGCGGCCGACCGGCAGTCTCGTCGCCGACCGGCGCGGGCCCGCGACCGCGTTCGCGATCGTCAACCTCCAGGAGCGCGGCTCGCTCTTCATCGCGCCCGGGGTCGAGCTCTACGAGGGGATGATCGTCGGTGAGAACGCGCGCGCCGACGACCTCGACGTGAACGCGTGCAAGGAGAAGAAGCTGACGAACATGCGCGCGGCGAGCTCGGACGAGACCGTTCGGCTGATCCCGCCGCGGCCGCTGTCGCTCGAGCAGGCGCTCGAGCTGATCCGCGACGACGAGTGCGTCGAGGTGACCCCGAAGAGCATCCGGCTGCGCAAGGTCGAGCTGTCGGCGCAGAAGCGGCAGTCCGCCTCGTCGCGGCGCAAGCGCGAAGCCGCCTCCGTCAGCTGAGCATCCCCGTCGGCCCTGCAGGGGAGGCGGCCGACGCGCTACGGTGGACCTACGGAGATCGAGCCGGGCTCAACCGAGCCGGACGTTTTCCCGATATACGGAGAAGAGCGAGAAACGGGAGAGATGCAAATGCCTGTGGTGGATGAGGTCGTCGAGTCGGAGGTGGAGCGGGTGGAGCGCTGGCGCGCCCAGGCGCTCGAGCGCGCCGGCTATTCGACCGAGGCCGCCCGCGAGCTCTCCGCGCGGCTCGACGTCGACCTGCACCAGGCGATCGGCATGCTCGAGAACGGCTGCCCGCCCGAGCTCGCGCTCCAGATCCTCCGCTAGTACACGCGTCCGCGCCTCCTGGTCGGCAGAATGGGCGGCGTGACGGCCCTCCTCGCGTCCATCCCCTCGCCGTCGACGGGCACGTTCACGCTCGGCCCGCTGACCGTGCACATGTACGGCGTGATGCTGCTGCTCGGCATCGCGGGCGCGATCGGAGTGACGGGCTTCCGCTGGGTGCGCTGGGGCGGCGACTGGGATCTGATCTACCGGATCGCGATCTGGGGCGTGATCTCCGGCATCGTCGGCGCCCGGATCTACCACGACATCACGAGCTGGAACCAGGACTCCGCGATCCACGATCACTGGTGGGGCGTCTTCGCGGTCTGGCAGGGCGGCCTCGGGATCTGGGGCGCGATCCCGTTCGGCGTCGGCGCCGGCGCCTGGGTCGTGCGCCGCTCCGGGAACAGCATTCGCCTGATGATGGACGCGGTTGCGCCCGGCCTCCTGCTCGCACAGGGGATCGGCCGCTGGGGCAACTACTGGAACCAGGAGCTCTACGGCAAGCCGACCTCGCTCCCGTGGGCGCTGAAGATCGACGCGGCCCACCAGGGCGGGATCCTGCCGAAGTACCAGCGGGCCCCCTACGGCTACTACACGCCGACGTTCCTCTACGAGTTCACGTGGGACGTGCTCGGCGTCGGCGTCCTGCTCTGGCTCGATCGGCGCTTCCGCATCCGCCGGCCCGCCCTCTTCGCGCTCTACGTCGCCTGGTACACGACGTTCCGCACCTACGAGGAGGTGCTGCGGATCGACCCGTCCAACTACCTCGCCGGCATGCGGATCAACTTCTGGGTCTCGCTCGGCGTGTGGCTCTGCTCGGTCGGCTTCTTCGTGTGGTGGCAGTTCCTCCGGACGCCGCCGTCGGAGCGCCCGCCGGAGCAGCGCGCGATCCCAACCGGTCCGCGCATGGCCGTCCCGAAGGGCCGCGTCCGGTAGCACCGTTACCGTCCCGCCCATGATCGTGCGGGAGCTCGACCTCGACCTCGACGCGTTCGAGGGGCCATTCGACCTGCTGTTGACGCTCGTCCTGAAGGACGAGCTCGACCTGCGGGAGCTCGACATCGCCGCGATCGTGATCGCGTTCCTCGAGCGGCTCGCCGAGCGCGACGAGCTCGACCTCGAGGCGTGCGGCGAGTTCCTGGTCCTCATCGCCGCCCTGCTCGAGCTGAAGGCGCGTGGGCTCTTCCCCGAGGAGGCGGCCGAGCTTGCCGAGCTCGAGCCGGAGGCCGCTGCCGAGGAGCTCGCGCGGCGCCTCGCCGAGTACCGGCGCATGAAGGAGGCCGCCGGCTGGCTGCGCGAGCGGCTTGCCGCCGAGGGCGACCGCTTCTTCCGGCTCGGCCCGGCCCCGCTCGCGCCGAAGGTGGAGCTGCGGCTCGCGCCGCAGGAGCCGGAGCGGCTCGCGACGGCGCTGCGCGCGCTCGCGGTCGAGCCGCCGCAGGTCTCGCTCGCGCACATGGCGCTCCGCTTCCCGCCGGTGACGCAGTTCCTCGAGCGCTTCCGCGCCCTGCTGCGGCGCCGCACCCGTTTCGACTTCGACGCCGAGGTGCGCGGGCTCTCCCGCGTCGAGCAGGCGGTCGCGTTCCTCGCGCTGCTCGACCTTCGCCGCACCGGCGAGATCGCGATCGACCAGGCCGCCCCGTTCGCGCCGATCCGTGTGGCGCGGCGCGGGGCTGGGAGCGTCGCCGGCAGAGCCGGCGATGCCCGGCCGGGAGATCGAGGCGCCTCCGGTGCCTCGGGGGAGGAGAATGCAAACCGAGACGAAAGGACCGTGGCGTGGACCGTCCGCTCCGCCTGATTTCCACGAACCCGCTCGACCAGCTCGCCCGGACGGTCGAAGCCCTGCTCGTCGTCGCCTCGGCGCCGCTGCCGGTGACCGAGCTGGCGGACGCCGCGAACGACGACCCGGAGCGCGTCGAGGCGGCCCTCGGCCTGCTCGGCGAGCGCTACCGCGAGGGGCGCAGCGGCATCGTGCTCGAGCACGTCGCCGGCGGGTGGGCGCTCCGCGCCGCGCGCGAGGCCTCCGAGGCGTGCGCGCGCCTCTTCGAGCGGCCCGCCCAGCGGAACCTCTCCCAGGCGGCGCTCGAGACGCTTGCGATCGTCGCGTACCTCGGCCCCTGCTCGCGCCCCGACATCGCCCGGATCCGCGGCGTCGCCGCCGACTCCGCCGTCGCGAACCTCGTCGACCGCGGCCTCGTCGTGGAGGCCGGCCGCGACGATGCCGCCGGCGGTGCGATCCGCTACCGGACGACGCCGCTCTTCGAGCGGGTGTTCGGGCTCGAGAGCCTCTCGCAGCTGCCGCGCCTCGACGACGTCGGCGCCGACGCGGACCAGATCCGCGACCGGCTGCACGCGGTCGCCGAGAAGCGCTCCGCCTAGCACTGATCGCCTGATCGGTAGACAATCCGGATTGGCGGCGCCGGCGCCGCTCCTAGGGTCGCGGCGTGACGACCCTAACGACGCGTCCGCCGCCCGGGCGGGACGCGGGACGCGATGTGCACGTCTGCCCGCTCTGTCGCACCGAGAACCGTTCCGGCGACGTGTACTGCATCGGGTGCGGCGCCACGCTCGAGCCCGAGCCGGGCGCGCCCGACGAGCAGCCCGCCGCCGACGAGCAGCCCGCTCCCACCAGGCCGCGCCGGCGGCCGGGGATCATGGCGCTTGCGGTCGCGGCCTTCGCCACGACCGGCGCCGCCGTCGCGCTCGGCGTGCTCTGGCGTGGCGAGGCCGGCCACAGCCGCGATCTCTCCGCGCAGGCCGTCGCGGCGGGAACCGAGCTCGCGGTCGCGCGCAAGCAGCTCGCAGCCACCCGGGTGCAGCTGCGGTCGGCGACGACGGTCGGCGCGAGAAGGAACACCGTCCTCCTGCGCACGCAGACGGTGCTCGCCCAGGTCGACCCGCTCCTCTCCACCGCCGACGAGATCCAGCGCTACACCGCCCACATCCAGGGCGAGCGCGACTGGTTCACCACCTCGGTGGTCCAGCTCGTCACCGACCTGACGGTGCTCGGCAACTACCTCCTCGAGACCGACCCGGCGGCGGTCGACCCTGTTCGCCAGCGGGCCTTCGTCGAAGCCGTCAAGGATGACCTGGACTCGGTACGCCGGGACGAGGCGACGCTCCATGCCTTCGACAAGAGCTACGACGGGGCCTCGACGCGCTTCGGCCGGCGCGCGGACGCGTTCACGAAGGCGGTTCGCGCCCTCCAGCAGCAGCTGAAGTCCGTCGCCGTGAAATGACCGGCACCGCCGAGCCCGGCTCCGTGCAGGAGTACGCATGCCCCTCATGCGGCACGCCGCTGCGGGAGGGAGCGCGCTTCTGCGGGCACTGCGGAGCGCCGCTCACGGCCACGGGTGGCCTGGGGAGCGGGCGCCGCCGCCGGCGGGCCGTCGTCGCGCTCGCCGTCCTCACCGTCGGCGCGGCAGCGGCGCTCGCCGTCGCCTCTCTCCTGCTCGTGCGGCACGAGCAGCAGGCGCGGCGGCATGACAGCGCGTCCCTGCGCGGAGCCCTCGTCACCGCGCAGCACCGCCTCACCGTCCTCGAGCGCCAGAACGGCGTCCTCGCGCAGCGCCTCGTCGCCGCGGAGAAGAACGCCGAGGCCTCGGGCGTCGCCCCGCTCGCGGCACGGATTCTGCGCAGCGTCTTCACGATCGAGACGCCGAACGGGCTCGGCAGCGGCTGGGCGGCGTGGAACGCGGGCGGTGCCACCTACGTGATCACCGCCTATCACGTCGTCGCAGACGCGCTCGCCGGCGGTGGCCGCGACGTGACCGTCCGCCAGAAGAGCAACCAGTGGCGGGGACGGATCGGCGCCGTCGACGACGCGAACGACCTCGCCGTTGTCCGCGTGGCCGGGGAGATAGCGCCGCCGCTCTGGCAGGCTCCCGATTCATCGTTGTCGCCTCTCCCGGGCGACCAGCTGGTTCTCGTCGGCAGCCCCTATGGGCTCGAGGGCACGGTCACCACGGGCGTCATCAGCCGGGTCACGTGGAACGTTGTCCAGACCGACGCTGCCGCGAACCCCGGCAACTCCGGCGGCCCTGCCGTTGACGCGAAGGGCGAGGTCGTCGGGATCCTCGTCTCGGGCAGCGGCGAGAACCTCAACTTCATCGTCCCGATTCAGCGCGCCTGCGTCGTCCTCCGCCACTGCTGAGAGTCCGGGGGGAAGCCCTGCGGAAAATCGCGCAGCCGGGATCGGTGCCTCGACCGATGCGCCGCCTGTGCCGGACGGGTGGAATAGAGCCAACCCCGCGACTGGAGGACGACTCTATGGCCCAGACCGACAGCACGTACGCCGTCTCCCGCACCACCACGCTCGACTTCGACGCTGCCGTCGCCGCCGCTCGCACCGCGCTCGCGGCCGAGGGCTTCGGCGTCCTTTGCGAGATCGACGTTCAGGCCACCCTGCGCGAGAAGATCGGCGCCGAGCGTGAGCCGTACGTCATCCTCGGCGCCTGCAACCCGCCGCTCGCCCACCGGGCGCTCGAGATGGACGCCGAGATCGGGGTTCTGCTCCCGTGCAACGTCGTCGTCTACGTCGAGGACGGGACGACCCACGTCGCCGCGATCGACGCCGCCGTGATGCTCGGCGTCGTCGGGAGCGCCGAGCTCGAGCCCGTCGCCGCCGAGGTGAGCGCGCGCCTCGCGCGCGTCGTGGAGGCGATCGACTGATGCTCGAGCTCTACCAGACCGAGTGGTGCCGCGGCTCCCAGCGCGTCCGCCAGCGGCTGACCGAGCTCGGCATCGACTTCATCGCGCGCCAGGTACCGGAGGACCCCGCGCTCCGCGACGAGCTCGAGCTCCGCTCCGGCGTCCGCACCGTGCCCGTGCTCCTGTTCGAGGACGGCTCCGTCGTCGTCGGCACCGAGCGGATCGTCGACTATCTCGACAACATGCCCGAGCGCTCCGACGCCGACGCGCACCGCGACAAGGCGCACCGCTCGCTCTGCAAGCGCTGCGCCGAAGTAGCCTCCGCTGAGGAATGCGACTCAACGCCCACCTCGCCCGCGCCGGAGTCGCCTCGCGTCGCGGCGCCGACGAGCTGATCAAGGCCGGGCGCGTCCGCGTCAACGGGGCGCCCGGCCAGCTGAACACCGACGTCGGCCCCGGTGACCGGGTCGAGGTGGACGGGCGCGAGGTCGCGCCGCAGCGGCTCGCCTATGTGCTCCTGCACAAGCCCGCCGCCACCGTCACGACGGCGCGCGACCCGCAGCGGCGGCCGACGGTCGTCGAGCTCGTGCCGCGCGAGCCGCGCGTCGTCCCGGTCGGCCGCCTCGACGCCGATACGACCGGTGCGCTCCTGCTCACGAACGACGGCCCACTTGCGAACCAGCTCGCGCATCCGCGCTACGGCGTCGAGAAGGTCTACGAAGCCGACGTTCGGGGCGACCCGGGCGAGGACGCGCTCCAGGCGCTCCGCTACGGGATCGAGCTCGAGGACGGTCGCACCGCGCCCGCGCGCGCCAGCCGCCTCGGGCCCGGCCGCGTCGAGCTCGTCCTCCACGAGGGCCGAACCCACCAGGTGAAGCGGATGCTCGAGGCGGTCGGCCACCCTGTCCGGCGCCTGCACCGCAGCCGCTACGCGGGCCTGACGCTCGACGGGCTCGAGCCCGGCGCGTGGCGCGAGCTCGAACCCGTCGAGGTGGAGATGCTGCGGCGGCCCGCCTAGCCCTTTTTCGGGCCGACGAGATCCGTCATCCGCGGCACGTCGGCGACGTCGCAGGTGTTCGCGAGGCAGCCGAGATGCCAGCCGTCCTGGATCGTCGCCAGGAGCGAGTAGTGGTTGTACGCGACGTCGGACGTCCGCGCCGCGTGGTCGGAATGCGAGATCACGAGCGTGACGACGTGGCCGCCGCCCGGAACCGCGCTGCAGCAACCATTCGTGTCGCCGAACGGGTACTCGCTCTCGTCCCAGGTGATGAAGATCGCCGAGTTGCCGTTCCAGGCCGGTGACGAGGTGATCGTGCCGACGAGATCCTTCAGGAAGGCGTCGCCGGTGGCGATCAGACCGGGGACGTTGCCGTAGAAGCAGTCGCCGGCCGTCGACCGGCCGTGCATGTCGTGGCACTGGTCGGGCGCGATGAAGTTGTAGTCGGCGACGTTGCCGCTCGCGAGGTCTGCCTGGAGCTGCGAGAGGTCGACGACGTTCGCCATCCGCGCCGTGTTCGTCTGGACGTCGAGGTACGACACGAACGGGTTGTGCTTGCGCTCGTAGAGCTGGTCGCCGCACGACGAGGCGAGCTTGTCGCCGTTGCAGAGCGAGAGCGACTGCTGGTAGTCGCGCCAGGTCTTCCCGTGGGACTCGAGCTGGTCGACGATGTTCGGCGCGTCGATCGTCACGTCGCCGTCGCCGGTGACCCCCTGGGTCGCGCCGGAGGTCATGGCGATGTAGTTCGGCTGGCTCGGGTGCGTGACCCCGAAGTAGTTCGAGGCGTACCCGTAGGTGCCGATCGCCTGGTTGATCCAGGGCGCGTCCGGGTTCCCGATCAGCTGGTGGGCGCCGGTGTTCTCCATCATCACGACCCAGACGTGCTGGAAGTTCTTCACGCCGGAGCGGTTCGGGCCGGCTGACGAGGCCGTCGTCACGGCGACGAGCGCCGCGACCACGACGAGCAGTGCTGCCATGCGCTTCATGCGTTCTCTTCTCCCCTCTTGGCTTGCGCGGCGGCCGAGCCCCGGCCCGCCGCCGTCTTCCCCCTGCGGCTACGAGGACGCTGCGAGCGTCCGTGCCCAGTCGAGCAGGATCTCACCTGCGTGGATCAGCTGCTCGCGGTGCCCGACGGCGGAGCCGCGCTGGCGGACGCGCCGCCGGTGTGAGCTGCGCCGGCGATCTGGACGCCGACGAGCGCAGCGACGGCTGCCGAGACAAAGGCCGCAACGGCTGTTTCCCTGTACATAGCTCTCCCCTCGTCGACTGGCGTGGTGCTGCCGCAGGGGAGCCGAGCCTGCTCCGTCCGGTCGTGGACTTGTGGCAAAAGGTGCCACGACCATGACGACGTGGTGACCGCGACTCGTGGCGGACCCTACAAGACGGACGTCGCCGTCGCTAGAGACCGCGCGGACGCGCGGCCCCGAAGAGGCGGCCCGCCTCGGAACGGGCGAAGCCCATCCGCTCGTACATCGCCTCGAGTGTCGGCTCGGCGGTGCGGCGTGCCTTGTCGGCGCCGACCGCGAGCAGCCGCTGCAGCTCGCGCTCGTCGGCGCGCAGCGCCTCGTAGCGCTCCCGGATCGGGGTCAGCAGCTCGACGACGGCCTCGCCGACCGCCTCCTTGAAGGCGCCGTAGCCGGAGCCGTCGAAGCGCTGCTCGATCTCGGGGATCGAGTCGCCGGTCGCGACCGCCATGATCTCGATCAGGTTCGAGATCCCCGACTTGCCCTGCGCGTCGTGCCGGACTTCCCGGCCCGAGTCGGTGACGGCGCTCTTGAACTTCTTGCGGATCGTGTCCGGCGGGTCGACCATCAGCACGGTGCCCTGCGGCGTCCCGGCCGTCGTCGACATCTTGTTCGACGGCTCCTGGAGATCCATGATCCGGCCGCCGAGTTCCGGGTAGACGCCCTCGGGAACGCGGAACGTCTCGCCGAAGCGGTGGTTGAACCGCTCCGCGACGTCGCGGGAGAGCTCGAGATGCTGGCGCTGGTCCTCGCCGATCGGGACGAGATCGGTCTGGTAGAGCAGGATGTCGCCGGCCATCAGGATCGGGTACGTGAAGAGGCCCGCGGAGATGAACTCCTGCCGGTCGGACTTGTCCTTGAACTGCGTCATCCGGCCGAGCTGGCCGTAGCTCGTCACCGCCGCCAGCAGCCAGGCCGCCTCGGCGTGCGCGGTCACGTGGCTCTGGCAGAAGACCGTCGAGCGCTCGGCGTCGAGGCCGGCCGCGAAGAGCATCGCCGCGAGGTCGAGCGTCGAGTCGCGCAGCTCCTGCGGGTCGTAGTCGACGGTGATCGAGTGCAGGTCGACGATGCAGAAGAACGCGTCGCCGCGCTCCTGGGTCGAGACGTACTGGCGGAAGCCGCCGCTGTAGTTGCCGAGCGTCTTCTGCCCGGTGGGCTGGATGCCGGAGAAGACGCGGGGTTGCTTGTCGCTCATGGTGCTCCTGAATTCGGTCCGGATACGAAAAAGACCTCCCTCGGGAGGTCTCGAAGCGGTGACGGGGGGTGACGCGCGGCTAGCCGCGCCCGCCCCCGCACCGCTCGCAGCGCCACCACCAGCGGTTCGCGAACGGGCAAATCACAAACCGGAGAATACCCGGGACCGCGCAGGCGCGCATCTACACTGGGCGCATGGCCATGACCGGCGCACCCGAGCTGCTGATCATCATGAGCGCGCACGCGACGCCCGAGCAGGTGGACGAGGTCGTCACCCGCCTCGACGAGGCCGGCTGCGCCGCACTCGTGACGCCGGGCCGCGAGGCGACCGTGATCGGCGCGATCGGGGAGCGGGAGCTGCTCGCGGCGCTGCCGCTCGAGGGCTACGCCGGCGTGGAGCAGGTGCTGCCGATCCTGAAGCCGTACAAGCTCGTCTCGCGGGAGCTCTCGCCCGACCCGACCGTGATCGAGGCGCGCGGCCGCCGCATCGGCGACGGCTACTTCGGCTTCATCGCCGGCCCGTGCACCGTCGAGACGCGCGAGCAGACGCTCGAGACGGCCCGCGTCGTCAACGCCGCCGGCGTGACGATGCTCCGCGGCGGCGCCTTCAAGCCGCGCACCTCGCCCTACGCGTTCCAGGGGCTCGGCGAGGAGGCGCTCGAGATCCTCAAGGAGGCGCGCGAGGAGACCGGGCTGCCGCTCGTGACCGAGCTGATGGACCCGCGCCACGTCGAGGCCGTTGTCGACGCCGCCGACGTGATCCAGATCGGCGCCCGCAACATGTCGAACTTCTCGCTCCTCTCCGAGGTCGGACGCGCGCCGAAGCCGGTGCTCCTGAAGCGCGGCCTCTCCTCGACCGTCGAGGACCTGCTGATGGCCGCCGAGTACATCGTCAAGGAGGGCAACTCCGAGGTGATCCTCTGCGAGCGCGGGATCAAGACCTTCGAGACGTCGACGCGGTTCACGCTCGACATCGGCGCGATCCCCGTGCTCAAGCAGGAGACGCACCTGCCGGTGATCGTCGACCCGTCGCACCCGGCGGGCCGGCGCGATCTCGTCCTGCCGCTCGCACGCGCCGCCGTCGCGGCCGGCGCCGACGGGATCATGGTCGAGACGCACCCGCGTCCCGAGGAGGCGCTCTGCGACGCCGCGCAGCAGATCCCGACCTCCGAGTTCGAAGACTTCGCCGCAGAGATCCGCGCGCTCGCGTCCCTCATGGGACGCACCATCGGGTAGTGCGGGTCGAGCCGGCCGTCGCAATCGTCGGGCACCTGGCCGTGCCCGGGGACAAGTCGATCTCGCACCGCGCGGTGCTGCTCGGCGCGCTCGGCGAAGGCGAGACCGTCGTCCGCGGCTTCGGACGCTCCGGCGACACCCAGGCGACCGTGGACGGGATGCGCGCACTAGGGATTCGTATCGACGATGTGAGTGAGGACGAGCTGATCGTCGAGGGGAGAGGTTTGCGCGGGCTCGTCGCCGGGCCGAATCCCGTGGGCTGCGCGAACGCCGGCACGCTGATGCGGCTGCTCGCGGGGATCCTCGCCGGCCAGGACGGCACCTTCGAGCTGACCGGTGACGAGTCGCTCTCGGTGCGGCCGATGGAGCGGATCGCCGAGCCGCTGCGCCTGATGGGCGCCCGCATCGAGACAACGGACGGGCATGCGCCGGTCCGGATCGAGGGCTCAGGTGCGCTGCGCGGGATCGACTACGCGCTGCCGGTCGCGAGTGCACAGGTCAAGTCCGCCGTGCTGCTCGCCGGCCTGAATGCGAGCTCGCCGACGACCGTCGTCGAGCCGGCACCGACGCGCGACCACATGGAGCTGATGCTCGAGGCCGCAGGCGTGCGCGTCCGCCGGCGCGCGAGCTCGGTCACCGTCGAGCCTGCCGCGGCGCTGCACCTCGGGGAGGTTGCGGTACCGGGTGACTTCTCGTCGGCCGCGCCGTTTCTCGTCGCGGCCGCGCTCGTGCCCGGCAGCGACCTGACCGTCCACGACCTCGGGCTCAACCCGCGCCGCACCGGCCTGCTCGATGTGCTCGAGCGGATGGGCGCGCGCATCTCCGTCTTCAACCGGCGCCGCTCGGCCGGCGAGCAGATCGGCGACGTCCACGTCCAGCCGGGCGAGCTCGTCGCGACGCGCGTCACCGGCGCCGAGGTGGCGACGCTCGTGGACGAGCTGCCGCTCGTCGCGTTGCTCGCGTCGCACGCGCGCGGCGAGACCGTCGTCCAGGGGGCGGGTGAGCTGCGCGTGAAGGAGTCCGACCGGATCGAGGCGGTCACCGACGGTTTGCAGGCCTGCGGCGCGCGGATCCACTCGCGGGAGGACGGCTGGACGGTCAAGGGCGTCCCGACGCGCCTGCGCGGCGGCCGGGTCGAGGCGCGCGGCGACCACCGGATCGCGATGCTCGGTGCCGTCGCCGGCCTCGCCTCCCGCGAAGGGGTCGAGGTGGAGGGCGCCGACACGGTCGCTATAAGCTTCCCCGGCTTCTACGAGCTCGTCGAGGCCATCGCTCAGCGGAGCTGAGCGCCACCTTCGACCAGGGAGGGACGTGCACGGCTCTTCGATTTCCACTAGCGCTTTCGGCGCCGGCGAAGCCGGAGGCGAAAGCGCGTGATCGTCGCCATCGACGGCCCCGCGGGGGCGGGCAAGAGCACGGTCGCCCGCGCGCTCGCGGAGCGGCTCGGCTTCCGCTACCTCGATACCGGCGCGATGTACCGCGCCGTCACGTGGCTCGCGATGCAGCAAGGGCTCGACCTCAGCGACGAGCAGGCGCTCGCCGGGCTCTCCAACGACGAGCCGGTCGTCTTCGACGACGAGGGGCGCGTCTGGATCGGCGGCACCGACGTCACGTCATCCATTCGCGAGGCGCGGATCGACCGGATGGTGCCCGTCGTCGCACGGCACCCGGCGGTGCGCGAGGTGATGCGCGAGCGGCAGCGCGATCTCGGCCGCGTCGGTGACGTCGTGATCGAGGGCCGCGACATCGGCACCGTCGTGGCGCCGGCCGCCGAGGTGAAGGTCTATCTCGTCGCCGACCGTGACGAGCGGGCACGGCGGCGGATGGCCGACCGGCCCGGGATCGGCGCCGACGCACTCGCGACCGATCTCCGCGCCCGCGACGAGAAGGACGCGGAGCGGATGCAGCCGGCCGGTGACGCGCGCGAGATCGACACGACCGATCTG
>Ga0102953_1001619_pt1 | contig 14176 bp, 10 predicted proteins | sample SalPon2A_C_D2_MG_FD_78509 | JGI IMG/M metagenome (GOLD analysis project Ga0102953, IMG submission 78509) | Soil microbial communities from South San Francisco under conditions of wetland restoration - Salt Pond MetaG R2A_C_D2_MG | ecosystem: Environmental > Terrestrial > Soil > Wetlands | place... | reverse complement strand
GATTGACACACTGCAAAGCTCCGTGATATCTGTTAGTCGCTCATTTAGCTTTATCTTGCTCGACGGCGTGGCGGCTTCACCCGCGTCGCGATTCATTACGCCGCTTTTGAAAGCGGAAATATCAGCGGATGGACCGGCCATAGGCCATCATCCAAGGATCGAATTCATAGCCGAGGGAGCCCCAATCATATGAATCTCTCACGCCGTGACCTTCTGAAAGGTTCTGCAGTCTTAGGCCTGAGTGCCCTTTGCGGGAGCACCATTCCAGCAGCCTACGCACGCCAGCCGCATTTTAATTTCCCGGTTCGGCCTGTTGACCGCCTGGCGCTAACGTCCTGGCCCTTCCGTGAGTATATGGAAGGTCCGCATAACTCTTATCGCAATCAAAGTAAACCGGGGATGGACATCATCGAATTTGCCAGGATGGCAATTCAGAAATTCGGCATCCATAACATCAATCCTCTGAGTGCGCACTTCCCTTCAACCAATCCCCGGTATCTCGCCAGGCTGCGGAAAGAAGTGTCCAAGGCAGGTTCGCGTTTTGTCGATCTTGGACTGGGCGCCGGAAAGTTCTACGATCCTGACCCGGCCAAACGAAAGGCTTCCATTGAAGCTGGCAAGCGATGGATTGACATTGCTGTGGTCCTGGGTTCGCCGAGCGTACGCCAGCATCTCGGCGGCAGCCGCGGCGTGAAGCCGAGCGCTGATCGAGCCGCACAAAGTCTAGGCGAACTCGCGGATTACGGGGCCAGAAAAAACGTCGTGGTCAACCTTGAAAACGACAACCTCGTCAACGAGGATCCGTTCCTCATCGTCCGGATCATCGAGAAGGCAAAAAATCCCTATCTGCGCGCACTCCCTGATGTCGGCAACACCATGCTGAAGGGCGATCCCTCGTACAACTACCGGGGTCTTAAAGCAATGTACAAGCATGCTTTTAATATGTCTCACGTGAAGGACGAAGTAGTTTCCCGCAGTGGGACAGTCTATAAGATCGACCTCGCCAAGGCATTTGGCATTGCGAAAGCCAGCGGATACCGTGGCTATTTTTCCATGGAGTGGGAAACAAGGGCGGGTGATCCTTTTGAAGGCACCCGCAGGCTGGTGAAGGAGACGTTGCGTTATCTTTCCTAGGCGGTCACAGATCTGAATTGCATTAGAGAATGGTTCAAGCCGGCGGCGGACCTTCCAAGGAAGTCTAGGCCCCGGGTTTGCGAATTGGGCAACTTGGTTTGGGTATGGTCAGTCATCCCGGTCCCGTTCGCAGTTGAAAAATAAAGCAATGTGGCCGCCATCGGCAATGGCCGGCAGTGGTGTCCGCACTATGGTTCAGGAGGTGAGTCCATGCCCCGCAGCAAAATTTTACTTTCGCTGTTCCTTCTATTTGCAGGCAGTGTTCTGTTGGCCTCCTGCGCGTACGCCGCAGGAGAAAGCGTCCAGGTCCTGCGCGAGGGGACTCACATCAATGTGGTGATCGGAGGAAAGCCGTTCACCACCTACTACTTTGATCCGAAAATCGCGAAACCCTACTTCATGCCGCTGAGGAGCGCCGAAGGAACAATCATCACGCGAGGTTTTCCCATCGGCAACAAGGTTCCCCCTGCCCACGAGCACGATCCGAACCTGGAACCGCACCAGCGTCCCATGTACTTCGCCCATGGTGATGTGGACGGTGTCGACTTCTGGGGAGAAGCCATCTATCCCAAGTGGAGCGATGACTCAGTGTTCGGGCGCACCGTTCTTGCAAAGATTGAGGAGATGAAGGGCGGTGCGGACTCCGGCGCCATCCGTGCGCTTTTCCACCTGGTCGGCCCACGAGGAAGAATCCTTGCGGATGAAACCCAGGCATTCGTCTTCCGTGGCGACCAGCAAACGCGCATGATTGACTGTGTCTTCACCATTACGGCCAACCACGGAGCAGATGTCGTGATGGGCGACACGAAGGAAGGGACCTTCGCCTTACGGCTTACCAAAGCTCTGAATGTGCCGCCCGGCCACGTGGTGAACTCTAACGGCAGCGCCGGTGAGAAAGAGGTCTGGGGCAAACGCGCAAACTGGGTGGACTATGACGGGAAAGTGGGCAATGAGGAAGTCGGCGTCGCCATCTTTGACAGCCCCAAAAGCTTCCGCCATCCGACCTACTGGCACGCTCGCGGTTACGGGCTGTTCGCCGCAAACCCGTTCGGCATTCGGGAATTCACCGGCGATTACAACAAAGACGGGAGCTGGACCATCAAGGAGGGCAAATCGTTGACGCTTCGCTATCGGGTCTTTATTCATCACGGGAACTACCAACAGGCCCATGTGGCGGAGGCCTATCGGAACTACGCGGCCACACAATAGGGTGTAATATCTTTTACGTGCATTAATAGAAGGCTTCAAAAGCCAGACTTCAAAGGGGAGGCAATGATGTCAAAAGGGTCAAAACAATCTGAAATCACCCGGCGCTCTTTTCTTAAGACTGGAGTGGGCACGACGGCGGCAGGCTTTGCGGCATTGAATGGTTTTGCTGAAATCTTCCCGCCGAGGGTCCTGGGAGCCAACGACCGGGTTCGGGTGGCTGTTATTGGGCTGCACGACCGTGGCAGGGATCATATCCGTGCATTATCTAAAATCCAGAACGTAGAAATAGCAGCGTTGTGTGATGTTTACATGCCGATCCTCAACCAGAGGCTGGCCGAAGTTGAAAAAATGGGCCGGCCGAAACCCAAGGGTTACCAGGATGTCCGCAAGTTGTTTGAGGATAAGTCGATTGACGCCGTGAGCATCGCCACGCCTAACAGTTGGCATACACTCATGGGAATTTGGGCCAGTCAGGCCGGAAAGGATTTCTACGTTGAAAAGCCCTGTTCGCACAATTTATGGGAAGGGCATCAACTGCTTCGCGCCGTACAGAGATATAACCGCATTGGCCAGCATGGTACGCAATGCCGCGCTTCGGTGGCATACAAAAACGCTATGAAAAAGCTGCACGGTGGGTTGATTGGCGATATCTACATGGCGCGTGGCTTGTGCTTTAAATGGCGAAATACCATTGGCCACACTCCGCCAAGCCCGGTGCCGGCAGGACTCAATTACGACCTCTGGCAAGGTCCTGCACCGACCCACGTGTTTACAAAGAACCGCTTCCTTTATAACTGGCACTGGTTCTGGTGGTATGGCGACGGGGATATCGGCAATCAGGGTATCCACCAGATCGACGCAGCACGTTGGGGTCTGGGCCTTAGATTCCCGAACAAGATCTCGGCGATCGGCGGCCACTTTATGTTTGATGACGACCAGCAGACACCCAACACCCTGAACTCCGCCTTCGAGTACTACATTCCCAATGCCAAGCCCAAAATGCTGGAGTTTGAGGTTCGCCATTGGATCACCAACCACGAGGCCGAGATTGGCACTCCGGCGCGCGGGGTTCCCAAGCCAAAACTGCCTCATGTCACTTCCAGCTCCAGCCAGATGCCTCCGGTCGGAGCACCCAGCACAATCGGCGCCATTTTCTACGGCTCGAAAGGGTATTTGTCAATGGGTGATGAAGACGCTCAGACATGGGGAACCTGGATGGGTGAAGGGCAGGAACCGGGTCCTACCGGGGAGAGCAGGCACATCGACGATACCGTTGGAAATTTCCAGAACTGGATCGACTGTGTGCGCTCACGGCGTTCCGAGGACCTGGACGCACCCATTGAAGAAGCTTACGTCTCTGCCGGCCTGATGCAACTGGCCAATGTTTCCTACCGCGTGGGCCGCACTTTACATTTTGATCCGGAAACTGAGCAGGTGATCGGCGATGATGAGGCTAACCTGCTGCTGAGGGACGGTGACCGCGGCTATCGGCCGCCTTTCGTTGTTCCGAAAGTTGTGTAGGGAGCTTCTTCAGACTCGATGTTCAAGGTGGGCAGTGCCAATGGGCTGGCACTGCCCACCGGCATTTTTTCAGGACGCCACGGGGACCGCAGCTTCACGAAGGAATTTCGCCGACTCCTCAGGCGGAGTAGGGTTAATGTGGAACCCGGTGCCCCACTCAAATCCCGCAATTTTAGTCAGCTTGGGCATGATTTCCAGATGCCAGTGGTAATGCTCGTTGGGGCTCTCCGGAATTGGCGAGGTGTGAATAATATAGTTGTAAGCGGGAAAGTCCAGAACTTTATCCAGACGCATCAGCATGTCTTTCAGAATCACAGCCAACTGCTCAAATTCCTGCCTCTGCGAGTCCTCAAAAGCAGACTGGTGAACGAGCGGCATAATCCAGATTTCAAACGGGAATCGGGGAGCGAAGGGCGCAATGGCAATAAAAGAGGGCGTATTGGCGATCACCCGAATACCGCTTTCTGATTCCTGCCGGATGATGTCGCAGAAGATACAGCGCTCCTTGAATTTAAAGTAATCGCGCGCGCCATCCGTTTCCTCGCGCACCCGCTTGGGAACAACCGGCAGGGCGATCAATTGCGAATGGGTATGTTCCAGCGAGGCGCCCGCGGCTTCGCCGTGGTTTTTGAAAATCATAATGTATTTGAACCTGCGGTCCTTTTTGAGGTCCAGGATCCGGTCACGGTAAGCCCACAGCACGTCTTCAATCTGGCGGGGAGACAGCAGGGCCAGGGTCTTCTGGTGGTCGGGAGTTTCAATGATGACCTCATGGGCGCCGATGCCGCTCATCTTGTCATAAAGGCCTTCACCCTGGCGGTTCAGTGAACCCTCAATGCCCAGGGCTGGAAACTTGTTGGCTACCACCCTCAATGACCACCCAGGTGAATTGCGCAGACTCCCATCACTGCGATAGGCAATGATTTCAGGAGGGGTTTTAGACTCGTTTCCGTAGCAAAACGGGCAGAAGCCCGAACCTCGAATCTGCACTTTGTCCCGAACAAAATCGGAAGGCCTTTTGGCGCGCTCCGTGGCGATAATCACCCAGCGACCTGTGATAGGGTCTTTCCTGAGCTCAGGCAAGGTCATTGCTCCTTAGGCTACAAGTCTTCGTGCTGGAGAGAAGCCGGCATCGCTATTCCTTGAACGCGTCCTTGATCACCCGCACCTGAAATCCCCTCGCAGGGTCCCACAGGACGCTGGCGACATCAAACCGGTAGCCGGCCGGTTTTCGCTTCAGTCGCCGCATATACTCCCAAGCGCTTTTGACGATCCGCTTCTGCTGCTCATAACCAACCGCCGTCTCGGGAGGCCCGGCCGCTTCGCCGGTCCGTGTCTTGACCTCAACAAACGCCAGCACGGGACCGTCCCAGCCCACCATGTCGAGTTCGCCCCGCCGGCCGTGCGGCCTTCGGTTCCGGGCAATAATGATATACCCCGCATGGCGGAGGTACCAATATGCTAGCGTCTCACCACGCGCGCCCACTTTCAAGTGGTGGGTCTTCGCCTTGTCTGGTTCTCGCTCGCCAAGTCGTCCGTTTCCGGCCGCGCCCGCGCGCCGCCTCTCCCTCCAAACCAACGAGCGGTAGACCAGATGTGCTACCCAATCCAATGGCTTTTAACCCTGTTTTGATGATTCCTCGATCACCCGTTCCAGAACATCCAGCGCAAAATCAGCCTGGAATTGCTCCACAACAAGGGGCGGCATCAGACGGATGGTGCTTTCGCCACAGCCCAGCACAAGCAAACCCTGCTCAAAAGCGCGCTCCACTACCTGCTGCCGCATCTTTGGATGCGGGTCACGACTGTCTTGGTCTTTCACCAGTTCAATGCCGATCATCAGCCCCTTGCCCCGAACGTTACCCACGTTGCGGTGCTTTGCAGGCCAGCTCTGAAGGCGTTCCAGGATGTACTTGCCCATCCGGTCCGCGTTCGCGATGTACTTTTCTTCAAGCAGACGGATGGTTTCAAGCGCTGCGGCGCATGCCACTGGATTTCCGCCGAACGTCGAAGCGTGCGCTCCCGGCGGCCAGTTCATAATGTCGGCCCGCGCAACCGTCAGCCCCAGCGGCATCCCGGACGCGATGCCTTTCGCGGTGACCAGGATATCAGGCACAACGCCCGAGTGCTCACAGGCCCACATACGGCCCGTGCGCCCCATCCCCGTCTGGATTTCATCCGCAATCAGCAGAATGCCGTACTGCTCTGTCAGTTTGCGAAGCTCAGGCAGGAAGCCATCAGGAGGCACAATGTAGCCGCCTTCACCCTGGATGGGTTCAACCACAACTGCCGCAACCTCTTCCGGAGGAACGGAAGTCTTGAAGAGTTTCTTGATCGCGTCTACGCCGCTGCAATCGCACTTGCCGGCCGGGTGCCTGTTGAAGCACCGATAGGGATTCGGATAAGGAACGTGGCTCACACCCGAAAGCAGCGGGCCAAAACCGTTCCGCTGGACAGCCTTGCTGGCTGTCAACGAGAGCGAGCCAAGCGTGCGCCCGTGGAAGCATCCCAGAAAAGCAATGAACCGATGCCGCCGGGTGTGGAAGCGGGCCAGCTTCATGGCAGATTCAATGCTCTCTGTTCCGGAGTTGGCAAAGTGAACGCGCTTGGGAAAATCTCCCGGTGTAATCGCGGTGATCTTTTCGGCCACTTCGGTCAGAAGCGGATAATAAAAATCCGTTCCCGACATGTGGATCAGGGTAGCGGCCTGTTGCTGGATGGCTTTGACAACGTCCGGATGGCAGTGGCCCGTGGATACCGAAGCAATGCCCGCGCTGAAATCCAGAAAGATGTTGCCGTCCACATCTTCCACCATCATGCCACTGCCCCGCCTGGCCACCATGGGATAATCACGGCCGTAAGACGGCGAAACCAGGCGATGGTCCAGGTTAACAATCTTCTTCGCCTCCGGGCCGGGCAGAGGCGTTTTGATTTCAGGCAAACCGTTATTCATAAATGTTCCTTGGCTGAATTCTCAATGGCCGCGCTATTTTGCGTGGCGCAGGAGTAAAGAAATGACTTCACAAGACAAAATCTCAGGTCAGGAGCAGAAGGGATTGCCCGTCACTTTCGCTTCCAGCGGGTGCCTGCTTTCGTATCCTCCAGCAGAACTCCACCTTCTAAAAGCTCGTCGCGGATCTCGTCGGCGCGCTTAAAGTCTCTGCCACGCCTTGCTTCTTCGCGTTCGGCAATTCGCCTTTCGATTTCCTCGTCGTCCAGGGTTTCGACAAGAACTTTTTCCTGTTTCCCGTCGCCTGCAGAGGCATGTTCCGATGCACGCTCCTGCTCGCTTTTCAACAAACCGAATTGCCGCAGCATGGCCGCGTCATTGTTCTCAAGCACCGCGAAAACCCGGTCCCACCGCGCCAGTGTGTCCAGGAAGGCACCGCGGTTTCCATCAAGGAACTTGCCCTGGTCCATGGCCGTATTGCCTTCGCGAACCATCTCAAAAATGGCAGCCAGGGCCTCCGCAGTGTTCAGATTGTCAGAAAGCGCTTCTTCAAACTTTCGGCGCGTGGCGCCGGCGGCATCTTCAAGCTCTGAACTCTTCCCTGCCGGGAACTCTTCCTTCTTCAGGCGATATTGGAAATTCCGGAGACGTTCAACAGACTGTTTTGCCTGGTGCAAGCCATCGAAAGTAAAGTTCAGCAGACTTCGGTAAGGGACGGAGGCCAGCAGATAACGAATTGCCGTGGGGCGGTAACCCTTGGCAATCAGGTCACGCAGCGTGTACACGTTGCCCAGCGATTTGGACATCTTCTCGCCATTCACCACGAGGTGCTCACCGTGGAGCCAGTATCGTACGAAAGGCTTGCCCGTTGCCGCTTCACTCTGCGCAATTTCGTTTTCGTGGTGCGGGAAGACCAGATCGACTCCGCCCGAATGAATGTCAAACGTCTCACCCAGATACTTCATTGACATAACGGAGCATTCAATGTGCCAGCCGGGACGGCCCGGCCCCAGCGGCGTATCCCAGAAAGGTTCGCCTTCCTTCGCAGCTTTCCACAGAACAAAGTCACGAACGTTGGCCTTGTCGTATTCATCCGAATCCACCCGCGCACCGGCCCGCATTCCCGAAAGGTCAATCCTGGAGAGTTTGCCGTAATCCGGAAACTTTTCCACCCGGAAGTAATAGGAGCCTTCACTCTTGTAGGCGTAACCTTTCTTTTCCAGGGTTTGGATCAGCTTCACCATGTCGTCAATGTGGTCCGTAGCCCGGACTACGACTTCCGGTTTCTCCAGGTTGAGAAGCTGCCGGTCAACCTCAAAGGCCTCGATATATCGATTGGTGTAGTCCCGCAGACTCAGCCCGGCGGCCTTGGCGTTGCGGATGGTCTTGTCATCCACGTCGGTCAGGTTCATGACCTGCACAACTTCGTAACCCTGGTACTTCAGGAAGCGTCTCAGAATGTCCTGAAAAACAAAGCTGCGATAGTTGCCGATATGCGCGTAACCGTAAACCGTCAGGCCGCAGGTGTACATCCGAACCTTTTTGTCTTCCAGGGGGTGGAATTCTTCCACTCTGCCGGCCAGCGTGTTGTAGAACCGAAGCGCCATCGTAATTGATATCAGACGGATAGAGGAATATTCCATTCTATCGGGGCACTCAAAGCCCGTCAAGAAAGCACTCTGGCGCGACCATACTCTGCACGTGAAGGGATGGGATTCTGAAAGGAAGTCTTTAAGATTTCGTTCAGTACAGGCACGGCAGCAAGGCCGTCTTCACGCCTACACAACGGTTACTTTGATTCCAACCTTCTCCAGCGCCCGCAGTTCGCTCTTTCCAATACCCGTGTCTGTAATCACCTCATCAATCGACCCTGGAGGCACAATCAGGCAAAGGCTCCGCCGTCCGAATTTGCTGGAATCGCACACCATCACCACCCGCCGGGCGATCTCCACCATCACGCGATTAACCTTGGCCTCCAGCAGGTTCGGAGTTGTCAGGCCATACTCAACGTCAAATCCGTCAACTCCAAGGAAAAGAATGTCAGCCTGTAGTTGCCGCAGAGTTTCTTCGGCAAGCGGGCCCACCAGGGAAAATGACCGTTCCCGCAGGATGCCGCCCGTCAGAATCAATTCCATCGGTGAGGGAGCCAGTTCTGCGGCAATGTTGACGGCGTTGGTAATAATAGTCAGATCCCGATGATGGCGCAGTGCACGCGCCACGGCGGTGGTCGTTGTGCCAGAATCCAGCAGAAGGGATTGTCCCTCTTTCACCATCGCAGCCGCTGCTTCGCCGATCCGGCGTTTCTCATCCTGCTGAACACTTTCTTTTTCTTTAAGGCTGGGGTCGATAAGCGTACCGCCGCCGGCCGGAAGTCCGCCGCCGTGCGCCCGCTGAATCAGTCCTTCGGTATGGAGAATTTTGAGATCGTTGCGGATGGTAACATGAGAGGTATCAAACCGGTCCGCCAGTTCGCGAACCAGAACCCGGCCTTCGCGCGCCATAATTTCAAGAATTGCCCGTCGCCGTTCTTCGGCCAGCATAATTATTTTGTCCTTTCAATGCTTCAGATTACAGTTGCATTGTTTTTAATGCCTTTCGTTTTTTTTGTCAAAGCAATTTCACTATAATTTGGAGACCTCTTATGACCGCCTGGCAATACGGGTCTTCAAGACGCGCCCTGAAAAGACCGTTCAACAGCTCCTGGCTATCGCAAGCCCCGGCAGCGACAGCTGGTCGGGACAAGCGATTCAGACGCATCTTTCCAGCTATGTCTTTTAGATTATTTGCGTTAGATGAAACTGGAACGCCGGCTGAAAGCCACTCAGGATTTTGTCCCGGGTTGCTGGCTCAGGATCACCCGGACCTTCCTGGCCAAAGCAGCCGGGGAAAACGGCTTTTGGAGGAAAGCCGCGTTGGCATCAATAACACCGTGGTGAATGATTGCATCGTCGGTGTACCCTGAAATGTAGAGAACCTTGGTTTCCGGGCGGGCGGCGGTGACCCGCTGAGCCAATTCGCGGCCACTCACCTGTGGCATGACGACGTCAGCAATCAGGAGGTGAATGGGGTTCGGGTACCTGCCACTGAGATCCAGGGCTTCTTCCCCGTCGCCGGCCTCCAGCACAGTATACCCATGCCGCCCCAGAGTTTCATGAATCAGCGTTCTCAAGGCCGCCTCGTCCTCAGCCACCAGAACTGTTTCCGTTCCCTCCAACCTTTCAGGCTCACGCCGTTCCGCCAGGGGCAATACGTTCTGTTCGGGAATACGAGGGAAGTAGACTTTGAATGCGCTGCCAACATCCTGTTCGCTGTAAACCCAGATGAAGCCGCCGCTCTGCTTGACAATTCCGTAGACTGTGGCCAAGCCGAGCCCGGTCCCTTTTCCCATTTCTTTGGTGGTATAAAACGGTTCAAAGATATGCCTTTGAATTTCCGGGTCCATCCCGGTTCCCGTATCACTGACTGCAATCATGACGTATTGGCCCGGCAAACTGGGCAGATGGGAACGCGCGTACTCTTCGTCGAATTCGACGTTCGCAGTCTCAACGGTCAGCCTTCCTCCGTCAGGCATTGCATCGCGCGCATTCACCACCAGGTTCATAATGATCTGTTCCACCTGGCCGGGATCTGCTTTAACCTTACCCAAAGGGCCAAACGGAATGGTAACAAACTCAATGTCCTCGCCAATCAATCGTTCGATCATCTTCCGAAGGTTTTCAATAACGGCGTTGAGGTCCAGAACTCGCGGGGCCATTACCTGCTTGCGGCTGAAGGCGAGAAGTTGCCGTGTGAGCCGCGCTGCCCTTTCACCTGCATTCTTGAGTTCCTGAATCTTGCTCCGCTGGTCTGCGTCGATCTTCGAAGATGCCAGCAGAATCTCGGAGTATCCCATAATAATGGTCAGCAGATTATTGAAATCATGGGCAATTCCGCCAGCCAGCCGCCCCACAGCCTCCATTTTCTGCGATTGGCGAAGCTGCTCTTCCAGGCTCTTCCGCTCGGTGATATCAATTGAAACACCACCGACATAAACCCTGTTTCTCCTGTCACGAAATGGAAATTTTATGGACAGCCACTCCTTTGTTTCGCTTCCGGGAATAACCGTTTTTTCATGCAGTTCCAGCGCGTGCCCGGCAGCCAGCACTTGGTTGTCAGCTCCGGCAAGCAATTTGGCAACCTCAGAAGGCCAGATATCGTAGGGCGTCCGTCCCAGAATTTCGCTTGCGGACTTCCCAACCAATACTTCGTAAGCACGGTTGACGTAAACATAACGGCATTTGGCATCCCTCATCAAGGCAAGCATTGGACTGTTATTCATGAAAGTGGCAAATCGCTCTTCACTTTCGCGAAGCGCGCCTTCCATGCGCTTCTTTTCAGTGACATCATGCACCAGAGTCGCATAGCCAATGACGTCTCCGGCTTCGCCGCAAATCATGCGCGTGGAGAGTTCCGCATCAATCCACTGCCCGGACCTGGTCCGGCACCGGGCCTCGCCACGGCACCTTACTGATGGCCGAAATCCCTTCATGGTCCGCCCAAACTCGTCCAGTCCGCATTCCAGATAGTGGCCGGGCGTCTTACCCAGCAACTCTTCATCCGGGTACCCCAGCAAATTCCGATGGGTGGAGTTCTGCTCGATGATTCGGCCTTGATCATCCTGTATTGCGATGCCCTCTTTGCAATGGGCAAGGACCTGACGGTAAAGCTTCAAAAGCCCTTCGGGGGCCGGCAGATGAACACCCTGTGCGCCCATGGAAATGCCCTCTCCCAGGGGGCGCTCGGGATTGCGGCCCCCCACCTGGGCACGCCCTCGCACCGGCTCCGTCAGGTCCTCGTTCCTCCCCTTCTGGAGCTCACGCAAGCTCTTCCGGGCCTCGGCAAGTTGCGCATTCAGCCTGGCTATCTCGAGCAGGAGTTCCTTTTTATTGAAACGCCGGCTTTGCATCTCACTCATCTGGGACCTCGTTTGAAAGCCGGGCAATCAGTAAAGACGTAATAACCTCCTCGCTGGAAAAATCCCCAACAATTCTCAGTTCGGGTGCAGGATTTTCCCTCACCAGCGTCGGCGCCAGATAAACTTGTGCGGCATTGGCCTTCTGTGGTTCCTGAAAAATATCCGTTACCCGCAGCTCATAATGGCCATCAAAAAGCTTTCCGAGGACAGGTTTCAAATGCGTGATCGCTTCTGTAGACCTGGGAGTTGCCCCGGAAACGTACAGGTGGAAAACTTGCGTTTGCCCAGCCGCCTGCGACAGATGACAGGTTTGCGCCGGGGTTCTTTTCACGTCATGGGTCACGGCTACACCTGCGTGCCTGGCCACTCGGCCGGCAAAATCACCTGTGCACCTGCGTAAATCCGTGGTGTGCAATAACTCTACGGGTTATTGCCACCCACACCAGAAACCCGAGGGATCAGCTCGATAAGCAAAGTGCCTTCAGTAGGTCAATTGCCAACCAACGGCCCAAACCAGGATGCCGCACGAGGCAATTCGTATCGGGTACATACAAAAGCCGTGCCGCCAATCCTCCTCGTGGAGTCTCCAGGCAGCCACGCCCGGGCAGAAGTCCCCGTATAAGTCTATCGACGGTATTTATGGCTGCTTTAGCACAACTGGTTACCCGTTAGAACATAGACAACAGATCGTCTCGGAATTAAACTCAACAGGAAACCTGAAAGGAGCCACAACCACAATGAAACGTGTTAGGCACAACCAGGACTCTTTAAAGTACACAATTGACCACCGTCACGCTCCCCTACTTGAGATTGAACCAGGTGAACCCTTCATTCTGGAAACTGAAGACGCTCCCTCAGGAACCTATCGCAACCCGGAAGACGCCGCTCACCTTGTCAACGCCTGGTATTTGAACTCCTCGCCTCCCATGGCCAATCCGGTAACCGGCCCGGTCTACATTCGCGGCGCTGAGCCTGGGGACACGCTCGTGGTGGAAATTGAAAAGCTGGAACTCGATGAACAGAGCGTCACCTACTGGCGCCCCGGGCACAAACCACTGGGAGACTCCGCCCGCTGGAAAGAGTTGAGCACGCCGACTTTTGCCATCGGCCGCCATGATAAAGGTGAAGTTATTCTTGATGAGGCGGTTACCTGGGAAGATGGCCAGGTCCAGCGCCATCCGCTGGGCATGCGTTTTCCCCAATCACCCTTTATCGGCACCATTGCCCTGGCACCGGAGCGCGAAGTGGCCACTCCGGGCCTCGGCCAGGGAAGCTGGGGCGGCAACATGGATGTGCGCGACATCCGTCCGGGCACACGCATCCTGATTCCCTGCTACCACCCCGGCGCCCTGCTCTATATAGGGGACGTCCACGCCTGCCAGGGCGACACCGAATTTTACGGGACTGCTATGGAGACCCGAAGCACCGTTACTCTTCGCTGTGATCTCATCAAGGGGAAAAGCAAGCCCTTTGTGCGGCTTGAAAAAGCAGAGAGCCTGATTTCACTGGCCTGCGCCAAGCCACTGGAGGAGTCCGTCTGGCGCGCCAGCATCCAGTTGATGGAATGGCTGATGGAAGACTACGGCTGCTCCCAGCGCACGGCGTACCTGTTGCTGGGGGTCAATCCCGATTTTCGCGTCAACGTCTACCAGATGGCCCTCATATCGAGCCTGCAATACACCGCTGGCGCGGAAATTCTAAAGAAGTCGATTCCGGGTTCTCGCTGATCCCGAAACCCATTGCGCACAACTCTGCCATCGTTCTGCTTCCGCTGGGGCTATGAACCGGGCAAATCCCATTCAGTGGTCATGCGGCATTTGTATGCCGGCCATGCAACAAAGTTGTAACTCCAAGCATAGTACCTGCGTGGCTTTCTGGGGCGGAAGCCGTTCAAGACCAGACAACGCACCACTTTTTGCGGCACCAATCAAAACTGAATACAAGGAGGCACGATGGAGGGGAAGAGTTCGTCTCGCATTCTCTTACTTTTGGTCTTTATCTCGGTTTTTGTACTTACCTTCTGTGGCGGAAATTCAACAGGCGCCAACTCGGCCAAGTTGAACTCGAAGAGGCCGTCAGCATCGAACTATACGCAGACTAACCTGGTTTCCAGCGGCTACGTGTCGGCGAAAGTCACGGATCCCAACCTTGTTAACGCCTGGGGAATCGTGATGGCGCCAAGCAAGTTTGGCAAGTACAGCGATGCCCTTCTGGTCGGCAACTTCGGAAACGGAGAAATCCTGGCCTATCGCCCAGACGCGAGTGGGATGTTTGCCTTTGAAGGAGTGCTGGACGGCACGGATGGAAAGCCCCTGATGAACGGTCGGCTGTGGGACCTCTCGTTTGGCAACGGCGCGGACGGTGCAGACCCGAATACGCTTTACATCACAACCGGCGGTCCCAATCCG
>Ga0102953_1001618_pt1 | contig 14178 bp, 9 predicted proteins | sample SalPon2A_C_D2_MG_FD_78509 | JGI IMG/M metagenome (GOLD analysis project Ga0102953, IMG submission 78509) | Soil microbial communities from South San Francisco under conditions of wetland restoration - Salt Pond MetaG R2A_C_D2_MG | ecosystem: Environmental > Terrestrial > Soil > Wetlands | place... | reverse complement strand
GTCTGATATATTGTCGCGTAGCAGCGGTCCGGCACCATGGCGAGGGTATCGTGGAGCTTATCGTCCGGTCCCCACATTCGGCCGCCGTCCCTGATAACTACCGGCATCGAGGCATCGACGATCACGTTGTTGGGGACATGCAGGTTGGTGATGCCCTTGCTGGAATCGACCATCGCCAGCTCGCAATTGGTTCGGTATACGGCAGCAAGATCGGCTTTGATTTCGGCCTTTTGCTCTGCCGGCAATTTCTCTATTTTGGCATAGAGGTCGGCCAATCCGTTATTGACGTTCACTCCCAATTCACGCAGGATCGCTCCATGTTTGGCAAAAACTTCTTCGTAAAACACCGAAACGCAGTGGCCGAACATAATCGGGTCGGAGACCTTCATCATGGTCGCTTTCAGATGTAAGGAAAGGAGGACCCCCTCTTTTTTGGCCTCGGCGATCTGCTCCTTATAAAAGTCGCGTAGGGCACGGATGTTCATGACCGAGGCATCGACCACCTCTCCGGTCAGTAAATGGGTTTTCTCCTTGAGAACGGTTACCTCGTCGTTCTGGTTCACAAACTCGATTCGAATGTCACAGTCCTTTTCAATGACCTCCGATTTTTCGCTACCGTAGAAATCGCCACCATTCATGTGGGCCACCCGGCATTTCGATGCGGCCGGCCACTCTTTCATAAGTTTGTGAGGGTTCTTGCGCCCGAACTCTTTAACGGCAGCGGCAGCCCGGCGGTCCGAGTTTCCTTCACGCAATACCGGATTTACGGCGCTGCCGAGCACTTTGGCAAAACGGCTTTGCAGGATTTTTTCCGCTTCGGTTTTAGCTTCCTCCGGATAATCGGGAATCTCGTAACCTTTATCCTGCAGCTCCTTAATAGCTTCGATAAGTTGCGGGATCGAGGCGCTGATATTGGGCAGTTTGATGATATTGGTTTGAGGTTGTTTGACCAGTTCGCCAAGTTCACTCAAATCGTCGGCTATATTCTGCTCTTTGGTCAACTTGTCTGGAAAATTGGCGATAATCCGGCCGGCCAGGGAGATGTCTTTACTAACGAAAGAGAAGCCTGATCCTTTGGTGTAGGCCCGGAGAATCGGCAGCAGGGAATAAGTGGCGAGGGCGGGCGCTTCATCGACTTTGGTATAGATAATTTTCGGAGTCGTCATGTCTTTTCCTTTGTGAAAATAGCAGTGCCACGGTCAGGCAGAGGGCCTGAAACAGTGGATAAATCAAATTAAAGGTGATGTGAAGAAAGCTAATAGCATATACGGTTTGTGATTGCAATTGCCAAGGGGATTGTTGTTTATGAGAACAAAACGCCGGGTAAAATAAATCGGCGTTTTTTCATTGGGTGCTAATCTTCGGTAACGAATTGAATTTCCATCATTACGGTTATGATTCCCACGGCATCTCTTTTATCGTCTTCGGATAACGGGAAGGCCACTTGGGGGCCTACTTCCAGAAACAACCAGGGACGCAACATGTTTGCCCTGGTCCGAACCCCGATACTGTAGACAGTGTCCTTAAAAGTCGGCCTGGTGATGCCGTAGGCTCCCAGGTCCAATGAAACGGCGGTCTTGGGCGATAATTGTTTGAAATAGCTGTTCTCCAGGCCCCAGTCAATGCCATAGCTTACTTCCGAATAGGTGCCGAAAAGGCTCAAGCGCCCGGTAATTTCCCTGGGCAATGTCTTTTCATAGTCAAATCGGGTGGTTTCGCCGAAACCGTCGATGGAATTCCAGAATCCGGTTTCTCTGAAATTGATGACATTGTCGCCGCCAATGTGGATGAAACGACTGTAGCTGGTCCGTAAATAGAATTCGAACGGCGAAAGACTACTGGTGCCGCCGCCGAAATTGAGGGTGGAACGAAGTGATTTATAGATAACATAGCGTAGACCGACGCTGCTTCTTTCTGAATCCGCTTCTTCACCGGTTAGGTTGGCTCGATCTTCACCGGTCCTGGCTGTTTGAAATTCTTCAGGGTTTTCCCCGACTATGACCAACCGCAATTTTCTGCTGGCCCGGGGTAGTTTGACATTGGCCCGGAGGCGAATTGGAAATTTGAAACCCTCACCCTCCGTGTAGCGGGCCGAAATACGCAGCCTGACGAAAGATGCCGGCAACTCCTCATCCTCGATCCTCGGGTCTCCGAAAAAATGATCGAACCAGATCGTCGATTGGTTGACCCGGTTTACCATATAGGAATGGTAATGATCGACGTAGCTCATGATAGAGCCTTTTCCAGGCTGGTTCTCCTGTGAAACCTGTTGATCATCGCTCCCATGAGCCGAATCTGCGGACGCTACTAAAAAAGTAACCATCAGTGCGACCATAAAGGGTTTCAGAATTTTTGAAATTTTTCTGGGGATGGTTTCCGGCATACAGTCAGATTAAAAAAATTTCAGCCATTAGGAAATAAGGTTGCCGCAGAGAAAAAACTATACTCATCCACGCGATTTATTCCAGATTATTCTGATACGGTACCATATAGATGGGCAGGTGTTTAAGAACAAAAATAAAGCGGCGTTTAATCTTGTTACCAGCCGACCGGATGAAATCGACGAATATTATTAGTCCGGCAAGGAATTAGGAATTGTGGTTAACTTAAATTAAGATGGCTAATATTGCTACAAAGTGATAGTTCGGGGCTATTGCCGATTACCAAAATGACCATGGCCTTTTTATTCCGATTACTTCTGGTGATTACGGTTTTAGCGATAGAAAACTAGCAGAGGTCGAAAGGGAAAAACTTATCGTTGTGTTACAAAAGGAGCCGGAACAGATCAAAACATTACCGGGGATCGTGCCGATTGGTTCGCACTGCAAAAAAGTTCGCAACGATAAAGGTTACTGGGAGCAGGTTGAAGATTATATCGGTCAGTATACCGGTACTCTATTCAGTCACAGTATATGTCCAGATTGTATAACAATTGACTTAAGATCTGATCAGGGCCAGTAATTCGGCGGTCTTTTCCTCCAACAGCTTCTTGTCGCCGCGGGTTTCAACATTGAGTCGCAAGAGGGGTTCGGTATTCGATTTGCGGATGTTGAATCGATAAGTATCGGTTGTAAAGCTGAAGCCGTCGGTGTAATCGCTGCTGCCCTCTTCTGCACTGCAGTGTCCTTCGATCTTCTTGATGACCAGATCCGGATCGACCACCCGGCTGTTGATCTCGCCGCTGACCGGGAATTCGTCGATCATCTCGTCGACCATTTCCGACAATTTTTTGCCGGTATTGGAAAGGATTTCCGCGACCAGCAGCCAGGGAATCATCCCCGAGTCGCAGTAGGCGAAATCGCGAAAGTAATGGTGGGCGCTCATTTCGCCGCCGTAGATCGCATTTTCCCGCCGCATTCTTTCCTTGATAAAGGCATGGCCGGTAACGCTCATCACCGGGATGCCGCCGGCTTCCGTGACGATCTTCTCGGTATTCCACACCAGCCGCGGATCGTGGATGATCTTTTCGCCGGGATGATTGGTTAGGATCGCCTTGGCCAAAAGCCCCACCATGTAATAACCCTCGATAAAACGGCCATTCTCGTCGAACAGGAAACAGCGGTCGAAGTCGCCGTCCCAGGCGATGCCCAGATCGGCTTTATTTTCGCGGACCGCTTTTGCAGTAGCTTCACGATTGTCGGGCAGCAGCGGGTTGGGGATGCCGTTCGGAAAAGAGCCGTCCGGTTCGTGATAGACCCGGACCAGGTCGAACGGCAGGTGTGTGGCCAGGGCATCAACCATCGGTCCGGCGCAGCCGTTGCCGCCGTTTATTACGATCTTCAAGGGTTTCAAGGCATTGATATCGATATAACCTAGCAGATGTTCGACGAAATCAGGTCGGTTGTTGAGTTGCCGCAATCCGCCGGTTTTTTTTGCCGCTTTGAAATTTCCCCTTGCCGCCAACTTCTCTATTTCGCGTAGACCGGTGTCGCCGCTGATCGGACGAGCCTCACCCCTGACCAGCTTCATGCCGTTATAATCGGCGGGATTATGGCTGGCGGTGACCATGATGCCGCCGTCGGTTTTGAGATGACTGGTAGCGAAGTAGACTTCCTCGGTACCGCAAAGGCCGATATCGATGACTTCGGCCCCGGCATCGCCCAATCCCTTGCTTACCGCCGCCGCAAGATTCGGGCTGGACAGGCGAATATCGTAGCCGACAACCATTCGCGCAGGCTGAAGAAATTCGCCACAGGCGCGGCCGATCCGCTCGGCGATTTCATCGTTCAGTTCATCGGGCAGTCTGCCCCTTATATCGTAAGCCTTGAAACAGTCCAGATTGCCTTCTGTCATTGTTGCCCCTTATTGGCTTTTCCGGGTGGATAAAGTATGATCGCAGGTGATTAAACAGATTTTAAAAATTTACGCAAATCTAACATAAAAGCACAAATGAGCGAAAATATAATTTCTCCGGAGCTTGCTTCGCGGCTGGCCGATCTATATGAACGAATGGCCGAGGCATATGACCTGGTCGCGGAAGAGCTCGATTTCAGCTGCGAAGGTTGTTCAGACAACTGCTGCGACAGCTTTTTTCTCCACCATACCCTGATCGAATGGGCCTACCTCTGGCAGGGATTAAAGGAACTGCCGGTAGAAGATCTGCAAAGGATCAAGGTACGGGCAGAGAGATATCTGGCCGAGGCTTCGACTGCCATGGCCAAAGGGGAACGGCCCCAAATCATGTGCCCCTTGAACGAAGAAGGGCTTTGCGGCCTTTACCGCCACCGCTTGATGATCTGCCGGATGCACGGCGTGCCTTCTAAGATAACCAGCCCGGACGGCCGCGCCATGCAATTTCCCGGCTGTTTCCGCTGCCAGGAGCTGACCGTAGGCAGGCCGCAAATCCCCGAAGTCGACCGAACCGAACTTTATCGGGAACTGGCCGATTTGGAACTTGAGTTGGTAGAGGCGACCGGAAAGGGTCGGCCCCGAATCAAGATGGCCATCGCCGAAATGATTGTCAACGGCCCGCCTCGGCGTTAACTATTCTACTGGGCTAATTGGCGATCTCCGCTTTAAATTCTGCTATTTTTTGTTTACTTTCCCTGACTTTTTTTTCCGAATTTGGGGGATCAGCCCTTGATGATTTTTTGACGGCTAGTCGTTCGATCCCGCCAAATTAGCGTTGCAGTTCTTGATTATCTAATGACATCAAAGCTGTCCGCAAATTAACTTTTTTATTTGATATGCCGCTTTTCTTCCTGATATGTTTCCGGTGATTGCTAACCGTTTCGGGTGAAAGATTCATGATTTCCGCTATCTCTTTCGAAGTTTTCCCGTCCTTGATCAAATTTGCCACCTGTATCTCTGTCGGAGTGTAGTTAAGATGATGGACCGAGAGGCGATGCAAGAAAGGCGAAATGACATTACCAAGATTTGTTTCGAGTATATTCAGGTAGCTCTCCTGTCTATCGGTCAATTCGCTTTTTTTCAACTTTTCCAGGTAAGGAACAACAAGCATTTTTATATTGGAGAGAATCTGCTCTTCAAGTTCTTTTTTGTCTTGATCACGTTTTCTCAAAAGGACAGTTAAAGCCACGTTGACCTGTTCGAGATTCTCAGACTTCATGGCCAATTCTTCAGTACGGCTCTTGACTAATTCTTCTAAACGTTCCGCGGAAGCAAGCAAGCGCAATTCGGCCTCTTTCTGTTTCGTTAAATCGGAGTGGGTTCCCATAAACCGGAGAGGTTCTCCGTGCTCGCCCCTCTCTACTACCTGCCCTCTGGCCATAATCCACCGCCATCCTCCCTCTTTAGTCCTCAGCCGAAACTCCGCGACATATCGCTCTGTCTTGCCCTGAAAATGTTCTTCGATCAGAGCTAAAGTCTTTTCACGGTCTTCCGGATGCAGCAGATTGGTAAATTTGATCTTTTTTTGTTTCAGATCTTCAAGTGTGTATCCAATAAGCTTGGCCCAGTTTTCTCCGTAGTAGGTTTCTCCGCTCACCACATTACGGTCCCATACCCCATCCGATGAGGCATCCAGAACCAGCCGCAACCGCTCCTCGCTTTGTTGCAATTGGCGCATGATGGAGTTGAATTCAGTAAGGTCCCTCATCGAGAGAACTACGGCAGTGACCCGGCCATCGGATTCAATAACCGGCGAGTAGGAAAAGTGGTAAAATCGTGTGAACTCCCCCGGCCCGGCAAATGAATCCTGATGCTGGCTTTCGGCGCCGCTGAAACAATCATTCAGCGCTTTTTTCATTTTCCGGCTATACAAATCCCTCCCGAAGATGTCGGAAAGGGAGACGCCATTGATGTTCGCCGGTTCGCATTGCATTACTCGACCAAAGGAGTCATTGATAAACAAAATTTTACGCCCCGGACTGATTAAGGATACCAGATCGGTGCTAACCGCCAGGACCTCTTCATGCATCCGCAATACTTTTTCATGCCTTTTTTTTTGCAAACAATTGTCTATCCGGGCCAAAAGCTCTTTACCTTCAAACGGTTTCAGGAGATAATCGTCGGCGCCGTGGTGCAGTGCTTCTATATAGGTCATCATATCTGCGTGACCGGTAATAATGATTACACCGACATGGGGTTGTTCGGCTTTAAACCTGGTAAGAAGTTCAAGGCCGTCAATATCAGGAAGGACCAGATCCAGGACGATAAGGCCAAAATACTGCTCCCGGAATTTCGCGAGCGCCTCCTCCCCATCTGCCGCCATGGTAACAGCATAGCCTTCAGGCTCTAATATCTCTTTGAGCCCTTTGCGGATTACCTCTGCATCATCAACCAATAAAATCAGATTATTATTTTTCATTATCCACTCCAGATAACTTCCTTATGCGCCACTCTCAATCTGATTCAAAATTTATTGTATAGATTAAGCTTTCCAACTAAACTATATCTTTGGCCGAAATCTTCCCGATAACGTGTCTTTTTTTGATTATATCATCAACAGTATCATAGCTTTGAAGTTCTTATCCAACCATCCAGCAAAAAAAGGCCCTCGCTGATTATCAGAGACCCATTTTGATCGGCACAGCCCATCTCTCATTGACCTTCTAAATTAATTCAAAGTTCTGACTCCTTTATTCCTCGCCGGTAGTTCGTTCTCCGAAGAAAATGATTCTGATTCTACTGGTGAGATATTAAAGAGTCGCTAAAGGCAATGGAATCTTGCGAGACTTCGAATCAGCCGGAGAATAAAAAAAGCCTGTCCGCGAAATTATTCGCGGACAGGCTTTTTAATGATTAAAGGCAATCTCCCGGGTCTGAACCAGGAAGATTGTCTGAGCTAAACGTAGGGATTAGAATTTTCTATAGTAACGATTCCATGTGTTGGCATCCACTTTTGTTACACATGAGTCTCCACTCAGATCGGCACCCACAAGATAACCCGGGTCGCCAACGCAGGTATTCATAGCGCTATCCAGAATTGCCCGATCCTGCGAATCCAGATCGCCGTCGCCATCCAGATCACCGGAAATAGTCTGTTGAGAGGGGATAACCTCAACAGTAGTGCTGTCGGTATGCTGCAGACCGCTGTAGTCAGTGACCAGCAGTTCAAATACAAGAGTTTGCATCTCCAGAATTCCTGTCGGAGCTTGAAATTCCGGCATCAGCGCGGTCGGATCGGATAGGCTTACCGGCACACCATTTTTCTGTGACCACTGTATCGTGGCAATGCCGTCGTCATCGTCATGAGAGAATGATCCGTCCAGAACCACGAGATCTCCGGCAGTGACGATCTGATCCGCGCCCGCATCCGCTACCGGTGGGCTATTTATCCAGGAAATATTGATAACAACAGTGTCTGTGGTATAGAGTCCGCCAAAATCAGTGACAGTCACTTCGAAGGTCATGCTCGCTCCTTCCGGGCCGACATCCGGAGCTGTAAAGCTCGGTTGCAGGGCTGTGTTGTCGGAAAGCAGCATCTCAGGACCGGAAAGCTGGACCCATGTGAAGGAGGCAATTCCGTCATCACTATCCATTGATCCGGCAGCGTCCAGCGTGACCTTGTCACCCTCCAACACCGTCTGGTCTAGCCCAGCATCTGCAACCGGCGGCTCGTTCACCCAGACAATGTTGACGCTCGAAACATCGGTTGCTTCAAGTCCTTGGGGATCGGTAACCGTAAGCTGAAACGTCAGGGTCACGCTGCCCGTTCCAACATTAACGGCATCAAACTTGGGCTGCATGGCATAGGGGTCGGAGAGGCTGACAGCAGGACCATCCAGCTGTGTCCAGAAATAACTCAGCAAGTCGCCGTCTTTATCATATGAGTTTGTGGCATCAAGTGTGACGATGTCACCTTCATTTACAACCTGATCAGGTCCGGCATTGGCTACTGGAGGGCCATTGCTTGGCAGAATAGTAATGGTCACAGTGGCACTGTTTGAAACATCTGTTCCATCATTGACCGCATAGAGAAAAGAGTCTCCCCCTGTCATATTGGGGGCGGGTGTATAGCGGAATTCGCCAGTGGTCAAATTGAGCAGTTCAACCATTCCGAGGGCAGGCGCGCTCTGAATTGTATAGGTCAACACATCTCCGTCCGGATCAGTTCCGGCAAGAGTGCCATTGGCCGTGCCATTCTCTTCAACCGAGATCTGTATGGATGAGGCAGACGGAACCTGGTTAACGGTGCCCTGATCAGTTACGGAAATGGCTACGGTGTCCCGGGCTTGAAGGCCTCCTTGGTCAGTAACAGTCAGTTCATAGGTGAGAATCGCGCCTTCCGCGGCCACATTCGGAGCTGTAAAAGTCGGCCGTGCCGCACCAGTGTCGGAGAGAACCGCGGTTGGTCCGCCTATCTGAGACCAGGAATAAGAGGCTATCCCGTCATCGATATCGGTTGATCCTGTTGCATCCAGAACAGTATTTTGGCCTTCGGGCACTGACTGATCCGGTCCGGCATCGGCGACGGGCGCGTCGTTGACGGGCTGGATGATCAGGGTAACTGTGGCGGGGGCAGAGTCTTCACTTCCGTCATTTACCAGATAAGTGAACGCGTCGGTGCCCGAAAAATTCTGGTTGGGCGTATAATGGAACTGTCCGGTCTGAGGATCGGTTAAGGCGAGCGCGCCGGATGTTGGGGGAGTGACGATCAGATAATTTAATGGGTCATTATCCAGGTCACTTGCAATGAGGAAAGAAGTGATCGTGCCGTCTTCGTTCAAGGTCACTGCCAAGTCCTGAGCGGAGGGCGGGGTGTTAGCAGGTGGAGTTACTACTCCGCCTGCTTCCGCATAAACAGCGGAAACGGAAAAGACACTCTTAGCTCCAAACTCAGTCGGGCAGGTTATCTCCCGAGCGGAAGGATCAAGGGTTTCACAGAGCAGTTGATTATCTTGATAGAGTCGATAAGCCGAGACTGGATTTCCCGACAAGGGCTGGTCCCAGCTGATGGTTACGTTTTGAGCTCCTGCTGAAGTTGCAAAACCAAGCAGGGCTACAAGCAGAAAGAGGGTGGAGTTTGTGAGTGAACGACGAACAAAATTTTTATATGGCATTTCTAAACCTCCGGAAAAACTAATTCAATACCGAAGGTAGAAATTACCTTTCGGCGATCCCGCTGCCGTATCTCCCCATTCGGAGACTTAGGTCGGTGATTTTGCGCCCTCACTTTTCAGTTGAGTTTGCCTTTGTCATTTATTTTTTATTTTTTGCTACATTTATGTATGGCCTTTACTTTTTGCTCCTTTTTATTAAGATAAAGCAAATATATGAAAAACAGGGGAAGTTGCCCCAGCGGCCCTTCCTTCTTAAAATTGCAACACCAACTGCTCGAATTACTCACTCCTTAAATTTTTCCCCGATATTCTCCTTAGCAATACACCCAAAGGGGTGAGCGCAAGGCAATAATCAAACAAAATTGCGACAGCAATGAATTTTTCAGGGAAAGTTTTGCGACCTCCTTTACATCTACCTCAGGAGAACTTGGTAAGGGAGAAAAACACTTAAGAGGAGAAACAGGAGAGTCTGGAAAAATCTGTGCGTTTAAAGCTCCAAAAAAAAAAAATTAACATGTGAACCACAGGTGATACTTTACACCATAAAAATTTTCTGGTCAAGAATAATGCCCAAAAAATATTCATTATTTTACCACTGTCTCTTCGAATCTCAATTTAATTATAATTTAACCAGGATATTTCAATAGTCAAATTGATCTAAGATGGGGAAAAACCGACTGGTTGGTTATATATTGGTATATGGACTAACCTGTTTCGCGGCAAAATCCGGTCTGCTTCACTCGCAAATAGCTTGAGTGTAAAAAAGTCCGGGATTAATCAAAGGACATAATTCAACCAGAAAATTGCCTGGATTATTTTGATTTATTACCCTGATGATTGATCGACCCTAAAGATATTTTTCAGAACTGCGGCTAAAATAATCGAAGTAATTCGGCGACCCCCAAAAGTTGAGGGCAATAATCAATTTTAAGTCATTGCGCTATGGTTTGATATGCGAAACGTCTACACCAAAAGGTGTACTGATGGATAGGCGATCATGAACAGCAGGCGCATCATCACCAGTCACAGGTTGAACACATCTCGAGTCCCGCCAGAGAGTTGTTCTCCCGATGGATTCGCTTGACTGCAAGTAAATTTTCGCTGTTCCAAACGTCTTTAATTGATTGTCTACCCAAGTTCCCATAGACATGGTCACCATCAAGGTCCGCAATGCAACGGGTCACATCGCCATTCCAGAAAACAGTCATACGTTCCCAGAGGTTTTTACAGGTTTTGTCCCGAGCCGGCCGATCATCGTCGCCAGTCTTGTATTGCGCAAATTGCCGGGCGGTTCTCCCGATCGCTCGAGCATGATCGGCTACCCCTCTCCATCGGTGTACAAACTGCTCCTCTTCATGTTCGTTCTCCGGCATATTGTAAAACACTGTTTCGACAATCGGCCCCTTCCCCTTTTTTTGTTTCAACGCCATGAGCGTAAGCAGATTTTCCTCAACTTTTTCATGGTTTACGCCTTTCATTATTGATTCGTGGACACCTTTCGAATAGCCAAGGATTGAAAAAACGAGATAATCGAGGCTGTTCATTCCGGAGTCAAGAATCTCCTCGGTTTTGGTTTTCGTCATCAACATGCCGTTTGTGGCCATCGTAATTGCCAATTTTTCCCCCTTGATATATTTGATCATTTTCATAATGTCGGGATGAAGAGTAGGTTCGCCATGGAGATACAGGTAAACTCTCTTGACCCCGCTTTCTGCAGCATCATCAATAATTCTTTTAAAGAGCTCCAAATTCATGAACCCTTTTTTACGGACCGAAATGTCCCCGGAGCAACAAATACAGTTGAGATTGCAATAATTGGTGGGTTCTATTTGCAAACTCAAGGGCGCCTCTGACATTCTAATGAAATTCCGTGTCAGCCTGGATTTCAAAAAGGGCCATTTATAAATATAAAACTGTTTCATCTCCTCTAGCGAGCTGATAAACTTCATCTCTTCTAATCCGTACTGAATCCATTGGCTTTTCATTTTCCTCTCCACCCTCCGCAATTGTTGAGCTGACCTTTAACATAACAGCTGGCATAATCCTCTTAAACTGCGTCCGGATCCGGCAAATAGTGAGTTTTCTATCGGCCCCTTTCCCTTGAAATGTGCCGTAAGTGCCCTCAGCGCTCGGATTCCTTGAATTAATCGTAGCAGCGAGACGGATGTAAAAACAACGGATTCAAAATGGTTATGGAATGGCCTAAATATGACCGAAAACAAGCTCCCCTTACTAGCGAGAGGTTACTCGACGAAGAATATCCTCCGATCCGAACTCCTAAGTTCCTTTCTGCCAACGACAAACTCCAATCCGGAATATCCATTAAGGTCATTCTATATAACCATTCACAGACCCTTTTTGCCCTATTGCCAAACGGGGTTTTTCTCATCCATCATTTTAAAAAGAAGTACGAGAGAAAATTTGCTCAGGCCACAAAGAGTAAGTTTTGCCTAGGCTGTTTTTCTTAGCACTTTGCTGGCTAAGCCTGAATAGATCGAAACATTCATAATGGGAGGCAAAAATGACCGAGGTTCAAAGGTACCAGAAGGATTACTTCCAGAATGAGAAAAAGACCCGGATTCACATTTCCGGTTCACTTACACTTCAGAATGAACTTTTCTCGCATGCCCTTGCAAATTCAACCGGCTATAACTGCACCTATACCTCACGCAATAACCTGCCAAATCTGCTGAAAGAAAGCAGGGGGACAAGTTCTATAGTGCTCTGGGATTGCGTTGATACTGAACTGGAGGACATATGGGACATAATCAATCAGGAGTTCCCCCATGGTTATTCCCAGTTCGCCCTCTTTAATTTAGGTCCTGCTCAAATAATTGAAACCCAAGCTGTCAGGAAGGGTATTCGGGGAATTTTTTACAGAGAGGATCCTCTGTCTACCTACATAAAAGGGATCCAGGCCATTTTACACGGGCAACTCTGGGTCTCCCGGGAGATTCTGGAAAAATGCCTGGTGGAGAGCGATCCCCCCGCCGAGTCATTTGACGAAAAACAAATTTCTCTGACTTTCCGGGAGCAAGAGATCCTCTCTATGATCGCCGCAGGACTCAGCAAAGATGACATTGCCGGCGATCTCTGCATCAGTCCCCACACCGTCAAGACCCACACCCACAATATCTACCAGAAGATCAATGTAACAAACCGCATCAAGGCGGCGCTCTGGGCGACACAGAACCTCAAGTATCCGAAAAAAACCTACCGTCAGATGAGGGGGGCAGACGATGTGGCCTGAACAATTCTTCTTCGGGAATATTTTTCGAGACACACATCCGTGGAAAAACATAGTTCGAAGTCTAAAGGAGGCTTACACCTTTTGGCGGAAGAAGCTCAGGATAATACGACAAAAATACATCCGTCCGGCGATTGATATCACTGGTCGGGAACTGATGTGATGCAAGTAGGGAGATCCTGTTTTGATCTACATCTTTCAAAATATCTTGATTGGTGGGGAAAACGGCCAGCCCGGGAAAATCATTTCTCGGCGAAATTTGATATCAGGTTGAAGTGCCAACAAACCGAAAAGGAGGGCCCGAAAATGACCGTGCAATATCATGGCCTCATCATGAAAAGGGTTAGATCATGTGCAATGCGTTTCTTACGGGCTGTTGTGCCGTTAGTTTTTCTGCTTCAGGCAGCTGCATGCGCATCCACCACCGCTCATCACGAGAAAGCGATCTCCTCCCAGACGGAATCGAAGAGGGTGGTCCTGCGCCCAGGAGATGAAATAGAGCTCAAATTCCCCTATTGGCAAGAACTTAATGACACCCAGGTCATCAGACCGGACGGTTTCATAAACCTCCAACTAATTGATGCTGTCCAGACCCAGGGCCTCACCCCCGAAGAACTGGACGAGAAACTGACCAAACTTTATGAATCAAAAATCAAGGACCCGGTTATCTCAGTAGTGGTTCGCTCTCTTGTTGACCAGAGAATCTATGTCGGCGGTGAAGTCAATATTCCTGGTCTCCAAACCCTCCAGGGAGAGGTCAATGTCCTGCAGGCGATCATCAACGCAGGCGGTTTTAAAGAAACGGCCAAAATGGGCAACGTCATCATCATTCGTAAGGACAAAGAGGGCAGAGCCGTCCCATATTCCACCAATCTCTCTAGGACTATATATAACCCAGACATGAAGGAGACTTTCCTCCTGCAGCCCAATGACGTGGTTTATGTCCCCAAAACGGCTATCGCCAACCTGAACAAGTTTGTGGATCAGTATATCGCTAAACTTTTCCTGTTCCGAGGCATAGGGCTAGGTTTCACCTATAGGTTAGACGACAATGGTCGAGATGATTCCTTTATAAACATAAATTAACACCGAGAGGATATTCCGGAGAATTAAATTCAACAAATTTTGAGGAATATGAGATGGATATGCAGGAGCATGGTTCACAAAATTTTTCGATTCCTAATCACAAAACGGATAATGGTTCGCTTCGGGATATACTTCACGTTTTTTTCCGTCGGAAAAAAGCTTTTCTCCTTTTGTTTGGCGGCATATTTCTTAGCGTAGTCCTGTTCACCTACATATCTCCTGAAATTTACCAGTCGGAAGCGAAGGTGCTTATAAGGGTGGGTCGTGAGAGCTTGTCTCTTGATCCCACCGTTGACGGACCAACCGTCTCGCTCTCACAGAGCAGGGAAAACGAAGTGAATTCCGAGCTGGCAATAATCAAAAGCAAACTCCTGGCCGAGC
>Ga0102953_1001617_pt1 | contig 14180 bp, 8 predicted proteins | sample SalPon2A_C_D2_MG_FD_78509 | JGI IMG/M metagenome (GOLD analysis project Ga0102953, IMG submission 78509) | Soil microbial communities from South San Francisco under conditions of wetland restoration - Salt Pond MetaG R2A_C_D2_MG | ecosystem: Environmental > Terrestrial > Soil > Wetlands | place... | reverse complement strand
GCTTCCAGCTTCCAGCTTCCAGCTTCCAGCTTCCAGCTTCCAGCTTCCAGCTTCCAGCTTCCAGCTTCCAGCTTCCAGCTTCCAGCTTCCAGCTTCCAGCTTCCAGCTTCCAGCTTACAGCTTACAGCTTACAGCTTACAGCCTTCGGCCGTTACCAAAGCGAGCCATCCCGCAAGTCGCTATCGCCCTCTCCGATAATCCGGCTGACAATTTCCTCGGCGAGCTCTTCGGCGGATATTCTGCTGGTATCGATTTCTATTTCGGGATCCCGCGGCGGCTCATAGGCCGAATCGATGCCGGTGAAGTTGGGGAGCTGGCCGGAACGGGCCTTTTTGTAGAGACCCTTGGGGTCGCGCTGCTCGCAGACCTCGAGCGGCGTGTTGACGTAGACCTCCAGAAACTCGCCTTCGCCGAGCAGTTCACGGGCAATGCGCCGCTCGCTGCGGAACGGCGAGATAAAGGCCGTCAGCACGATCAGCCCGGCGTCGACCATCAGCTTGGCGGTTTCGGCAATGCGGCGGATGTTCTCGACCCGGTCGGCATCGGTGAAGCCGAGATCGCGGTTGAGGCCGTGGCGTACGTTGTCGCCGTCGAGCAGGTAGGTGTGCCTGCCGAAGGCGTGCAGCCGCTTTTCAACCAGGTTGGCGACCGTCGATTTTCCGGCTCCGGAAAGCCCGGTGAACCAGAGCACGCAGGGTTTCTGCCCTTTGATAAGCGAGCGGGAACGTTTGTTGACAGTAATCGCCTGCCAGTGAATGTTGGTGGCGCGGCGCAGGGCGAAATTGATCATGCCGGCGCCGACGGTGGCGTTGGTCACCCGGTCGATGAGGATAAAGTTGCCGGTGGCGCGGTTCTCCTGGTAGGGGTCGAAGGAGACCGCCTTGCCCAGGGACAGGTTGCAGATGCCGATCTCGTTGAGCTGCAGGGTTTTGCTGGCCAGGTGTTCGAGGGTGTTGACGTCGACCTTGTACTTGAGCGAGCTGACCTGGGCCGGGACGGTACAGGTGCCGAGCTTGATCAGGTAGCCGCGGCCGGGAAGCAGCGGCTCCTCGTGCATCCAGACCAGCTTTGCCTCGAACTGGTCGGCATGCGCCGGTCGGGCCTGGGGATCGGCAAGCAGGTCGCCGCGGCTGATGTCGATTTCGTCTTCGAGGGTCAGGGTGACCGCCTGTTCGGTGACTGCCTCCTCCAGGTCGCCGTCGAAGGTGACGATCTGCTTGACCCGGCTCTTCTGGCCGGAGCCGGCCACCACCAGCTCGTCGCCCGGGCGGATGCTGCCCGATGCTATGGTGCCGCAGAAGCCGCGGAAATCGAGATCGGGGCGGTTGACCCATTGCACCGGCATGCGGAACGGCTTGTCCAGGCTGTCGAGGGCGACCTCGACGCTTTCCAGGTAGCCGAGCAGGGCCGGGCCATTGTACCAGGGGGTACGGGCACTCGGTTCGATGATGTTGTCGCCGCGCAGGGCCGAGAGCGGGATGCAGGTGACCTCCTCGAAGCCGAGGCCGGCAGCGAACTTCTGATACTCTTCGCAGATCGCGTAGAAGCGGCTGGCGGCAAAATCGACCAGGTCCATCTTGTTGATCGCCAGCACCACCTTGCGGATGCCGACCAGGGAAACCAGGTAGCTGTGACGGCGGGTCTGGGACAGCACACCCTTGCGGGCATCGACCAGGATTACCGCCACCTGCGCGGTGGAGGCCCCGGTGACCATGTTGCGGGTGTACTGTTCGTGTCCCGGGGTGTCGGCGACGATGAATTTGCGCTTGTCGGTGGAGAAGAAGCGGTAGGCGACGTCGATGGTGATCCCCTGTTCGCGCTCGGCCTGCAGGCCGTCGAGCAGCAACGCATAGTCGACGTTCTCCCCCTGGGTACCGACTTTCTTGCTGTCCGCCTCCAGGGCGGCTAGCTGGTCTTCGAAGATCAGCTTGGAATCCCACAGCAGCCGCCCGATCAGGGTGCTCTTGCCGTCGTCGACGCTGCCGCAGGTGATGAAGCGCAGCATCGTCTTTTCTTCCTGGGCCTTTAGGTAGGCGTGAATATCTTCGGCGATCAGTTCGGATTGATGGGACATATCGAAATCTCCGATTTCGATAGCTATAAGTTGTAAGCTTTAAGCTTTAAGAGAAGGCTCATAGCAAAAACTTATGGCTATTGAATGGTAGGTTCAAGTTTACGCATCAGGCCGGTTAGCATGGCACTGATTTCCTTGGTTTCTTTTATCCAGGCCCGGCCTGTTTCTTCAACAATATAGGAAATTTTCATGCCGATATAGATTTGGGTCCTCAATTCGGCGCAAGAGCCATTAGCTATGTGAAGAAACCGAACTTTATCCTTGCCCGTTGGCTTGACCATGCCTTCGGCAACATTGCTGGGAACCGACAGAGAGGATCGGGTAATCTGATCCTTAAAGCCGAAGTCTTTCAGATCCTTCAATGTCGAGTAGACTTCCGCGGAAAGTTTGCAGGACCGTTTCCAAACCTCAAGATTCTCAAAATTCATATCCCCCTCCCGGTTTTTACTTACAACTTACAGCTTCCAGCTAGAAATAGCCCTCTTGTTTCTTCTTTTCCATGCTCCCCGCCTGGTCGTGGTCAATCAACCGTCCCTGGCGCTCGGAGGTTTTGGTCAGCAGCATCTCCTGGATGATCTCCGGCAGGGTAGCGGCGGTCGATTCGACGGCGCCGGTCAGCGGGTAGCATCCCAGGGTACGGAAGCGCACCGACCGGTACTGCACCTGCTCGCCCGGCAGAAGGTGCAGGCGCTCATCGTCGACCAGGATCAGCATACCGTCTCGTTCGACCACCGGCCGCTCTTTGGCGTAGTAGAGGGGGACGATGGGGATGTTCTCCAGGTAGATGTACTGCCAGATGTCGAGCTCGGTCCAGTTGGAGAGGGGAAAGGCGCGAATGCTCTCGCCGGGGCGCACCCGGGCGTTGTAGAGGTTCCACAGCTCGGGGCGCTGGCTCTTGGGGTCCCAGCGATGGGTTTCGGTGCGGAAGGAGAAGATTCGCTCCTTGGCGCGGGATTTCTCCTCGTCGCGGCGGGCGCCGCCGAAGGCCGCGTCGAACCCGTACTTGTCGAGCGCCTGTTTGAGCGCCTCGGTCTTCATGATGTCGGTGTACAGGGCCGAGCCGTGGCTAAAGGGGCTGATCTCCCTGTCCACGCCATCCTGGTTGGTGTGCACGAGAAGCTGGAAGCCGTGCTCCTTTGCCATCCGCTCGCGAAACTCGATCATCTCGCGAAACTTCCAGGTGGTATCGACGTGCATCAGCGGGAAGGGAACCTTCGCCGGGTGAAACGCCTTGAGCGCCAGGCGCAGCATCACAGAAGAATCCTTGCCGATCGAATAGAGCATCACCGGGTTTTCGAATTCGGCGGCGACTTCCCGGATGATGTGGATGCTTTCAGCTTCGAGCTGGCGTAAGTGAGTCTGATTTATTTTCATACATTACTCTCAGTTTATGGATTGCATCTGGCTGGGGGCTTCAAGCCGGCTGGAGCTTGGGGCCCTTCTGCCGTTGAGGATATTTTGCCTGAGGTAGCCGACAATCTGATCCGCTGCCTGCTCCGTGGTCAAATTGTCTGCCTCGATCACCACTTCCGGATTGCGAGGCTTCTCGTAGGCGACATCGACGCCCGGGAAATACTTGTATTCCCCGGCCCTGGCCTTCTGGTAATGCCCCTTGGTGTCCCGCTTTTCGCAAGATTCGGGGGTGGTCTGCATGTGAACTTCGACGAAGTTTTGGGTAACCCCGCGAACGAATTCCCGGCTCGGCCGGTAGGGCGAGACAAAGGAAGCAACCACGGCGACCCCGTTTTTCTCGAGCATCGAACAGAGGTGCCCCGAACGGCGAACATGTCGGTCAACATCGGCCGGGGCGAAGCCAACTTCCGGAAAGAGCGGCCGAACATCAAGGCTGTCCAGCCGCTCGACTCTCAGGCCATCTTTTTTCAACTGCCGATAGACGGCATCGGCCACGGCTTTTTTCCCCGAGGCCGGCAAACCGGTGAACCAGAGGACGAATGCGGGCACCTCTTTTTTCCCCCAACGGATCTTCTGCCAGACCCGCTCATGGAAGAAATAGAGGCCCATCTTGGCAAAAACCTCGATCAGCCCGACGGTAATCGCCAGGGCGAACTTGCCCGTGAAGACGAAAACGATGATAGCCGTGGTGATCGTCGCCCAGGTGCGCCAGGAGAGGGCTTTCAGGATCGAGCGTTTTCTGGTTTCGAAATGCATGGGGATCTCTGGAATGCAGTGAAAAGTTGAAAGTTAAAAGTGAAAAGTGAAAAGTTAAAAGTGAAAAGTGAAAAGTGAAATGTAGAAAATGGCCTAAATCCTTTTCACTTTTTACATTTTACTCTCCCTAAGACCCGATCCGCTCGATCAAATGCGGCATGGCCAGCCGGTAGACCACCCAGCCGAAGAGGGAGAGGACAAGGGTGGCGGCCGTCACCATCAGGAACGGACCGAGCTGGGTAAGCTCGGCGCCGGTAAGCCACTGGCGGGTGGTGACCAGCAGCGGGGTGACCGGGTTGAGCCGGGTGACCAGCGCCGCCAGGCCGGCGGTCGGCGGCGGGTAGATCACCGGTGTGACAAAGAACCAGAGCGAGATGGCCATAACCAGCATTTTCTGCACGTCGCCGTAGAGCAGAGCGAGGGGGGTCAGCAGCAGGCCGAGCATCATGCCGAAGCCCATCATCGCCAGAATCCCCAGCGGCGCCAGCAGCAGGGAGGTGGTAAGGGGGACGCCGAACCAGAGAAAGACCGCGACCAGCAGCAGCAGTCGGATGGCGAAGTTGACCAGCACCTGGCCCATGGCGGCGAGCAGGATCGCCTCGTGGGGGAAGTGGATCTTGGTCAGCATCTGTTTTGACGCCTGGATCTGCTGGATGGGGTTCTGCAAGGCATCGGCAAACCCCTGCCAGAGCAAGGTCCCGGTCAGGACGAAGGCAGGGTAGGGGATGTCGGTGGCGCCGACGTTGATGACCTTCTGGGCATTGAGAAAGACCCACAGCAGGGTCTGCACGACCGGGACCAGCAGCAGCCAGAGGTAGCCAAGGAGGGTTTGCCGGTGCTGCGCCGCCATGTTGCGCACGAACAGCCGCCATGCGAGAAAGCGGCTGGACCGCAGGTCGGCGATCATGCTCCCCAGTAACTTGCCCGGACTGAGCAGCTGGGATTCGGGTGTGTAGACGGTTTCGGGAAGTTCCGGATTCATAAGTAGAAACGGTGAAATGTGAAAAGTGAAAGGTGAAGAGTTAACGCAATTTTTCTCAATACTTTTTCCTTTTTACATTTCACTTTTTGCAGGGTTAAGTATCTCTTCATAGCTGAGAGACGGTCCGTAGATCCGTTCCTCCTCCACCCCGTGCTCCATCAGCCTTCGCTTAAGTTCCTCCGCTCGCGGCAGGGCGGTGACCACGATGGGGCCGCTGGCAGCGCTGGCGCCCTCGGCCAGGGGAAGCACCGCCCGGTCGAGAAAGCGCCCGTCGCTGACGTCGATTACGTGTTCCAGTTCGAGCCGGGCCTCTTGCAGGGAGAGATAGGCGATCTCGGTGAGATCGTCGAGGCCGCAGAAGGAGACCCGCTCCACCCCTTGCCCGCGCAGGCGGGTGAACAGGGCCAGACTCTCCTGGCGGGTGATCCGGTAGAGCTTGTTGAAGTTGCTCAGATGCTGGAAGGCGAGACGGCTCTTTTCGGCGAATCCCTTGGGGGTGAGCAGATAGGCGAAGCGGTTGCGGGGCATTGCCTTGACGGTGACGAACCCCTTGGCGGCCAGGGTCTTCAGGTAGGAGTTGACTAGCCCCAGGGCGATGCCGAGGCGTCCGGCGATCTCGCGTTGGGAGATCGGCTCGCCGCTCTCCAGCTCGGACATGAGCAGAAAGGAGCGAAGGTTGTCTTGGTTGTTGTCACGGCTGTTGTTCATGAAATGAACGATAGTTGAAGCAGGAGGGAAAAGCAAGCTAATTTCGCAGATTGAAACAATTGTTCATTTTTTGAACACGACTGAAGGTTGAGCAATTCCTGTGCCGAACCTTGCGGGCACTTTGGGAATTGCGATTCGTGTCAAACTTGGAGGGCCGGCGCGGCGGGATTTCGCTGAAAGACGTGCGCGGCAAGCGAAATAGCTGATTTTAATGAGATTCGGTCATTAAAAAGACACTTGCGCCGCACGCGGTTTCGTTCGCTAATTTCGAGGTGCGGGCCGGCCTTGACGGAGTAACCCATGGCGGCGGCACCGACGGTAGCACCTGTTCCGCTACGAGCTGCCACGGCGGTCAGATCACGCCTGCCTGGCCGACCGGTTCTTGAGATATCGATACGCACCGTACTTATTTTCCTGCCATTCGGATGAACCTGAAAAAAGTAGTTGGCCACAGATGTACACGGATGAACATAAAAAGTTCAAATAGATAGAGACGAATTTCGAGTAACCAAACAGGTGAACTTGATCCCAGGGGCTTGTTGTAGCCTTATCCGCAGTTATCCGTGGGTATCCGGGGCTAAGTGCAGGTTTTAGGATGACCTATGATGGCTTCCCGGATCGATGGAACGATGGTTATTTCGGCAGACATAAAACGCATATGGATGGAAGAGTCATCCTTTGTGTGGATCGCCATGCCACCATCACGCTGGCCGCGGATTTGCATACGGCGTCATATGCCCCTGATTTTCACAACGTTGAAAATCCATTATAGTAGCATTGAAGCGAGAAGCGAGCTTATTACCAAAGAAGATGGAATGTATTACTGAAAAATGATTCGCGCCTTTTAAATTTCTCATAGGTTATTGGACAATGTGAATATTTTTATTGTAAGGGATGTTGCTATATGAACAAAACTGTAAAAGTTGGTATTTGTTTTTTATTGTTTTTTATTTTTGCCTTTAATTGCAAATCTGAAAATGGAATTTATAAAAAAGAAGAAAAATATCCATATACAGATATCATCGTAAAATTTAAATCGCATGTGCGTCCTGAAGATATAGTTGGTAAAAAAATGTCCAATTTTGAGATGTTGAATAGAAAATATAATGCTAAAACGAAAAGGCTGCTTTTCAAGAAAAGTGGAAAAGAAAAAGAAGATAAGTTGAAAGAAAAGATAGGACTGCCTCGTATTTATAAAATAAAATTCAAAGATGAAGTAAACATTGAAGAGGCTTTAAGGGATTACAATGAAGACTCCGACATTGAGTATGCCGAACCGGATTATTTCCAAAGATTGAATTTCGTTCCGGATGACCAATATTTCTATTCCGAACAATGGAATTTAGACAATAATGGCACATATGGAAGTTTTGATGCAGATATTGACGCACCCGAGGCATGGGATATAACCACGGGGAAAAATGATGTCACCATTGCCATTATTGACACTGGATTTCAGACAGACCATCCCGACCTGAGCAGCAAGCTGCTTCCCGGATACGATATTGCAGACAATGACCCTGATCCTTGGGATGACAAGGGACTGGGCCATGGGACTCTCGTGGCAGGCGTAGCTGCGGCGGCAACTAACAACGGCTTGGGGATCGCAGGAGTATGTCCGAATTGTAAAATTCTGCCGATAAAAGTTGCAACAGAGGGCTGGATACATCTCTCCGATGTCATAAGCGGGATCGTTTATGCTGTCGACGGAGGAGCTGACGTCATCAATTTGAGCCTTGGAGGAGGTCCCTCTGCCGCCTATCATGATGCTGTATTATACGCCTTCAATTCCGGGACGGTCATTGTCGCTTCAACCGGGAATGATTCTTCTGAATCTATTCTATATCCTGCCGGATATAAGGAAGTTATCGCTGTCGGTTCTTCGAGGGTAAATGACGAAAGAGCCAGTTTTTCCAATTATGGCTACCATATTGATGTGGTCGCTCCAGGTGATCCTATTTACAGCTCCTGTATGGTTGATACCTGGTGTGCAGGAAGTGGCACCTCTCTTTCGGCGCCACAGGTTGCGGGCCTCGCCGGGTTACTGCTTTCTTTTGATCCCAACCTTAGTCCCGACCAGGTAAAATGGCATATTGAACTCGGCGCTGATGGCCAGAGGGGGAATCCTTCCGAGGATACACCCGGATGGGACAAATATTACGGATGGGGGAGAATAAACGCCTATAAAGCCCTCCAGCCCATATCGCCAGGCGCCACCTTCTCGACCGAGAGCGCATATGCCGACTCTCTTTACAAGGGGGTGACCCCGACATACGGAGGTGTAAACACGCCCTTTACCTACAAGGTTATCTATATTGATGAAAACAATATAGCGCCGGCCTTTGTCCAAGTATGCATTGATGGAACCTGTTATGACATGAATGCGGACTCTTATGCCGCCTCATCCTTGGCAGATGGAAATTATATCAATGGAGAACAGTACGTCTATACGACAACCTTGCCTGCGGGAGCCCAGAACTACTATTTCTCCATTTCAAACGGGATTATTACTCTCAATCTTCCTCAAGCCGGTGCATTCAGTCATCCTACCGTTGACACGTGTCCTGAAGATCCCGACAAGAACGCGCCCGGTATCTGCGGATGCGGAATTCCCGACACCGACACCGACGCAGATGGCACACCCGACTGCATTGACCGTTGTGTCAATGATCCATACAAGATTGAAGAGGGTGTCTACGGATGTGGTGTGCCTGATGACAAAGACGAGGACGCCGACTCGATATTTGACTGGATCGACAACTGTCCTTTCACACCGAATTCCTTCCAAATGGACTCTGACGGCGACCACATCGGTGACGCCTGCGACAGTTGTCCCGCTGATCCGCCTGTAAGGGTCGATGACACCCGACGGTCCTTTTCCGAGTCCTATTCCGACACGATCCAGTCGGTTTACGATGATTCCGACAAGGTTGTCAGCGGCGATACCCTTTTGCTGCAAGAGCAGACATACGAGGAGGACGTCGTCCTTGATCGAGGGATAGCGGTTGTACTGAAGGGGGGACATGACTGCGGATTTAACGGATCTCCTGCTTCACTGTCTACCGTCAGGTCGTTGAGAATTACAAGCGGATCGGTTGTCGTCAAGAATATAGCCATTACACCAAAACCACAGCTGACTCCAATACCAACCGGTCACTTGCCGGATTCAGGTCAGATGACCTCCTTCACCAGCACATTTGGCGAGGACAATGACTACAGCATTAATCCACCGTCCTACACATTAAAGTCCGGCGGCATGACTGTGGATAATGTAACTGGATTAATATGGCAGAGTGAGGTCAATGAAAGTTCAAACAATTGGTATGTGGCCAGCGGCACCCTGGATGCGACGTATAACCCGAACGGTGTTGACGTTTGCGGCGACCTCAACCTGGCCGGATATAACGATTGGCGCCTGCCCAATATGCATGAATTGCACGGAATAGTTAATTATGGATATATAAGCCCGAACTATCCAATAGATACGACGTATTTCCCGGGAGATAATCTTGGGTTCCACGTGTCGTCAACCGTCTCTGCGGACGATGGACAGAGGGTGTTGGCATTCGCTTTCGACTCAGGCGGCGGTGGTATCGTAAGTACCCTCAAAGAATGGGATACTAAGGTGCGTTGCGTTCGCGGCGGACAAACCGGACAGGCATTCATTGACAACGGCGACAACACAGTTGCCGATACGGTGACCGGACTTACCTGGCAGCAGCAGGACGATGGCACGACCAAAGCCTGGGATGAGGCGCTGAACTACTGCGAGGGGCTGGAACTGCCGGAGGGTCAAACCGACTGGCGCCTGCCGAACATCAAGGAGCTCGGGTCGATTGTCGACTATACGCGCTCCAATCCGGCGATAGACCCGACCTATTTCCCCGGGACACATTCGAATTTATACTGGTCGTCTACAGGCTTTCCTGAGAATCTCTCTTTTTATGACAGCGCCTGGCCCGTCAACTTCAAAAATGGAAAAATCAACAAAATTCAGAACAACGTAAATCTTTACAAGTACCATGTGCGGTGCGTTCGCGGCGGACAATGAGTTGTCATTTGTAGGCACGGATCTTTGAAATGAAGATATTGCTTTTTGGGCGGAGGTGATTTGTAACTCGGAGAAGGCGGGATCGGCTGTTGAAAGACTGGAATTTGCATGGGAACTTTCGGCCGCGAAGAGGCTTACTTGAACAGATAATTGAATCAGAAGGAGGATGAAAGTGCTCAATCAACCCCCTTTCCCGATCAAATGAAGAAGGCCACCCGTGATTCGGGTGGCCTTCGTTCGTGTATGTGCGCCAGGAATTGTGCGTTGCGCCGTGACTGGCTCGCTGTGGTAGTGAATCAGTGGCTTGGGGGAAAGTCCCCTGCGGACCCTACGGCTTTTTTCGGCGAATCCCTTGGGGGGTAGCAGGTAGGCGAAACGGTTGCGGGGCATCGCCTTGACGGTGACGAACCCCTTGGCGGCCAGGGTTTTCAGGTAGGAGTTGACCCGCCCCAGGGCGATGCCGAGCCGGCCGGCGATCTCCCGCTGCGAGATCGGCTCCCCCTTTTCCAGCTCGACATGAGCGGAAAGGAGCGCAGATTGTCCTGGTCGTTGTGCTAGCCATTGTTCACAAAATGAACGATGGTAGAAGCAGGGAGATAATGTAAGAGGTTTTCGCAGGGTAGGGCAATATTGTTCATTTTGTGAACAAAAAAACGGTTCCCTGGTCGATGACGGTCCATGGGGGCTAAGCATTTTCTCCTCACTCCTCAGATTCAGATTCTTGTCTTGGTCGTTGAACATCTCACCGATATTTGGGTTGGCGATTTCGCCAGACCTGTGTGCGCGTAAACGCGAAACGCCTATTTCTAATTAAAAAGAAATAGTTGGAAATTGTCCAACATGTTGATTTCGCTATATTGAAATTTAGGGCATGATAAATGCTTGTGTTTGGCTCGTGGCACAAATTTTGTCACTCCAAGTTTAAGGTCGCCGCAAGTTTAAGATTTGGGGACCATTTCCCACAGGGCCTTGCTTATTTGAGTGGTCAATTTCCCATTTCGCCACGCGCATTCAACGAGGCGCAGCACGAAGTTTTTCTTCACCCCATTATCTTGAGAAACTGTAGCTGAAATGAAAAAACGGAGGGAGATCATGAGGGCATATAAAGGATTCTCTGTTGTTTTAACCTGTTTTCTATTGCTGTTTCTTTCGTCCGCCAAGGATTCACTGGCAGCCGCCTGCCCTTCTCCGGCTAAGATCCAAGGGTATGCCTACGAACCGATATCCATACAGGACGCGTACAATTACGCCAGTTCTGATTTGGGCCTGTCTGATTTCACGCTTCTGCTTGCGGGCGGAATCTTTACCGAAAATTTAATTCTTGACGGCGGCGCAGTCGTGCTCGATGGCGGGTATGACTGTTCTTTCACCACCAAGGACTCGACCACAGGTATCCTCGGCACCATCACCGTTGGTACCGGTTCGGTCAACTGGGCGGGGGGCGTCGGGGTCAAGTCATCAACCATATGCTATTTTGACGCCGATTCGGATGGCTTCAGCTCTATCGGGTCCTGTGGGGGCAGCGCTGATGACTGCGACGATAATAATTCAAGCGTATATCCCGGCGCCTTTGAAATCTGTGACGGTCTTGATAACGACTGCAACGGCCAGGTTGACGAAGGAGGAACGCCCATTGACGCCGATGGGGACGGCTATTTTGGCTTCGACTCATGCGGCGCCGTTGCCGATGACTGCAATGATAATGACCCCAGCATCCATCCCGGCGCTGCCGAGAACGCCTACGATGGGATTGATCAGGATTGCAGCGGAGCGGATCTGACCTATGCGGGAAATGATGTTTGTACCACTTGCCACGGTCCTGCAAGTGGTTGGGACATTGTACATGACCTGACTACGCCCCCGGATGGAAGTTGTGCGATGTGTCATGCCGCACAAGTAAGCAATGTATTGCCCGGACATTACGGGAGGACGGTAAGTACCGACGGAAACAATATGATAGCCGGTTCGACCATCGGCTGTACCTCCTGTCATGATCAAGACAGTAATAACCATGATGGCGGAACGATTGGTAATGGAACCAATTTCGTCATGGCAAAAATATGGGCGGCCTCGCCGAACATCATCTGCGATACCTGTCATGAGGATCGCACCTCAGTTCACACAACAATCATCCCGGACCACAGCTCCCTGGTGCAGGTTGGAACGACGAGCTGCGCCGACTGCCACGACGATACCCTGGTCAGCGCCGCGACCACGACCCACAACACCTGCACCAGCTGTCATGACGCCAATACCCTTGGCCTGATCAGCCTGGCCATCGGCAAATCCCTAATTACCGGCGACTGCACCACCTGCCATACCGGCACCTGGGAGGCCACGCACACGATTGCACCTGACCATACGGGGATCGTCACCGTCGGCAGCACCGGCTGCGCCGACTGCCACGACAACACCCTGGTCAGCGCCGCGACCACAACCCACAACGCCTGCAGCAGCTGTCACGACGCCGCCACTGGCGCCCTGATCAGCCTGGCGACCGGCAAGTCAGCCCCCGGCGACTGCACCACCTGTCACACCGGGACCTGGGAAGCCACGCACCCGACCGCAATCGACCACACCGGGATGGTCACGGTCGGCAGCACCGGCTGCGCCGACTGCCACGACGACACCCTGGTCAGCGCCGCGAGCACGACCCACAACGCCTGCACCAGCTGTCATGACGCTACGACCGGCGCCCTAATCAGCCTGGCGATCGGCCAGACGGCGCCTGGCGACTGCACCACCTGCCATGCCGTTGCCTGGGAAACAATTCATGCAGGGCATTCACATACCGTACAAGCAGGCGCCGGAGATCTTTCCTATGATCCGCCGGGCACGCCCTGCAGCAGCTGCCATGTTGTTGCGAACTGGGCTGAAATCGAAGGCATCGAACACAATGTCGCCACCAACGGGGCCGGTTCCTGTGCCACCTGTCATAACAGCCAGAGACAAGAGGTCATTGACGCTATTGCTCTGCGCGCCAATCCTACTATTTGCCTCGACTGCCATTCGGACAAGCTGTTGACAGTTCACGGCAATATCGACCATGTTGCCCTGGGATATGTAACCGGCGGTGCGACCCCATGCATGACCTGTCACGATCCGGGTACGGCCGCTGATGCCACGGTTACCGGAACGCATTTAAATGATTGTACCCTCTGCCATACGACCGTTCCGAACCTGCAACCGGGTCTCCCGGCCGGAGGCGGCGACTGCACCACCTGTCATACGGACAGCTGGGAAATCACCCATACGAAAAATACCCCGGACCACAACTCGCTGGTTCAAGTCGCAGCGACCGACTGCGCCAGCTGCCACAGCGATCCGCCGCCACTCACCGATGCGGCGGATCCGAAGGTGCACAACGCCTGCTCCAGCTGCCACGATGCCAACGGCGGCCTGGTGAGCCTTGCGGTCGGCCAGGACTTAACCACCGGCGGCGACTGCGCCAGCTGCCACAGCGGCAGCTGGGAGGGCACGCACACGACCACACCTGACCACAGCGGCATCGTGACGGTTGGTGCGACCAGTTGTGCAAGCTGCCACGACGACACCCTGGTCAGCGCGGCAACCGATACCCACAATGCCTGCGCCAGTTGCCATGACGCCGGCACCGGCGCCCTGATCGGCTCGGCGGTGGGCACCTCCCTTGCTACCGGCGGCGACTGCGCCACCTGCCACAGCGCCAGCTGGGAGGCCACGCACACGACCACACCTGACCATAGCGCCATCGTCACCGTGGGCAGCACCAGCTGCGCCAGCTGCCATGATGACATCCTGGTCAGTGCGGCCACCGATACGCATAACGCCTGTACCAGCTGCCATGACGCCGGCACCGGTGGCCTGATCGGCTCGGCGGTCGGCGCCTCCTTTGCTACCGGCGGCGACTGCGCCAGCTGTCATAATGGAACCTGGGAGACGGAGCACACCCCGGCACTGTCCCACACTGCACTGGTCACGGTCGGCAGCACCGGCTGTGCGAGCTGCCACGACGATACCCTGGTGAGCGCCGCGACCGATACCCACAACGCCTGCGCGAGCTGCCATGATGCCAACGGCGGCCTGATCGGTTCGGCGGTGGGGACCTCCTTTGCCACCGGCGGCGACTGCGCTACCTGCCATACTGGAGCCTGGGAGGCGCTGCATACCACCGCGACGGACCACACCGGTATCGTGACGGTTGGTGCGACCAGCTG
>Ga0102953_1001616_pt1 | contig 14180 bp, 16 predicted proteins | sample SalPon2A_C_D2_MG_FD_78509 | JGI IMG/M metagenome (GOLD analysis project Ga0102953, IMG submission 78509) | Soil microbial communities from South San Francisco under conditions of wetland restoration - Salt Pond MetaG R2A_C_D2_MG | ecosystem: Environmental > Terrestrial > Soil > Wetlands | place... | reverse complement strand
TTGTTTTGCGCATTTGCAAACGATACGGCAATGATTAGCAATAATATTGATGACAATATTTTCATTATAATTCGGTTTAAAAATTATTTCTCTATAAAATGTGGTTGACAAAAATAGTCAGCAAAACCCTATTTTTCTATTCTTTTCCTGAATTACTAACAAAAGAGATATGCCGGCTGTCGGGCGACCACGAATTTACATTAATGGTTCCCTGACCACCGTACAACGTGGCAATGACCTTTGGAGCGCCGCCGTCAACAGGCATCAGGCGTAACATTACCCTTTTATACGACGGATGTGCATTGAATTCAATACCGGGTTCGAATGAAATAAACACCATCCATTTACCATCGGGCGAAATGTGTGGAAACCAGTCGTTGTACTGGTCAAAAGTGAGTTGTTCCTTGTCACTTCCGTCCGATTTCATTCGCCAGATTTGCATAGTCCCCGACCGACTTCCGTTGTAATAGATGTATTTCCCGTCTGGTGAATATTCGCAACCATCCACATGTTCACCTGGTTTGTTATCAGTAAGTGCAATTTCGTTACCACCTTTAATCGATTTCTTGTAGATATTATAAATGGGTATTCCGTTTCGTTGTGCTACGTACAATAAATCTTTGTTGTTGGGCGACCAACCGTGCAAATAAGAAGGAGTTGCGTTTGTAATTTCCCGGGGCGTACCCCCTTCCATGGGAAGCACATAAACACTTGAGCCCGTTCCGTTATGATTGCTGATGCCCAGCATTTTTCCATCGAATGAAATACAGTGGTCGTTGTTCAGACGGTTGGCAGAACCAGTATTTAGTTTTTCGAGCTGGCCGCCTTCCACAGGAATCGTAAATAACGAACCATCCATATTAAACAGCAGCTTTTTCCCGTTGGGCAACCAATTGGGCGCTTCAAACCGGCCATCTTTTTTATAAATTACTTTTCGTTTTCCATCAAAAACGTTCATGGTTTCCAAACGGCAACCAAGCCAAACTTCACGTCCCGGGTTGTAATCGGCTCCCACTGGTTTATCGATTCTCACATTCCAGACTTTGGCTTTTTCAACTATGTTCGAATCATGTGAACATATAAATAAACCGGCCAACACTTTATCGGGTAAATTTTCCATTTCCTCGCTGCCGATAACCTGTAGCGGTTCGCCCGGATGAGCTGCACGCAGAATAATATTTTTTCCCGAGCGTTCCAGTTGCAGAATCTGGTAAGCAGGTTTCGGGGCAAATATTTCATCCTCCGGATCACGCATAAAAGCACCTCGCAGTACACGCCACTGCATTACCGTAAGACCGTCGCCATGCAATACCGCTGAGCAGTGAACATCGTTATCTTCTTCTGAAGAGCGCAACATCCAGCCTATTTTCCGGTGTGCATTATTTCCTTCGCCTTCAAAAGCAAAATTGGCAGTGAGGATAAAGTCACCTTTCAGTTCATTGTATAAATAGTGAAATTCATCACGTTCGAACCAAATATTATAACCGGCGCCGGTTAATGTATATGTTTGTGTTTCGGCATCATAGATAGCCGAGCCGGCTAATTTGGGATTCCCGATATCTTTGTTGTTTTGAAATATTCCGATGGTTTGTTGTGCAAAAATCGGAGAGACAAAAAAAATGCCCATAATGATGAGAAGTTTTTTCATATTCAGTTGGTTTTATTTGATAAATTCCATTTCAGTTTATAAAGTTAACAATTATGATTTTATATTTATTTCAAAAGTAAAAACACATATTTTTTGTTGAGTCAGTTGAATTTTCTGAGGATTTAACCATATTTAGTAGTTAAGGTAAAATAGAATAATTGAGTTTTATTACCTTCGGGAAAACCTAAAATATGGATTACGAAGAACGCAGAGATCGGGTGGAAAACCTTCCTATTTACAAAAAAGGAAAGGAAATTTTTGAAGTGGTAAACCAGATTTCCGAACTTATTCCTGAAGACGATGATTACCTGCAACACATCAAAGGACAAATGCTTGGCGATGCCATGTTACTTACTGTAAAAATAGCAGGAGCCGAGGGTGGCGGCCTTTACGATCTGCGCATGGAAGCAGCAGCAATCATACGAAAAGCTGCACGCGATTTAATGGTAACCAACCATTCACTGGAAATGTTTGGATTTAAAGAGGTAGAATATTTTAATATTGTGCGGGAACTAATTGAAGAATACCGTTTGCTTTTTATTGAGTGGGTGGCGGGTTTCGACAAATGGAATTATATCATCGACCGCTGGGGTTTGTTTAATCCGCCTGGCGTTGGGCCCTTCGACAAGGACCCGGATGACGATATTCCTTTTAATCCTGATGATTTTGATTTTGAGTAAATGAAATTATTGAAAACGTCCAATAAATTTGCAGTTAGTAGTGATATTATAAATTGAAACGAACAAAAAGATATAAAAAAATCCCGCCAAACGGCGGGATCAAAATTATAAATGTTGATACTATTTTAAACTATGCTAGTTTAACGTTAACGGCATTTAATCCTTTTTTACCTTCTTCCAAATCAAAAGTTACTTCGTCGTTCTCAGAAATATTGTCTTTCAATCCGCTTGAATGAACAAAATACTCTTTTGATGATTGTGAATCTTTAATGAAACCAAAACCTTTGAGGTCATTAAAGAACTTAACTGTTCCTTTATTCATGATGTGTATTAAATTTATTGGGTGCAAGTTACGCTTATTATTCGGAAATTACTTCATTTTCTAAAAAAACATATAAAAATCTTTTTTATTTATTTATAATTCCATTTCATTTTCTAAAATAATTACAAGGTATAAACAAAGTATAAATTACAATTTTTATGCTCGTAAAGTTTCGAATGGGATAACAGAATCATTCACTGTAAAACTCTAATTTTTAAATATTCAAAGTTAATTTAATGATAAAAACCTGTTTTTTTTTGAATATAATCTTTTGAAAATCAAATAAAACACCTATTTTTTATTATCTTTACTTTTTTCTAAAACTTTTCTGAAATCTACGGGTTATAGTAAGTAAGAATCTATCCTAAAATTATTTCCGAAAGGGAATGTACAGAAAGTCAATTGAAAAACACAAATCTAATTACAACAAACAATATGATTTGTATCGTTAAAGAACGAATACGGAGTTGTGTATTTACGAAGGTTTAATTGTAATTATTTATTGTGAAAGGCAGCAGGTTCTGCCAAAGAATTTATTAAACTAAAAAAGAGGAGATAAGATGATGTACGAAAAAAAATCACCCACATTTAAATCGCCGGATTTAAACAAATTACAGGAAGTAATTATTAATGCCAGAACAAGAATTTATATTGAAGCCGGAGCAGATCCGGAAGAGGCCAAAGAACGTTACTTTACCAGGCTGGAAAATAAAAAGCCGTAACGTTTTCCAACCGGTCATAAACGAACAAAATTATAGGTACAGCTTTTAAGCAAATGGCATTGTTAGAAAGATCGCAGCAACAATTTATATGAGTTTTATTCCTGGAAAATTATCTGGCCAGATGGATATATAAAATTCAATTTGCTTCATCAGAATGAACGGTCAAATATATTTCAAACAATGCTATTTGTTCAAAAAGTAATTATCCTAGCATCAAGGCATTCACTTCTCTCATGATGTGTTTTTTGGTTTTAACCCCTACAAAACGATGTACCTCTACCCCATCCTTAAACATAATCAGGGTAGGAATATTTCTTACTTTAAATTTCTGTGCTAAAGATTGGTTTTGATCAACATTTACTTTGGCAATAGTGAGATTATCTTCTGATTCGGCAATATCGTTTAAAATGGGAGCTACCATTTTACAGGGACCACACCATGGCGCCCAGAAATCGACCAAAACGATACCACGGCGGATTACCGTTTTAAAATTTTTATTTCCCAGCATCTTTATTTTTTTACTTTCGGCTGCCGGTTCAGCGTTTTTCATTTTGTAATAATTGTAGACTATCAGTCCAATTAAAAGAACAACAAACCCTACAATGATGATTACAGTTATTGACATGATCGATTGATTTAATTTAAAATTTTAATTTCTGAAGTTAATTCGATGGCCTTTTTGAACATAGCGCTAACTCCACAGTAACGTTCTTCCGATAAACTTACTGCTTTTTTCAACTTGTCCATGGGGAGATCTTTTCCTTTAAACTCGTATATAACATGCATCTTTGTAAACTGTTTGGGATGTTCTTCGCTTATATCACCTTCAATACGAACGTTAAATTCATCGAGTTCGATTCTCATTTTTTTCAGAATGGAAACCACGTCCATTCCTGTACAACCAGCCAGGGCAACCATAAGAAGGGGTTTTGCCCGTGGTCCGCGGTTTTCGCCACCTACTTCCGGGGCAGCATCCAGTATCAACTCATGTCCACCAACTTCGGCCTTAAAAGCCATATTTTCCAACCAGTTAACTTTAATTTCCTGTTTTGCCATAATTTTTTAATTTCTTAAATATTCTGCAGCACTTAATGCTGCAATGGTTCCATCGGCCACAGCGGTGGTTACCTGCCGGTATTTTTTTGTAATGCAATCACCCGCAGCAAATACACCTTCCACGTTGGTCTTTAAATCAGTATCAACCACAATTTCGTTGTATTCATTTAGTTTTATCATACCAACCAAACTTTCAGTATTCGGCTGATAACCAATAAAAATGAAGGTGCCATCGGTTTTTAATTCTGAAATATTCCCGGTGGGCAGATGCTCGACAGACACCTTTTCCAATTTTTCCTTTCCAAAAAAACCACGGAGTTCCGATTCCATGATGAAATTGATTTTTGGATTTTTTTTCGCTTCCTGAATGGCATGTTCAAATGCCTGAAAATGGTCGAACTGATGCACAATTGTAACTCTGGTTGCAAAAGTAGTTAATGCTACCGCTTCTTCCAGGGCCGAATTTCCACCGCCGACAACTACAACTTCTTTTCCGGTAAAAAAGTCACCATCGCATGTTGCGCAATACGAAATTCCGCTACCCTTAAATAGCTCTTCGCCTTCTATATTCAACGAACGTGGCCTTCCTCCCGGAGTTAAAATAATCGTTTTTCCTTTAAATATTCTTCCGTCGGTCAGCTCAATTTCTTTTTCCTTCCCTTCAAACGAATACCGTAATATCTTTACATTCGATTTTATTTTGCATCCAAAACTTTTGGCCTGCTGTTTCATGGTGTTGGCCAGCATGTAACCTTTGGTAGTCGGGACGCCCGGGTAGTTGGCAATTTCTTCTGTAAGCACCATTTGTCCGCCTACAGCACCCTCATTCAAAATAAGCGTGGAAAGTTTAGCCCGCGAGGTATAAATACCAGCCGTTAATCCGGCTGCTCCTGCTCCAACTACAATTACATCAAAAATTTCGTCCATTACACTCAATACTATTGTTTTCAAAAAAAATTGGCTGTCATTCCCGTGCAAACGGGAATCTGCTGCAATTTATGAGATTCCCACTTTCGTGTGAATGACAACCTGAAATATTGGATTATTCTCCAAAGTGTGTATCTAAAATACCGGTAACTTGCTGCATGTTCTGGATGCTGCTGGTTGCATGAGCCACTTTCCCGTTCTTGTAATACATGGTAAATGGCAATCCCATAAATCCCCGGGATTCAGGTGCATTGCGAATAATGGCAGCTTCCGGATTATCGAATGCCATAACAGCAAATTTAACGTTGGTTCGTTCGTCTTCCAGTTCTTCCATTACATCGTAAACCGGCAAACACATCGGCCCCATCCGACCACAGCAAACCATTACATTTTCGTTTTCGTTAATTACTTTTTCCAATTCGGCAGCGGTCTCAATTTCCTGAAGACCAGTTTGTAATAATTTCATGATACTAATTTTTGTGTTAAAATAAATACTTATCAATTAATGCTCATTATGAGTAATTTCCTCAATAATTTTTTTATTCGATTCGAGTCGCCCGTTCAGATAATCCTCAATTAAAACTTGTGGCGGATTGATTGGAATCCCCACAAAAAGATTCACCTTTTTCGAAGCAAAAAGCGAAATTATTTTTGCATTTACCTTGTACGAAATCACATCAGTAATTCCCTGTTTTTCGAGCCAGCCAGGCAATTCGGCCATAACTGTTCCAACAGGTATTTCCAATTCTTTCCGATTCAGAATTTTCCTGTCGATTTCGAATATTTCGTAGTGGCTGCACTCGCCAAAATATTCGCTCAACAAATGATTTGTAACAGGTATGGCAACTCTCCTCATTTTTAACTTTTGTTTAATGTGACAAAGGTAATTTCCCGTTTTCATTCCCGGTAAAAAAAGGCACTGTGGCTCATTAGCCGTGAGACTGAAATTTTTCAGCTTTTTTCCTGTCATACGACAGTTTTACATTTTATTTCTTTTGAAATCCCTGTTTTATTGAATGATTTGGTAATTTTGCATCTTCAACGAAATGTAAAAATGACCACACCAAAAGACGAAATAAAAGGTACCGGAGTTGAAAATATCGGGAGCAATCTCACTTATTTATATCCTGAAGAATTAAATATTCCCAACCAGTACAAAACCCAGATTACCTATTTAAAAGGCGAAAATATTTTTAAACAGGGAGCATTTGCTCCGTATGTTATTTTTGTGGTTAAGGGGCTTATAAAAGTATATTTGCAAACCGGCTACGACAAACAAATCAATATCAGCCTGGCAAAAACAGGCGATTTCCTTGCTTTCTCTTCCATTTTTGGTGAAAACATTCATACTTATTCGGCACAGGCGGTAAAAAATTCAATAATTTGTATGATTGAAAAAGAGCGCCTGAAAGAAGTATTGTTGCAGAATCCGCAGTTTGCATTGGAAATAACATCGAAAAACTATCGAAACGAGCGCCATCTTTTTGAAGTGATTAAAAACATCTCGTACAAGCAAATGCGTGGAAAACTGGCTTCTACCCTGTTCTATCTCTCGCAGGAGGAGTTTTTGAAAGAAGATGTTTTCCGGCTTTTGACGCGACAAGATATTGCCGATTTTGCTTCCATTTCAACCGAAAGTGCCATTAAATTTTTAAAAGAGTTTGAAAAGGAAAAGATCGTTAAACTAAGCGGCAAAAACGTTACAATACTCGATCAGGATAAACTGCTAACCATTAGCCGTAACGGTTAAAATAAGAAAACATGGCATATTCACTTTCAGAAAAAGCAAAAGAAAAACTAATTAATGAGTTTATTTTTACAGCCAGTCGCAGCAGTGGGCCGGGCGGACAAAATGTGAATAAGGTAAACACCCGGGTTGAACTTCGTTTCAATATTGAAGCTTCGGAGGTATTTTCAGAGTTTGAAAAATACCGGATAAAAGAAAAACTGATTAACCGAATAAATACAGTGGGTGAACTTGTTTTGGTTTCAGAAACCGAACGCACACAATTGGGAAATAAAGAAAAAGTTACTGAAAAATGTTTTACTTTAATGGAAAAAGCCCTGACACTGCGTAAAAAAAGAATCAAAACCAGACCTACATTAAGTTCGCAACAAAAACGACTCGAAAATAAAAAAATATCAGGCCTGAAAAAACAATTACGCAAACCGCCCGAAACCGATTAAATCAACCTCTTCATTTTTAAATTCACCGGAAAATGGTTTCTTTACAATTTATTTGCAGATAGTCATTATTTGATGATACGTTTCCTGAGAAAAATAAGAGATTTGATTATCCGGATAATCGACTGGTTTTATTTTCCGTTTTTGCGGTTTATACCCATCGAAATATTTCGTTATGGAGCTACCGGCGGTACCAATATGATTTTAGATATTTTTTTGTATTTCATATTTTACCGATACATACTGCATATGCAAGTATTTTATGTTGGATTTTTAGCTATCAGTCCGCACATTGCAGCGTTCCTGTTGGTTTTTCCGATTACTTTTACCACCGGATTTTTACTGGCAAAATATGTTACATTCACAGCATCGGAACTTAGAGGACGAATACAGTTGTTCCGATATGGTATCGCTGTTATGGGTTCTATCCTGCTGAACTATATTTTTCTGAAACTTTTTGTTGAATTTGTTGGTTTGTATGCAACACTTTCTAAAGCGATAACCACTGTTATTGTGGTAGTTTACAGTTATATTTTACAACGTTACTTTTCGTTTAAAACCGGACGTTTTCTTATAACCAGCAAAGTGAATGATTGAATTTTTTTTTAACGCTTCGGAAAATATTTCGGAATGATTGAGCATTATTTAAATCATTTTGTTTTTATTTTGAAAATAAAAAGGAATATTTAGTCCACTTGCATTTATGAATCAGAATCAACAGAAATATTATCCCACTATTTTGCAGGCCATCCATCTGTTAATTCTGTATATTTTTATTCAAACCATTATCGATTTTCCACTTGCATTAATTGATTATTACAACGATACCGATTATTTATATAATCCGGTTAAAAAAATAGTACTTGGGGTTGGTTCAACGCTTTTTATTCTGATTTACGGCTTTAAAAGGTCGAAAGCACCATTTTCCAGGGTATTTCCGGTGAAACTTTTTAATCCGCTGATATTGATTCCTATTGCCACTTTCTTTTGGGGTGTACATAATTTACTTGAAGATGTAAGCATCTGGATGGAAAAAATAATTCCTGCCCCGGTCTGGTTCTGGGAGATGTTCAACAAAATATTCGAAAGCGATTATGGTTGGTGGGGAGCATTAATGAAAGTAGCGGTAATTGCACCCGTTGTTGAAGAGCTAATTTTTCGGGGGTTGATATTGCATGGATTGCGAAGGAATTACAGTGCATTTACATCAGTTTTTATGTCTGCTCTGTTATTTGCCCTTTTTCACCTGAATCCATGGCAATTTCCGGCAACTTTTATATTAGGATTATTGCTGGGATGGATCGTTCTTCGAACCCGAAGTTTAATTTTATCTATCCTGGGGCACTCTATTAATAATCTGCTGGTATTGCTTTCCATAACTTACTGGCCACAAATAAGTACGTTTGGCATTTACCTGATGGATAAAAAAGATTTTAATTACACCAGCTGGCTGGTTGTATTTTTTTCGCTGGTACTGATTTACTTGTTATCGTTCAACTGGTTTCGTGTTAAACGACAAAAATCCTCTGTTCATCGAAATTAATTAAGCAGTTCGCTGGTAATAATTATTTTTGTTTGCAACTAATTTTGCAACCAAATGGATTATGTTTTAATTGGTCTTGGGGTCATTTTTATTATCAGTGGAATTTTAGGGTGCGTTCTTCCGGTTATTCCCGGGCCACCGCTGAGTTATATTGGTTTACTTTTTGTACATTTTACTGAAAAATACCAGTTTTCTCCCCGCTTTCTTACTATCTGGGCTATTATTACTGCAGTGATTTATGCACTCGATTATATCATTCCGGCTTGGGGTACAAAAAAGTTTGGTGGAAGTAAACGTGGTATCTGGGGAAGCATCGTTGGGCTAATTTTAGGTTTGGTTTTCTTTCCTCCCTTCGGCATAATAATTGGTCCGTTTTTGGGTGCTGTTATTGGGGAACTCACATTAGGAAAAGATACAACACTCGCGCTAAAATCAGGATTTGGTTCATTTATAGGATTTCTTGCAGGAACTCTTTTAAAATTAATAACTTCAGGAATGATGACCTGGTATTTTTTCAGGGAACTATTCGTCGTCTGAAATGTTAGAATAAAAATAAATTCATTCTTCTGCAGCAATTGTTAACGAACGTATATGATTTTCCAAATCATTTCGTTAATAATAATAATTTTGCATGCAGAAAAAACGAAAGTGGCGAAAAAGAATTTAAACAAAACAACTTCTAAAAAGTCTACCCCCCGAAAGAAAAAAGGTAGCCCTAAAAAAAAACAGCAGAAAAGAACCGTTTGGAAATTTATCTGGAGTACCGTTGTGTTTTTTTTCCTTGTGGGATGCTTATTTTTTATCCTCGTATTTTTAGGTGTATTAGGACCTGTTCCTTCTAAAAGTCAACTTAAAGTAATAAATAATCCGGTAGCATCGGAGGTGTACTCAGCCGATGGAAAAATATTGGGACGGTATTATATCGAAAACCGAAGTAATGTAAGTTTCGATGAAATTTCACCTAATGTAATCAATGCGCTTGTTGCTACCGAGGATGCACGGTTTTACGAACATCGTGGTATCGACGAAATTGCACTTATGAGGGTGTTGGTAAAATCCATTTTGTTGCACCGTCAAAGTTCGGGTGGCGGAAGTACACTAAGCCAGCAAATTGCAAAAAACCTGTTTCCCCGTGTGAGTTACGGTCCGTTTTCTATTCCTGTAAATAAATTACGCGAAGCTATAATTGCATATCGTCTGGAACGAATTTATACGAAACAACAAATTCTGGCACTCTACTTAAATACCGTTCCTTTTGCTGAAAATACGTATGGAATTGAGGTAGCTGCCGAACGTTTTTTTTCAAAAAAACCATCGCAACTCGACGTTGACGAAGCAGCCGTGCTGGTAGGAATGCTAAAAGCCAATAATTATTACAACCCACGTACCCATCCTGAACGGTCAAAAGGCAGGCGAAATGTGGTTATCGATCAAATGGTAAGAAATAGCTACCTGACTGCAAAGCAAGGAGAAGAGTATAAAGCCAAACCTTTGAAAATTAAATACCGGATAATTTCGTACAACCAGGGACCGGCACCATATTTCCTTGAGATGTTAAAACCACGGTTAATTGAATGGTGCAAAAATAACACCAATGAAGATGGTGATCCGTACAATTTATACACTGACGGATTGAAAATTACAACAACCCTCGATTACAACATGCAGTATTATGCACAGTTGTCAGTAAAAGAATACATGAAAAACCTCCAACGGGTATTTGACAGCCACTGGAAATACAGTGATATTTTTAAGGAAAATCCGGATATAATAAAAAGCGCCATTCAAAATGCAAACGGGTATAATCAAAAAGTTGAGGCGGGTTTAAATTACAGCGATATTCTGAAACAGTACAACAAAAAAATCAATACCACTTATTTTACATGGAGTGGATTAAAAGATACAACGGTTACACGGTTAGACTCGTTGAAACACTACCTGAAACTATTGAATGCCGGTTTTATTGCTATCGATCCACACAAAGGTGATTTAAAAGCCTGGGTAGGGGGAATCGATTTTCGCTTTTTTAAATACGACCATGTAACGGCACCACGCCAAACCGGGTCGGCGTTTAAGCCTATTGTTTACCTGGCCGCCTTGGAAAATGGTGTGGCACCCAATAAATATTTTGAAAATAAGTTTAAGGTTTACACCGATTACGATGACTGGTCGCCAAGGAATTCGCATGATGAATACGGAGGCTACTATACCATGAAAGGAGCCCTGGCAAAATCGTTGAATACGGTTTCGGTGGAAGTGTTGTTGGAAGGTGGAATTGATAATACCATTAATGTAGCCAGAAATTTGGGAATTTCGGCAGATTTACCCGATTATCCCAGCCTGGCGTTAGGTGTTGCATCAATTTCGCTTAAAGAATTAACGGAAGCCTACGCGGGTATAGTAAACGATGGAGTTCCGGTAAAAACACATTATTTGGTTGAAATTGCAGATGCCCGTGGATATGTGTTGGAAACATTTCAAAACACGCAACCGGATGAGGAAGTTGTATCGCCTGAAAATTGCCGTGCAATAATTCAAATGATGGAAGCTGTTGTCGAAAACGGTACAGGAAAGGCCATTCGTACCGTTTATAATATTCCCGGAGATTTTGCCGGAAAAACAGGCACCACACAAAATAATTCCGACGGCTGGTTTATGGGTGTTACTCCCAACCTGGTTACCGGTTGCTGGGTTGGTGCCGACGATCCCCGCGTGCATTTCCGCTCTACAACTTACGGGCAGGGTGCTTACATGGCGTTACCGATTGTTGGCAAATTCTTTAATAAAACATATCACGATTCCAAATATGCAACCTTGCAATACAGCACCTTTAATCAACCCGACGAAGAGATGCTGGCGTTGCTCGATGTTCCGTCTTACCGGGAAATGCTGGATTTACATAATAAAGGATTCAATATTGCAAGTATTTTCGGGAAAAAGAACAGAGACGCAGACATTCAGCAAAAGAAACCGAATCAGAACCAATCGAAAAAAGAAAAAAAACCAATCTGGACAATCATCAAAAATATTTTCAAGAAAAAGAAATAATGGATTTTCAGGCCTTTCTATTTGAAATTTACTTTTAAATATCACATTAAAACCGCTGTTGGTTACGGAGTTGTTGAGTTGAAAAAACAGGAATTTGTACAACTCGTATTCCATTTTTCCATAGCTCCGTTCGCAATAAAAAACCAACCCGAAAAGGTTGGTTTTAGTCGGGGTAGCCGGATTTGAACCGACGACCTCGTCGTCCCGAACGACGCGCGCTACCGGGCTGCGCTATACCCCGTTTTATTAAGGTGCTGCAAATTTAATCTTTTTTATAAAAACTGAAAGCTTTGACCAGCAAAAACTACTGGAAGGAAATTGATCCAAACCGATATATTAAAACAGCATCGGTCAAATAATATTGTTTGGATTTAATTAATAAAGTAACACTGAATTTTTTGACTGCAGGATATGTATCGCAGATGCAAATCATTCAACCATATAAAGTAATCTATGAAAAATGTGGTTATTTGCCTTTCTACTACATAAGAATATTTCGTTTTTTACAGCCTCGTAATGTACATATGGTTGAAATAATAACTCCCCCAAGGGCAAAAATTATTAATGATCCATAAAAAAAGTTTTCAGACAATCCGGCACAGCAAGATAAAAAACTAAAAAGGAATGTTGCAAAAAAACCAAGAATACCCCAAAGACTTAAATGGAAACAAGTTATTATAAAGATTTTTTTCACGTTCTTCATTTTAATGTAAAAGTAATTTCTATTTTGACCATTTGTGCATATAACCTCATGCAATAAATCTCGTATATATGTGATATTTATTACATATTTACAAAAAAAGAACTTAATGGAAATTGAAAAATATAAATGTGCCGATTGTGACATAAAATCAAAGGCAGTGTCGATTTTAAAATCAGTAGAATTAGATGCATTGGAAAAAGGATGTTCTCAAACCATATTCCATAAAGGAGAACTGCTAATTAAGGAAGGTGCTCCTGCAGGTTACATCGTATACATCCGTGATGGTTTTGTGAAAATTTGTAAAAAGGGAATTGGCAACAAAGATTTTATTTTAAATATTTCCAAGAAAGGGGCTTACTTAAACATTCAGAATTTAAACAGCAGGGATAAAAACTATCTTTTCTCAGCATTTGCTATTACCGAAACAAAAGTTTGTTTTATTGACATTGAAAGTTTTGGAAATTTGTTGAAACGGAATGGTACTTTTGCACTTGAAGTAATTACATACATCTTCAATGATGAAATGAATTATTTTGACAGACTATTGAATATTATTCAACAACAACTTCCCGGTCGTTTGGCAAATGCACTTTTGTATTTTAAGAATCAGGTGTATTGCGAAAATCCTTTCATGATTAATTTAACCCGGACAGAACTGGCTTCATTAATTGGAACCTCACGCGAAAGTGTTACCCGATTGATTAAAGAATTTCACGACACAGGAATTATCAGAGCAGACAAAAACAAAATCACCGTTTTAGACGAAAAAAGGCTGGAAGATATTAAATACAAAGGATAAAATTGTTTTCTAAAGAATAGAAGAGAACATTCAAAAAAAATTTAATAATTCAATAATTAATTCCATACAATAAAATAGTTTAATCAATATTATAATAAACTTTTGTTCATTATTTATTTTGATTAGACAAATATTATAAATAAATTTGTAGTTGATTATTAGAAACATATAAACCTTATCCAATTAATAGATTATTATATAAAATGCATTTATTATAAATAATAAATTTTAAGGAAATGAAATTAATAGTTACATCAACAGGCAATAGTTTAAAATCCATGTTTGACACAAGATTTGGAAGATCTGCCTGGTTTTGTGTATTTGATACCGAAACGAATACTGCTGAGTTTATCGAAAATGAGAATAAAAACATAAATGGTGGCGCCGGTACCAAAGCAGCTGAAAAGATAGCGGAATTTGGGGTAACACAGGTTATTTCGGGTGATTTTGGACCAAAAGCAAAATCATTACTTGAACGACTTAAAATACAAATGATTATTCTAAAAGAACCGCAAAAACAAATTAAGGAGATTATAGTAATGTTAAAT
>Ga0102953_1001615_pt1 | contig 14180 bp, 17 predicted proteins | sample SalPon2A_C_D2_MG_FD_78509 | JGI IMG/M metagenome (GOLD analysis project Ga0102953, IMG submission 78509) | Soil microbial communities from South San Francisco under conditions of wetland restoration - Salt Pond MetaG R2A_C_D2_MG | ecosystem: Environmental > Terrestrial > Soil > Wetlands | place... | reverse complement strand
GCTCATTCAACCCCCTGCGTGTAGATAGGTCCGTCCTTGGTAAATGTTGCGGTCAGCACCTCGCGCCGCAGCTTTGGATCGAAGCTGATATGCACCCACCTTCCCTCTTGGATGCACTGATCGAACTTGATGTCCGAGCTTACGATGGCCTGCACGATCAGCAGCGGAGTGCCGAACTTAGGACAGATGAAGTCCACTGCGTACCCGTTCATGTGGGCAGAGTGGGACGCTCCGTGAATGGCCGAGTTAAGCTCCAGGCACCTGTAGCCTGAATCGACATGGATCGGGATGCCGCCTAGCAACTTCCGCACATGCTCCATGCCGGTAGCTGCGATCAGCAGATGATTCACAATCTCGGGGCCAGGCGTGTTGTCGATGCCAAGCCGTAGAGCGGTCGAGGAGAAGGTTAGCTCCTCAAGGGCGAAGTGCTCGGTCAGCCTCATTTTCCGTTCCCGTTCCTGACGATATGGCTGGTAATCAAAGCAGACAGGTCTCTAAACCCGGTCTGCATCTCGGCCCGGATCTGGTCAATCTTTACGTCCATGTGATCGCGCAGCTTATCGTCTTCCTCGAATAGCTCTTTGATGTCTAGCCGCCTTCGCTCCAATTCAATTTCGTTTCGACTCACACGCTCTCCTAGCCCGTTAAGTTCCTGTCGCGTAGCTTTACCGTCCAGCCGCCTGTTCAGTTGAGACCAGATGGCACCCATCCCGCCTCCGATAACCGCCATCAGGGGAGCCCATAGGTGCTGCAGTATCCAGGTGGTGGCACTTGTTATTTCTGGATCTGGAGGCTGTGGCATTCCTATGTAGACTCCTCAAAATGGAGGTTGTTACAAACGGTCCACTTGTTCATTGTGCAATTAAATACCGACCGTGTATCACTAGGTCTGCGGTAGACGCCAAGCCAGACCCCGCCAATTGACTCGGGGTTCCCGGAGTGCCGCCAACATCCTCATAGAAGCTGGCAACTACTCCTCCGTTTTGCTGGACGATCGCCCCGACGTTATCCGTTGCTGTAATCCCTGAGAAAAATGGCAAGTCGCATGTTGCGTAGAGATTGGTGTCCACATTCTCCGTAGGGAACGGTAGGATAAACTGAAGGGATCCGCTTATGTTTGTAACCGCAGACGCGGTGAGCCGCGCCCAAAATTCCACATAGCCATCACCAATCAAATACCGGCCCAAAGCGGTTGAATAGACGCCACACATCTGGATGGTGACAGACAATCCGCTCGCGCTAACCGGAACGGTAGAACTGCTGTCTGTACGAAATGTGATGTCGTATGTGTCGGTGGTTATGTTGGAAATTGCGAACGCGCCGTTCAGATTCGAATTCGAGAAATTATTGTGAAATACTGTGTCTCCATTCGAGTAACCATGTGACGCGCTTGTGATTGTGGCCGTCGCACCACTGATCGCCACCGCCGTAGCGGTTTTGGTAGTCCCGCTCGCACCACGAAACGCTGGATGAAAGGTGCCTCGCGTATTGCGATACCGGTCAAGCCTGCGAGTGTAGTAGCCGTTATCTGTGACGACGGAAGCGCGGTTTTGATGCCCCAACGTGGCGAACGTCTCGGTTGACTCTATGTAGATGTCGCCGGTCGTGTTGGACTCGAAATCTCCGCCCACGATTGCGTTGTCTGTTGCCCCTTTGAGATGGATTCCATATCCAGTATTTGTTTCACCGCCGCAGTTGAGGAACGTGTTAAAGGCCGGGGCCGCTGCTGTCTCTGTCTTTTCGGAGAAGAACCCGTCCCCACCGTTGGCTTGGGCGAAACATCCGTCTGCCAAACCGGCATTAGCATCATCACCAGTGAAATAAAAACCGTGGTTCGTGTTTCCATATGACCTGCAATGGCTCAGACGCCAGCTATTGCTGTTATGCGAACCTGTGCCATCTACATACCATCCGTGCGTCCCTGCGTTCTCTGAATATCCGTTGTCCCATCTGGCGCTATTAGCAATAATCTTGATGTTCGCGTTGCCATTACCTTCTTCGGCAACTACTCCGCCACCATAGAGCCGAGCCGCCCCGCTTACCGTAACCGCCACTCCGTTTAGCGTGGAGTCCTTGATGATGTAGGAGCCTGGGCGCGTGCTGGAGTTGATACCTGTGCGCCCGTCGAATATGTGATTACCTTTCGAGATCGTGATGCCGCTTGTGAGGAGCGGCGTTCCAGTCCAAATTAAGGTTCCAGATCCTGCGGCTACAAGCGAATTGTTTACCGCCGTGGTGTCGTCCGCCACCCCATCGCAAACCGCCCCGTAGTCCTTGATATGGTAGATGTCACGTTCTTTGCTTTGAACTGTCCTCGCAGCCGCTCCAGTACCGGCTTGGAGAAAGCCTACGAGCGAAGCTCCGGCAACGGAATATGTCGCCGTACTGGTCGTCGATAACTGGTTGAACTGATCGTCAAGCCACCCAAGCGATATGGAAACCGCCTGGGTGGCGAAGACGTGCGGCCAGCCCATTTACAGTCCCTCTCCGAGTGAGATGTTCAGAGTGGTCGTGCCGGCGCTGATGAAAGCCATTGCTGGCATTCCCTTGATCGTGAACACAGAATCGGAGGCTCCGCGAACGGCCATTCCCGTCGAAACTGATACCGTAGGCGCAGAAGCGCCAAACGCGAGGAAGGCCGTTGCAGTGCCGTTATTCACTACACGGGCAGAAGCAGGCTGGTAGTTGCCTGCGGATACAGTCGCGGTCACGCCTCCTTGCTTGACGATGGAGAACGTGACCGTGCCTGCCGTAGCAACCACAGTGACAGCCCGCGAAAGCCCGAACGGCTGGAAGGCGAAGTTTGACGACATAACGCCTCCTTACGCGGACAACCCCTCGCCGCCAGTGATGTAGATCTTGGTGGTTTGGGTTGCGCCGTTGGTGAACGCAGCCAACGTCGTGGCGCCCCCTGTTCTGAACACGCCAATGCACCCGTTCTGGTTGGTCGGGGCGATGATCAGCCCGTTACCCGTAACGGCTGCGCTGGAGGTGGACTGAGTGCCCATACCGACGAATACCGTCGCCGTGCTCGCATTGTAGATGCGAACGGAATTGACGGGAAGCCCGGTGGAGGACGCCCCGATGGTAAGGGTTACGCCTGCGGTATCGACTGTGGAGTTTGCGCTATTGGTGAATTGAAGGAAAGCATATTTCTCGCCTACGGCCATGATAATCTCCTTAGCTTCAGGGGTACTTCGTTACCTGCTTTTCCTTCCACGTCTTAACTTCCTACCAGTCCGCAGGGATTGACCAGTAGATGATTGACAGATGGCCGCAGCACTTCCTTTTCCTTTGCGGCCCTTGAGTTTCTGATAGCAGCGATCCACGCGTGTTCCGGCTGGCATGATTAGCTTTTCCTGGATCTCATCTTGACGCGGCGTAATCTTGGATTCTTGCGCTTGGCAGAAGCAGATGCCTTACGAGTGGAAGATGCCAAGATAGCCCCCGCTCTATCTGCGCTCACGCCCATCTTTCTGGCGATCCTCCCTTGTACGGCCTTGAATCCAGGATGAGCCTTTCTCATGGTTATCTCCTTGCGTCTATCCACGCGAGCGGTAACAGCACCAGAACCGCATATAGAACGGCAGCAGAGATTCTTTCGGTTGTTGGCTCATACACTGCTGCGCCAAATGCGGCAACACCCGCCACCAACCCGGTGAACGTCAATACGCGCTGACCGAGTACCCCGAGTCCTGTTCTTACGAGTGCGGCGACTTGAGCCAATTCAACCTCCTTTTCAGCTAGGTAGTCTTCCCGCGATTTCGTCGGCAAAGAATCCGGGGGAGGTTGAATCGTCTCCTCCTGCGTTATCTTGGTTCCCACCAACTCCAGATTCTTTCCTCTGCGCCTTATCACGCCCCTCGTTTCCAGCTCCTTCATTGAAGAAGTCTCCATACTCATTCTCCTCAAGTTTTGCCTGCACGGCCAAATAGCCAATTCCAAGCTTGAGCAGTTTCATCCTCTGCTCGTTCGGCTCCCCACGATCTTCAAGCATTGTGCGCAACTCCTCCTCTATGGACTTCTTGAGATCCTTCTTGGGACCTCGCTTACTCATCCCCGCACCCCATCATTTCCAACACTCGGACTCGGACGAGGGTTTTCCACGTAAGCCCCATTGATAGGGCGAGTAGGGTTTACCGATAGGGGTCTGGGGGGCTGAGCAACTTTCGGAGCGAAGGTTGGCGCTGTGCCTAGAGAATAACCAGCGGCCCCGCCAACGACATCGCCTGCTGCTTGTGGAATTACTTTTGCACCCGCAGAGATCAGACGAGACAACAAAGACTTTACGAGCGGGCTTCTATCGGCTGCGAATCCGAGCCACGTTCCTGGATGCATGGCAAGCCATCCAAGGCCCATCGGGTTTTTATTTGCATCGACTAGAACCCTTCTTGAAGCAATCTCTAGAGCGTTTAGAAGTTCTGATTCTTCCTTGTTTAGCTTCCCGATATTCGGCACGGCATTGGCTATTTCTTCTTTCAATCCTCGTGCGAGCGCCTTTTGGGCCTCTACCGATGCGGTCCCTGTTTCTCCATATGCCTTGCTCTCAAGCACCTTGTAGGTACCCTGTTTCAGTTTCTGTGCAAGCTGCACTGGAATGCGCTCTTTCCCCGTGAGCAATGGATGGTTGATAAACTCATCCCAAGCACGGTTAATCACCTTCATATCGGATTGAGGCGTTACTTGCATTTTGAATCTATTAACAGCGTCTCTCAGTCTATTGGCGACTTGAACCTTATCCACACTAGCCGGAGAACGGGCAATAGCCGCCGAGATCGCCTCATCCAGGGTATCTATTTCGGAGCGAAGTTTCTCAATCCCTCTAGGAGTGACGTTCACGCCTTTTTGAAGCAGGGTTTTCACTGCTCTTGCTCCCTTGCCAGTAGCAAGTTCCTTTGTGCTTGGCTTGAGCGCGCTTTGCATCAGTTCCTGTGATACACGATTCATCGCGGGAGCGGCCTTTTCCCCTATTGCTCTGCCCAACAACATTGGAAGCGCCTGCACTCCTACATTCGTTCCAACTCCGAGAAGTGCCGCCGTCTCAGGAGAAACATGTCCAGCCGAAAGGTCAGTAACTACACCACCAGCCTTATAGGCACCATGCTCTATGGCTTTGTTGACAGTGTCCATTACTGGCTTTGCGAGCCCTATCCCTCCAGCAATCAGACCCCCGTGCACAACCACTTGCTGCCCAGCCATCTTGAGTGCATCCATAACGCCCATCGGAGGTTTTTCTTGTTGCGACAGTTGCATATCTGCAGGTTGACCCTGCATATCATTCGCAGGAACAGGACTCCCGGCTCCCGGAAGATCATCTGCTGGGACTGGTTCGTTGCTCATTGGTACACCCATTGGCCGTTACGATAGACGGTTGGCCTGCCTGATTTTGAAACGCCGGTTTGTCCTTCTTGTGGTCCTGTATTAGCCCCTCCTCCACCCATCAACTTATCCAGTACAGCTTTGTTCTGCGGATCGACTTGCGCCGGGTTGCCTGAATTTTGGACGGTACGTTCATATTGCTGAGCGATTGCTTTGATACGAGATTCCAGAAGATGCCCGAGCGTTGAGATGTTGCCCTGAAGCTGAGAAGGAGACGACTTAGACGAGATCAGGTCGGCCCATATCTTCGCTTCGTGTTCTGATGCGCCAACCTGACGGAAGACGCGCATCGTTTCCTCTGCAACAGCCTGCCTGGCAGTATCGAAATTCACGATGGAAGGATCGCCAAGCTCCTGTTTAACGGTATTGGTAAGCATGTTTACCGTGCGCACGTCCTGGTTATTCAGAGCGTTTGCCATCTCGTTCAGTGTTCCAAGATGGCCGATGACGGTATTGAGAGCCGTGACGTTTTTAGCTTCCGGTCCGCTAGCGAACGTGCGACGAGCAGCTTGACGGGCCGTGTAAATGGTCGCATCGTACTGAGGGTTGATCCTCATCACGTCCTGCATGATTTTCTGCCAGTAGGGCGAGCGAAGCGCGAACCCGGTAGGCGGGGCAAGCTGGTAGTTCGCAACGGCACGCGCTACATCTTCTGGTCCAAAGTCTCCAGCAGAGCCAACACCAGCCCCCATAAGTTCTATGCGCTTTTTGGCATTTTCCTCAATAGAAAGGTTATGCCTAATCTTCTCGTGCAGGGTTTGAGCATCGGAAAGCATCTTGGCAAAGCCTGAGTTCAGCTTGTCGTTTCTATCAAGAAACATCCTGATATCGCCCTTGTCGAGCGCGGCTTGGGCAAGCACGTCCTGCTTTTCGGCAGCAATCACGCGCCAAAGCTGCATCTTCTGCGAGAGAGAATATTTCTTGTTCTCCATCACAGCGTTGTATTGCTGCATGGTCTGGTCGTTTTGTTCCTTGGCCCTCACCATCTGCATATTGAAGTTCTTGAGATCTAGATCGGCCTGCTGGATGCTGCCTTTGTTGTAACCTTCCATTGCAGCACCCGCCGAGTTGAGGGCAGCGGTAAGGGGGGCACGAGTAGCAAGACCCGCAAGGCCTGCAATGGCAGCTACTACCCCAGCGAACTGAGTTTTTTCCTGTCCTGTAATCTCTCTCGGCTGGAATACCGGCAAGGATTGCAGTTGAGGCGGTGCAGGCGGGGGCGTGATGGCCTCCTGCTGGATGCTCTCGCCTATCTTCTGGCCCTGCTCATTGAGTGGCGCAAGCTGTTCTTTTGTGCGCTGCATCACATCCTGATATTGCTGTGAGAGTTGAGCTCCAGTATCAGGGGGCGGCGCCGTAATGTTTACAGGCGCCGTGGTTGGGGCGGTGGCGACTTGTTCCATTTACTTTGCCGAGGTCGTGGCCGCTGTTGGCTTGCCGGCACTGGTACCAGCGAGTACCCCTGCGCCCAAAGCGAAGCGCCCAAGCGCCTGTTGGAGTGCCTGATCCTGCCCGAGTTGGTACTGAGCAACGGTCGCAAGCGGTCCCTGGGCTGCTCCAAGAGCAGTAAGACCGCTTTGAAGGGTGCTTTGAATAAGCTGGTCCTTCATCCCCACAGCCGTCTGGTCGATTTGTGCCTCGGCCTGACGCTCTGCAGTGGAGTCCTGCTGGCCTATGCTGGCAAAGTATTGCCTGACCTGATTCTTGGCCTGCTGGACGTATTGATCGAGGCTCGCTTGTTGTGGGCCGGTCAGCTTTCCAGAACGCGCTGCATTGATGTATTCATTCGAGAGGCTGGCCGCATTCTCTCCAAGGCCTGTGAGAGTTGCCTGCCCAGGCATCTGCTCGTTAGATTTACCGGCAGACATGGCAAGTCCTGCTGCACCAAGTCCGAGGGACAGGGCGTTGTTCTTGAACTGGCTGATGATGCTATCAACGAAGTTCTGAGGTGTTCCGGCTGCGGCTGGAGCTGCGGCGGTAGTGGCAGCAGGGGCGCGCGCGCCCGTCGTTCCTGCGGCTCCTGTGGGCGTTGTGGAGGCTATGGACGGAACGCCTGCATTGGTAACGGCCGGAGCTCCCCCAGCTGAGCCTGCAGCCCCTGCGCCGGTGATAGCACCTGCCAGCCCGAGGTCTTTTGCTGTGATAGTAGCAGCAGGATTAAGGGCTGCGCCTTGATAGGCTGCAATATCGCCTGCTGAGAGAGGAACGTTGTATCCGATTGACCCAGGAATAGCTCCTTCCACACCAGAAATTGCACCTCCTGCCCCGGCACCCGCTCCAGCATAGTTCGCAGCCAATCCGCTGCCGATTCCCCAATCAGTACCGCCACTAGCAAGAGCCGGCAACCCGATAGCGACTGCGGAAGGAAGCGCGAGTGCACTCAGGAAGGCACCCAATCCATTGTCGTTGCGCGTTGCAAAGTCGGCAGTCTGGATATCCTTTACCTGCTTTTGCATCTCAGGCGATAAGGTTGCGAACTGAGGGTGAGTGCTAACGTCCTCCGAGTGAGGGGCACCCTGTGCCCCCTCAAATATCGATTGAGACAATGCTTTGTAAGCCTGAGAGGGATCAGTAAACCCGCCAGACTGAACGCTCTGATTGGCATCAGGAGTCCACCTCGCACCACCACCACCTACATCCCATGTCAGTGCCATGTTCGTTGCTCCTATATGTGAGCGCTTACTAACATAATCATAGACCTAATGCACCGCGAATGTCAGCATGTATCTGAGCGTGCAAGTTAAGCCAGTCATAGACTTGGCTTTCCTTCTTCCAGTCTAGTGTTGCAAGATCAGCCCCGATACCCGCCCCCAAGGCGCTCCACAAGGCTTGGTGCATCCTCTGGTGGGTAAGCAACCATACCTCCTGGTCCTCCATGCGCTGGATCGGGTACTCGCTGATCCCGGCCGAAATCGAGATGGTTGTGGTCTGGATCGCTCCGTTGAAAATCTGGTGCTCGGCGTAGTGCTCAAGCAACCAGCGCTGCTTACCGGCTTCATCGCCCACTACGAAATTAGAGACAGCGGAGAAGGCCATCATTGAGTCCCGTAAGCTACGAAGTCAACCACGTCTGCATCAATCGGCGCCGTGCCATTAGTCGTGACAAGGCTGAAGGTAGATGTTGCTCTTGCAATGGGCAGTCCCGTGTACCCTCCTGACGTGCAACTACCAACTACCGGATAGGCGGTGGTTGTCATTGGCGTGGTGAAGCTAATTGAATATGTGCCGGTTCCTTCTCTCGCAATCGTGGAGACATTATAAGAACCATTGGCCGTGATGGTGCCAGTAGAAGTTCCAACCCATGTTGCCCATGCTTTAGCAACTCCTGGGTGGTTCTGCATTTGAGCAGGAGAAACGAACGTACCTACAGTGGTTGCGGTCTTCATTGCCGCTTGTGTGGCTGGCGCAGGCGGAGTGATGAAGATGAAACGGGTTCCATCATAGATACCCTTACCAACTGAACCCGTAAGCCCTTGTCCTGCCAGCATGGCGCTGCCATCGGAATTGACCACGTTTTTGGCGCCCGGGCCGGCATCAATGGTGATAGCCCCTGCAACAGTAGCCGGCCATGTCCAACTCAGTTCGAGGCCAGCCGTGTATCCAGCGATGGCTGGAGTACAAGTGATCGTAACGCTAGCGGTATCTCCGCCGGATGAGCCATAGTTGTAGCGGTTAGTTGGATTGTTCAGGTACGTAACAAGATCAGCATAGTTAGCATCGAGCAGCGACAGCAGTAGCGGCCCGGTCTGCCCCCCGAATGTGTTAGTAACTGATGCCGTTCCACTCATGGCTCACCAAGAGGCTCTGGGCTCATACTCAGCCAAGATGCCATTGATAATGACTTGTGGGTTGTTGCAGGTAATTGAGAATCCGAGATATTTCCCAACCACATCCGCGTAGTTGATCGAACGAGTGAACCCAGTAGTAATCCATTGCACAGTTTGCGTAGAACTATTAAGCCACGTCACCGTTGCCTGCGCCGTGTTGAGCCAGCGCACGTAATTAAGACTCGAAGCACTGACGTAGTTGTTAGCGCCCTCGGTCTGTATTTGTACCGTCAGAGTCGTGAGTGAAGGGGCCGTGAACTCGACTCCGATACGGTTGAACTGCTTGTCGAAAATGGCGCTTTCAAGCGGCATCAACGCCGTGGTCATCGTCGTGGCGATTGTGGAAGTCGTGTCCTGATAAAGCTTGCGAACGTCGGTGCCTGAAGTTGCGTACATGAAAAGTTGCCCACTGATCTGCGCTGGGGCAGTGAAAGTCAGGGCAGTTCCTTGCGAGGTGAAGAACCACTTTCCCCCGAAATACACAGCTTGAATAGTTCTGGTTGCAGAAGCACCGTCATAAGTGAACGTAACAACGTAGCAAAGAATGTTGTAGATCGTGCAAAGACCAGCGCTTACAGGCTGTGTGAAATCTATGTCCGGGAAAACTCCATCCAAAGCCTGCGAAATCTTCTGAACGCTCGCCCCGAACACGGCATACACCCCGTACTTGTTCATAAACAGGATCGCCCTTTCCATAGAGGTGATGCTGTTCGGTAGCGTAGTTCCAGTTGTAGACGACAAATTAGTGAAGCTGTAGGTGGTAATCGATCCGGTGACTTTCAGATCCCCAATAATGAAGATCGAGGAGTCCGCGAAGATATACAGGTAGTTGTCCAGCGCCTTGAGACCATAAACTTTCTGGCGCAGGAACCCTTCCGTGATCGTCTGACTACCGGCCGCATCGGCTGTGTCCGTATCGACCCAGTTGTTAGGAGCCGTATAGCTCAACACGCGCCCATTGGCTATCCATACACGTCCGGAGTAGACAGCAATTGCGCTCCCGACTTGCCCATTTGGCATGATCCAGGCGCTTGCAGTCGTTCCGCTTCCGCCCCCGCCACTGAAACCAACCGTGGGCGATGCTGTGTAGCTGTCACCATAGGTAACGAGCGTGATCGAGCTGACAGCACTATCTACCAGAGTTGCTGTGGCGCTAGCGGTCGTTCCTGTCGTTCCACCTGTAAGAGTAACTGTGGGTGTACTGGTGTATCCGCTTCCGCCTATAGACACAGAGATGGTCGCCAGATTCCCGGGCGATAAGAACGTCGTGCCGTCCCAAGAAAAGAACCCATTGGTAGGATCGACGATTACTGCGCGCTCTGACTTCCATTGATCGATAGAAGGACTAACGAAAGTAGTACCAGCAGCGACAGTCGTGACAGTGCCGCCTGAAAGGTTTACAGCTTCCGCTCCTCCGGCCGCCGTGAAACAGAACATGTAGTCGGTGGAACCGATGGTGATCTGGTGCATCGATGAGATGCTTCCAGAAAGCGTAGCAGTGGCGGTATCTGGTGCGGGAACAGACGGGGCGTATGAATCGCCTATGGGCATGAAGTTCTCAAGCCACGAGAACTCATCTTCCTTGAGCGCAGTTCTGGATGGCTGGGTGTTGACCGAGCCAAATTTCTTCAGAGCGAAGTATTCGTGCTTTTCCTCGCCGGGTGGCCGTCTGCGCGTTGCCATATCATCCGTATGCGTTAGGGATTCTGCGCTGGTATTTGTTGCTCGTACCCCTGCGCATCAGTTCATCGTAGATCGCAAGGAACCGACTTGATTCGTCGAACTCCTGCTGCTTGTACTTCGCCAGATACGCCGCGTAATACTGAACGCAGTCCGTGTAGGGATATCTAAGTTGCTCAACCGTAGAATCGTCCACCAACGCAGTCGGTTGTCCCGTGCAATCGATGTCGCACTGATAAGAAGCCGATGGAATCTGGAAGATGTAGAAGTAATCCGATCCATCCGTCGTCGAGGGAGGACCTTTTGACCACAGTGCAGGTTGGCCGGTGATATTTCTGTAGTAGCGGGCCTTGGCCTGAAATTCCGTGAAATAGGTATAGCCGAGCGTGATCCAGCTATTACCCCAGTTGACCGTTATTCCTAAGATGTCGGTCGCGGTCAGAATCGAAGCCGTGATGGTGGCCGTGGCAGTCGCCCCGCCTCCCGTGACAGTCACCGTAGGAGCTGCGGTGAAGCCTGTTCCGTTGGCCGTGATGGTGGCGCCCGACACGGTTCCGGAGGAAATGGAGGCCGTCGCGGTAACGCTTGACCCTCCACCGCCAGAGAAGGAAAGCGTGGGGGCCGAGGTATAGCCCCCCCCCGCAGAGGCTACCGTGAGAGCTGCAACCGCGCCGCTAAACGGGTAGGACTCTTGCCCGAGAGACAGGTAAAAGTTGGCAAGCGTTCTGACGCTACCGGAATCCAGAGCGATCCTGTTACGCGCCTGGTTGATGTCGTCCAGAAGCTCCGAATCGGACCAGTAGTTCGCGTTCGCATCATGGAGCAGCCGCCTTACCTGATTGGTGTAGGCCGTGAGCGCCAAGGTTCACCCCCGCGCTACGCAGCCTCGCGCACCGCTCCGGTAGGCTCCACATTGCCAACAGGCTTTATCACGATATTCGACCACATCCTGTCTCCGTCTTTGTGATTCGCAATGCCCATGCGCATCTTTTTCTTGAACCGTTCCTTGGGCGGCAGGCCATAGCCGAAGATATGTTCCGCAGCCTCCTGTGGAACCGTCACCGTCTCGCCCGGAGGGAAAGTGTAGGTATTGCCCCCGAACTTATCGACCACCTTCCACAGGTTGTTCCGGTTTGTTACCTTGACGAGCATCAGAACGGGATCAGTGTGACGCTTACTGAGGTCGTGGTGTTGACGAGCACGAACGATTGGTTGTCGTTCACGAAGAACCCGCCCCCAGCACCGCCGCCAGTGATGGCATAAGTTCCCGTCACCCCGTTGGAGGTGGAAACAGCCTTGAGCGAAGCGCCTGCCGCAAGCCCGGAAATGAAATGATTGCCGGTCACATATGCCGTCCCCGTAAGGGTGACAGTCGAGGTTGAATCCAGCGCAACCGTACTCGGAGTGCCAAAGGCGCTTCCGATTCCGAAACCGGGAACGAGGGTTTTATTGACGGACATGGTTTTCTCCTAGATGTTGACGTAGCCGGTCATGCCCGTAAGCTGCGACTGGCATTTCGGTTTGGTACACACCATCTCCAGGACGCAGACCATCGCCGCAATCGAGCCGAGCTGAAAGTTCGGCAGCGTGCTCTCGAAGCCGGTGAAGGCGAATGCACCCATCTTGTGCAGATACAGCGCGAGGTAGCGGGTGTTGAGGAAGTACACCGTTCCTTCCGGACAGTACGGATCTGCGTACAACGGAACGCCTGCCACTTCCAGCGCCCTGAAATGCGCCGAGGCCTGAGCGTTCTTGCCCGGAGAGTTTCCTACCGTGTAGTTGTAGCGCTCCTGATCGGTGAAATCCGTCGCAAACGATGTCCAGGTGCCGAACCCGCACACCGCGAAGGTCGGCGCCTCGCCCGTGGCCTTCACAAGCTGATTGATGTAGGTCAGCAGGAAGTCCCGAGTGAACATGCCACCGCCAATGGAGCCCGTATACTGAGCCTTCCACCATGTGTAGGTGGAACGTGACAGACCGCCATAGCTAGTGACGTTGGTCGAATCGTCCACCGCTGCCGGCAGACCGAGCAGTTGCTGGCTCGCGTTCGCCGCATAGGAAGTCAGGCCCGTGTTGTTGTACAAGGCCGTAGCGAGCGTATCGATGGCTTGGTAGGTTGCGTCGTTCATGCGCGCATCGATTATCGGAACTACCGAGTGATCCACCTGAATGAAGCCTTCCATGCCCAGGAACGGGATCGGCGTGACCAGCAGCTTTAGGTCGAATTGCGCGTTGTATGCGCCTTGCGTAACCGTTGGTTGGGAAAACGACCCGGAGAAGTCAGACCAACTCGAAGTTACGTAGCTCTGTCCCTGTACCGGGACGGTCACACTGGAAACGCCACCCCCGGCCATCTGGGCGTTGGCGAGCAGCGCGGAGATGAGCGGCGATGACTTGTAAATCTGAACGATCATCCTCGGGATGAATGCCCTGCGCGTGAGATAGGAGAGTTCATCCCCGATATTTCCGCTCGGGACGATGCCCGAACCCAGAACGGGATTGAGGGTGGGAGAGGTCATGACTTATCCTTTTGCGGGTGGGTGGTTAGAAGCTTCTGGAGCTGTTCTTTCGCATCTCATCGATCATCTGATGCGCGGTGGAATTGCTCCATTTCTGCTCGTTCTCCATCAGTCCCTCACCCGATGGCATGTCGAAAGGCCCGAACTGACGACCCGGATCATATGTCGAACCTCCGACAGGCTCGATCTGCTGCCGGAAAAGCTGAGCGCCCCACTTGTAATCGGCGGGTAACTCGCCCTTTTCCATCATGGATTCCATCTGCTTGACCTGTTCTTCGCTCAGGCCATCGGTGTATTCGGCCTTTTGCTTCGCCATGCGCTCCTGGAAGCGCTCGTCGTCGATTTTCTTTTGCCATTCGTCGCGCTGTTTCTTGTCCTCCGCAAGACGCGCCTCGATTGCGCTCTCGGTATCGATTTCCGGGATCGGCGCGTCCGGGAAAGCCTCCTTGTGCAGCTTGAGAAAGGACTTACGGGTTTTGGGATTAGAGGCGAGCGTTGCCGACAGAGCGGCAAATTCGTTTCTCGTTTCCTCGTTCATGTTGGAAAGATCGATTGCCATCACTTGCCTCCTTTGGGCTTCTGAGTGGAATACTCTTGATCTGAGTTCTTCCACATGGGCGTTGCCTGCGTGTTGCAGAACTGCCCTTCATCCTTTTCGTAGTAGGGCATCTCCCCCCAAGGAGATTCCTTCCCAAGGGGACTTGGTTTACTCGTTTTCGGATCGAAAAGCGTGGAACTTGCCATCAGACCTTGCCACCCTTGGCGGTTGGCGATC
>Ga0102953_1001614_pt1 | contig 14184 bp, 12 predicted proteins | sample SalPon2A_C_D2_MG_FD_78509 | JGI IMG/M metagenome (GOLD analysis project Ga0102953, IMG submission 78509) | Soil microbial communities from South San Francisco under conditions of wetland restoration - Salt Pond MetaG R2A_C_D2_MG | ecosystem: Environmental > Terrestrial > Soil > Wetlands | place... | reverse complement strand
GTGGGCTGCACGCCGGAGAACACGCGGGGCCTGTGGGTGGTGGAGTCGCTCGAGGGGGAGACGGTGGCCGAGGGCGCGGCCGCCGCGGGGTCGGGGCGCTTCATCCGGCCAGTATACCGGCCGCCCCCGCGCCCCCGGCGCCGTCTGGGCCGCCGTGACTGGCGCCCGGCCGTGGTCGGCTCGGCTCAGGGGTAGCGGTGCCCGACCCACGCCAGCGGGTTGGTGGGCACGCCGTCGACGCGCATCTCCCAGTGCAGGTGCGGACCGGACGACAGACCGGTGGTACCGACCAGGCCGATCACCTGGCCCCGGGTCACCGTCTCGCCCACCTGCACCAGGATCTTCGATTGGTGGAAGTACAAGCTGAACACGCCGGCGCCGTGATCGATGGCGACGACGTTGCCCGAGATGGGGAGCTTCTCGGCGAGCGCCACGACGCCGTCGTTGACGGCGTGGATGGGGGTGCCGGCGTCGACGGCGAGGTCGACGCCGGTGTGGTACGAGACCGGTCCGCCCGGCACGAAGCGCCGGGCGGACCCGAAGCCGGCGGACACGACGCCCTTGATGGGCATCTCGAAAGGCTGCTGCCAGTCCGGCGTCGGTCCCGTGGTCGCGAAGGCGTCATGGAACGCCGTCTGCTCGATGGTCGCGTTCTGCGCGGTGTCCTGGGCCAGCACGGAGGGTTGGAGGAGGATGAGCTCCACGGGATGCTTCGGCTCGGTCACCACGATGCTGCGCGTCACGGTGTGCTGGAAGCCGAACTCGTCGGCGAGCGTCACCTTCAACGGGTAGGCGCCGGCCCCCGTGCCCAGCGGGACGGGCGCGATCGCCTCGGCCGCGTCGGGGCCGCCCGCCTGCCGGATCACACGGGCGGGGGTCCCGTCGAAGGAGACCGTCACGCCGGTGACCTGGGCGCTGCCCTCGCCCCAGGACACCGCCACGCCCAGCGGGTCGCCCGCCTGGAGCTGGCCCACGGAGGCGACGTTGGGGCTGGGCGCCGCCACCCCGTCGATGACCGTCTGCTCGTCGGTGCTGTTGCCGGCACCGTCGGTCGCCTCGATATCGACGGCAACCTGACCCGTCTCCGCGGTGAGGGCGAGCTTCCAGTCCTGCGTGACCTTGCTCTCGTCGACGTCGCCATAGCGCACGCGGTAGGTCACCGGCTCGTCGGCGGTGATCAGCAGGTGGGCGTCGGTGCCGGCCTCCACCCGCGACGGCGCCTCGATGTAGAGCTTCGGCGGCGTGGTGTCGCGTCGCGCCTCGGACGCCGCCAGCCCCGCGAGCGCGGCGCTCAGCACGACCAGAACGATGACGGCCAGCCTGCGATAGCGCCTCATGCCTCGCTCTGGCTGGTGACGAAGGGCATGTTGCGGTAGCGGTGCGCGACGTCGAGGCCGTAGCCGTAGACGAAGGCATCCTCGATCTCGAAGCCGACGTAGTCCAGCTGCACCTCCACCAGCCGGCGGGTGGGCTTGGACAGCAGCGTGGCGACCTTGACCGAGCCGGGACCGCGCCCCTTGAGATATCGGAAAAGGTACTGCATGGTGAGCCCGGTGTCGACGATGTCCTCCACCAGCAGCACGTCGCGCCCCTTGAGGCTCTGATCGAGGTCCTTGACCAGCTTGACCTCCCCGGAGGACTCGGTGCGCGAGCCGTAGCTCGACACCGACAGGAAGTCGATCGTCAGGGGCAGGTCGATGGCGCGCATCAGGTCCGCCATGAACACGAACGCACCGTTCAGCACGCAGATGAGGTGGAGCTCACGGCCGCGGTAGTCCGCGCGGATCTGCTCGCCCAGCTCGGCGACCCGTGCGCCCACCTGTTCTCGGCTGATCTGGACGGGGCCGTCGCCGACCCGGAAGATACTGGTACTCGTCTCGGACATAGCGCGTCCTTCTTGCTCGAAGATGGCGCCTTGGGGGGGCGACGGCACGGGGCGGGCAGCCGCCCCGGCACGGCATGCGAGAGTATACCCGAGCCCGCCGCCCGAACGTCAGCCGGAGCGGAGGGCCGCCACCTCGTCCTCGTCGAGCTTGCGGTAGTGTCCCAGGGGCAGGTCGCCGAGGCGCAGGGAGCCTAGGCGGGTGCGCCGCAGGCGCCGCACCCGGTAGCCGACCGCCTCGAGCATCCGCCGCGCTTGCCGGTTGCGGCCTTCGCCGAGGACCAGCACGCAGCCGCCGTCCACGGACCGCGCCTTCAGCGCGCGGGCGGGCCCGTCCTCCAGCTCCACGCCGCTCCTCAGACGCATCAGCGCGCCCTTGTCCACGGTCCCCTGCTCGCACCACAGGCGGTACTCCTTCTCGTGCCCGTACCGCGGATGGCTCAGGCGGAGCGTGAGGTCGCCGTCGGTGCTGACCACCAGCAGGCCCTCGGAGTCCATGTCGAGCCGGCCCACGGGATGCAGGCCGGGCACGTCGGGGAGGAGGTCGAGCACGGTCCGGCGGCCGTGCTCGTCGCTCACCGAGCACACCACGCCGGGGGGCTTGTTCAACAGGTAGCTGACGTGCTCGCGTTGCTGCGGGACCGGGCGTCCGTCCAGGCGCACGTCGTCCCCGGGCTCGGCGCGGTCGCCCAGCTTGGCGACGCGACCGTTGACGGTCACGCGGCCCGCCTCGATGAACCCTTCGGCCTTGCGCCGGCTGGCGATCCCGGCGCGCGACAGCAGCTTCTGCAGCCGCTCGCCGGGAAGCGCGGGCTTCCCGGAGGGATCGGCGGCGTCGATGCTCACAGCTCCAGCCATCCCGCCGCCACGCGCACGGCGGTCCCGCCCACCTCGACCGCCGGCTCGCCGCCCTCGAGCCGGACCCGGACGTGGATCTCGCTCGCCCGTCCCATCTCCACGCCCTGCTGGCTGACGAAGGTGGCGCCGTCCCCGGCGGCATCGATCAGTCCGTGCCACGCCAGGTACGCGCCGAGCGGGCCGTGCGCGCTGCCGGTGGCCGGGTCCTCGACCACGCCGAGCGCCTCGCCGAACATGCGGCAACGCACCAGCGCGGGCCCGTCCGCCATGGCGAACGCGAAGACGGCCCGGTGACGCTCCGGCAGGAACGGCGTCAGCGCCGCCAGGTCGAGGCGCAGGCGGGCGAGCGCCGCCAGGTCCCGTAGCGGTACCAGCAGGAACGGCACGCCGGCGCTCACCACCTCGAGGGGCCGGCCGGGGACGAGATCCTCCTCGTCCAGGCCGAGAGCGCCGGCGGCTGCGCCGCGCTGCTCGACGACGGCCAGACGCCGCGGCCGCCCCTGGTCCATCCACACCCGGGTCAGGCGCTCCTGGCGGCGCTCGAGCCGGAGGCCGACGACCCCGACGCCCAGCTCCAGCCGCCCCGCCGCGCCGGGCAGGCGGCCGCGCGCATCGAGCGCGAACGCGGTCCCGATGGTGGGGTGGCCGGCCATGGGAAGCTCGGTCGCCGGCGTGAAATACCGCGCGCGCGCGTCGGCGCGCTCGCTCGGCAGCACGAACGCCGTCTCGGAGAGGTTGAACTCGCGAGCCAGCGCCTGCATCGAAGCGTCGTCCATGCCCGCGGCGTCAGGAACGACCGCCAGCGGGTTCCCGCGCAAGGGGCGCGCGGTGAACACGTCCCACAGCTCGTACTCGAAGCGATGTCCAGGCATCCGGCGCCATTCTACGGTCATGCGGGCGGCCCGCGGTCCTGGGTACCGACCACGCAGGCGACACCCGGCAGCCGGTACACTCGTGCGCATGGACGCGCAGACAGGCGACGCCTTCCGCAGCATGGTCGAGGAGCTGATCCCCTTCAACCGCTTCCTCGGCCTGCGGCTGGAGAGCGCCGACCGGGACACCGGGCGGGTCGTCACGCGCCTGCCCTTGCGCCCGGAGTTCATCGGCAACGCCCTCAGGGAGATGCCGCACGGCGGCGTCCTGTCGGCGTTGATCGACGCGACCGCGGGCTCCGCCGCCGCCCTGTCGCTGCCCGACCTGGGCATGGCGGACCGCCTCGCCACCATCGACATGCGCGTGGACTACCTGCGCGCCGCCCGCGGCCGCGAGCTGGTGGCCAGCGCCGAGGTGATGCGCACGGGCCGGCGCGTCATCGTGGTGCGCGTCGATGTACGCGACGACGGCGGGACGCTGGTGGCGCTCGGCTCCGCCGCGTTCAACGTGGCCCGCTGACGGCGAGCCCCACCGCGCGACCCCGACGCAACCCCGACGCAACCCCGTTGCAACCCCCCTCCGTGCTAGCCTCGTGCCCGTGGTGGATCCCCTACTGGACCGTTACGCCGACCTGCTGGTCGGCTACTGCATCGAGGCCGCGGCCGGCGAGCACGTCTTGCTGTCGCTCGACACCCCGGCCACCGACATGGCCCGGGCGCTGGTGCGGGCGGTGCTCCAGGCCGGCGCCGAACCGCACCTCCGCCTCGCCTACCCGGAGTACACCGCGGACTTCGTGTCGCTGGCCGGCGACGCCGTCCTGGCGTCTCCCGCCAGCCTGCAGCTGGAGGAGATGCGCCGCATGGACGCGTACGTGCGCGTGGCGGCGTCCGCCAACAGTCGCGGCATGAACGGCGTCGACCCGGCACGGCTCGCGCGGCTCCAGCACCGCGACCGCGCCACGCAGGAGGAGCGCGTCAACCATACCCGCTGGGTGAGCACCCTCTTCCCCACCCCGGCCGCCGCGCAGGACGCGGGGATGAGCACGGACGACTACGAGCGTTTCGTGTTCGACGCGATGTTCCTGTTCGACCCCGAGCCGGCGGCACGCTGGCGCGAGCTGCGGGACCACCAGGCGCGCATCATCGAACGGCTCTCGGGGGCCCGCCAGGTGCGCATCCTGGCCGAGGGCACCGACCTGCGCCTGGACGTCGGCGGGCGCACCTGGGTCAACTCCGACGGCAAGCGCAACATGCCCTCGGGCGAGGTGTTCACCGGCCCGCACGAGGCCAGCGCCGAGGGGGCGATCACCTTCGACGTGCCCTGCACCGTCCGCGGCGAGGAGGTGCAGAACGTGCGCCTCACCTTCGAGGGCGGCGAGGTGGTCGAGGCCCGGGCGGAGCGCGGGCAGGAGGTGCTGGACGCGCAACTCGCGACCGACGCCGGCGCCCGGCGCCTCGGCGAGCTGGGGATCGGCACCAACCAGCGCATCCAGCGGCCCAGCCGCTCGGTGCTCTTCGACGAGAAGATCGGCGGCACCGTGCATCTGGCGCTGGGGCGCTCCTACCCGGAGACCGGCGGCGTGAACGAGAGCGCCATCCACTGGGACCTGGTGTGCGACCTGCGGCGCGGTGGCAGCATCCAGCTCGACGGGGAGCCCTTCCAGGAGGACGGCGGCTTCCTGCTGTGAGCCGGCGGCGGCCCCGCGGCGCGGCTTGCACGCCGCTCGCAGCGTGGTATATTGCGTACTCGCGCGGCACGGGAAGGCAGTGCCCGAGCGGCCGGGCCGAAGTGGCGGAATCGGTAGACGCGCATGATTCAGGGTCATGTGACCGCAAGGTCGTGGGGGTTCAAGTCCCCCCTTCGGCACCACGCACCACAAGGCACGCGCACGACGCGGTAAGCCAGCGGGCGGCCTCGCCAAGGGGCCGCCCGACGTCGTGGCGTCAGCGACCCACGTCGAGCCCCACGCTCACGCTGTCGCCCTCCTCGATGCCTTCCGCCTCGCGCACGCTGGCCTTGACCGGCAGCAGGTAGACGCCGTCCTTGGGCCACAGCGAGGTCTTCCAGTGGGTCGTGCCGATGCGCGCCCGCACCGGGATCATCCCCCAGCCGTAGGTCACGAAGGCGGACGCCGCCCTGAGCCCGTCGCAGCGCTCGGCCGGAACGGCCACGAAGTACCAGGGCGCCGGCCCGACCCACCGGAACAGCGGCGCGCTGAACTCGAGGTCCACGCGGTCACTCCAGCCGACGGCCGGACCCGCCGCCGGGCTCACACCCCCTCGAGCTGATCGAGCGCGCCCAGCTCCCTGAGCACCTCGGTCACCTCGCGCAGGAGCGCCAGCCGGTTGCCGCGCACCTCGGCCTCGTCCACCATCACCAGGACGTTGTCCAGGAACGCGTCCAGGGGCGCCTTCAGAGCCAGCACGGCGGCGACGCCGCCGCCCAGGTCCTCGAGCGGCCGGTCGGGCGGGTAGGCCAGGTCCCAGCCGGGCAGCGCCCCGCGGACCGCCGCCAGCAGCCCCTCGACACCGCGGCGGGCGGCGGGCAGGGCCTCGAAGAGCGGCGCTTCGAACTCGTTGCGGAACAGGCCGGGCTTGACGTTGCGGCGACGGTCCTCCTGGCGGGCCAGGTTGGCGGCGCGCTTGTGCAACGCCATCAGCGCCGGGAACTCCGCGTGCGCCATCAGCGCGCGCAACAGGTAGGCGCGACGCGCGGCGTCGATCACGTTGCGGCTGCCCTGCACCGCCGCCCGCACGACCTGCACGGCCATGCCCTGCTCGGCCAGGAGCGAGGCGACACGGTCCCACAGGAAGCGCTCGACCTCGTCCTCCACGTCCTTGGGGATCTCAAGGCCGGCGGAGCGGTGGGGCGCCGCGGCCTCCAGCACCAGCGTCTCGAGCGGCAAGCGCCACGCCTCGGCGTTGAGGACCCGGGCCAGGGCCAGCCCGTCGCGTCTCAGCGCGAAGGGGTCGGCGGATCCCGAGGGGCGCTTGCCCAGCGCGAAGAAGCCCACCACCTTGTCGAGCCGGTCGGCCACCGCCAGCACCGCCCCGATGCGCGTGGCTGGCAGCCGGTCCCCGGGTCCCTTGGGCAACACCCCGTCCTCCAAGGCCGTCGCCACCTGCTCCGGCATCCCCTCGGCGCGCGCGTAGGCGCGTGCCATCACCCCCTCGAGCTCGGGGAACTCGTACACCATGTCGGTGGAGAGGTCGGCCCGGAAGATGGGGAGCGCCTGGTCCAACGCGCCGCGCTCGTCCTTGGGGAGCTGCAGCGCCTCGGCCAGGGAGGCGGCCACCTCGCTCACCCGCGCGATCTTGTCCGCCATGCTGCCGAGGTCCTTCTGGAAGGCGATGCCCGAGAGGCCCCAGGCGTGCTGCGACAGGCTCTTGCGGCGATCGGCGTCCCAGAAGAAGCGGGCGTCGTACAGGCGCCCGGCCAGCACCTGCTCGTAACCCTCGCGCACGATGCCCACGTCGCTGACCCGGTTGTTGGAGATGCCCACGAAGTGGCGGGCCAGCGCGCCGTCCTCGCGGTGCGTGGGGAAGAACCGCTGGTGGTGGATCATCACCGTGCTGAGCACCTCGTCCGGCAGCTCCAGGTAGGCCTCGTCGAAGCTCCCCAGCACGGCGATCGGCAACTCGACCAGGTTTCGGACCTCGGCGCGCAGCGCCGCGTCTCCGCTGGCCACCAGCCCGTGGGGGGCCGCCGCCTCGTTGGCGGCCCCCCAGGTGGCCCGGTCGCGCTCCTCGGTGTCGACCAGCACGGAAGCCCCGCGCAGGGTCTCGACGTAGTCGGCGGCGGACGCCACGCGGACCTCGCCCGGCGCCAGGAAGCGGTGGCCGCGGCTGGTGTCGGCCGAGCGCACGCCCGCGGCCTCCACCTCCAGGACCGCGTCCCCCAGCAGTGCCAGCAGCCAGTGCACCGGACGCATGAAAGGCGTCTCCACGTCCGACCAGCGCATCTTCCTGGGCGCCGGCAGCTCCTCCACGGCGCGCGCCAGCAGCGGCGGGATCACCGACGCGGCGGCCTGGCCCCCGCGCGTGAGGCGCGCGAACACGTAGCGGCCGCGGTCGGTGTCGCGGATCTCCAGGGCGGCCGGCTCCACCCCGTTGGCGGCGGCGAAGCCCCTGGCCGCCTTGGTGGGCCGGCCGGAGTCGTCGAAGGCGACCTCGGCCGCCGGACCGCGACGCAGCTCCTCCCGCGCCTCGCTCTGCTCCGGGACGCCGGCCGCCAGCACGGCCAGCCGCCTGGGCGTGCTGTAGCCGCGCACCGACTCCGGAGCCAGGCCCGTCTCGGTGAGCCGCTCGAGCACGAACTGCACCAGCGCTGCGCGGCCCTCGTCGACGTACCAGCTGGGAAGCTCCTCCGTGCCGATCTCGAACAGCAGGTCCGGCATCAGGCGCCCTCTCCGGCGGGGGCCAGCTCGCCGAGCTGCACCAGGTACTCGCGCGCGGTCGCCTCGCTCAGGCGCCGCACCCGCTGCACGTAGTCCTGGCGCTCGGTCTGCGACAGCACGCCGCGGGCGTCCAGCAGGTTGAAGGCGTGGGACGCGCGCATGACGAAGTCGTAGCCGGGGTGCACCAGGCCCAGCTCGAGCAAGCGGCCCGCCTCCGCCTCGTAGCGCTCGAACAGCTGCCGCTGCAGCTCGGCGTCTGACTCCTCGAAGTTATAGCGGCAGTGCTGCACCTCGAAGTCGCTGCGCAGCATGCCCATGCTCACGCCGGGCGCGTACTCGATGTCGAAGGCGTGGTGCACGCCCTGAAGGTACATGGCGATGCGCTCCAGCCCGTACGTGAGCTCCACCGACACCGGCCGACAGTCGAAGCCGCCGACCTGCTGGAAGTAGGTGAACTGGGTGATCTCCATGCCGTCCATCCACACCTCCCAGCCCAGGCCCCAGGCGCCCAGCGTGGGCGACTCCCAGTTGTCCTCCACGAACCGGATGTCGTGCTCCGCGGGATCGATGCCCAGGCGATAGAGCGACGACAGGTACACCTCCTGGACGTCGAGCGGCGACGGCTTGAGGAGCACCTGGTATTGGAAGAAGTACTGGAAGCGGTAGGGGTTGTCGCCGTAGCGCCCGTCGGTCGGCCGGCGGCTGGGGGCGACCCCCGCCACCCTCCAGGGCGCCGAGCCGAGCGCGCGCAGGAAGGTGGTGGGGTAGAACGTGCCCGCGCCGACCTCGGTGTCGTGTGGGAGGGCGATGATGCATCCCTGGTCGGCCCAGAAGCGATCGAGGGCGAGCATGATATCTTGGAACAGCACAGCAGCTCCTCAAGGCGTGCGCGGCATGGCAAGGCTCAAAGTCCGGTGAAGGGCAAACGTAACGAACGCCCTTTCTGGACCTACATCAGGCGGGTACTATACCATCATGATTCGGCTAGGAATGGCGAGCCACACGGTGCCGAATCGACCGACGCCTCCTTCCCCCACCCGGAGGGCACCTTGAACAGGTACGACGATCGAGCGAGGCTGGTTTTCCACTTCGCCCGCGAAGAGGGCTCCAAGCTCGGGCACGCCATGATCGGTCCCGAGCACTTGCTTCTGGGGCTCATGCGTGAAGGGGGGACCGCCAGCAAGGTGCTGGCGGAGTTCGGCGCGACGCTGGAGGGCTTCCGCCGCCAGGTCGAGGAGATGGTGGGCCGCGGGGACGGCCTGCCGCGCAACGAGACCGCGGCGATCACGCCGCGCGCCCGGCGGGTGATGGAGCTGGCCGGGAGCGAAGCACGCAGCCTGGGCAGCAACGTCATCGCCACCGAGCACATCCTGCTGGGCATCATCCGCGAGGGCGACGGCGTCGCCTACCGCATCCTGCAGAACCTCACGCGCGACGTCGACACGGTGCGCTGGCGCATCCTCGCCGCCGCCGACCCCAAGAACCAGAGCGAGACGGTCAACACGCCGTTCCTGGACGAGTACGCCCGCGACCTCACCAAGGAGGCCCGCGAGGACAAGCTGGACCCGGTCATCGGCCGCATCGAGGAGATCCGCCGCGTCATCCAGATCCTCACGCGCCGCACCAAGAACAACCCGGTGCTCATCGGCGAGCCGGGGGTGGGCAAGACGGCCATCGTGGAGGGCCTGGCGCAGGCCATCATCGAGGGCCGCGTGCCCCCCAACCTCACCAACGTGCGCGTGCTCTCCATCGACCTCAGCAACATCGTGGCGGGCACCAAGTATCGCGGCGAGTTCGAGGAGCGCCTGCGGCAGGTCATCGAGGAGCTGCGCAACGCCAAGGTGGTCGCCTTCATCGACGAGCTGCATACCCTCGTCGGCGCCGGCGGGGCGGAGGGCACGCTGGACGCCGCCAACATCCTCAAGCCGCCGCTGTCGCGGGGCGAGGTGCAGGTCATCGGCGCCACCACCACCGGCGAGTACCACCGCTACATCGAGAAGGACGCTGCGCTGGAGAGGCGTTTCCAGCCCGTGATCGTGCTCGAGCCCTCCCCCGAGGAGTCCCTCGAGATCCTCGAGGGCCTCCGCGAGAAGTACGAGTCGCATCACGGCGTCATCATCCCGCACGAGATGCTCAAGATGTCCGTGCGTTACGGCGAGCGCAGCCTTCCCGGGCGCAACTTCCCCGACAAGGCCATCGACCTCATCGACGAGGCGGCGGCGCGCACGCGGCTCAACAAGTCGCTCGGCTTCCCGGTGGTCGAGGAGGAGGACGGCACGCCCGTCGTCACCCGCGAGGACCTGGAGGCCGTGGTCAACTCCTGGGGCGGCATCTACGTCGACGAGACCGACTCCGAGAAGCTCGCCCACATCGAGGAGAACCTCGAGAAGAGCGTGGTCGGCCAGGCCAAGGCCATCCGCGCGCTCGCGTCCGCTCTGAGACGCGCCCGCGTGGGCCTGGGCGGCCGCACCCGGGTGGCGGCGTCGTTCATGTTCGTCGGCCCCTCGGGCGTGGGCAAGACCTTCCTCGCCAAGCAGCTCGCGCTCGAGCTCTTCGGCAGCGAGCGGTCGCTGGTGCGGCTCGACATGTCCGAGTTCCAGGAGGCGCACAGCATCTCCAAGCTCATCGGGGCGCCTCCGGGGTACGTGGGGCACGAGCAGGGCGGCCGGCTCACCGAGGCGGTGCGCCGTCAGCCATTCAGCGTGGTGCTCCTCGACGAGATCGAGAAGGCGCACACGGACATCTACAACACCTTCCTCCAGGTGCTCGACGACGGCCGCCTCACCGACGGCCTCGGCCGCACGGTCGACTTCCGGCGCGTCATCCTCATCATGACCAGCAACACGGGCTTCAACCGGGGGGCCTCGATCGGCTTCCAGGAGAGCGCCCAGCAGGACTCGAGCACGCCGCTGAAGGGCATCTTCAGCCCCGAGTTCCTCGACCGCCTCGACGAGGTCATCGTGTTCGACACCGTCGACCGCGAGGGCATCGTGATCATCACCGAGCAGATGCTCGAGGACATCCGCGGCGAGCTCTCCGGCAGGGACATCCACATCACCTTCGCCAAGGAGGTGGCGGAGTTCCTGGTCGACAAGCTGCCCCAGGGCGAGAGCGTGCGCCCGATGCGGGGCATCATCCGCGAGCACATCGAGGATCCCCTGTCGCTGGAGATCCTGCAGCACGGCTCCGGCGAGCCACTGCTGGTCACCGTCGAGGAAGGCCGGGTGGTCTTTGCACGGCCCGTGCCGATGGTCTGAGCCCTCGGGGCCGAGTCCCGACGTTCATCCATCGCAACCCGTTCCGGCCCTCCCTCGGAGGGTCGGCTTCCTCTGCCGTGTCGCCCTCCCGCCCTGCCGGCACGGCCGGCGTCCGCGTGCCAGCGGAAGGTTATGGTGTTGAGCATGGTGAGACTCGCGCACGTGGGGGGCGCATAGGGCCATGCCCCGTGTGACCGCGCGTTACGTGTGCCGTGAGTGCGGCGGTCACTCGGCCACGCCGATGGGCCGCTGCCCGCGTTGCGGCGCCTGGAACAGCCTCGAAGAGGAGGTCGTGGGGGGCGCCGCCCCGGCGAGCGGTCCACGCGCGCCCGCGCGGCCCTTGGAAGCCGTCGCCATCGAGGATGTCCACGACGCCGGCCTGGTGCGCTCGCCGTCCGGCGACGACGAGGTCGACCGCGTGCTCGGCGGCGGCTGGGTGGCGGGCTCGGCGTTGCTGCTGGCCGGCGAGCCCGGGATCGGCAAGTCCACCCTGCTGCTGCAGCTGGCCCACCTCGCCGCCTCGGCGGGTCGCACGGCGCTCTACGTCGCCGGCGAGGAGTCGCTGGCGCAGGTACGCCTGCGGGCCGAGAGGCTCGGCCTGTCACGCGGCGTGGCGCTCACGCGCGAGACCGACACGAACGTCATCGCCGAGCACTTGCGGGCGAGCGCACCCGACCTGGTGGTCGTGGACTCCATCCAGACCCTCCTGGCGGACCCCGAGGGCACCCCCGGCACGCTGAGCCAGGTCCGCGACGGCACCGCCATGCTGGTGAGCGCGGCCAAGGACAGCGGCAGCACCCTGGTGCTCATCGGCCACGTCACCAAGCAGGGCTCCATCGCCGGGCCCAAGGTCATCGAGCACGTGGTGGACGCCACCTTCGCGCTCGAGTCCGCCGCCGGGCTGCGGGTCCTGCGTGCCATCAAGAACCGCTTCGGCCCGGCCGGCGAGGTCGGCGTCTTCGACATGGCGTCCAGCGGCATGCGCGCCGTCCCCAACCCGTCGGAGGCGTTCCTCGCCGAGCGCCCTCACGGCGTGCCGGGGTCCGTGGTGCTGGCGGCCATCGAAGGGCAACGGCCGCTGCTCCTGGAGGTGCAGGCGCTCGCCTCGAAGAGCCCCTACGCGTCGCCCCGCCGGGTGGTGCAGGGCCTCGAACAGCGCCGCGTGGACGTGGTCCTGGCGGTGCTGGAGCGCCGCCTGCAGCTCCCCCTGACCGACCTCGACATCTTCGTCAACGTCGCCGGCGGTCTGCGGCTCACCGACCCCGGCTCCGACCTGGCCGTGGCGCTGGCCGTGTACTCGGCCGTGACGAACCGGCCCATGCCGGAGCGCACGGCGGTGGTGGGCGAGGTCGGACTCGCGGGCGAGGTCCGGTCGGTCGGACATCTCGCCCGGCGGCTGGAGGAAGCCAGACGTGCCGACCACCCCCGCCTGGTGGGGCCAGCCTCGCGCGAGCTGGAGCACGGCGTGCGCGACCTCAGGGCGGCCATCGCGCGGGTATGGGACGAGCAAGCGCGGGAGGTGCCGGCGTGAACGGCTCGGCAGGCACCGCGGCGTTCCTGGCGCGGGCGGTGCTCAGCCTCGTCGGCGGCCTCGTGGGTTACGCCCTCGCCGTGGTGCTGCTCGATCGCGGCCTGCTGACCGGCCCCAACAATCTCCTCTACCTGACCTTGCTGGGCGTGCTGTGCGCTTATCTGCTGGGCGGCACGGTGGCGCAGCGCACCGCGCGCCTGTGGGACGGTCTGGTGCAGCGCGCCTCGAAGACGCCGCCCGAGGCGGTGCTGGCGGCCGGCTCCGGCGCCACCATCGCGCTCCTCATCACCGTGCTGCTCAACAACCTGCTGGCCAACGTGCCCGGCTTCACCTGGTACTGGTCGCTGCTGATCGCGGTGCTGCTGGTGACGGCGGCCTCCTCGTTCTTCGTGGCCAACCGGCACCTCTTCCCCTTCAGCCGCGCCACCGCCCACCCGCCGCCACGGACGAGCGGCTCGCACGACAAGGTCGTCGACACCTCCGCCATCATCGACGGGCGCATCGCCGACGTCGCCGATGCCAACTTCCTCGACGGCTCGCTGCTCGTCCCCAACTTCGTCCTGAGCGAGCTGCAGCACATCGCCGACTCGGACGACCCGCTGAGGCGTCAGCGGGGCCGCCGCGGCCTCGAGGTCCTCGACCGCATCGCCAGGGAGCAGCTCGTTCCCACCCAGGTCATCCACGACGACCCGGAAAGCAGCATGCCCGTCGACGAGAAGCTGGTGCGCGTCTGCCAGGTGCGCGGTGCCGACCTGATCACCACCGACTACAACCTCAGCCGCGTGGCCGGGTTGCAGGGCGTGCGCGTGCTCAACCTGCACCAGCTCGCCAACGCCGTCAAGGCGACGTTCCTGCCCGGTGAGAAGCTGTCCCTGAACATCGTGCGGCCGGGCCGCGAGCAGGGCCAGGGGCTCGCCTACCTCGAGGACGGCACCATGGTGGTGGTGGAGGACGCCGGCGAGCTGGTCGGGCAGACCGTGGCGGCCGTTGTGACCAGCAGCCTGCAGACCAACATGGGGCGCATGATCTTCGCCCGGCCCGACGTGCGGGCCGAGGAGGCCGGCTGACGCGGCAGGCGGACACGGCACGAGAAACGACGTCCTGAACGGATCAGATGTCGCTTGACAGGCCTCGTGCCCGCGCGTATCCTCAGATGCGCGCGGCACGGTGGACCTCGCGGCCCGTCGAGCGCCCGCGCACCCCGGGGGGCCATAGCTCAGCTGGGAGAGCATTCGCTTTGCAAGCGAGAGGTCGCCGGTTCGAATCCGGCTGGCTCCACCAACGAGGAACACGGTCCAGGACGGTGAAGGTGGCGATCCAACATGTGGCTCGCCACCTTCTCGGCGACGACGTTTGGGCCGATTGCCGACAGTTTTCCGACAGTTTC
>Ga0102953_1001613_pt1 | contig 14195 bp, 4 predicted proteins | sample SalPon2A_C_D2_MG_FD_78509 | JGI IMG/M metagenome (GOLD analysis project Ga0102953, IMG submission 78509) | Soil microbial communities from South San Francisco under conditions of wetland restoration - Salt Pond MetaG R2A_C_D2_MG | ecosystem: Environmental > Terrestrial > Soil > Wetlands | place... | reverse complement strand
GTCCTGACCTGGGCCATCTGGCCGTATTCAACCAGATCGTGGATCGCCGGGTCCATTTCGGAGAGCAGGAAGAGATACTCATGGTCATAGGCCGACCTTGCATCCCCGTAAGCGGTAAGGTTCGCCGGATCGTAATTGGCCGGCCTCACGATCAGCGCCCCGATCAGCCCCATCTCGACCTGCAGATCGCTATGGCTGCCGCTGTAATAGGTATAGGTGCCCGGCTCGGACGGCGTAAAAGTATAGGTCACCGTGGTGATCCGGTCCGGCGGGGCCTCGTTGGTCAGCAGCCCAGGCGCCCCGCCGCTGGCGGTCACCTGCTGGCCGGGGAAAACGATCGAGGTCGGCTCGCTGAGGTGGTTGGTCAAGGTGACGGTGACCGTCTGGCCCTCGGTAACGATCATGGTCGGTCCGGGGTACTGGACCGTACCGTTGCCGTTGGCATATCCCCAGAAGAAGAGACTGCTGCCGTCGGCCGCGGTAAGGTAGCCGGTCTTGGCCGTAAAGTTGAAGGCGGTCGCCTCGATTCCCTGGATGGCCGCCCCGGCCGGCGTGGCGCAAAAGAGCAGCAGCAGCGCCAGCAGGGCCGGGATCCATGCCTGGCGTTTAATAAGATGGGTATTATACCGCAAGGGCATAAGTTTCGTTTGAGCAGACGAGTTGCTCAACTCAGCTTTATACATTGTCTTCCTCCGTCTCAGAGACTTGTTATCATTTCTGGTTATCTCCCGTTTCCAGCTCATGGCGCAATCCTGATCTCTGTCATCATGCCGCCGAAATCATCTCCGTTGTTGGTCAGATGATCGAGATTGTTGACATAGAGGAAATAAGTGCCTGGCGTAATCCCCGTAGTATCAAGCAGGACGTCAACGGCCTCGCCACCGCCGATGGTCACCGAATTGACGTTCCGATACAGATCGGTATCGTTGGCCTGACCAAGCTTTCGGGAACCGGTCCCGATCAGCTGCATCGGCACACCCAATACGGTAATGGTATGGAACGAGGTGGTGGAGAGGCTGGATATCCTCAACAACACTTTCTCCCCGAGGTTAGCGGTAATCAGAGATGAATCCCTCTGCGACCAGTAACCGTTCGGGTTTAAAACAGCGAGCGGGTTGGGATTCTGCGGATCCGGCGAAACCTCGGTATTTACCGTGTCGGGATAGCCCCGACCATTGATCATCGGGTACTTGTCGTCCATCAGGGCGAAAGGCAGCGGCTGGACACCCAGGCTGGCGTCATGGAAATCCGGATCGAAGGCCGCGATCTGCAGGTGGTATTCCTGGTCGTAGCCGGTGGAGCCGTCGCCGTCGTTATAGGCGAAGCTATTGAAACCGCCAATCGCCGGGCCTTCATCCTGGACCGGGGTCACGTAGAGGTTGCCGAGCATGCCCATCTGCATATGCTCGGTGGCCTCGACATGGCAGTGGTACATATAAGTGCCGGGCTCAATGACCTTGTAATAATAGGTCAGGCTTGAGCCCATGTTGATGGCGATGGAGGCATCTGGAACGCCGTCAAAGATCGAAGAGGCCTGCGGGAAACCGTGCCAGTGGACGGTATGGGGATCGAACAGATCGGGCCGCATCATCATGCCGACGTTGGTAAGGGTCAGATAGACCTCGTCGCCTTCCTTGACCTTGATCAACGGGGCCGGGAAGTTCATAGCCTGCATGCCGCCGGGGTTGGCTGCATCCCACATATTCATGACATCGGCATCGGGGATGCCGGTCACATTGGTGAAGCCGAACATATACTGCGGATAGCCGTCGGCCATGGTGGTGAAGCCGTCGCCGGCCGCCAGATGCAGACAGACCTGGTTTGGAGAGGACGGACTGGATATCTCTCCAGCAACATCGGCCCGGAGGATACCGTCACCATCCTGGTCACTGTCTGCCCCTTCCACATAGCCAGGGCACTGGAAGACCACGCCGGAGCCGGTGGTGGCCGGAGGTGTTACGCCGCCACCGGGGGCGGGCTCGTCCGCCGGGCCGACGGGGGGTGCGGCCGGTTCAATGGCCGGGGCCGGCCGGATCGTAAAGGTCTCGTCGCTGATATCGACGACCCTGTTTACAAAGCTACTGTCGGCAATGACCAGCCGCACTTCATAGCCGGTGGTCGCGGTTGTTACCGCCGGGATTGTCCAGTCGTAACTGGTGGCATCACCCGCCAGGTTGCTGACGATCTGGGTCCATAGGCCGCCGTTCAAGCGGTACCAGAGACTGATCACGTCGGTTGGATCGATTGCGTATGGATTCTGCCAGCTAATCTGATAGGTAGCGGTCGGATCGGCCGGATCGTAGATCAGGGTCTCCCCGCCGTTGGGGCTTATCAGGGAGGCGATATCAACAGTGAGAGCGGCGGGCGACTCGACCGAATCGATAATCGCACCGCCCCCGTCCCTACCGGTTACCCTGACAATTACCTGGTCGCTGGCCTGAGCCAACTGAGGCAAGATCCATGGATAACAAGAGATGGTGGTGGCGTCCTGCTCGATGGCTATATCCGTCCAGGTCGCGCCTCCATCCAGGGAATAGGCTAGATCAAAAGTGGTATAGACACCAGGAGGCGCGACCCAGCTTATGATATAGGCGGTTGCGGTAGAATCGGTTGTGGTGGTCGGAATTACCTCACCACCGACCGGACTCAACAGAGTCAGCAGGGTCGCCTCTGTTTGGGTGGCGACGAATTCGTCAGCCCCGATATCGAACGATCCTGGATTGCGGGGATCGCCATCGACATCGTAGTCAAAAGCGGTATCAATTCCAACGTCCTTGGCCAGCGAACAGTTGGTCAGATGATAATCGGCCGATCCCTCGTAAAGCGGGGTGAAGCGGACCGAGATGGCGTTGCCGCCCTCGTCGGCAACCGTAGCCGTAAATAGGTTGTTGCTGGTCGGATGGACAAAGGCCGGGTCATCAATCGAGTTGCCGCTATAATCAGCCCCGTCGAATCCGGTGGTACCGGTCAAAATCGAAGAGGTCGGATTCAGCTGCGGTACCGGTCCTAGTGGATCGGCCACGACGTTGACCACCCCAAGGTCCCAGTAGCCGTTTAAGACCAGGCCGCCCGCGTTGTTATTGAATGAAGGTTCGTTATGGAAAGCCCGGTTGTGCAGGACTATGTTGTTCTGCATATCGATAGCCGGGAAAGCAGTGTTATCCGAACTTAAGGCCGAAACAGCTACACCGGCCGGCTGCGGATCGGAAACGACCGAGTTCGGCGGGAAGGCCAGGGCGGCCGTTGCGGTGGTGTCGTTGTTTACCACCGTGTTGTTGTAAAACAAGGAGCCGTCGGCAACATCGTGCAGGAAGACTCCGCCGCCCCGGTAGCCGGCCACATTGTTGGCGATAATGTTGTTGACAATGTTCAGGCTATAACCGGAGCCATTGTCGACCGCATAACCGTTGATGCCGCCGCCCAGACCGGAACCGGCCAGGTTGCCCTGGATCAGGTTGCTGTCTATCAGAACCGATCCGGCTCCTTCGACGCCGACGACCTCGCCGGCCACATTGATGCCGCCGCCGTTGCCGGCGCCGGCCAACTGCGTACCGTAGAAGATCTCGTTAAAAAGGATCTTGTTGCGGCTGATCGTGCCTCCGTTGCTCAGGCCGACATGGTTGATGCCGCCGCCGGTAAAGCGGGAGAAGTTGCCGACAATGATGTTCCGGTCGATCACGTAGTCAGTAGCGCCCTGGTAAATACCGATGCCGCCGCCGCCCTGGATGCCGCCGTTCTTGGCGATCCAGTTGCCCTGGATCAACAGGTTGTCGTTATTGGCATCTATGCCGGTATCGGGGGCGCCGATGGCGATGCCGCCGGCAAAAGTCCCCTGGTTGGTGAAGAGCCGGTTGTTGCGGATCGTCAGATTCTGAATATTTTGATGTAACGCGATACCGCCGCCGGTAATGGCGCCGGTGATGGTAAAGCCGTCGATCAGGGACGTGGCGGTAGTAAAGTCAACAGGTACATCAGTGGCGTTGTCCAGGACCATGATCCCGGGCGCCTCGTTGGCCTGGAAGGGATCATCATTCAACCGGGCCAGGACCTCGTTATGCCAGCCTGTCAGCCGCTCACTGGGATTGGGGTTGGCCTGGATGATCGAGGCCCCGCCGGAGCCGAGCAGATTGACCGGCTTGTCCATGATCACGTTTTCATAATAGGTGCCCGCAGCGACCAGGATGGTATCGCCGGCAGTTGCGGCATCGATGGCATCCTGGATCGGGGTGGCCGGAAAAACTCCTGCCGGCTGGACAACCTGGACCCCTGTACAATCATTCAGAACTGTCAGGGTGATAAAGGATTCGGTCATCCGGCCGTTGTCGCCCCGGATCACCACCAGCACCCCGCCGTTGGTCAGCTGAGCTGTATCAAGTGTTGTGGGATCGAGAGTTATTGTAATGGTCTCGTTGGTCCAGCCGCCCTGATCTACTGTAAGCGGGATAGGCGTATTGAGCGGATCTTCCGGATGAGTAACCAGCAAGACCTGGCCGGGGGTATCGCTGAAGCCGTAGTCGCGCTGGATGGTTATGGGATTGACCGTATCGTTGTCCCGGTAATCCGGGTTCGGGACGGTGGCCGTTCCCCTTGAGGTCAGGACTATCTGGGCGACAGCCGGGTTTTCCCGGCAAATCAGCGGCCCAAAGCCCCTTGTGGCAGTTTCCGGGCCGCTGACCGAAGCGATGACCGGAGTTTTGTCACGCGGTTCAATATCGAGGGTGCCTTCCGGGAAGTTCACGAAAGCGGCCACCGGAACCAGCGGAGTATCGAGATAGGTGGTGCGGCCGGCCTCGTATTGGAAGGTCCACGGCGTAACGCTGTAATCCGGATTGTAATTAGGATCGATTGAACCGTCCGGCATGACCGGGTCGTTTAGCACCAGGGTGATCATGTTCGGAGACACCCCTGAGGGTGAAGGAACGTTTACCGAATAGGTAGAAGGAAGCATGGCGTTGTAGCCGCCGAACTCATCGGTATATACCCTGGTGATCTCATTACCCTTCCAGTCTTTAAAAGAAACCGGAATCCAGCTCGGCGCCGCCTTCTCGCCGAAGTTGGGGCTGCCCTGATTGAATTCGGCCGACAGGTCGTTATTGACAAAACCGACCGCCCGGGCCGCCTTGGGGACCTCGGTCAAGAAGAAGAAGTCCGCCGCCGCGTTTTCATGGGCGCTGAGGCCGACCATTTTCCGGTCGCAAAGCGGCCGCGTTTGACCGGCATAAAAGGTGGTGAGCAGATCGGCCGGAGCGATACCCGGCAGTGGGATACCGTTCTCATCGGTCTGGAAGCTGAAATTATCCGGGACCAAATGGTCATCGCCGACACAGACCGGCGGCAAGACCTGGGTGCTGACCTGGTGCTCGTTGCCGAAATCGACATTCTTGTCCTCTTCCTTCAGCAGTAAATAGCCGGGAGGGGTAGTGGCTTCAACGATGTAGTTTTGCGCGGAAGGGATCCCCGCCACTTCATTGCTGCCGGAGGCGATACCGCCGGGATGGTATGAAGCGAAAGCATAACCCCCGTCGAAAACACCGGGGCGGACCTGGTTCCAGGTCCCGTATGCATCGGCGCATTCAGGTATGGGCTGGCCGTGAACGATCGGCAGATCCTGCACGCAACCGGAAGGTTGGTTATCATCCCAGCTGTCCGTGGTGGTAATGCTAATCGCGTCACCCGGATCGAAAATAGTGTTGCTGTTGCGGTCGACATCCTCGGTGCCGGGGAAGTTATCAAACGGGTAATTATCGACATCGGCCAGGGTCGGGCCGCCATCGCCATCCAGATCGTCAATAACACCGTCAACGTTACTGTCCAGATACAGATTCATCTGCACCCTGGGAATACCAGGTTCCCACGGTTCGCCCGCCGCGTAGCGCGGATCGTTCTCCGCCCTGGTAACCGCGTACATGACCACGCCGGTTATGCCGCCGTTTTCGTCACCGGTATAGGTCTGCTTGCCCCAGTCGATCACATTGGTCTGATTGAGAAACAGATGCATGGCCGTGGTGAGGACTTCGCCGGTTTCGGTGCGTGAGAGATTATTGCCTGTATAAGGATTATCCATTGCCTGGGGCTGCGGGTTGAGCGCGTCGAAGGTCGGAACCTTCGGTAGCGGACCCCACGGATCGGCTTCGTCGAATCCAGCAGGAATGCCTCCGCCATAATCAATCGCGGTGGTCATACCGGTCGACTTGAACCTGGCAAAATCAACCTCGGGAACCAGCCATTTGAAGAACGGAAAAACCTCTTCCAGGAAGTACCCGCCGTTAATATCGGTGGGCTGCGACTGATAAATAGTGCCGTCCCGGAAACGGATATTTATGTTCTGCTCCACCAGTCCAATCTCGCCTGGTTCCCTGATACCGTTTTCATTGTCGTCAAGAAAAACGTTGCCGATGAAAGATCCGAACCAGCGAAAGGCGAGGATCGTACCCAGGTTCAGATCGCCGGTTTCAGGCATGGTTACAGTGTTGGTGCCGAACAGTGAGTCGAGGGGTTTGTCCCAGGTCACCAGTTCATAGGTGCCCGGCGGCACATTTGGGATCGAAAAACTGCTGGGGATCTCAACACCGGTCGCCGACACAATACCATCAAAACATGGCGTAGCATAGAGTCCCTCACCGGTAACCGGATCATTCAGGCCGATCCAGCAATCCTTGACCGGCGGGCCGATATGAAAACCCTGGTTGAGCGGAGGACGGGCAAAATGATTGTAGCGCAGGTTGCCGGTAATCTTGCCGGTACCAGCTGGAGGATTAATAGCCCAAGGAAGTTCGGCAGGATTTAGAAAACCGAAAGCAACATGATAAAACCCGGTGCCGAACCCTTCGATGAAAGTCTGCGGCTCATCGGCCTTGACAAAGGCGTCGATAACTCTGGTCCCTTCGATGGTGTTGGTCTGGATCCAATCGCCTGTCGGCGGGGACACTATCACCCCGTATTTACCGGGCGCCAGGTTTTTTATATGGGCTATTCCGTCAACATCGGTAAGCACGGCGCCGTTTCCCATGAGAGTGACATTGCCCGTGGTCGGGTCATATTCCGTTCCCAAGGGATTGCCGAAGATGTCCTGCATCTGCTGCCCGGCGCTGTCATGAATGGTTACCGCTGCGCCTGCTAGACCCACTTCGCCGTCATCAGGTGCATTATTGATCGGGGCGTTGTCCTCAAATACAAAAATCGAGATCTGGGCAGTTGGAATCGGCAGGGGCTGGACCACTACCGTTACCGTGCCGGGATTGCCGATAATCGTGGTGCCCCCGATCGAATACCCGGTATATGGCAGGATGGACAGGGCGTATCTGCCGTTCGGATTCGGGGGAACAATATCAGCGCTGTCAGTGTCCGAGCTACCGTTAGCAGCAACCGGCGAATAGCTCTTGTGGATATCGAGACTGATGCTCTTGGTCGGGGCTATCGCGGCTCCGGGAGTCGGTAGAACCGGCTGGTTGGTATTGTCCTCTTCCAGCAGCCAGCGGAACCCGGAGGCTATCGGGGCTCCATCATTATCCACCACATTAAGGGTGAATGCCGAAGCCATGGTCTGCCAGCCAAAGGTCAGAGCCAAAGCCAGCAGTACGGCCAGTCTGAACGGTCTGGGTATTGCTTTACTCTTCTTTATCTTCATTAGAACTCCTCCGGTCCCTAAAACCGTCTGAACTTAAAATTTAGCCGTTAAGGAAAATGCGTGGCGGAAAGTTATCTGCCATAAATTGTTTTGCGCATTCATTGAAGTGACGCTGTCGATCGAAACCTTGGCGAAATTGCCCTGGGCGGTTTGAACCGCGATCAGGATCGGAAAGGTTGCCGTTCCGGGCTCCAAGTTTACTGCGAATGGCGTGGGTGGTAATATATAGCCCGAAGCCGGAGCGGTGGTAAGGGTCTCGAAAGTCTGCCCGGCGACCACCTGGATGCCGCTGCCGCTCTCGGTCGGTGTAAGACTGATCAGCCCGGAACCGATATCGAATTGATTTGCGACAAAGCTGAAATCGGCGACATTGACGGCCGTTACATCTGTCAATTCCGCCGGATCATAAACAGTACGACCTGAACCGAGGATATAGCCCATGACGTCGGGAGCATTACTTGGGCTGACGGCTGTATCCCTGTTGTCCACCAAAACGGTCTGGGTGGCAACCCCGCCTCGGACCGGCGGTGCGAACGGCAACTGCAGCGCCCCCACATCGGCTGCGGTCGGATCTACAAGTTCAACATCATGGGTCCACTGGGCGCCGTTGGCGGCGACTACGAAACGGACGTTGACGGTCCCGGTATTCTTGACCAGCGAGGCGAAGTTGCCGTTGGCATCGGTGGTGGTCTGGTTCTGGTAGGCGTAATCTACACCGTTGACGTAGACCGTAACGCCGGACGCCGCCGAGCCGTCATTGAAGGTTGCCTGGCCGGTGATCTCGGTAAGAGTGGTGAAGTCGTGGGTTAAGACCGCCCGCCATATTCCTGGGCGGCTGACAATTCCAGTATATGACGTCAATGAAGCATCTAAGGTAGCATTGCCGTCCTCCACCCAGGAACCGGTAGTCTCGTCAAGATAGATCATGGTCGCTGTACTTGGGGCGTTCGCCCTAAGATCGGCGGGCGAAGCCGGGATCGGGATTTCCAGGGTTGAGGTGCTGGGTGAAACCAGTCCCAGATCGTTAGAAGCGCCATCAACAACGCGAAAGGCTGCCGAGCCGTACAATTCATAGATGGTAGAACTCGCCGTGATGGCGGCAAAGACATTATCTAGATTGACCTGATATGTAGCCAGGCCATAACCCAATTTACCGACATCCACCGGCGCGATATAAACACCGGCATTTCCTGCATAAGGAGTACCGTCACCATTCGCCAACTCGTTAGCGGCAAGGTTAATGGTTGCCGTCTGGGCACCGCCGATAAAAGCGGTCGAGGTCACAGAGCCTCCCGCTGCTGCATCGACGGTCGGAACCGGGTTGTCGCCAGCCCTGGTCAGGTAAACATCCAGCATGGTCGGGTGATAGGCCGTCAAGGTTGCCCTGGCGAAAGTTGGGAAACAGCTGGCATCGGGACCGGTGATTTTCAAGGTGTACTCTTTTCCCGGCATCATACCGGCAAATGAATATCGCCCTGCCGAATCGGTTGTTTTACTCCTGGTTGTCCCAATAACTTCAACGGTGGCCCCGGCTACCGGGGCAAGAGTGGTATCGGTAACCGTACCGCCAACCTTTGTCGCAGGCGGCGGCACATAACTACCACCACCTCCGCCGCCGCACGCAGACAAACCAGCCACAAACAACATAACCACAAACAACTTGAGCGCTTCTTTCATCACATAGACCCCTTTTCTATTGATTACGGTTTACGATAAAGCACAATTTATCAGGTAAAATTTAAAAATAGTCATGATAGGTGTTGGAGGAGCACCCAATGTTTTTCATATATACAGATTTTTATTGGGTTATTCCCAGCACCAAACTTGCATCTAGGATGCGGTTTTGACAAACGCCTATTTCAAGTCTAGGTTTTATCGATAATTAATATCAAGCAAAAATATTAACTTTTTTATCCCCTTCTTCACTTCAAAATCAGAAACTACAATGAAGAAAGTTTCTATTTTTTTCTACCACGTAGTGGTACCTGACAGAGGGATAATTACCACAATTCAAATCGTTATTATGGATTTTACAGTAACCAGATAGCAGTTATTATAAGATAGGCTAATCCAATGCTAAGATTAAAATTTACTCTGGGTTAATATAAAAAAAGGGCCGGAATTTTTATTAAATTCCGGCCCTTTTACGAGACTTGCTATCCAGCTACTCAAAAATTACCATTAACAATCATTCATATATCTGATCAATATCATTGTGAACTACATTAATAAAGGAGAGTCTTGTATCGCGGCACAACAGCAAACCTTTTGCCGACAATATCACAGCGGGAAAGTCCCATGCAAGTCGACAGCTTTATCTTATCATCTCACTTTTTTTCTTTCCAGACCGTGCCCTTTGCCGTATCGATCACCTCGATCCCCTGGTCGGCCAGCTCCTGCCGGACCCCGTCGGCCTTTACCCAATCGCCGCTGCGCCTGGCGTCCTCCCTGTCCCTGATCAATTTATCGATCTCAGGAGCAAGCGGACACTTATCGAGTTTGAGCAGGTTGAAGATTGAATTCATCCGCCGGAGAGTTTCAAGGATATAGTCTTTCTGCTCCCGATCCAGGTTGCCGGCGCTGACAATGGGATTGACCTTCTTGAGGAAATCGAACAGCGCCCCAAATGCTTTCGAGACGTTGAGATCATCGTCAAGTGCCGAAAAGAACACCTCCTCCATCTCGGAAAGATAAGCGGCCACCTCCGGGTGAGGCAAGCCCGGCGGCAGACACAATAGTTTGGTGCAGAACTCGTCAAGCCGCTTAAGACTGCTCAATGCTGCATCCAGTTTTCTAAAAGAAAAATTGATTGGCTTACGGTAATGGGTGCGAAGCAGATAGTAGCGCACCTGCCGGGCCGAATATCCTTTATCGAACAGGTCCCTCAAAGTCAGGAGATTGCCGCCTTCCCTACTCATCTTGTGACCGTCAACCAAAAACAGCTCGCTGTGCAGCCAGTAATTGGCCAGGGGCTTGCCGCTAAGGGCCTCGGCTATGGCGATCTCGTTTTCATGATGCGGAAACATCAGGTCGCGACTGCTCGAATGAAGATCAATGGTATCGCCAAGAAAGTGACTAGACATAGCGGCGCATTCGATATGCCAGCCGGGCCGCATCTTGCCCCATTCGGTTTCGAAAAAAATGCCGCTTTTAAGCTCGGTAAGAGTCGAACGCTTCAGCAGGGTGAAATCTACCGGGCTGTCCTTTTCGTAGTTATCTAGATCGACGGTCTTGCCGGATTGGATCTTGGAGAGATCGACGCCGGACAGACGACCGTATTTGGAGAATTTGGAAATATCGAAATAGATCGAGCCGTGTTTCTCATAGGCGAACCCTTTCTCGACCAACTGACGGGCCATATCGATCATCCGGGAAACATGCTCAGAGGCCTTCGGGTATCCCGTCGCCCGGACCACGCCGAGAGCCTCGATATCATTTTTAAACTGTTCGATGTACCTGCCGGTAAAGTCAGGAATCGACTCGCCGTTCTCATCGGCTCCCTTGATGGTATTATCATCGAGGTCGGTGAAATTCATATAGAACTTCACCCGATAGCCCTTATGGGCCAAAACCCGATTGACCAGGTCGGAATGAATAAACCTGCGGCAATGCCCTAGATTAGCAGGTTCATGGGCGGTGGGGCCACAGGTATAGAAAGTTACCTCATCCTTATTGATCGGTTTAAAGACCTCTTTTCGTTTCGAGAGGGTGTTATAAAAGCGCAATCGCGAGGCGGGCTCTTCCCCTGCCTGGGGCTGTTCGGCGCTAAAGAGGGTGGTGGAAAGATATTTCTCGCCGCCGTCGGGGAAGATCACGACGATAACGCCTTTTTCGATCTGGCCGGCCCTGGTCAGGGCGGCACACATCGCCCCACCGGAACTCATGCCGACAAAAATCCCCTCACGTTCGGCCAACTGCCGGGCCTTGGCAAAGGCCTCTTCATCAGGGATGTTAATAATCTGGTGGGGCTCGTTGCGCTTGAAAATTCCGGGGACATAAGATTCCTTCATATTTTTCAAGCCTTGAATCTTATGACCTAAAAACGGCTCCATCGCCGTTACCTTGACCTCGGGATGCTGTTCGCTGAAATAGCGGCCGATGCCCATGGCGGTGCCGGTTGTCCCGAGAGTGGCGATAACATCGGTCACTGCGCCGTCGGTCTGCTCCCAAATCTCCGGCCCGGTAAATTTATAGTGGGTCTGCCAATTGGCGTCATTATTGAATTGGTCGGTAAGGAAATAACGGTCGGGATGCTCCCTGGCCATGGTATAGGCCTGCTCGATGGCCCCGTCGGTCGCACGTTTAGCCGGAGTCAGTAAAATCTCGGCGCCGTATGCAATCATGATCTTGCGCCGCTCGATACTGGCCGACTCCGGCATTACCAGTTGGCAGCGATATCCCTTTACCGCGCAAACCATCGCCAGTCCGATCCCGGTATTGCCGCTGGTTGCTTCAAGAACGATGCGGTCCGGAGTCAATTCCCCCTTTCTTTCGGCCTCTTCGATCATATTCAAGGCGATACGGTCTTTGATGGATCCGCCGGGATTGAATGACTCCAGTTTGGCGAGAATCGTCACCTCCTTGAAGGGATTTAGCCGCCTGATCGGAACCAGAGGGGTATTGCCGATCAGGTCGAGGATGGTAGTGGCTTTGTCGGTCATAGTTTCCTGCTTAATTTATAAAATGATGTTTAACGGCTAATATTTCAGTAAAACCCTTATCTTCTTTAACGGCAGCACAAAAAAAAAGCAAGCTCCCCAACGGGGGGAAGCTTGCTTGAAGTCATGCTAAATGTCACCGTGTTGTGCACGGATCGGACGATCAGCTTTCTTTGGCCAATTTGACCGAGATCGCCGCCTTATAGAGAATGGTGAGGACAAATGCCCCGGATGCCCATACCGCGGCGGTAATCCCTAACTCTATCTTGCTGGGATAGTACTCGGTGATGTATTCAAGAGGACTGGGGACAAACCCGCCCAGCACCAGACCGAGACCTTTATCGATCCAAAGAGAAACGAAGATGGCGCCGCACAACCAGCCGATTTTGGTGTAACTGTCCCGCATTTTGGGAAAAAGCAGGGCAATGGTGGCGGCCAGGCCGATCACCAGCGAGAAGCGCATCGGGCCAACCAGATTGTTATAGACATTGCCTGCATCATCGGTAAGCCCGAAGAAGAGGTAATCCAGGGTATGCATATGCCCCGGGCTGTTGCTGTAGTAGCCGACGACAAACTCAAGTCCAACGAAGAAGAAGTACAAGATCGCGGCATAAGTGATAATAGTCACCAACTTATTGATCGCCTCACGACCGGCATCAAAGGCAGTGAATCTCCTCAGGATCAGAGCGCAGATGATCAGCAGGGACGGTCCGGCGGCAAAGGCCGAGGCCAGAAAGCGCGGCGCCAGAATGGCGGTCAGCCAGTAATGACGGCCCGGCAGACCACAGTACAGAAAGGCCGTTACAGTATGAATACTGATCGCCCAGGGAATCGAGAGATAAATCAATCCCTTGACCCATTTGGGCGGCGGCACGTTCTCCTTCTCGGCATTGAGAATCACCCAGCCGCCGACAATGTTCAAGAACAGATAGCCATTCAGGACGATCATGTCCCAAAACAGGATCGAATGCGGAGTGGGATGCAGCAAGACGTTCAGGGCACGCATCGGCTGGCCGAGATCAGCCAGAATGAACATCAGACACATGGTTACAGCAGCCACCGCCATGAACTCGCCAAGGATGGTGATGCGACCGAACACCTTATAGTTATGCAGGTAATAGGGTAGCACCAGCATAACCCCACCGGCAGCCACCCCGACCATAAAGGTAAACTGGGAGATATAGAGCCCCCAGGATACATCACGGCTCATACCGGTAATGCCGAGACCATAGTTAAATTGCTGGACGTAGCAGAGAGCGCCAACTCCCATAATACCGAGGAGAATAGCCAGCCAGGTCCAGTATAATCTGTTGCCGGTTAACGCTTTTTCAATCATGACTCTTCACCTCATATAATGTAGAAAATCGACGGATGGGTACCAAGCGCCGGTTTTCGCTGAATTGTAAAATTCTTCTTCAATACCTCGGATATCCGGGAATTCGGATCATTTAAATCACCGAAAAACATAGCATCGGCGGCCTGAGCCTGCTCAACGCAGGCTGGTATTTGGCCCTCGGCCAGCCGCTCTGCGCACATATTGCATTTCTCGACCACACCCCGCATCCTGGTTGGGAATTCGGGATTAAGTTTCTTAATAAATTTATATTTCCCGTTAGCATCTTTTTCCCGTGGGCTGCGCCAGTTGAAGCTCCTGGCCCCGTATGGGCATGCTGCCATACAGAACCTACAGCCGATGCAACGATGAAAGTCCATCATGATGATACCATCGGGACTTTTGAAGGTTGCCTTGGTAGGACAGGCCCGAACGCAGGGGGGGTTGTCACAATGATTGCAGAAAGTGAGGATCGGCATTTCCTCTAGTTCTGTGTTCTTTTTGTAGTGACTATGCTCTGGGAAAGTATGCTCATAAGTCTCGGTCCAGATCCACTTGATCTCATCCTTTTTATTCT
>Ga0102953_1001612_pt1 | contig 14202 bp, 14 predicted proteins | sample SalPon2A_C_D2_MG_FD_78509 | JGI IMG/M metagenome (GOLD analysis project Ga0102953, IMG submission 78509) | Soil microbial communities from South San Francisco under conditions of wetland restoration - Salt Pond MetaG R2A_C_D2_MG | ecosystem: Environmental > Terrestrial > Soil > Wetlands | place... | reverse complement strand
TGAAGGATATATTTTGGCTCACGAAGAAGTTTTACAAGAAGCTAAACAGCGTTATGATTTCTAATATGCAGTTGGTATGGACAACAAAGGCAAAGGTGACTTATTTTGCAGTCTTGGATTACTTGAAAGCAAGCTGGACACAAAAAGAATTGTTCAATTTTTAAAAGAACTGAAATCGTTTGAGATGCCATCAAAAAGAATCCTGAAATATTTCCAGCCTCAATAAAATACAAAGCCATACGAAGAGCAGTTATTGATAAAAATAATTCATGTTTTTATAGCATAAACCGATACAACAAGAAAATTTTCTTACTTACATTCTTTGATAACAGACAAGATCCGAGCAAACTAAGGCTCACCCCTTAATTAAATCTTCAATAATCTTTTTACTCTATTGGGTTGTTAGCCTGTTAACATTTATTTTTGTTTGCATCATTCTAAAAAGATCGTAGAACACATGTTAAAAAAAGAACGTTATCAGCGGGTCATTGAGTACTTTCAGAAAGCCATGCCCATTGCCGAAACCGAGCTGGAATATGTAGATCCTTATCAATTATTGGTGGCTGTGATCTTATCCGCGCAATGTACCGACAAACGCGTTAATCAAATTACCCCGGAACTATTCAAACGTTTCCCAAAGGCAGAGCTGATGGCCGAAGTGGAACCTGCCGAAGTATTCGATTACATCCGCTCATGTTCGTATCCAAACAACAAGGCCAAACACTTGGTGGGTATGGCCAAAATGCTAGTGAACGATTTTAAAGGCGTAGTGCCTGATGATGTGAATGAATTGCAGAAGCTTCCGGGAGTGGGGCGGAAGACGGCCAACGTGATTGCATCGGTCGTGTATGAGAAGGCTGCTTTTGCTGTAGATACGCATGTTTTCCGGGTGGCCAACCGCATTGGGTTGACAACCAACTCGAAAACACCTTTGGCAACCGAAAAGGAATTGATGAAATATTTCCCGGAAGAAATTGTGCCTTTAGCACACCATTGGTTGATACTTCACGGACGTTACACTTGCCTGGCGCGATCGCCAAAATGTAGCAAATGTGGACTGACTGATTGCTGTAAGTATTATGAAAAACTTGAGAAAAAGAAGGTTGCGAAATAGGGATTTGAAGTTGATGTAAGTGGAAAAGAAATCAGACCATTAAGTCTTTTATTTCTTTTATTGGTGAAAACTTTATAGTTAATATTAAATACACTTTAAGTGTTAAAATCAGTGGGTAAATTTATCGATCAATCACTTTGTTATTTTATCAAACTTTGTACTTTTGCTGCTAATCTCTAACTTAAAAAAAAGTGTTATGGCTTACGTAATTTCAGATGAGTGCATCGCATGTGGAACTTGTATAGACGAATGTCCTGTGGACGCGATTGCTGAAGGTGATATCTATACAATTGACGCCGACCTTTGCACCGATTGTGGCTCTTGTGCCGAAGTTTGCCCGGTTGACGCAATTTCGATTGCCGAATAAACGGACAGCATAAATTTTAACAGCCCGTCATGATTTCATGGCGGGCTTTTTTGCTTTTTGTCGTTAGATAATAGTCCTTGATTATTTGCGTGTTCGCTAATTGCATTCCGTATTTCTTCAAACTCCCACTTTCCTGCTCCTAACTTTTTTCTATTTTAATTGGTCTTTGAAAATTTTTCTGAATTTTTCCAGTTTTGGAACAATCACGAACTGACAATATCCCTGCGATGGGTTCTTTTTGTAGTAATCCTGGTGGTAATCTTCTGCCCGGAAAAAGTTTTTCCACGGACTGATTTCGGTGACTACCGGCTTGCCAAAAACATTTTCGTCATTCAATTTTTGCTTCAGTTTTTCACCTGTTTCTTTTTGCTGTTCATTATGATAGAATATGACGGAGCGATATTGTGTGCCAACATCAGCTCCCTGGCGGTTGAGTGTCGTTGGGTCGTGGGTTGACCAAAATACTTCCAGCAGTTCTTTAAACGAAATCACTGTCGGGTCAAACTCAATTTCAACGACTTCGGCATGCCCAGTTCGTTCGGTACAAACTTCGCGGTAAGAGGGATTGATAACGTCTCCCCCGGAGTATCCTGACGTAACCGACTCAACACCTTCCAATTCTTGAAAAACAGCTTCTGAGCACCAAAAACAGCCCTCGCCAAACGTTGCAATTTCCATGTTATTATTCTTTTGGTTTGTGTTTCCTGTTCCAAGTAGCAAACTGGCTACAACTAAAATAATCAGTTTCATGACATGATTGTATTATTTCCCGAGTGTTATTTTCGATTCTTAAAAAATAACACTCAGCTAATTCAATAACATGTCGCTGATTAATAAGTTGAGGTTTATGAGGCAAGCTGTTGCGATTGGTAGATGACATACCCATAGATTATAAAACGTACGATCCTAAACAAAGCAATGAGTACGAAGCGTTTCATGGGATATTCGGTTGTGCCTACCAACATGCTGATCGTTGACCAGGGTAACGGAGTAAGTGCTGCTGCAATGATCAGGAATGATCCGTATTTGCGAAAAAGTGGCCAGTACTTGCTGAAGAATTTTCGACCTAAAAACCGAAAGAGAACAGTCCGTCGCAGAAAACGGCCTACTAAAAAAGCCAGGTAGCCGGCAGCGTATGAAACCGCAGCAAAAAAAGTGATGTTGAGAATGTATTGAAGTAGATCACCCTTGTGATAAGCCCACACCATAAAAAGTTCGGGAGGAAATAAGCCAAAGAAAACCTCTGAACCTACATAAATTGCATAGATTATCATCGGTTCGCTGTAAAATCGTTTTAGCCAAACCTCTTTGTTTTCATCAATGATGTATTCTTTGAATAGCAAATACAAGACTACTAAAACCGCCATCCAAATCAAGCCCTTCAATATATTTTTGAAAAGGAACTTAAACTTAGCGCGTAGATCCATGGGCTTTAAAAGTTAGTGATAAGCAGTTTTTTCTATGTAATATATTGAAAATTGATGCTTTAGATCGCATCAATCTTCGAGGCCAACTGATGATCCAGGTCGGTTACTTTACCTTCGCTATGTGTTGTCAGGGTAATTAACACTTTTTTGTAAGAGTGAATCAAAATGTCTGGGTGATGATCCATCCCTTGTGCCAATTCACCAACTTGATTGACAAAGCCTAAAGCTTCCATAAAATCATTAAACGTAAATTCTTTTTTCAACTTGTTATTTTCTGTTTTCCAATCCATAATGTTCCTTTTTCTTTTTTCAACAAGTTGAAATTGACAATGTTTAGTTTTTTCCCGAATCTAATTGTTGGAGTAGCCAAGCCATGTTTTCGCCCAGTGTCTGCATAATTTGCATGCCTTCCTGATCTTCGAGCACAGCACCAATTGGCCCGCCCATTGCGAAGTTCCAGTAGCTGGAGCCCGGAACGATCATCTGGCTGATGAGGAAAAAATTATTGAGCGTTTCGAAAGCATGCAATTGACCGCCACGTCGCACCGCGAGTACACCGGCGCCAACCTTTCGCTTTAGCAAGTGCCCGTTGCCTCGGGTGACATAACCGGCAACATCAATCAGCGCTTTCATTTCGGGCGTGATATCTGCAAAATAGACCGGCGAACCAAGAAGAATAGCATCAGCATCCAGCATTTTTTTTAGGGCCTCATTGAGCACGTCATTTTTAATGTGGCACTTTCTATCTGTAATCTCGCGGCATTTGCCACAAGCAGTGCAACCGTGAACCTGTTTACCTCCGAGTTGGAAGAATTCGGTTTCGATTCCTGCTTCATGCAGCGGTTCAAACACTTTTTCGAGTAGCAATTTGGTATTGCCGTTTTTACGCGGACTACCGTTTATTCCGAGTACTTTCATGCGTTGATTTTTGGTTATTTTGAGTTTGGGTTTTTATTTGCTGAAAACGTAAGATATGATATTCACGCCCATCTGCAATGCTTCCAGTCGTACAGATGCCGGGTCATCAAAAACGCCGGGAGCTTCCCATCCATCGGTAATGTTGGACTCATAGGTGTAATAGCAAACCAGCCGTCCATCAATAAACAACCCAAATCCTTGCGGGCGTTTTCCGTTGTGTTCGTGGATTTTGGGCAGACCTTTTGGAAAATCGTATTTCTGATGATAAATGGGGTGGGTTGGTGGAAGTTCCACAAAGTCCTGATCGGGAAAAACTTTCTTCATTTCCCGACGGATGTATTTGTCAAGCCCATAATCGTCGTCGATGTATAGAAAACCACCAGCCTCCAGGTACTTGCGGATATTTTCACTTTCCTGTTCCGAAAAAACAATATTTCCATGTCCGGTAATGTGAGCCAAGGGGTAGTTAAAAAGTTCAAGGCTTCCCGGGGCCACCTTGGCCGGATCCGGATCAATATCAGTACCAATGTCTTTATTGCAGAACTTGATGAAATAGGGTACTGCATTGATGTCGCTGTACCAGTCGCCGCCCCCGTTGTATTTGAGTAGCGCGATTTTAATATCGGATTTTTGGCTGAAAACAGAGACGGAAAAAAGTAAAAATAGTAACGTGATGATAGATGTTTTCATAACCTGCAAATGTTGGTCAACAAAGATAAAAAGAATGCTCAATTATCAGGGCGAAATTGAAAATCATTGGGAAGATGCCAATTTTTAAGAACCGATTAATCAGATAGCTGTTATCTTTGTCGAGAATTTAAGAACGATCACACCAATGAAAAAGAGTTTTACAACCCGATCTTTACATGTCCCTTTTCCAAAGAATGATGTTCATCGTGCTTTGGATATGCCAATATATGAGTCTGTTGCGTATGAATTTAACAGTGCCGAAGATATTTCAGCCAATTTCCGGGGTGAATTGCCAGGGCATGCCTATTCGCGGGCGACCAATCCAACCGTAGAATATTTTGAGCATAAAATGAAAGCTTTGACAGGCGCGCACCAGGCTTTGGCTGTGGCGTCAGGAATGGCAGCTATCTCAAACACGATTCTGGCGCTTTGCAAAAGTGGCGATAACATCATTTCCGGGAATCATTTGTTTGCGCATTCTTATGCTCTTTTTGATCAAAGTTTGCGTAATTATGGGTTGGAAACCCGATTCGTAGATACAACAGATACAGATGCTGTTGAAGCACTGATTGATGAGAACACGCGGGCCATTTATTTTGAAACGGTGACGAACCCGCAATTGGAAATTGCTGATCTTGCGGAACTGTCTGCCATTGCTAAAAAATACAATGTGATTTTGATTGCTGACAGTACCGTCACACCGCCTGTTATTTTTTCTGCCCGTCTGCAGGGGATTGACATTGAGGTGATGTCGACAACCAAGCACATCTCGGGTGGCGCCACATCGTTTGGAGGAGTCATCCTGGATCACGGGACTTTTGATTGGTCAAAGAATCCGAATCTAAAACCCCAGGTTGAGAAATTCGGTAAAGATACGTTCATTGCACGTTTGCGGAAAAACTACTACCGGAATACCGGCGGAGCCATGACAGCTCATACAGCGCACTACCAGATTTTAGGGCTGGACATGCTGGAACTTCGGTTTGAGCGTTCGTACCAAAACTGCATGAAGCTGGCTAGCTTTTTAAAAGAACATCCGCAAGTCACTGACGTGAATTATCCGGGCCTGGTGGATGCTGCGAATTACTCGTTAGCAGCTAAACAATTTGAAGGCAAGCCAGGAACCATCCTGACGTTTGATTTGGAGTCGGAGGAAGCCTGTTTTGCATTTATGAACCAGTTGCAGATGATCCGTCGGGCCACTAACGTGAATGATAACAAGTCGCTGATCATTCATCCCTGGTCGACAATCTATTCGGAGTTTTCAGAAGATGATCGGTTGGAGATGAAAGTAAATCCGACTTCCATGCGTTTGTCAGTTGGAATTGAGGCGGCTGATGACTTAATTGACGACATTGAGCAAGCGCTTAAAAATACGGAGTAAACTTTTCAAATTAAAATACCACAAAAAGAATAATCCTCTTCAAGTGACTTGAAGAGGATTATTTATTGTTCAGTGTTCAATTCGGTTAAAATAAATCTTTCTTTCTAAAGATAATAATACCAACCAGCGACAGGAATGCTGATATGATGATGATGATTGCAAATGCCCAGTCGTTTTGTTCAAGGGAGTTGGGCACGTTCATCCCGTATAAACTGGCAATCAGGGTCGGAATCATCAGTATGATTGAAATGGATGCCAACTGTTTCATCACCACGTTCAGGTTGTTGGAAATAACCGACGCAAAAGCATCCATCATGCCACTTTGAATGTCGGAATAGATCTGTGACATCTCCAACGCCTGTTTATTTTCGATAATGGCATCTTCCAACAAATCTTCATTCACCTCTGTAATACTTCTTTTTAAAGAATTCCGCAGCTTGGCCAGCACAATCTCGTTGGCTTTCAGCGAAGTTATGAAATAGACCAGGCATTTCTCCATTTTTAAAAGTTTGTTCAACTCTTCATTTCGAATTGATTTTTCAAGCTCTTGTTCGATCTGTCCCGTTTGCTGATTAATCTGTTTCAAGTAACGCAAGTAGGTGCTCCCCGAACGCAGGAACAGTTTGATAATGAAATTTAATTCATCGTGAACAGGTAGCGTTTGTCCACTTCGATAGAGTGTCGGCTGTTCAAAGGTCAACACTTCATTGATGGTTGAGCAAAGCGTAATGGTCACATTGTTAATCATGAAAATACCCAGGGGCAAGGTGTAATAAGGCACGCCATTGGCAGGGTTATCAACCGGTATTCGTAAGATGATCAACGACCAGTCATCGTCAAATTCGTAACGGGGTCGCTCATCAATGTCCAGAATATCCTGTATGATATCTGGTGGCATATTGAATTCGGTTTGTAATTGTTCAATCTCATCTTTTGATGGTTGAACAACATTAATCCAACATCCTTTTTGGGCTTGTGGAATCTCAACATATCCACCGAAGCTTTTAAAGATTTTTAGCATGACATTGCCTCCTTTTGTTTTGTCTGCAGGAGGCATAGGAAAGTATGGCCCCTACAGCGAGGTTAATAATTCAGATTTCGTGTGATACGGGCCTTCGTCCATGTGTTAATTTTTGCAATTACCGGTGCAAAGCTAGTTAAATCTTATTTAAAAAGACCAAAAAATCACTGGTTATTTTTCTTCATTATTTTGATAACACTTCTGGCAAACAGCATTTGGCTGACTGTATGCAGGTTGATCAATAGCTGTTTTATAGCTGAAGACATAAAGCTCCAATAAACACGCGTTTTTTGAAGCATTGGTTTAATTACTTCGCTTGCTCTAACAATTACTTTGCAGGATAGTTTCCTGAAAAAATGCTGATTTAGTTAAAAAGCTTTTTGAGTTCGTTCCCCAGTTTTTTAACAGACTTTTCAACCTGTTTTTGAGTGGATTTTTTCACTTCATTTTCAATTTGCTTGCGTGCTTTGCTTAGATCCAGTGAAACATCCGGCTTTTTTAAATCACCCTTCACCAGTACCGAAACATCCAGTTTTTGGATGTTTTCTGATCCCGGAAGAAACCCGAGTCCGTTTTTGATGTCACCGCTTAGATCGTCTTTGTTGACCCTAAAATCCATCGCCAAATCCAACTTTTGCGCCACTGAAACATTCCCATGAATGGCGACATCCTGGTCAGCAATTTTGGTTTGGAACGGTTTGATCGCCACGTTCCCATGATCAATGCTGAAGTGAGCTGTGAAATCATCCACCTTCACATTTTTCAGCTTTTCCTTCTTGATGAAATTTTTGATTTGATCAAACGTTGGCGAATTTACGATTTGTAGGTTTTGTGTGTTAAACAGACCACTTCCATCCAGCGATGATGCAATGATGTCGAGTTTCTCATTGAATTGTCCTTTAAAATTGATTTTTGATGAAATATTTCCCTGGCTTCGTGCAGCAATCGGCATGTATCGCTGCATCATGCCAAACGACTGATATGCGGCTGGAATTTTGAAAGAATTGATGTCCATGCTGAAATCAAATGTCGGGCGATTGGCTTTGTTACTCGTGTAGTTTCCGTTCATAGTCAACTGTCCCTGCAACATCTCCATATTCAGTTGTTGAAGTTGCAGCATGTGGTCTTTAACCTGGATCACCCCGACGATATTTTTGATCTCCATTTGGTCGAAGGTTGCCCGATTGACATTCGATTGAAAGAGCAGATCAAGATTGCCTGGAACCTGGAAAGCGATGACACTGTCTTGAGTTGTCGTGGCAGCCGTTGTATCTGGTTCTGCCATCAATGAGGCCAGTTCATTAAAATTCAGGTAATTTGACTGCAAGTTGAAATTTCCTTTCAACGTTTTATCCAACAAGAAATAGGGCAGGTAGTTGGATAGTTTTCCATTCAACTCGAAATCACTTTGTCCGGTTTTTGCTTTGAAAGCTGATAAATCAATTGCAGTATTGTTGATTTTCACAGTTCCTGAATTAATCTCTACCGGACGGGTGATTTGTGGCGTTTTTATTTTGAAATTGTTGAATTTGAATGTTCCGTTCGACGAAACCTGCTGGTAGTCCTGTTGTTCGATGGCCGACATTTTACCACGCACCGCCAGTTGACCATCCATTACACCACGAAGTTCGACACTGTCCATCGGGAAAACCTGGTTGAGTTGCGTGAAATCAATTTTCCCTTTAAACGAAGCATCAAACAGTGGATCCGTTGCCGGGTGGGTGAGGGTCAGTTTCATATCCACTGGGTTGTTGCGAATTTGAGCATGCCCCTGCGATACTTTAACGACCATCAGATCCATGTCGCCTTGTGGTTTGTTCACAGTACTTTCCAACGAGATCTGCTCTACTTTTTCAGGTGACCCTGCATATTGCATGCTAGCATTTTTAACGAAGAGATGCGTGTTAATTTCCGGGTAATTGTCTTCGTAGTACCATCCTTTTACATGTCCTTCGAAACCTGCTTTTCCCGATGTCTTAAATTTCTCAAGGTAACTCTGGTAGCTTTTGGGAACCATCGCCAATAGCGTCGCAAAATCACTTTGTGGTTGCTTAAACTGAAGGTCGAAATACATACTATCCGAGGGCATTTCAAAACGTCCACTGATAGCCAGCGGCAAATCATTCAGGTGCAGCGACGTTTCTCCTAGTATGAAGTTCATTTTGTCGTAATCAACACTGAGCTGACTATTTACTTTAAGTACCGTATTGGCAATGTATTCAGTCGAGTCGTAATTCAAAACAAATTCACCAACTTTCCCATCAATATTGAAATTGGTGACCGTGCCTTCTGCCTGGCCACTGGACTGAATATTGGAATGAAGCAACTTGACCAAAACATTAGATGCTTCATCTTTGTATGTCAGGTTTAAATTTTGGATGTCAATATCCTGCAGATCAATAGCCATGCTTTTTCCACCTTTATCAGCATTTGATTGTGGAACTGAATCTTCTGGCATCGCCAGGTCCCAGTTGGTCAAACCATCCTCGGTCGACAACAGGAAGATGTTGGGATTGTTAATTGTCAAGCTCGATATCTTCAAGCCTTTCTGTTTAAAAAGATCACCGAGTGATATAGCTGTTGCGATACTTCCAACATTGGCCAGCGTGTCGTCCTGAAACTGATCTTTCCCGGTTACGGTGAGGTTATCCAGTTCAACCTGTACATTAGGAAAACTTTTGAACAGGCTCAGGCTGAAGTCGGAAAACTCAACCTTGGCATTCACATTTTTATTGATTGTTGTTTTTACCTTTTCCAGCAGAGGGCCTTTGAAGGCAATTGGAATGATGATAGCTGCTCCGATTAGGACAGCCAATATGATTGCAACGATAAGGGCAAATTTTTTCATGTCAAATTAGAATTTTCGTTCAAAATTAATTCACGCAATAAATTAATTGCAGTTTGCGACGAACGAAGGATGTTTCGTTCCCTGTTGTGCGCAAATACATAACGTTTAACCAGGATGTTCTGTTGTCCGGCAACGGCGATCCACACGGTACCAACCGGTTTCTCTTCAGTCCCTCCTTCAGGACCGGCAATGCCTGTAGTCGCTATCGCGTAACCTGTATTTAATGCTTTCTTTACACCCAAAACCATTTCTGTGGCCACCTCTTTGCTTACAGCGCCTTGTTTTTGTAGCGTTTTTTTGTTCACGCCAAGTAAGGTTTGTTTAACATCATTAGAATATGCCACAATGCCGCCTTTAAAGTAGGCTGAACTACCGGCATTTTCAGTGAACAGATGCGCAATGTTTCCACCTGTACAACTCTCAGCAATTGCCAGTGTCGCATTGGCTTTCACCAACAACTGGCCGGTCACTCCGGCCAGTGTGTCTCCGTTATAGCCAAAGATATGTTCAGGAATGATTGTTTTTAAAATCTCGATTTGGCGCTCAACTTCAGCCTCAAGTATTTTGGGATCGGTGCCATAAGCGCTCAATCGCAACCGCAGCATCAACTGGCTGGGCAGATACGCCAACTTGATGAAATCCGGTAACGCTGTTTCCCAATGCTCGATTCGTTCTGCCAGTGCAGATTCCGGGATGCCATACAGCAACACTGTTTGATGATAGATGGATTTGGCTTTCCCGTTTTTACGCAGTCTGGGCAGCACTTCTTCTTCCATGAGCGCTTTCATTTCAAACGGCACGCCGGGCATGCTCACAAAGATGGTGTTGTTTTGTTCGAACCACATTCCCGGTGCTGTTCCTTTTGAGTTGTGCAAGACGTTGCATTTTTCAGGAACCAATGCCTGGTCGCGGTTTAGCTGATTAACTTTGATGTTTCTGCGGGAAAGTCGTTCAGTTACATGTTGCAGAACGCTTTCATCAATGACCATTCCGCAGTCGAAATATTCGCACAACACTTTTTTGGTAATGTCGTCTTTTGTTGGCCCCAAGCCTCCGGTGATCAGCACCAGGTCAGCATGTTTTTCGGCTTCTGCCAGCGCATTTTGAATATGGTGGTGATCGTCGTGGACCGAGGTAATTTGAAAAACTTCAATGCCATTCAGGTTGAGCTGTTCGCCCATCCAGGCAGAGTTGGTATCCACAATTTGCCCAATCAGTATTTCGTCTCCTATGGTGATGATTTCTGCTTTCATTTGTCAGTTTCGAGTTGCAGGTTAAAAGTTTCGAGTTGCAGGTTTCGAGTTACGAGTTACTTTTCCTTAACGCTTTTAATCGTTGTAGCAGCGTTGGATGCGAATAGTGCACAAACACATACGCTGGGTGAGGGCGGAGGTTGCTCAGGTTTTTCACTGATAGTTTTTTCAAAGCCGTTGCTAATGGTTTGTCATCATAATTTTCGGCTGCAAAGGCGTCAGCTTCGTACTCGTTTTTCCGGGAAAAGATGTTCATGCCAATTCCAATGATGGATGATAGTGGCGAATACAAAACACCGAAGGCAATCAAGCCGATTTGAAAACTTGGTTTATTGACGCCTAAGGCTTCTGATAGCGCCGGATTACCAATGAACAGTGAGAAAATGTACAGCATGACGCCAGTTTGAATGATTCCCAAAATAAGGCTCCAGATGATGTGTTTCTTCTTGTAGTGGCCAATTTCGTGGGCTAGCACAGCAACCAGTTCCGGCACTTCCATGTCGTTGATCAGCGTGTCGTATAGAACGATTCGCTTTTTGGACCCAAGGCCGGTAAAGTAGGCGTTGGCTTTGGTGGACCGTTTGGAGCCGTCGATCACAAAAATATTATCGAGCTTGAAGCCAACTTTGGCTGCAAAATTTTGGATGGCCTGCTTCAACTCAGCATCTTCCAACGGTGTTTGTTTGTTGAATAAGGGCACGATCAGGCTGGAATAAAACATGGCCATAAAAATCGAGAATCCGCTGATGACAACCCATACATACAACCAAAAGAGCGAGCCGGTTTTCATATAAATGAAGATAATTAATGCGAGCAATCCGCCACCAATAATTACACCAATCAGCCAGCTTTTCAGCTTGTCTAAAATGAAGGTCTTTGCTGTGGTTTTGTTAAAACCGTATTTTTCTTCAATCACAAATGTGCTGTAAATAGAGAAGGGTGTCGTCAAAATATCTGAAGCCAGCAATAAAATGCCAAAGAAAAGTAACGCCTGCCAGATCGGGTTCGTGGAAATAGCAGCAGCCCAATGGTTGACCAATGCAAATCCCTGGAAGAAAAACATCCCGATGATCAACACAAAACTGAACGAACTGGTGAGCATTCCAAAGCGATGATTCGTTTTGGAGTAAGCTTGTTGCTGGCGGTATTTTTCTTCGTCGTAAATGTCATTTACTTCGTCGGGGAGTTTGTCACTCCATCGTGTTGTGTTTAAATAATCAAGGTATCGTTCAAGAATGAAATCAAATACAAGAATGCCAATAATGATCCAGAATAGGGTTGTCATGTGTTGTGTTTTAAAATGCTTTCAAAGGTAAAAAAAGCAGTTGGATTTGAATTGAATTTGAGGCAGAGAATAACTGGTGTTTCCAGCCGATTTTCGCCAATTTTAAAAGAATTATTTTTCTGCAACAATTCGAATGACTGAAGCGTTCCCAACATGAAATTGACCTTCTTCGTGGTAGATTTCTTCCTTCACAATTGAAAGCTTTGAACAGGATTCAAAATCTGTATGAAGTTCTTCTTCTGAAAAAAGCATGTCAATATCTCTAGGGCCGCCTGTGTCGTTATGAATTTGCTCTTTGGAATAGCATTCCATAATCAAGTGTCCACCGGGCTTTAAAGATGAAAGGTATTTTCGGTGGTATTCACGGCGTTTTTTTAATGGCACGTGGGTAAAAACCAAGCCGATGCAATCGAAATCGTTTTCCGGTAGTTGGATGTTTTCGTAGTTGTTAATCAGGTAGTTGATTTGAACGTTTTTTGATTCTGCTAATTTTTCGGCTTTCTTCTTGCCTTCAATACTCGAATCAAAAGCTGTCACATCCCAGCCCAAAGTGGCTGCAAAAACAGCATTCCGGCCTTCGCCTTCACCGGGCATCAATATTTTTCCTGCCGGTAATTTCTCAATTTCTTGTTTGAAAAATGAATTCGGTTCGGTGCCGTACACATATTCTTCAACAGCAAATCGTGCATCCCAAAAGTTTGTCATGATATAAATTTTCTAGGTGAAACAATTGAAAGCCTCGTAAGTTTTCATGATCATTTTAAGACTAAAACTTCTCTTTCAACAGTCGTCTTTGTCAGTTGCAATCCAAAATTCTTTTTTAAGTAGTTATTCAATTCTGTTATGGAAAGGTAGGGAATTCGAAATGCATAATTTTTACTCCCTTCGGTTTGTAAATCATCAACAATCGGTTCGTTGTAGTTTAATTCGAGAATAGACGGCAATGCGTGTAGATGAATTGAGGTCAATTTAAGTGAATCAGAAGAGCCACGGTAGAATTGCATTTCTTGATATTGATTCGAAGATTTTTTCATTGAGCCTGCAACTTCGTATTTTTCAAGTTTCTTTTTGTTGAAAACACTTAATTTGAGGGCTGGAATGGCCCTGCTTTCATGGTCCACATTTAGTTGAAGCTTTTCGCACATTTTGCTAACAACAAGGTGTTCTGCCTGTTCAGTTCTTGGTGACTGGAAAGCGTCGATGTTTTGGAAATATAGCGTATATCTCGTGTCTTTCAAGTCTTCGCGTTCAACCTTAATAAGGTTTTCGTTTCTCTTTAAAAGTCTGGAAAATAGCTGTTGCACCGTTCCAAACAAGTTAATTTCGTTGGGAGTAATTTTATTGTTACTGAAAATATCTTTTTTGTAGCCAGGTTCGATGATGAACGTATAAGACCCTTTATTAGGCCCGAGATCATAAGTCGTTTGGAGTCCGGGATTTGCTGCCAGTAAGATGACCGGGATAAGAAGAAAAACGGCATTATGAATTGCGTGAAAGAAAATGCTCCATCGGAACCCAAATCGTATTCGCATGAATCCAGCTAAGAATCCCAGCGAAAACTGTGGGAGGAATACAAATGGTGAGAAGAGCAGTAAAAAGATTGTAAATCGATAGTTTGAAAGGTGATATAAGGAGAATGCCGCGGTTATTAGGTAGAACAGTTTGTGAAAATAGTTGCGCCAGAGTCCTGCAGTTTGACGCCAGATGAATGGAATTAAGGCGATTAAAAAAGCTATTCCTACGACGATATTGATATACCCGAATATATTTAAAACAGGATTAAGACTTAATGGCGAAAAAAGCAAGCCAATTGCTCCTAAAATGTTAATAATAGCAACGATCAGAAAATAGCTTTTACGACGCCTCAATGACAGCCGAAAGTAAATTTCCTCGAT